>Ga0268298_10006791_pt1 | contig 10283 bp, 8 predicted proteins | sample WWTPWeurt_MetaG_FD_194462 | JGI IMG/M metagenome (GOLD analysis project Ga0268298, IMG submission 194462) | Activated sludge microbial communities from WWTP in Nijmegen, Gelderland, Netherland - WWTP Weurt | ecosystem: Engineered > WWTP > Aerobic digester > Activated sludge | place: Netherlands... | reverse complement strand
TCATTGGCAGTGCTTGAGGTGGCGAACATATACCAGTACGCAGGTATGCCGCATGCGGGATATCTGCTAGCAAGGTGGAGTATCACATGAACAAACGCGACATGAAGCGCTTGGCCAAGACAGGTCAGGCTCTCACCAGCATGCAAATCCTCGGCTCGGCAGAGCAAGTCACCGGCTCCATGATGTACTTCGAGCACACCACTCGAGAGCGCACCACGCGGTTCCTGCTCGATGTCGGGCTGACTGTGGAAAATGAGAAGGCGGACTTCCAGAACCGTTTGCCTTCCGGGGTGACCGCGGCTGATATCGATTTCATCATCATCAGCCATGCCCACATCGACCATTCCGGCTATCTGCCCCGCCTGACGAAGCTCGGTTTCACCGGGCCGGTCTACATGACCGAGGCGACTGCGGATCTGCTGGACATCATGCTGCCTGACTCCGGCTACCTGCAGGAAGAGGCTGCGCGCAAGAACTGCGCACGTGCCGCTCGCCAGAAGGAAAAGCTGGACGCTGCCACCGCATCCGGTGACAAGCACTCCGTCAGCGAGAAGCCCCGCCGGCGCAGTCGCAGCAAGGCCGCGATTTGCAGCGAGCCTCTCTACACGCAGGCTGACGCCAAGCACAGCTTGACGTTCATCAAGCGTGGCATGAAGCTCGATACGCGTTATGAGTTGGCGCCGGAAATCGCTGTCCGCTTCACCGAAGCCGGTCACATCCTCGGCGCCGCGGTCGTCACTCTGGAACTCGGAGTTGGCGCCAAGAAGCGCACTTTCTGTTTCACCGGCAATATCGGCAAGTCCGAGATGCCCCTGCTGCAGACCGTTGCTGCTGTGCGTAGCGCTGATTACATCATGTCCGAGTCGACCTACGGCAATCGCGTGCACATTGAGCGTGACCGGCTGGACCTGCTCGCCGACATTCTCAATCGCGCCATTGAGCGCGCCAGCACGCCGAGCGCAAAGCACGGATATGGTGTGATCGTGATTCCGGCCTTTGCGGTCGGACGCGGTCAGATCCTCCTTTCGGACATCCGGCAGTTGATGGAAGAGAAGCGCATCCCGCGCATCAAGGTCTTCGTCGACAGCCCGATGATGATTCGCTCGACCGAGGTGCACCGTAAGCACAAGGACTTGCTGAACGCCGAAACCCAGGAGCTCTTCGCTCAGGGGGTCGACCCGTTCCGCACGCCTCTGCAGACGGAAACCATGGAGCGTGCGGACTCGCAGGCGCTCGATGAAGCGCAGAGTGCTCCGGTGATCATTATCGGCTCGTCCGGTATGGCTGCCGGTGGGCGCATCGTCAATCACCTGAAGACTCGCTTGCCGGGTCGCCAGAATACGGTCGTTTTCGTCGGCTATCAGGGCACCGGGACGCTCGGCAATCAGCTGATCGGCAAGGATGCTCGCCGCAACGTCAACGGGACGACTATCGAGTCGGCTACGCAGAGCGTGCGCACCGTGCGCATCTATGGCGAGCCTGTCAAAGTCTATGCCACCATCGAGTTCATGTCGGACTACTCCGCCCACGGTGACGTCAACGACATTCTCGGTTGGATGAGCAAGTTCCAGCGCAAGCCCAAGAAGGTCTTTCTCGTCCACGGTGACGATGAGGCGCTCGACGGGCTCAAGGAGGCGATTGAAACTCGCCTGCGCTGGGACGTGGTCGTACCCAAGGCGCGCGATAGGTTCATCCTCGAGTGAGGATGTCGCGCTGCTGAACGACACTGACTGATGGTGGCGAACGCAGGTTTTGGTCTGCGTTCGCACCATTGCATTGCTTGAAAAACGCACGTGCCCTGCGGGCACGCTTGCACATTCATGGAGTCAAACCATGAAGTTCGGAAACGTGCTTTTAGTATGGTTTTTGCTTATCGTCTCCGGTTTTGGCGTCATGTTCGCCGGCTGGGGACTGGCATTTGCCTTCGCTTCAAACGTCTTCGTTCCGTGGCTCGGATTCGTCACCCCCGAATACCACAACCTGGCTGCCTTCGTAAGCGCATTTCTGTTAGACGGCATCGGCGCGGCTCTCGTTCTGATCGCTCTGGTCGCACTGGGATTTGGCGCCACATCAGCCTATCGCTTCTTCAAGCGTAAGTAGCAGAGTCGAGAATCCTCGCGGGTGTTCGCGCAAGCGCATCCGCGAGGGTCTCTTTTCTTTTTTTTGCGATCTAGCACTAAACAAAGTAGTAGGAGTCCGCAATAAAAGACCATCTTGTCCTGTTCCTTGATGTCAACTGCGCCACTGATACTTCAGGACTAGTCCCCGGAGAATGGCTTGATATCTTGGTTTGCTGCGCTATTGAAAAATGTTGGCGCCCCTTACTAAGTTCTGGTCATCTGCATGTTTTCAATCTTCTTTTCGGAAAAAACGCCCGGCACCACCGCAAACATCTAGCGTTCACCATCTCCAGGTTTTTCTTCACTGCTATTTGCATGCGCAAATTGCCGGACTTTGTCAGCGAAAGGAAAGCAGCTTGCTTCCTGCCGCAAACTCTAACTCTCAAGGAGAATGTCATGACAATCATCAGCCCCACTGATTCGCGAATCACCGCCAAGCCTGCTTACGGTGATGAGGAGATCAACAATCCGACGTTTGAACTGGCTCGCTTCTCGGACACCGTTTTCGACGCCGACGACGTCAACGAGCTTCTCGTCATCTCCACGTACAGCGATGTCGAGGAGAAAGGCTGGGTCGCTCGCTGGGACAAGGCTCTGGGCGGCGTGATCGCTCACAGCTGCAACGATGCGAAATTCGCTTCAGCGCTCGGTGAACATCTGCTCGTCGACGTCACCGACAAGGTCGGAGCGACGGGCAAGAAGTATGTGCTCGTCGTCGGCATGGGCTCGATCAGCAACCAGAAGAGCAGCATGAACTGCGGGCTTTACAAGTACTCGCTGGAAACAGCCGAGAAACTGGAAGTCTCGACGCTCGTTCTGCCGTTCTTCCCCGATCGCTCCAAGCTCTCCGCCATCGCCGTCAATGGTTCGATCGCTGTTCTTCGCTGCCGCGTCGGCGAGTCTTCTTTGCGCGGAAGGATCAAGAGCCTGAAGAAAATCAAGCTGCTTGTCTCCGGACAGGCTTCCAACGCTGCTCTGCGCGGTTTGTCCAGCCGCACCGAGGCGTTCTGCATCCCCTGCCCGGAGCCCGCGATTGTGAAGGAGGAAGAGACTTCCGAGTAAATCGTTCTTCGGTTTGATGGCGCGGCTCGCGTCATCAAGTCCTGCGGACTAATCCTAAAGATAGATGATGAAAGCTAGCTTTCAAAGCGGCTTTCTGCCAAAGAAGCAAACGGAGAATTATCATGGCTCGCAAGACCAAAGTCACCGATCTCAACAACATCAACCTGCAGAAGATTCGCGTTTCCGCGCTCGATTTGCAGCTTCGTTCGCTGCGATTCCAGGCACGGGCACTCGACTCGATCAGCGCCGAGCACACGTCGGGCATCAATCTCGGCACCAGTCGTTACTACGACTACCTCGACAAGAACGTCGGTGCCTTCGTCGCACGCATCAAGGAGTTCCTCTCGGTCGCCGACACGATGACGGCGGAGGAATCCTGCAGCTGGCTGACCAGCATGGCTGCCTGGAAGACCACCATCATCGGGCAGGCCGAGGAGCAGGAGAATTTCCAGTCGTCAGTCGCCACCGCTCGGGTCAATTCCGATATCGCCGGCCACCCGGTGCCGCCGATGGATGACATTCCGAGCGATTCCACGGCGCAGGAAGTGAAGGCTCATTGCTTCTGCCTGAGCGCCGAGAAAGCGCAGCTCAAGACTTTCTCGATGCAGGTGGCCGCCACAGTCAACCTGGGCATGGAAATCGCTCTCACTGCTGCCAGCGAAGCCGGCAAGAAGCGGGAAGCGAAGGCCGCCAAGAAGGAGAAGACTGCGAAGTAATTTCGCAGGTCTTCTGAAACAGGCTTGATTCGTTGAAGGGAGGCAGGAGCTCACGTTCCTGCCTTCTTTCTTCTTTGTCGCTGTAATACTATAACGCGTAGCAAAACGGACGTAAGAAGAGCTTGCAGCGGGTACACAGAATCTGGGTATCAGAAGGGCTGGCAAATGCTGCGTCGAATTGTTCGATTATCAATATTGCTCGGGTGTGTTTCAGTATTTTCGTTTCAAGCAGTGTGGTCTGCTCCGGTCAAGCAGAGCGGCTTGTTGCTAGATGTTGACAGCGATTATTTCGGACCCTCGACGATTCAAGTAAGCAAAGACGGTATTCGCATCGACTCGAAAAAGCTGGGCATCACGATTGTTTCTCATGCGCCCGACTGGAGTGTCGTTGCTTTCAACGAACGTAGTAAGTCCTATTACGAAGCTACGCTTGAAGAGTGGAAAAGGCGTGTGGCATCTCGAACCGGCGGCGGAAAGCAAAATGTCAGGCAGGACATCAAGCAGACGGGTAAAGCAAAGATCAAAGGCCAAGACGTGAAGATCTACCGGTGGACGGACGTGCGCACGCGATATGGCAAATTGCGCAGCACGCCCACGATTACCGACCTTTATGCCATGCAATCAGAGCTTGTTCCCAAGCAAGCTGCGGCTGTAATCGCCTCAGCATCCGACTTGCCGCCTGATTTTGGTTTGCCCATGAAGATCACTCGTATTTTGAAGGCTGAGCCCAAGCCGAAAGTGGTTCTCGATACTTTGAAGTGCTCCAAAGGGCAGATTGCCAGAGCGGTGTTTTTTCAGCCCAAAGGGTTCAAGCGCGTTTCCAGCGAAGTGGCTTTGCTCATGGAGGGTGATGATGGGGAAATGGATAGCCTGATGAGCGATTTCAAATAGGAATTGCAGCGCTGCGATATTGTTCTGTCATTGTTGGTGGTGAAACGCGGCTTAGAATCAGCATTTTCTTGCAACAAGATTGCAACAAAACCTCGCGCGAGTTGGGTGCTGCCGCGCTTACGGATTCCCTTCGCTAGCTCTCGAGCGGCTTTGATCGGGGTGTCCGAAGTTAAAAGTAAATATAAATAGCTCGAAGAAAAATTCCTTGCTCTCTAAGCTTCTGCAGAAACTTAGATGCCTGCTCAGTTCTCAGGTTTTTTATTCGCTCTTAAGAACTTTAAAAGCGGTGATTGAGAATACGGTGTGTTAACTATCCGGTGGTGTCGTCTCCTGCAACCTTGCTAGGTTCTTTTCGAATCCTTCCGTATCCTCTCCCAGACCTGACCCATCCGAAAAAACAGACACTGAGCTTTGCCACGCGCACCAGCTAAAACTTCGTCGCTGACGGAGTCAAAGCACAACCACTTCAGATTTTCTGAAGGCTGGCTGCGGAAGGTTCACAGCCGGTCGGCTGTGGTGAAGCTCGCAATAGAGGATTTCCATATGTCGAACGACCCAACTTCCAACGGTGGCGGCGCCGGCGGTTCTCCCGCTGACGACGTCTCCGGCGATCAAGTCGCGAAGGTCTCTCTGACGAAGGAACCAGGTGCGGCGGCTCCGCCGCCAGCTGCTTCCAATCCCGTCAAGCAGGGTCCGAGCCTCGGCAAGCGCATCAAGCGCTGGTCGTTGATCGCGTTGCTCTCGCTCATCGGCTACGTCCTCGTCGCCACCATCGCGCACCCCCTGCTCGTCCTCGCCTGGAAGTATCTGCCCATCATCATCGCCGTGGCGCTGCTTCCGGCCGGTATCCTCGCTGTCAGGGCTCTGACCAAACGCGGCAAGACGCCGTCGCGCAAGGTCATGACCATCGCATCTCTCGTCTACCTGACCTTCTCTGGTTGGGTGGTGACAGCCAATCTGTCGCAGACGATCATCCAGTGGCAGATGGCATCTTCGCTTGATCCGGTCGCGATCGATCAGTTGCCGAATACGCGCGACAATCGCATCGTCGTCCGCTCGACGGCGGCTAAGTACGTGAAGAATTCCATCACCGACAACCGCCTGGTCGGCAAACAGCCGCACATGGTGCGTGAAGTCGGACAGGACGGCAAGGTCGTCTTGTGGTGGCAGTCGCCGCTCGCATACGATGTCTGGTACGGCACGCCTTTCGGCAGTGTCCACAGCGTCGTGCGAGTCAATGCCGAAGAGCCCAACATGAACGTCGACGTCGCTGCTGGCAAGAATGCCTTCTTCCTTTTCGGCGACGAATCTTGGGTCACCGAGCTGCTCTTCCGCATCCGCCATCCCTTCTCCGAGCGTGGGGAAACCGTGTACTGGCAGAAGGAGAACGGCGAGTGGAGCATGCTCATCTCGTCCGTTTCCTACCGCCCGACCTGGACTTTGACCATGGTTCCCACTCTTTCGAGTGTCATGGAAGTCGGTCCCAACGGGTTCTTCAGCAACCACTCGCGTGAGGATGCTGCTCAGAAGTTCGAGGGCGCTGCGCTCTATCCGCCTGCGCTGGCTCGCAGCTATGCCGAAGCGTATGCCACGTATCACCGCGGTCTGCTCAATCCGATCACCTCGCAGCTCGAGCTCTTCTCGATCAGTGAGCCCCCCTACGACGCTCAGAAGACGGAAGCCAATCGCTTCCCGTACTACCAGGACTTCGATCAGCTCGGTCTCGAGCTGATCATCGGTCTGGAGCCCAAGGGCGGTTCGCTCACGCGAGTGCTGTTCTTCGACGCCATCAGCGGTCGCGCCAGCGTCTACGCCGTGCCGGATGCCTTGCGCATCAACGGACCGAGCAAGGCGCTCGCCAACGTCCATAACGCCGATCCCAGTGCCGACTGGTCGCAATACGAGGAAGCCGAGCCGCGCCTGGTCAATGGCAAGGCCGGAACTTTCTGGTTGGTGACCGTCGTGCGCGGCGACCCCTCAAGCCGCGCTTTCGTCATGCTTGTCGCCGTCGACGCTTACAGCCTCAGGGCGCACCGTTTCGGCGATGTCGATAGCTTCAAAACGTTCCTCAATACCGCGCCTGTGGCCGGTCCTCGGTGATATGCACGGCGTAGTGCATCCGAGTTGAGAAAGTACCAGAACTTTCGGGGGAATTAGCCAAGGTGCTGGCCGTAGGGGAGGTGTATGCCTCCCCTACGGTTCCGCCGTACTTCTTCCTGCCGGCTGCGCGTTGCGAGTTGACGGCAGAGCCTGGTTGTAAGCGAGATTTACTTACGATTCAATCGGCGGGTCTCCACACTCGCGTCTCAACGCTTGCCACCGTGAGCTTCTCGCTCACAAGGACTTTTATGGCGCCACTTCTTCAGCTGGTTTCGGCCGGCTATCACTTCGGTTCCGGATCAACCAATCACGGCTGGGACAGCACTGTCAGCAGCCTGGAGTGCGCTCTCACCAATCTCGATGAGGATAAGGGCAACGCCTTTGCCGCTGCCGCTTACAGCGAAAATGCCATCAAGTATCTCGAGGCGCGTTTGCTGTCCGCTTACGTTATCTCCAGTCTGGCTGCCATCAAGGCGGGCAATCTCGACCTGGCTCAAGAGGAGTATGGGCGGGCTGTGTTGCTGGCGACCCTGACTGTAAAAGGGCAATTCAAGCCGCCCAGCATCGATTGGCTGACGATTCGTATTACGCTAGGTATCGTGGAGACCAAGCTCAAGAGAGCAGGAAGAAACGTGCAGTCGCTTTAGACCTGGTCCGCCGGTAGCATCGGCTGAAACCGGGGCAAGATGCCTCTGGAGAGTCTTGGATTTTCGGTGCTGATCGCAAGAGCGGTGGGCATCGATATTTCCATTCTTCCGCGGCATTCTTGTTTTTGCGTTGTTTCTATGAAGCGTTATAGTGGATTCCGGTGGCGGGTGTCCGGTCCCGAACTTTTCTGCCAATGTTTTTGCTGAACGTTTGGTCGGGTTTGCTTTACATAATTCGTTCGGCTTTTAGAATGAGCGCTGTCCCATCAAAAACACGCCTGGTTCGCGCGAGCGGTGTGAATATTGGCAAAGCGCCGGTCTGCCGGAAAAGCGGCTCAGATTAGAGGCTGCCAACGTTACAAAAACCGGAATGCGCGCGACATGCGTGACGTGCTCTTGTAAACAACCGGGTCAGCAACACTTGGATACGTCTCTTTGCAAGCCTTAGCATTCGAGGGTACCGAATCTTCCCACCTTATCCGCAGGCGCTCTCCAAACCCTTACCCGTACCCACTTGTACCTCTCAACTGCAACCCCCAAATTCAGCGCCGGCTGGGGTGGTTAGTGATCGGTTTCTGCGCTCGCTTCGTCAGCGATGTGCCAATAACAACAAGCTCGCTGCATCACGCCGATGGCAGCGCGCAAAAACACACTTAAGGACAAAAAATAATGGGATTCTTCGACAACCTCCGTCAGAAAGCTTCCGACGCCAAGGCCGCCCTCACCACCAAGGTCTCGCAGTTCAAGAACAGCACCTTCCGCGACGCGGTCATGGGCATCTGCGCCCTGGTGGCAAGCGCTGACGGCAACGTATCGGACGAGGAGAAGCAGGCGATCGGCTCGCTCATCACCTCGCTCGATGCTCTCAAGTGTTTCCCGCCCGCTGAACTGATCGCCAAGTTCAACGAGTACTGCGACGCCGTCAACAAGGACAAGACCTTTGGCCCCATCACCGTCTACGCTGTGGTCGGCAAGATCAAGGGTAAGGGTGAACAACCGGACGTCGCTCTGCAGGTGGCTCTCGCCATTGCCAATGCGGACGGCAACTTCGACGCCAAGGAGAAGGCGCGCGTCAAGGAAATCTGCCGTACGCTCGGCGTCGACGCCAGCACCTACGTCAGCTAAGTGTGCGGGAGCTGTCCGGCTACAGCTGATGCTGGCCTGACGTGCTCCTTTTGAGGCGGATCGCCGATGGCTCATCAGGGTACGGTCTATATGACCGGGTCCTGGTGCAGTCATCGGCGACCGCCTTCTCTTTTTTGTCTAGAAGTATTATAGAAGTTAGTAGAAGCTGCCGAAAAACAAAGAAGCAGAGGCTCGGGCAGAGAGAAATTGCTTTCTCTCTGCCTCCGCTCTGCTCCCTTGCCGCCGCGTTTTTAGCGCGACTGGTCAGGACCTTTCGGAGCCGTTACTTCGGCTCGTCGATGCCCGCCGGACCCGGCTGCGGGTTGACCGCATCCGGCGCCACTTCCGCCTCGACCTTGCCCGGCTCTGCGGTCACCGCAGTGGTGCCGCCGTCACCCGTTCCGTCCGCAACCGCAGCCGCCGGCTTCGGCGTCCACGGCTTCTTCTTGAACGGGATGACTTCGACGCTGCGATTGTTCGGCGAGTCGACCAAGCCGGACCCATCCCACACGCCGGTAGCGAGGAGCTGAGCTTCCTTGGCCTTGTAGCCGTCGAGCAGGAAGGTCTGCCACGCGTCCGTCGCCGCCAGCTTGCCCGTCCAGCCAACAGTCTGCTTCCGGTACTTGCTGGCCCGAGCGGCCGCGCGCGACTGGAAGTGCTTGTTGATGTCGAACATGTTGACGAAGACGAACTGGGCGAGCGCGGCGTCACCGATGACGATGATGCCGTTCTCGTCGTTGCCGTGCGACGCCTTCATCCCGAGGTTGTCGGAACCGAAGATGACGACCGGCTTCTTGCCCCACGGGTCGATGACGACGATCTTGCCGTGCGTGACCGCGTGCGCTTCGGGAAGCTTCAGCAGCTCCTTGATGAAGTTGGCGAACTCCACCTCGCGCCCGGTCGCCAGCGTGAACAGCGGCGGACGGCCCTTGCGACGCTTGGCTTTGACACCGCGCAGCGCATCGGGCGTGCTCACCGTCATGAAGGTGTACATGTTCGGGCGGTTGTCCCAGATTTCGGCGATCTTGTGGACCACCGACGGGTTGCCCGGATAGAACACCTCGCCGCACAGAACGCTCTCGGCGCCTTCCATGAGCTCGAACACGCGAGCCAGCCACGGAGAGAGCGCCGTCGAACCGCGCTGCTTGACCTTGTCGTCCATGGACGGCTGGAAGTAGGTTTCGATGATGACGCCGTTGTCCAGCACCACCGGGTCGTAACCCTTCGCATTGCGCCGGCGGAACTCGAGCGATTGCTCCTGCCCGTCAGCCTTCATGCGCTTCCAGTAGTCCAGGAAGTTGGCCGCCACCTGAGCATTGCGGATGCGCGTCACCATGTTGGACTGGCAGCCCATGCCGGTATTCGTCCAGTTGGTCGAACCGGTGGTGACGTCGGTCGGATTGCCCTGCTTGTCGACCTTGGTCTGCGACTTGTTGTGGGCGATACCCCAGGGGCCGATCATGCGGTCCTGGATGTCGGCGCCCGCTTCGTGCAGAGCCTTGCGTGCCGGCGCGTTGGTGATGTCGTCCGCGCCGGTGTTGCCGAGGATGAGCGAGAAGTACTTGAGGTTCTCCAGCAGGAAGTCCACCAGCTGGTTCGCGCTCAGCTCGTACAGAGCCTGG
>Ga0268298_10006789_pt1 | contig 10283 bp, 10 predicted proteins | sample WWTPWeurt_MetaG_FD_194462 | JGI IMG/M metagenome (GOLD analysis project Ga0268298, IMG submission 194462) | Activated sludge microbial communities from WWTP in Nijmegen, Gelderland, Netherland - WWTP Weurt | ecosystem: Engineered > WWTP > Aerobic digester > Activated sludge | place... | reverse complement strand
GCGCGCGCGGGCGCTCGCTGCGAGTGGAGCGTTTCGCGAAGACGAAGCGATGCCGGGCCTCCGCCCAGTGCTCGAGCGCGTGGACGACGTGGAAGGGCTGAGCCGAGCGCTCAGCGCTCCTGCCGACTCGCTGCCGCGCGCCGCTTGATTTCGGGAGTGAGGCGCTTCAAGCGTTCGAGCACCGTGCGCTGGTGGCGCTTGGCGTTCGGCACCCAGCGGTGTCGGTCGGCGCTGGCGGGCTCGAGGTACTTCTGCCACTCCTCCGCGGCTTCCAAGAGGGCGATGGCCAGCGATTCGGGCTTGGCGTCACGCCGAGCGGCGGACATGGCGCTCAGCGCCTTGTAGTAGTGGATGTCGTACGGCGGCACGAAGAAGACGCTGGGCAGATCGAGGGCGGAACCGATGCCTGGGATCTGGATTGCGCGGGCGACGGCCATGGCCTCGAGGCCGCGCGGAAGGTCTCCGTTGCGCTCGTACGCGATGCCGAGTCCATACTGGGAGAGCGCCACGAGATCTGGCCGATCCGCCAGCGCAATGGACTTTCGGTAGTCGCGGATGGCGGCCTCGAGATCCCCCAGCACCATGCTGGACTCCCCGCGATTGGCGTAGATGTTGGCGCGGAAACCCGGCTCCCACACCGATTCCAGGGCGCGCGAGTAGGCGTGATGCTCGCGCTTGGGATCGCTCACCTTCGCGGCGCCGATGGCCAAATTGAACCACGCGCGCCCTGCGAGGGGCGACTCGGGATCCCGAGCGAGCGCGCGTTCGAGCACGTTCTTGGCGTCCTCGTCACGACCAAGGAGCGGGTCGGAGAGCAGATCGCCCGCGAGGAACAAGAGTCGAGCGTCGCGAGAGTCTTTCCCGCTGCCGAGCTCCACCACGGCCAGCGCAGCCCGCATCAGCCGCTCGGGAAATGCGGGGTCGAAAGCCATGGACTCGTCTTCGCGCGACAGCATGCGCTCGACCCCCACCAACGTCTCGTAGTCACGCCGAGACTTCGGGTCCCTCGCGCTGTCCCAGATCGACGGCTGAGCGGAGACCGGACTCGCGAAGCTGAAGGAGCAGGCGCACGCGAGCGCCCAGGACATGGGGCTCGCGCCCCGGCTCATCGCGGAGCTCTCACCGGTCGCCGGACCGTCGAGCCCAGCGAGTCGAGCTTCTTCTTGCCGTGGGCATTCCAGGGCGCGTTCTGGCCCACGTCGGACTTGAGGAAGGCGCGCCATTCGGCCCGCGCCACCTCGAGCTCACCGCGCTCGGCGAGCATGGCCGCGATGGCCGAGAGCTCGCCGTCGGGCAAGCCGAGATCACGGTCTTTGCGCCGCGCGAGTCGAAGCACGCTGGCGGCGCTCTTCACCTCACCGGCGACGCCACGCGCTTCTTCGCCGCGCCCCTGGCGATCGAGCGTGAGCGCCGTAGCACCGAGCACCACGTCCGAGAGCCCGGGCACGCCGCGGATCCGCCGCGCTTCCGCCAAGTAACCGAGGGCCTCGTCGAGGGCGCTCGCGTCCCGGCGCATCACCGTCATCGCAGCCTCGACGTAGACGCGCTGCCGCTGGCGAGCGTCGGCGAGCAGGCTCGCCCGCGGCACCAATGCGCGGTAGGTGGCGACGGCTTCGTCTTGCTCTCCGCTCTCGGCCGCGGACAACGCCATGTCGTGGAGCGTGGCTGGCTCTTCCAGGCTACGGCGATCTTTGCTGCGCGCCTTCTGGAACAGCGGCCACGCTTCCTTCGCGCGGCCATCCCGCACGAGCGCGCGCGCTTCGAGCACCCAGGCCGCGGCGTGCCCCGGCACGAGCTCGGCGGCGCGGCGAGCCGCGCTGGCCGAGCGCGACGGCGTCCGGAGGAGATCGGAATAGCCGCGTGCCAGCGTGCGACAGAACTCCCGGAGGCGCGGGCTCCGGGCTCGCGCCCACGCGTCGCTCTCGCCACCCGAATCCATCGTGCACTCCGGCGGGCGCGGGCTCGCCGCACGCGCCGCGGTCATGTCGGCTCCGAGCACGCGAGCGTCCGGCACCGGCGGCACCATCTGCGCGCGGGCGCCCGCCGAGAGGGCCACGCACGCGAGGAAGACCGGGAGCGAGCGGAGTCTCGTGCCACCGGCCTCGAGCTGCGGCGCAGCTCGCATGATCCGAACGCGAATCATGCTCCGAGGTATAGAGCATCCGCGCGACTCCGACCAGCCGCTCGCACGGGCGAGTGCCGCCGAAATCAGCCGAACGGGCTTTCCAACACGATGGTCTCCGCACGCCGCGGACCGACGCTGACCAGATAGAGCGGTACGCGGATCCGTTCCTCCAAGAACCGCACGTATTCGCGAGCTGCTCGGGGCAGCTCTTCCAGCGAGCGAGCCGCCGAGAGCGTCTCCTTCCATCCGGGGAGCGTTTCGTAGACCGGCGACACACTTCCCGGTTCGTCCAGAAGGTCGATGGGCAAATCGTCGGTGCGACCGTCGGGCGTGTCGTAGGCCACGCAAACCGAGAGCGAGTCGAGCCCCGTCAGCACGTCGAGCTTCGTCAACGCGAGACCGTCCAGCCCATTCACACGCGCCGCGTACCGCAGCGCTGGCAAGTCGAGCCAGCCCGTCCGACGGGGTCGTCCGGTGACCGAGCCGAACTCGACCCCGACGTTGCGCAGGTGAACGCCAGCGGCGTCGTCGAGCTCCGTGGGGAATGGCCCCGCCCCCACTCGCGTGGCGTACGCCTTGGTGATCCCGATGACCGTGTCGATGCGGCTCGGGCCGATGCCCACACCCGTGGTGGCGCCGCCGGCCACCGCCGAGCTCGACGTCACGAACGGGTAGGTCCCGTGGTCGACGTCCAGCAGCGTTCCCTGCGCGCCCTCCAGCATGACGTTTTTTCCGGCGCGCAGAGCGTCATCCACCACGCGCGACGCGTTGCCGAGCAAGGGCAAGATGCGCTCGCGGGCCGGCTCGAGCTCGGCGAGAACTTGCTTCGCGTCGGGCACCTCGCCGCCGAGCGCCCCGAGGGTGGGGCGCCACGCGGCGATGGCAGCGATCGCGCGCTGCTCGAGCCGCTTCGGGTCGCGCAGATCCCCAGCGCGTACGCCGGTGCGGCGCGCCTTGTCTTCGTAAGCCGGACCGATGCCTTTCTTGGTCGTCCCGATGGCGTGTCGATCGCCGAGGGCCGCTTCGCGAAGGGTGTCGATCTGGACGTGATACGGCAAAATCAGGTGCGCGCGATCGCTGACCACGACGCGACTGGCGACGTCGCGGTGTCCGCGCGCGACGAGCTGGTCGATCTCGTCGAGCAAGACGCGGGGGTCCACCACCATGCCCTGCCCGAGCACCGAGGTCGTGCTGGGGCGGAGGACGCCGCTCGGCAGGAGCCGCACGACGATCTTCTCGTCGCCGACCACCAACGTGTGACCGGCGTTGGGGCCGCCCGCATACCGCACCACGACGTCGGCCGACTCGGTGTAGTAGTCGACGATCTTGCCTTTGCCCTCGTCGCCCCACTGGGCTCCGACAATCACTACTGCGGTCATTCGCTCATCTTCCTTCCGCGTCCGGCGAAAAGCTGGAGAGATCGGCGATTTCCTGCGCCAGGGCAGCGCCCTCGAGCCCGGGGAGCTCGCGGCGCTCGGTGCCCGTCACGGCGACCAGACTCGCGCCCTCGGAGCCGACCTCGACGACGTGGCTGAAGCGCCATGCGCGGGCGTGGGCCCAGGCGTCGGCCGGCGCCAGGACGGCGGTCACGCCGCGGGCGCGCAAGAGCGGCACGAGCTCTGGGCCGCGCGCACCGCTGACGAGCAGGCGGAAGCTCGGCGCATCACCCCGGTCTGCGAGCGCCCACAACATGTGATCGAGGGCCACCGCGAAGCCAGCGGCGGGCCGCGGCGCACCGAACTGTTCGAGCAGACGGTCGTAGCGGCCGCCGCTGCCGATGGCCGCGCCCGGTCCGAACGCCAGGATCTGGAACGTGACCCCGGTGTAATAACCGAGGTCACGCACCTCGGCGAGGTCGACGCTCAGGCGCGGGGCGAGCCCACGTTCTTCGGCGAAGCGAAAGGCCGCCAGGAGCTCGCGGAAAGCGGCCTCGGCGGGGGTTCGTCGTAGGAGCTTCTCGCCGAGCGGCCACACCTCTGCTCCGCCGCACAGGTCGAGCAGCTGGACGAGGACCCGGCGCAGATCGAGGTCGAGCCCCACCTTCGCCACCCGTCGCTCGAGCTCGCGTTGATCTTTGGACGCGAGCGCTTCCACGAGCGGCGCTCGTTCGTCGACCCGGACCAGGTCGAGGAGCGCGCCGGCGATGCGCGCATGCCCCAGATCCAGCACGAAGTCCTCGAGCCCCGCCTGCTTCATGGCGTCGGTCGCGACCGTGAGCACTTCGGCGTCACCGTCGGGCGCACCGCTCCCGATGAGCTCGATGCCCACCTGCGGGATCTGGCGGTGTCGCCGAGCGCGCTCGCGCCGCAGACGCACGACCGAGCCTTCGTAGGCGAGCCGAGCGGGTAGCGGAGCGTCCGCTAGCCGGGTGGCGACGAGTCGGGCGATCTGCGGAGTCATGTCGGGGCGGAGCGCCACCACCTCGCCGGACTCCGGCTCGACGAAACGCAACACCTCCCGAGGGTCCAGCGCTCCGAGACCCCGCTCGAGCACCGCCGCGTATTCGAACACGGGCACCGTCACCCGCTCGTAGCCAGCGAGCTCGAAGCTCCGCGAGAGCCGGCGCCCGAGACGCGTGAGCGCGCGGCTCTCTTCGGGCAAGAGGTCCCGCATGCCCGCGGGCAGCGGGTGTGCGAGCACGGAACCGAGCAAGGAATCTTCCGCGAACATCTCCGAACCGGCCCGGACCCGGGCGGCCGAGTCTACCCCATGCTCTGGTCGATGCTCGGGAAACGGGAGGGTCGTGCTCCTCGGCCACTCGAGGCTTCGGATGTGCCGACTTTTGCGCTACGAAACCCGCATGAGCGAATCCGCCCCCGCGAGTCCCCCCATCGACGTGCGCGAGCGCGGTGCACCCAAAGACGGTGCCCCCGTGTTCCTCGAGCGCCGCCTGTTCATGCAGCTCTTGGCCTTCGAGTGCGGGCCGACCCTGCCCACCGTTCGCGCCATCGAGCGCATCGGCAAGAAGCTAGAGAGCGCGCGGATGCCGGCCGTCATCTACGCGGACGTGAACCACCCCTTCGGCCTCGCCGTGCTCGGCTTCTCGGAGGATCCCGGCGACTTCGTCAGCAAGCTTCGCCCGACCTTCTCCGACGAGGAGCTCGTGGGGCTCCGCTTCCGACCGGAGCTCACCATGCTCGGGCGCACGTACTCGACGGGCTACGAGCAGAACCTCGAATACTGGCTGCTCGAGCGTCCGCGCCAAACCGTGCTGAACCCAGCTTGGAATTGGGCGGTTTGGTATCCGCTCCGCCGCAAGGGTGAGTTCGAGCGCCTCGACCCCAAGGAGCGAGGCGGCATCCTGCGCGAACACGGCAACATCGGGAAGGCGTACGGCGACCAAGACCTCGCCCATGACGTGCGCCTCGCGTGCCACGGTCTCGACGAGAACGACAACGAGTTCGTCTTGGGGCTCTTGGGCAAGGAGCTCCATCCGCTGTCCCACGTCGTCCAATCCATGCGCCGCACCCGGCAGACGTCGGAGTTCATGGAAAAGATGGGCCCGTTCTTCGTCGGCCACGCCGTCTTCCGTTGCGCCGGCTGACGGCCGCGTGACTCGTGCTCATCGTCTTCGATCTCGACGGCACGTTGGTCGACTCGCGCCTCGACATCGCGGCTGCCACCAACCACGCCCTGGTCGCGAGCGGCAGAAGCCCGCTCTCGGTCCGTACCATCTCGGGCTTCGTAGGCGACGGCGCGCGGAGTCTACTGGCGCGGGCGAGCGGGCTCTCCGAGGACGCGACCGAGCTCGACAGGCTCTTGGCGAGCTTCTCGAGCTACTACACCGCGCACGCCACGGTGCACACCCGACCCCTGCCCCACGCGCTCGCACTGCTCCACGTGCTCGGCCGCGAGCTTCCCCTCGCGCTCTGCACCAACAAGCCGCGCGCGAGTACGCTGCGCGTACTCTCCGGCCTCGGCATCGAAGGCGCGTTCGCCATGGTGTCGGCGGGCGGCGACCAGCCCGAGCGGAAACCTCACGCGGCGCCCCTACTCCGCCTCACGCAGCGCCTCGGCGTCGCGCCGACCCACACGCTGCTCGTCGGTGACGGCCCGCAAGACGTCGCCACTGCGCGGAGCGCCGGCGCGACGAGCGTCGCGGTGCTCGGGGGCTTCACCTCCGAGGCGACGCTCCGCGCGGAGCGTCCAGACCATCTCATCGGATCGCTCGCCGAGCTGCCCCCGCTGCTCTACCGTCTGCGACTCGACGGGGTCAGGCCACGAGCAGGTGATAGGCGGCGCTGAGCTCCGCGAAGCGCTGGAGCAGCGACGCGCGTTCGCTGGGACTCGCGCCGGGGTGTCGGTCCGGATGCAGGGTCGATGCGAGCTTGCGGAAAGCGCGCTGCACCGAGTCGCGTGAGGCTGCGGCGTCCAGCCCGAGGACCGCCAGTGCTCGCACGCGGGCCCGGTCGTTGGGGCGCGGAGCCGCGGCCGGCGCCGGCGCGGCCGCTCGCCGCCCGCGCGGACGGCCGTGCAAGAACTCCCTGGGCGACAGCGGAATCTGCGGGTTTCGATCGGCGCGCGGCACGTGGAATCGCAGCTCGGCGTCTTCGAGCTGGAACAGGGCGTCGAGTCGGAGTCGAAGCTGGCGGCGGAGGGCCGCACCGACCGCCTGGAACGTGAGCTTCTGGTCCTCGACCAGGATCTCCCCGCTCCGCCGCGTCGGTGCGCGGGTCAACTCGCGCGTCAAGCGCCGCAACGCATCGTCCCCGACGAATCCCTGCTGCTTCAGGATCTCGCCGAGGCGCGCCACCGGGAACTTCGTCTCCACTTCCGACACGAGCCCGGCTTCGAAATGGACTCGATGCGAGCGTCCGCGCGTCATGCCTTCCACTTCGACGAGCTCGAGCACGCCCGTCGCACGCTCGCGGTGCAGGCGACCGAGGAGGTCGCCGAGAGTGGTGCCGCGCAATCGGCCAGGTAGCCGCACGCTTTCGAACTATCGCGGCGGGCTCGCAACGGGCAAGAACTCGGGGCCCACGCTCTCGCCGACGCTCTCCGCGGCCGCACCGAGCGGCCCTTTCGAATCCAGGTCGCGCACTCGCTTGGCCTCGCGCAACGCTTCGGCCTCTTCGCCCGACGCCCACAGACAGCGTGCCAAACCGAGCCGCGCGTTGCCTTCGATCCCGAGGTGAGCGGCTGGGTGAATGCGCCCGGGCGCGCTCCGCACCACCGCGAGAGCCGCCTCCAGATCCCGGCGAGCGCCGGGTGCGCGTCCGAGCGCCCGCGGCAGCGCGAGCCCCAAGAGACCCCGCCGGAGGAACGCGAGTGCCGACGCCAGCGGGTCGGCGTCCGCGCCGGGATCGCAACGAAACAGCGAGAAAAGCGCGGGAACCACCGCCTCGAGGATCTCGCCGCCTCCAGCCGCGAGCGCATGCCGTAGGGCTCGTTCCGCCCGCAGGACCTCGCCCAGAGGGAAGCCCACGCTGCTCTCCGCGAGTTCGGGGGGTTGGGCGGCGAGCTCTCGCTCCGAGCTCGCGTGGAGCACGAGCAGGCGCGCCCGCGGGCGCAAGAGCGCCGTCACGCTGGCCGGCAGTCGCACGAGCTCCGCCCGCGAGCCGAGCGCGAACGAGAACCACACGAGGTCGTTCGCCGCCGCCGGATCGCCTTTTTTCGCCCGGGCGAGCAGCGCTGCGCGGTGGGCGTCGACTCCGAGGCTGCGCGCGAGCTCGACGCCGAGCGGAAGCGCACGCCCCGATTCGATGCGTTCGCTGGCGCCGCCGATGGCCTGGAGCAGATCGGCGACCATGTGCCGCAGCATCAGGTCGCGATAGGACGTCAAGAACCGAGCCACGGCGCCGCGTCCGGCTCGAAGCGCCTGCACGGCCTCTCCCATGTCACCGTGCTCGATCACCCAGTCGAAGAACACCCGCGCTTCCGCTTCCACGAGACGTTGGACGAACGGAGCGCTCGCCCCGAGATCTCCCAGGGTCAGCTCCCGCGCCGAGCCCGAGAGGGCGAGAGCGTCGGCCACGGTGGACAGCACCCGGGACACCGACGGGTCGTCCGCGGCTTCGGCGAGCGCCACGAGCCCGAGCTCGTCGGCCACCCGGCGCACTTCTTCGTCCGCGAGAAAGGCCCGCGGAGGCGGCGTGCCGAGGTGCGGGTCGAGGCGCAGGACGTCCACCAAGGTCTCGAGATCCCGGGCACCCGGGTGTTCGAGGCCTGCGCGAAGAACGCTGCGGATCACCGCGACTGGCAAGTACTTTTCTTCGCGCAGCCGGCGTATGAGGCGAAGCCGTTCGAGGTGGGACTCGTCGTAGAGCGCTTGGGTCTTTCCCGTGCGCTCGGGCGCCGGCAGCAGCCCTTCACGCAGGTAGTAGTGGATGGTCTCGCGCGGTACGCCTGCGAGCCGAGACAGCTCGGCCATCTTCATCGCGCGCCGGGTCATCAGCGCTTCGGCATCTCCAGAGCGCCGACGTCTACGCGGGTGGCGACCATCCGGCTGCGCGGACTGCAACGCTCCACTCCGCCCGACGGCGTTTGGCACGCCACGAACCGAACCTTGACGCCGAGCTCACCGCTTCCGGTTCGCGTGGCGGCCAGCGCGAGCGGCAGTCGGAGACGGCGCGCGCTGCCCCCCGCTGCGCTGCGAGGCCCCACCCGCGCTCGGAGCGGCCGAGCGAACTCGGGCGCGCGCTGGATGAGCACGTCTGCCCAGGCGAGTCGGCCGGCGGGGACCTCGATCTCGAGCTCGCAGAGCACCCGGCCTGGCATGGGTTCCCGGCGACAACTGAGGCGCGTGTCGGCGTCGGGCTCTGCCGCGCGCGCCGGCGCGCCGACGAGCGCGAGGCCGAGCCCGAGCAGGAGGCCCGTCCTCCACGGTCGCCTCGTACCTTCAGAATCCGGAGCCAAGTGCCCGTGCACGCGAGCAAAACCTCGCTTCAATCCCGCCTTTGGCGCCGGCTTCGGGCCCATGGCGTGATCCTATGCCCTCGCGGGCTCGCACCAAACAGCGAATTCGGGCTCGTCAGTCGGCGCTCGGAGGGCCGTAGAAATCCACGAGTTGGATGGGCGAACGGGAGACGCGCGCCGAGAGGCGGGAACGTTCGCCCTGCGGGTCGCCGCCGATTTGGAACACTGTGGGCGGATCCATCTCGATCTCGACCGCGTCCACCAGGTAGTCGAAGACGACCGCCGGGTCGTGGTACTCGCCCCGCCAAATCGCTGGGAAATTCCGCACGAAGCCCAGCGAACTGATGGTGGAAACTCGAAGCTGCATGCGATCGGGTCGCTCGTCTGCGAACGGGAACATGCGGAAGCCGAAGCCGTAGTACGGGATGGTCGCAAGCCCGACGATGCGCGCCGGTCCTTCGTAGATGGTCTCGCCGGTTGGGATGGGTTGCCCCATGAGGCCCGCCTTTGCGCCGATGCGAAACGCCTCGGCCCCGCGATTGATCACCCGGCAGTGGGGCACGGGGCGAACCACGTAGCTCGGAATCGAGCGCGTGACCGACGCTAGGGCGTAGCTCAAACCGCCTGCGGCATAGCGTCGCAGCATGGTCTTGCCGAGCATGGCCTTCACGTCGGCGTAATCGGTGAGCACCACCGCATCGACCCCGAAACCAGCGAAGGGCGCCAGATACCCCTCCACGTCGACCAGACGCATGGACCGGCTCCCTGCGTCCTCGCGCAGGCGCTGGATGTCCACAGCGAGTCCTCGGCCTTTCGCGCGGCTCGCCCCGGCCACCCATGCCAACGCGTTTCCGGTGCCCAGCTTGAGCAGTCCGAAGCGCGGAACGGGTCGGCCTTGGCGCTCCGCTTCGCGAACGACTTCGGTAACCATGACGGTGAACGTGCCGTCTCCGCCACCGGTGAGCACGGTGCCGTAGCCGCGGTTCACGAGCGTGCGCGCGATGTCCTCGGCGTCTTCCAGTTTCCGCGAGACGAAGAGATCACCGCCGAGCAGGATCTGGTCCAAGGTCGAAATGACCTCGTCGGTGACGCTCTTGGCGTTGCCGTTCACCACCACGGCGATCCGTTCGCGAGGCAGTGGCGCCGCGTCTTTTCCGGGAGCGTCGGGTTCCGTCGTCATCGTGGCCAGCCGGGCGCGATCGAACAAAACCGGGCCGCGCGCGCCGGGCGGAAGCTAGCACGGGCACCCGGAACCCAGCGCAGCGCGCATGGACCGCGGAAACTGTAAGGGAATTTGGCTACT
>Ga0268298_10006787_pt1 | contig 10284 bp, 10 predicted proteins | sample WWTPWeurt_MetaG_FD_194462 | JGI IMG/M metagenome (GOLD analysis project Ga0268298, IMG submission 194462) | Activated sludge microbial communities from WWTP in Nijmegen, Gelderland, Netherland - WWTP Weurt | ecosystem: Engineered > WWTP > Aerobic digester > Activated sludge | place... | reverse complement strand
GACTTGATCAACCGGCTGAGTGAACGTACCCTGGAAGAACACCCCGAGGTGGATGCGGTGGCGGTCTTTCGGATCAGCCGAGGTCGGGTGAAGTGCTCTTTACGCTCCCGTCATCACAGCCGCTTGAATGTGCGGCAGCTGGCGGAGTATTTCGATGGAGGTGGGCATCTGACGGCCAGTGGCTTTACCGTTGGCCTGCGGGCCTTCTCTGAGCTGCTCCAAGAGACGGTCAATATCGATACGGTGTAAGCTTTAAATATTGGGTGACTTACTAACCCTATAAGGAGTGAACGATGGAACAGGTCGGTGTGGTGGACGAGCAGGGCGAAGAGGAAGAACTGAAGTACGAGGCCCTGGTCGAAACGATGATCATGGAGTCCGCCCATACGGAAATGCAGGTCCGGGTGCTGGAGAATGCCTTCATGGCACTGGAAGACTTCAAGCATGAGAAGATCAGTGAAGCCCAGCTGCGCTACACGGTCTATGCCATGGAGTCGGTCGCCTATGCGGACATGGTGCCTCAGCATCGCCTGGTGGTGGCCAATGAGAACATCCTGACCCGGATGTTTAAAGGGATCCAGAGCCTGCTGGAGTCCATCCACCTGGCTACGATGAAGCTGCTGGACTCGATGCAGTACTCCCTGCATCTGTTCTCGTTGCAGAAGCAGCGGATCGATAGCCTCCGGAACCAACTGCACCATGTCTCGGTCAAGGAGGCCTCCATCAAGGTGGGGATCAACAAGTACATGATCTTTGGGGAGCATGGTGAGAAAGTGGAGGATACGGAAACGTATCTGAAACAGTATGCGCTGCTGGCGACGACCCTGGTGCCCTACATGGAAGCACTGGGTAGCTTGGCAGAAGATGACCTCTTTAAGATCTTCACGTATTACAAGGAAGCGGTCTTTGGGGATCCGGATGACTTCTTCATGGAGCGGTTCTTCTCATTGGAGCGGCATCTGCATCAAGCCTCTCAAGGCGTGAAGGCGCATATGGTGCGTTCGACCAGCTATATGGGTGAATACCGGACCCCGCCGTTGCTGGGCATGGCTTCTGTGCTGGTGCGCTTGCCCAAGCCCAACAGCTACAACCGCCGGGACTACAAGACCCTGGTGAATGCGCACCGCTATTTCTACATGACCGTGGACCGCCAGCTGAAGTTCCGGCTCTCGACCTTGGCTTCCGGTAACATCACCCTGACCGTGAAAGCCCCTCAGATCGAAACGCTGCTTCAACACAGTGAACGGATCCTAAAGGCGGCTGAAGGTTTGAATAAGGCCACGGTCTGGTTGTCCAAGTATGGGGCGACCATGTCCTCCAACTATCTGGCTGACCGGGAGGAAGAGCCGGGTGACAGCCCGATCCCGATGTTCAATGTGACGAAGATCTATTTCCGCTGTTCGTCCATCATCCATGAAGGCGTAGCCACCAGCTACCTGTTTGCCATCGGCAACATCAAGCATGCCAACGCGATCGCTGAGAAGGCTGTCAAACGTATGAACTGATGCTACGAGGGGTAGGCTCCGGCCTACCCCTCATCTTTTTTCTTTTAAGAAGCTTCTTCTGTGTAGTGTACAGTCATGTACATCTTAAGTGTGAACCCAATGGGAGTGACCATGAAACCTGCTATCAAGCGCAGGATGGACCAGCTGGTGGACCTGATTCACCACTATGACCATCTCTATTATGTCAAAAACACCCAGGAGGTGGCCAATGAGGTCTATGACCAACTGTACAAGGAGCTGATCGACTTGGAAGCCCAGTATCCAGAAGCTGTCCAGCCCACTTCTCCGACGCAGCGCCTGATCACCACCCGCAGTGCGGGCTTTGGTGCGGTAAAGCACCTGTCGCCGATGCTGTCCATCCACACTTTTACGTCGGATGAGATCGACCCGATCACCAGTTTCCATCGCCACGTCACGGACCAGTTGGGCGTGAAAGAGTGCAAGCTGATGCCGGAGCTGAAGTTTGATGGCGTCAGCTTGAGCCTGCAGTACCGGGAAGGCGTCTTGGTGGCCGCATCGACCCGCGGAGATGGCGAACAGGGTGAAGATGTCACCTCCAACGCCAAGACGATCCGGTCGATCCCGCTGCGCTTGACGCAGTGTAAGTTTAAAACCTTGGAGATCCGGGGAGAAGTCGTACTCCTTCGTGATCACTTCAAGCAGCTGAACGAAGATCGCCTTCAGGCCAGTGAGATGCCGTACAAGAATCCCCGGAATGCGGCTTCCGGCTGTTTGCGTCAACTGGATCCTTCGGTCACGGCACGAAGCTACCTGACCTTCGTCGCTTATGAGATCGCCGCCTCAGAAGGGGGAACCGAACCGGCTACCCAGGAAGCCGTACTGGCGCTGCTGGAACAACTGGGCTTCTTTATCTTTTATGATGAAGCCTGGCGTAATGAATGGCTCAAAGCTTCGACCAAGCTGACCCATCTGTACAACTTCTACTACATGGTGCGGGATCACCGGGAACGAATCCACTGTGACATCGATGGCGTGGTGTTTAAGGTGTCTCAGCGCAGCCATAAACACACACTGGAAGCCCGCAGTAAAGAAGTCGGTTGGGCCATGGCCTACAAGTTTCCGCCCGAGCAGGCAATGACCCAGGTCAAGGACATCGTCCTCCAGGTGGGTCGATTGGGGACCTTGACCCCTGTGGCGGTGGTCAAGCCCGTCTACGTAGGCGGCGTCACCATCACACATATCACGCTGCATAACCAGGATGAGATCGACCGGAAGGATATCCGGATCGGTGATACGGTCATCGTGCAGCGTGCTGGGGATGTGATCCCGGAGTTGGTGGAGGTCATGAAGCATCTCCGGACACCCGGGGCACGCAAGTACCAGATCGCGGACCATGCCCAGGTCTGCCCATGCTGCAAGTCGCCCGTGGAGCGGGAAGAGGACAAGTCCGCCTACCGCTGCACCGGTGGGTATCGCTGCAGTGCTCAGCGGGCTCGGTTGATTGCGCACTTTTGTAGCCGTCAAGCCATGGATATCGAAGGTATCGGGGAGGTGCTGGCTGAAAAGATGGCTGAAATGAACTTCGTGGAGGACATCAGCCAGCTCTATACGCTGCATCTGGGTGTGATGACCATCAACCTGGGGCTGGGAGAAGGTCAAGCCAGCAAGATCCTGTATCAGCTGCTCCACACCAAGGCCACCCCAGAGCTGTATCGCTTGATCTATGGCCTGGGCATCCCGGGTGTCGGGGTTAGCACGGCTCGGGATCTGGCCAGCCACTTTGGCACCATCCATAAGTTCATCCAGGCGTCTGAAGAGGACCTGCTGCGGGTGAAGGACATCGGTAAGAAGACTGCGCAGTCCATCGTGAAGTACTTTGAAGAGGGCGGTAAGCGGATCGTGTTGCACATCCTGCACCATGTGAAGCCGCAGTCCATCAAGAAGGTGACCAAAGAGCTGGAAGGCTTGACTTTTGTGATCACAGGTAGCTTCAGTGAGCTGAGTCGGGATCAACTCAAAGAACAGATCCTAGCAAAAGGAGGAAAAGTCACGGGGAGCCTATCGACGCGTGTAAATTATCTCATTACGGGAGAATCTCCTGGTACCAAACTGAAAGAAGCCCAGAACCTAGGGATCCGGAACATCACCCTAGGGCAGTTTAAAACGCTCAAAGCGAAAGGCTAAGCATGGCACACCCCACCCCGCTCCTCATCGTCGTGGAGGGCGTCAATGGCAGTGGAAAGTCCAGTATCGTCCGGGAGTTGCAGGACTTGCTGGATAAAGAACACCGGCCGTCGGTGATCGTGGACATCATCCCGAAAGGGGTGATCCGCACGCTGGTCAAGGAAGACCACACCCTGAGCCCGATCCAGCGGGCACTGTTGTTCAAAGTCGAGTCCATGTCCGCCCATGACATCGTGAAGCGCCATCTGGATGCTGGCAAGACCGTGATCATGGACCGTGGCATCTTTTCCTTCTTGGCCTTCCAGGGGTATGCGGAAGATCTGGAATGGGAAGTGGAGATGCTGGAAACTCTCTGCAAGAAACCCTTCCTGCCGTGTGATGTGGCCGTTTTCCTGAACCCGCCTCTGGAGGTATGCCAGATGCGCGTGGCCACTCGGCCTGAAGAGAAAGACCACTTCGAAGAAATCAGCGAGACCTTTGACCAGAAAGTCTATGACGGCTATCGGCTGGTCTTCGATCAAGAACGCCGGCGGCCCAAATACACTAAGCATGTCGTCGAGATCATCGACGATCTCCCGCCTAAGATTGTCGCCACGGTGGTCTGGGAAGGGATCAAAGATCACCTCCAGCAACTGTCTGACTAAACCGCTTTACTTACTCAAGGAAATACCATGCAACAACTGCTCGACCTCATGAAGCACGTTCTCGACAACGGTGTTGATATCCACCCGGACGAGGAACGCACCGGGGCCGGCTGCCGCTCCATCTTTGGCGCTCAGCTGCGCTTTGACCTGCAGAACAACCTGTTCCCTGTCATGACCACCCGCCAGGTGCCGATCAAGTCGGCCATCCGGGAAACCCTGTGGTTCCTGAAGGGGGAACGCAACATCACGGCGCTGAAAGAGCAAGGCGTTAACTTCTGGGACGACTGGGCCACCACCCAGCAGTCGCATGTCAATTTCCTGTCGCGCCTGGAAACCATGGGCATCATGTCGCCGGAAGAAGCCGGCATGATCCTGCTCAATACCCCGAAGGGTGTGTATGGGGAGATCGGTGACATGTACGGTGCGATGTGGCGCAGCTGGCCCCGTAACCCGGAAGTCGGCGTCTCGGCCATCGAAATCAACAGCACCGCGCTGCAGGACATCCCGCCGGATACCCTGGCACGGGGTCGTGAGCTCTGGGCGATGATGCCGGCTGGCGAAGCCAGTGATGCCGAGCGTGAAGGCGCACCCACGCAGGCCATGTATCAGAACAACGAAGAGCTCTTCCTGAAGCTCTTCTTCCTGTCCACGGTGGATCAGATCGCGTTGCTGATCAAGGGCCTGAAAGAGAATCCCTACAGCCGCCGTCACTTGGTTCTGGCCTACAACCCGGCTTACGCGCCGCTGGACAACATCCCGGCCAATGAACAACCGTTTCTGGGCCGGGGCTCACTGCCGGCCTGCCATGCCTTCTTCCAGGTCTTCGTCGCTCCGCCGGCCACCCCGGATGGCAAGAAGCGCCTGTCCCTGAAGGTGGAACTGCGTAGCTGGGATCTGGGCCTGGGCGCTCCCAGCAACATCATCGGTTATGCCTTGATGGCGCATCTGCTGGCCCGGGAAGTGGGCTACGAGGCCCATGAACTGATCGTCTCGGCCGGCATCGCGCATCTCTATGCCAACCAGATCGCCAGTGCCCAGGAGCATGTCCAGCGGGTGCCGGGTTCCCCGTCGGTCATCCGGTTCACGGGCACGAAGTCGATCTACGAGATTGCGGAAGACGACATCCAGATCACCGGCTACGTCCCGCAAGCTCCCCTCAACTACGCCCGCAACGTCTAAGGAGGTCACATGACCAAAGAAGTCATCCTGGGAAAAGCCAAAGCGGCCAAACCCCCGAAAGCCCCGGTGACCAAAGAGAAGAGCTTCTTCTCCACCCGGGAAAAGATGATCGACAAGCTGTCAAGCAGCATCGACCTGGAAAGTGCGCCGGAGACGGAACAAGAAGCCGTCCCCGCGGCGGCACCGTCCTCCATCTCCACCACCACCAAGAAAGCCTTGGATCTCTTCTCCTCGCTGGATCCCACCAAGAAGGGCGCAGATGTGGCGCCGGCTAAGCTGACGGATGGCCGTCTGGATCCCACGCTGCTGATGAACCCGCACAAGGACGACCTGCTGGTCCTGGCGAACCTGCCGGAGCCCATCAGTCCCGCCCAGGGCGTACTGCGAGACGGCCGCTTGGACCCCACCAAGCTCATGCGGTCCGATCCCAACCAAACCCTGGCCCCGGTCAGTGAAAGCCTGTCCAAGGCACTGAAGCGCTAGCAGGGCATGAGGAGGGTGGCAAGGCCACCCTCCTAGACTACGTGAAGTCATTTAAATAAGAACTGACACACAACAGGAGCAATCATGCCAAGCATCTTTCAACCCATCAACCTGACGGAAGAGTTCTACAAGCAGGATTTGAACAAGGTCGTTATCATCAATGACCTCCCCAACCATACCGAGCAAGACCGAAAGAACTTTGATTTCCTCATCAAGGAGATCTTCTCGTCGGACATGATCGCCGTGATGCCACGGTGTAACCCTGCGTGTGGAGAAACGCAGGGTCAGCACATGGTGGGTGAAGTCTGCCCCAAGTGCAACACGGAAGTCCGGCAAGCCATCGAGACGGACATCCGACCCATCATCTGGTTTCGCAAACCAAAAGGGATCGTGAGCCTGCTGGCACCGGACTTCCTGATCATGCTGAAGCATCGGTTCAGTAAGCGGGGCTATGACATCATTCAATGGTTCATGGATCGGTCGTACACGATCCAAGGTACCAAGCCGGAGATCATCCATCGGCTGACAGTCCATGGCTTCAACCGAGGCTACAATTACTTCATCGAGAACATCGACCACATCGTCAAGTGGCTGATGGAACAACCTGAATTCAAATCCAACCGGAATCAAGACAAGCAGTATCGGGACATGATCCTTCCCGGCGTCCCCACCACCGAAGAGACGCTGACGGTCTATATGCGGGATTACCGGAGTTGTATTTTTACGGATTACTTGCCCTTACCCAACCGGGCTCTGCTGGTGGTGGAGAAAACCCCCTACCGGAACTACATGGAATCCCATGTGTTGGACTTCTTCAACACCATGAACACCATGTTGTCGATTGACCGGGATCACTATGACCAAAAGCTGACCTCCATCGAGAACCGCACTGCACGGATCTTGACCATGTTTAGCCAAAGCATGGAGGACTATGTTGAGAAGAACATTCAGATCAAGGAAGGCTTAGCCCGCAAGCACCTGTATGGAGGACGGGCTAACTTTGCCTTCCGGGCCGTGATCACGTCGCATGAAGAGCTGGCGGACGATGATGAGATCCACATCCCCTGGGGTGTCGCCATGACCGTATGGGAGTTGCACATCATGGCGTACTTGTTGGACAAGGACTACGTGCATGGTGGCATGAGCCTGAATGCAGCCACAGAGTTCCATCTGAACCACATCGGGAAGTACAGCCCGATCCTGGACGCGATCATGATGGACATGCTGGAGAGCACGCCACACAAGTGCTTTTACAGCATCATGCAGCGAAATCCCAGTCTGCTGCCGGGTTCGGCGCTACTGTGCCGGATCACCCGGATCAAGAAGGATCCCGATGACGCCACGGTTAGCATCAGTGACCTCTTGTGCTCTTCCATGAATGCTTAATAGTTAGGCCGCTTAATTAGAAACAGTTAAGCGTATCTCCCTTAATTGTCGGGGATTGCTGAAGCACGCTACACCAAGCACTGTGTGGGAAACCCCAGTGTGGCTGAGCTAATCACTCAGGTATGGTAAAAGAGAGCGATGTATAGCATAGTCCGCAGCTGATCTCCTAAGGCCGTCTGGCTACGGAGCGAGTTCAACGATCATCGAAAAGCAGCTTCGGCTGAACTGAGTAGAGTAGAGCCTCTAAGCTACTGAGAGGCAGAAACAGGGAGCACCTGACCGGGTAAGGCCGAAGGTGGTGATATGATCTGTTCCTATGCGAGAGTGTAGGCGGGTGCCAGGAATCGCACCGAGCACAGTAGGCGACTGTGCTGGACAGCAAGGACTACGATGGAGACGAACTCAATTTTATCCCTGCCATGGATAGTTATATGGCCGAGCTCTTTTATCCCTTTAGCCCGCACTTCACACTGATGGATCTCAGTCGACCGCTGCAGATCTGCGGAGACTATGCCATGACAGACAGTGTCGTGGCCTCCACTTCCGAGTGGATCACGAGTGAACGCCGGGAGTATATGAAAGGACTGTGATGCGAATCAATGTGTTGCCGGCTGCACCGCCCCAGGTCATGACGATGATGTCGTACCCGGACATCCCTCAAGAGTCCTACCAATGGGTCCAGGACAACATCCGGAATGGGATGAGTAACCTGAACACGGCTGCTCAAGGCTTCTTGAACAAAGCCATGGACACCTACAAGTACCTGACGGATGGGAGCTTGACACGAGCAGCCCGTAAGTTGAGCCAGGAGTTTGGGGGGCTGCTGCATCCGAACACCATCGTGGCGTTGGAAGACCTGCATATGCTGCAGTCGGCCAAGCCCATCATGCAGCAGTACATCATGGCCCAGCCGGATCTTCGGGCCATCTATCACCGCCAGTTGTGTGATGGCTACAGTGAAACTTATGTGGATGACGAACCGGGTAAGATCGGGGATGACCACTATTACTTCCGTCGGGTAACCCATGGCCTGATCCAAGATGTCAAGGATGACCCTGATAAGACCTGGCGGATCGTGGAGTATTTCGATGACTTGAAGGAAGGAGACCGGGAGTTGACGGTGGATGAGCGGATGATGATCTACGAGCGCACCTGGCGCGCGGTAGAGCACTACATCGACCTGAAGCTGGACATGACGGACATCTTCAACAGCGATCTAGGCATCTAAGCCACACAGGGAGGGGTCTTACCCCCTCCCTGACTCTTCTTTTTTGTCACGCTCTTTAGATCGGATGACCTGACTCCTTAATGGATATCGAACCATGACTTCCAAGTATGTATTCCCCACCTTGACCGTGGATGGCTGGGTGGATCGCTCCATCAGCGTGGTGGACCAGATGCTGAGTGACTTCTTTCTGTCTGAGTACAGCCAGACCTATGCCTTTACCGGCCGGGTGACCTCCTTCTCCTGGATCCTTCAGCAGTACCGGGATGACCTCCCTCGGATGCTGCAAGAAATCCAAACCGCACTGGTGATTTATTTCAGTACGCAATTCAATGATGTAGAAGCGAGCGTGACGCAGGAGTTGAGGGAAAACTCCATCAATACGCACAGCCTATTGCTGTACATGCGCTTCGTGGATAACAGTGGCGAAGAGTTTACCTTGGGGCGGGTCGTGAAATACACGGGCCTCAAAGTAACCGAAGTCTTGAAAACCCTTTCGGAAGGTTAAGTGATGGATAAGAAAGTAACGCAGCGGCTGGTGGAGGCGATCCAGACCTTGGACCAGGTCGCAGCCCAAAGTGAGATCGATGAAGTCATCAGCGAGATCCAGGCTGAGCCGGATGTCAAGGTCCCGGAGCATGTCTTCCGGGAGATCTTCCTGCCGGTGTTCTCGGGCACGCTGAAAGACGACAAGGACTTCATTGCGCATTGGATCGGGTTGGTCGGGTCGCCGGTCTCGTCGGCCGATGTCGTGGATCCCCAGGGGAACGTGTTGTTTAAAGTACCGCCCATCTATGAGACAAGCCGCCTGAGCACGGAACGTCAAGGGCCGCGCTATGAGAGCTTTTTGATTGAGTACTCGGAGCAGTCCAAGCTGCATCCGGCATTGGGGCAGAAGATCTTCGTGGAGAACTCGGCTGAGAAGCTGGAAACGGCCTTTGCGGACAAGACGCCCAATGTCCAAGGCTGGCGGACGGTGTTCCAGTATTACGGAATGATCCCCTCCTCGGAAGCCTCCCCTTCCGCCACTGTAAAACGCAGTGTGGAGGATGACTTTGAGTAAGCGGTTCCAGCCTCGGAACATCCTGACGATCTCAGATGTGCACCTGGGGCATCCGTTGGTCAGCATGACCCATATCCTCCAGAACCTGGAACGGTTCTTTGATGGCTTTGCCTCAGCGAATACGTTCCCGGATCTGAAGGTGATCTTCATCGCAGGGGATCTCTGGCATCAGGTCTTACCGCTGGAACACAATGGCTTGACGGATTTCTTTGTGTTCTGGTACAAGTTCTGTAGCTGGTGTCAGCGGAAACAGGTCACCCTGCGCTTGATGAAAGGCACGCCGTCGCATGATGGCACGCAAGGGGATATCGTGGAAACCTACACGGTCACCACCTTCCCGGCGCTGGACTTCCGGTATGTGCGGGATCTGAGCATCGAGGTCTTGGACACGCTGAAGCTGTCCGTGCTCTATGTACCAGATGAGTGTCGACCCAGTGCCGAGCAGATTTATGAGGACACGATCGCGGTCTTTCATCAGCATCAGCTCCAGCAGGTGGACATCGGGATCATGCATGGGATGTTTCATTACCAGTTAGGCACCATCCCCACCAACCACAAAGTCCACACAGAGGCCCTTTATCAGGCGCTGGTGCGACGATTCATTAGCATCGGGCACATCCATGTGGCCTCACGGTTTGAACGCATCTTTGCACA
>Ga0268298_10006786_pt1 | contig 10285 bp, 14 predicted proteins | sample WWTPWeurt_MetaG_FD_194462 | JGI IMG/M metagenome (GOLD analysis project Ga0268298, IMG submission 194462) | Activated sludge microbial communities from WWTP in Nijmegen, Gelderland, Netherland - WWTP Weurt | ecosystem: Engineered > WWTP > Aerobic digester > Activated sludge | place... | reverse complement strand
ATTCCTCTTGAATCACCGAGAGAAATATCCGTATGGTGAGCACGACGAAAGCGTAGCTGTGGTAACGTCCGGTGATCGCGGACCCTATAATCGCTTGCGATCGTTTTCCATTGATCCGTACAATCCAAATCTTTCCTTCGTGATAAGATTTGTCGAAGGACTTATTCGAAACAATCGCGCGTCGGGGCGCGCATCGGAAATTGAGCGGGAAGCGACGCAAAAATTCTTCGGAGACGACAAGGAATCGTATGTCCGAAGCGCCGTTCCGGTTTTCTTCTTTCGAAAGTTGGAGCAAGAACTTTCATCTGATATGAGAAAAAAGATAGAAGATGCCAATTGGTCGGGGATAGCCTCTCTTTCTTGGATGGATATGACGCGCGATGAGTTTTGCGGATATCTTCGAGAGATCGTGGTTGATATTTCGGATGATGCTGCAGAAAAAATAGAACAACTTAGAGAAGACGCTCGAATGATATTTCAGCCCGGACTTTCTGCGACGGACGACTTGCTTGCGGGGCGACTTCTTGCTGTTTTTGCGCTTCGCTCTTCCACTCACGAAATTATCGCCCTTTTCCCATTTCTTGCGAAAGGATATCGGGAACGAGAATGATAAGCGGTTTCTGGACAGTTTTCTTGCGATGTGCTATGTAGAGATGGTGTGTAGTTCTTTATTTTCAACGCTTGAGAGGAGCCTCCGATGATTCGAAAAAAGAGCAACTTTGGTTCTCCAACTGTTCATGAGTCAAGCTATGTTGATCCATTGGCTGTTGTTATAGGGAAGGTTATTATTGAGGAAAACGTGATTGTTGCTCCACATACTGCGATTCGCGCTGATGAGGGGTGGCCGTTTTTCATTGGACATGGTACCAATGTTCAAGACCAAGTGCTCTTTCATGGGCTCTCTAGACAACGGTTTGGGGTGAATGGGTTTCGGTGGTCGATTTATGTCGGATCTCATTGCTCCATTGCCCATGGAGCTCGTATTCACGGTCCGATTGTCATTGGAAAGAAAACTTTTATAGGAATTGGGGCGATTGTCTGGGGTTCTGTTATTGGCAGAAATTGCCATGTTGGTTCTGGAGCCATTATTGAGAATGTTATTATTCCGCCTCGTCGTCGTATTCCTACGGGAGCGCGAATTCTCTGTCAGGCGGATGTCAACGTTCTCCCGGAGGTTTCTGAAGAAGAGCTGGCATTCAACAAACACGTGGTTGATACGAATAAGCTGCTCTGCAATCTGCATCGCGAGGTGAACCCCGATTATATTTGACGATCAGTAAAAAAGGCGCGGACATAATGTCGCGCCTTTTAAATTTTGCGAAAAAGAATTTTCTTACGGAGTGGGAGTAGTAGAAGTTGTTGTCGGTTGCTGTTTTTGGAAGGCGCCGACGAGTTTGAGGGCGAAATTGAGGAGGATGAGTCCCATGAGGAAGATATTGGCACTGATGAATATGTTTCGATAAAGAGGATTGGCGAGATCGGTGCCGAGGAGGAGGGCATGCGTGATGACGGCGACGTAGACAAAGATATTGAGGAAGTGTGTGACGCGCCAGACTCGGTGTGGAATCATTGGTTTCATCCAGCTGGTAAGGACGAGAATGATGAAGCCGTAGAGTGCGAGAATGCCGAGGGAGAGGGAAAGCGGGTCGAGTTTATCGGTCCAGAAAGGGATAAAAACATCGGCAAAGGAAGGCTTGAGATAGGGATCAAACAGGAAGCTTCCGCCATGAAGAAGGGAAAAAAAGAGGGTTTGAAAAGCGAGGGAATGATGCACGGAGAGGGAATAGGTGGGCTTCAGGATTTTGCTGAGGATGGGGAGGCGGATGGCGACGCCCAAGAAAATGACGATCCATGCAAACGCGAACGCGATGAGACCGGAGGCGCGCGTAAGATACCAGACCCACGGAACCTCCCTTGTGGTTGTGTCGGTGGAGATAGTGGTTGTCGCTGAGGGAGCGGTGTTGTCGAGGGGATTTCCCGCGGCAAGGACTTCGGTACCGTCATACCAGCCGTCGGCGTCGCTATCGGGATTTTTCGGATCGGTTTTGAATCGCGTCGTTTCTCCGATATCGGTGAGTCCGTCGAGGTCGGAATCGATGGCGAGATTGTCGGGATAGACGAGTTTTGGTTCGACACTCTGTGCGTTTGAAACAAAAGGGAGGAGGAAAAATGAAACCGCGAAAAGAAGAAGATATTTTTTCATACACGTTTTTTATGGCTGTATAAGATGCTTTTTCGCTTCCGAACTGACGCGATACGTATGTGTTTTTTTGTCTTCGACGAAAATAGCGGGAATGGAGTGTTTTTCGGCACAGGCGAGTCCTTCTTTGACACCCATGAGGAAGAGGGTTTTGGCGAGGAAGTCGGCGCGCTCGGCGGACGTTGAAATGGCGGTAACGGAGAGGAGGTCGAAGGAAAAAGAGCGGGGGCGCTTGGGGTGAATGAGGTGATGGTACCGTTTCCCGTCGGGAGACTCCCACTGTCTCCTCGTGATGCCGGATGTAGCGATTGCTTTTCCTGATACCTTGATGAGAAGCTCTCCTTCTGGAATATTCTCGATATCGATGTGCCAATTGCTCCCTTTGCGATTTTTTCCATTCACAACCATATCTCCGCCGGCATCGACGAGGAAATCATTCCAACCATCGCGAGCGAGGCGCTGTGCCATTATATCAAGAATATACCCTTTGGCGATGCCGGAAAAATCCATGGGGACATCGAATTGTATCATTTCCCCCCAAATTTTGAGATCATGTTTGAGTGAAGAATGTTGTTGAAGAAAAAGTCGTGTCGGCGAAGGTGAAAAAAATTTTTGAAGAGAGAAGTCTGACCGATATCCGATATTTTCCAAAACCGGGAGTATCCGCGGATCAAACAGTCCACCGCTTTCTTTGTGATAGGCGAGGGAATGAAGCGCGATGGAGAGCATATCGGGCGACGCGTCGCGGAAAGTCTTGAGATGTTGATTGAGTTTTGAAAGTTCGCTTTCCGGGTCGAAACGGCTGAATATTTTTATTTTTTCAAAGCAGATATCGATTGCCCGCGTGAGAGACACTGTTGCTTTCTTGGTCTCGCCTTTTTGATGCACGATTTCCACATATGCTTCGGTGCCCATAGCCCGAAAGAGGCGGCTGGTAGTTGTTTTTTCCTCTTGTCTCGGTTGTGGGCGTTTTTGAGTCATGGAATGTCATTGTCAGGGGGTTTTTCAAATTCGTCAACGACGCCGTTCCCATCATCGTCTCGGACGATGAGAAATTCCGGTATGGTCGGGTGTGGATCGTCCGGATCATAGAGACCGTCTCCGTCGCCGTCTTTGATGGTGGTAGTTATTGTTTTTTGGGTGGTGATGGTTTGCGTGGTTGTTTTCGGGGTCGATGTCGTCTCCTGTGTTCTTTCGTCGGTGTCTTCCTTTGTATCATTGTCTTCATCCTCGTTTTCATCATCCTCATCATCCTCATCCTCATTTTCTTCTTCGTCGGAGTCTGCCCTGGAGATGTTGTTGTGCGACGCTAGGAAGAAATACCCGGAAAAGAGGGTGAATATGGCGAGGAGGAAAAGTAGGCGCTGTTTCATACTAGGACGTTTTTGTGGTTCGGTCGGATTTTTTCTGTGTCGTTGAGGGAGTGGCGGCTTTTGGCGCGGGGACGGTAATGGTGGTTTGCACCGGCTTGGTTTCGGTGACGGTCTTTTCTTTCGCGGGAGCGATTCCGCTGAGCTTTTGCTCCCGATTGTCGCGTATAACGCGCTGTATTTCCGGGAACTTCGGATCAATGGGGACGGTTTCAATAATCGGCTCGGCTTTTTGAGAGAGTTGGTCGCTATCTGCGACGCGAAGTGACAGTATGATTGCCGCGATTGTCACAAGTCCCATGAGGAAAGAAAGTGTTGCCGCGGACGGATTTTTGAGGGGCGTTTGGTAGAACCGCATACTATTTTAGAGAGGAATTCACATTAGAACCATTTTTTGAATCGGAAAATGACGATGGTGAGGAAGGAGATAAAGAACATGATGGCGACATGGATCCAGAAGGCGTGATCATTATCCCCGAAAGGAATATCCGCGCTCATAGCGAGAATATTGGAGTAGACGGTCATGGGGAGCATAATCGCCGAGAAGATGGTGAGCACCTTCATCGTGAGATCGAGCTTGTTGGAGAGGAGGGAGTTATTGGTCGCCTCGAGGGATTCAATGATTTCTTTGTTGTTTTCGAGGATGTTCCAGAGGCGAATGTTTGTCCCGATGAGATCCTGGAAATAGACTTTGAGACTCGCAGGGATGAAGGGACTTTCTTTTTGGAAGAGTGACTCGATGATGGATCGCTGGGGTTTGAGCGTCCGGCGGAAATTCAAAATATCGCGCTTTACCACGGAAATTTCAAAGACCATTTCTTTCTCTTTGCCATTAAAGACATTGTCCTCGATAGCGTCAAGGTTTTTGGCGATATGGTCGAGACGCGGGAAACAAGAACTAAAGAGCATATCGAGAATGTGGTACATAAGGTGCGCCGGCGTTTCATTCATATACACGCGGCGTTTCCCCTCGCTCTTTTCGAGTGCGCCGAAAAAATCGGCGATCTGAAAGATATCGTCTTTGTGTCCGGTGATGAGGTGGGTATTGGTGAGGATAATATCCATTTCGCCCGGATAGGTGGTGCGGTTCTTGATATCGAAGAGGGGAATGTGGACGGAGAGGAAAAGGCAGTTGTCAAATCCGACCGCTTTGGGCTGATAGGTCGGTGTCGAAAACTCCTCGATCGCTATCGGGTGAATATTGAAATTTTCTTGAAGGTGGAGAATGTCTTCCGGACCCGGATTCGACATATCGACCCACGTCACGTTGCCAAAGGAAATGGTTTTCATGGCGTTGCATTTGAAAGGGACTTGTGCCGGTTTACTCTCATATTTGCCATTTTGTGAGTTGCCTCGACCGCAAAAAATAACTTTTCTTACACACTCCTCCCGGGCTCGGAGTGAAGTTTCGAAAAATTATTTTTTGCGGTCTCGGCGTGCCAGTAGAAGCCTTCAGAGTAATTTGTTATTATCTCCATTATACCATACGCCATATGAAGCGGATATTTCTTTTTTGTATCATTCTCTACCAAAAAACACTTTCCCTGGATCACGGACTCTTGGGGAAAGTTCTGCCGTTTCGGTTTTGTCGATTCTATCCCTCCTGTTCGGAATACACACGGCAGGCGGTCTCGCGATTCGGCGTCCTCTGTGGGGGCTATCTCGGCGCCCGACGGATCCTGCGCTGTCACCCCTGGCACCCGGGCGGCTACGATCCGGTGCCGGAGGAAAAGGTTTGTGAAAAACGAAATTCTTATTGACACTAAACTAGAAAAATGTTTTAATCTATTTGCTACAGTTTCCTGATATTTAAGACCTAATTTTTCTTGATTTTATGCAAGAAATTAAAGAAACCAACAACGCGCTTAAGAAAGTGTTGATTACGGTATTGGATGGCCGTTGTTTGTGTTTTCGTTTTACTTTTGTTTCATTGGTGGAATATACATTGGGTGGACTGTGCAGTTTTTTACAAGCGATTATGAGGAATTGAGGTATTTATTCACGGGTATGTGGATAAGCTTTTCGCCACTCAAGGATGACCATTGCGCGGCGCTCTTTTCCTTCATTGGAGGCACGGCGGTTCTCAGCTTTTTGTCCTCGTACCTGTTTGCCATTTTCATCTTCAAAAGAAAGATTCTAAGGATGGTTTTCTCATCACTGATTGCCCTCTCCTGCTTGTCTTTTCTGGCATGGTTTGCCTATGAAAATATTGTATGGTCATACGAGAGAAGAACTGATATAGGGTGTGTACTGGGAATAAATCCGGGACATGTGCAAACATGTGTAACCATGACCGAACAAGAACAAAAGAAATTCATGAAAGATAATGACATTACCGAGAAAGACTTGGAAAGCTATAAAAAGAGGTACCCCAAAGAGAAATACCTCGAAGAGTAGATGCATAGTGACAATATTTTGTTCTCTCCTGAAAACCTCTTATGGCATGGGGGAGAGAATGGTGCTAAGTGTTTACACTTCGCGGATATTTTTGGCAGGAGAAAGCAGAAAAGCCGACCTGAAAGGTCGGCTTTTGTTAATATCAACGAGTACATTTTTTACAAATTCCTGTAAGTTCATAGACGTGTTATCAGCTATGCTTCAGGTATTCTTTTACGGCGGTTTCGAGATTGGCTTTCATTTCAGAAAAAGGAAGGTTAAATCCGGGACGCATACGGAGGGGTTCTTCGATGATATCATCAAAATACACCAAGCTCTTTAAAAGGAGATTCGTATCGATCAAGGGGAATTTCTTCTGTGCGGCGGCGAGGATCGTTTCGAGAGGGAGAGATTTGAGAATGAAAAAAAGATCAACATAATCTTTGTTGGCGGAGCGACTGGTAAGAGCGGAGAGTTTCATGCAGGCTATGTCGAGTATGGAGGCGAGTCGAAGATGATATAGCTCTTCCGTCGGAGTTTCAAGAAGCGGATATCCATAGGTCATGAAGCTTATCTTGACCGTTTCATCAAGAAGTACGCCAAGCGTATTCTCTTCTTCTTGAATTTTTACCAATGTGTGCCCCGAGAAAATATCTCGCATTTCATCAAACAGTTTCTCCGTGTTGAAGGAATCCGGTGAAAAAAAGTCAAAATCCACACTCTCCCGATGTCCGAGATGAAGCGCGAGCGCCGTGCCTCCGGCAAGGTAGAACCGGTCTTTTATATGAGCGAAACGCGGCAAAATGGATTGCCGCGCGGTATCTAGAATTTCGTAATGCATAGATATTTTTTAGAGAGGAATATGTCGCTTTGATTCTTGCGGGTGTTCGTTGTAGACCAGCGACCAGAGCCGAAGTGATTTCCGATTCCATGTTCCGGGGACCGGCGTGCGAAGAGTTTCTTTGATATCTTCCGCCGTGTAGCGAGTGCGCACCCAGTCAGTCGCGATTTTTGTGCCAAGGTTCAAAACCTGTGTAATAACGAGGCGCTTGTCGCGTTCGATATCGAGTCGATCACAGTCAAATGACCAGAGAAAAGCCCGGACGAACGGAGGAAATTGATTGAGCGGTTGAGTTTTTGCATTCATGAGCGTAGGCTATCAGAAATATTTTTGATCGTCAAAAGAAGCGGTCCTGAATGGTAAATTCTCTCATTAGCACTCTCACTTGACGAGTGCTAATTTCTTTTTTATACTGGAGGCGTATGAATGAACGGCAACAAGATATTCTCTCGGCGGTTGTGGAGCTCTATACTAAGAGCGCGCTTCCGGTGGGGTCGGAGGCGCTCCTCCAGCACTCTCGTCTTTCGGTGTCGTCCGCGACGGTGCGAAACGATATGGCGACCCTGGAAGAAGAGGGGTTTCTCTATCAGCCGCATGTCTCGTCCGGGCGTATCCCGACCGACAAGGGCTACCGCTTCTATATCGAGCACGGGATGAAGGAGGAATTTCTCTCCAAAGCGGAAGAGGCGCACCTCAAGAAAGAGCTCCTGGTGTTGGAGGCGCGGCACGCCCGGCTCGCGAGGACGACTGCCAAACTCCTCTCGGCGCTCTCGGGGAGTCTCGCGGTTTCGGGCGTGGTGAATCGCGACGAGTTCTATGATTTCGGGATGAAGGAATTGATGGAAGAGCCGGAGTTTCAACAGCTCGACGAGGTGTGTCGTTTGGTGGAGGCGCTTGATTCGATCGATGAGAAACTCGATACGATTCTCTCGAGGATGCGAGACGGCGAGACGAAAATCTTCATCGGTTCCGAAAATCCGATCGCGGAAATTTCCAATTGTTCTATGGTTGTTTCCCCCTATAGGAATGCCGAAGGCGATCGCGGCGTCCTCGCCATCATCGGTCCCAAGCGGATGCGCTACGCCAAGAACAAGTCGCTACTCGACTATATGAAACGAATACTCGGCGGCGGTGGAGCGGCAATAGTTATCTTCGTTGCTTTGTAGAAGTTTTTGAAAAACATTGTGGAAAATTTTTATGGAAACAAAAGTTGTTGATGGAAAATTTATTGAGAGGGCGAATAAAAGTGAAATGTTTCAGATATCTCAAAAGATGGTATTGTTTGATACTCAAAAACAAGTGTTTCTTGTCGCAAAAGTTGCAGATGAAGAAGGGTTTTACGCAAAACGTTACGGTGTTTGGGATCTTCCCGGAGGGAAGATCGATGTGTCTGACCAGTCTTTGGAGGAAGCTCTTGCTCGCGAGGTAAAGGAGGAAATTGGCGATGTGCGATATGAGACGGTGGGGGTTATAGGAGTTCAAATGGCGGATTATCTGAAAGGAAAGGCATTATTGGTGGGGTATCTCGGAATTTACGATTCAGGGGACATTGTACTGAGTTCTGAACATACAGAATATAACTGGGTTACGCTTGATGATGTTGGGAAGAATGAAATATACGGCCCACTTGTTCGGCAGTTCATTGCAAATGCTACGGAGCGACTCAAAGAACGCGAGTACCTAAATGATGCCAAGCGGATCTATGCGGACTTTGAGAATTACCGGAGGCGGCAGGAGGAGCGGATGAAAGAATTGTCGACGGTGTGCGCCGAAGGATTCGCACTTGATATGATTCCGGTCATTGACAATTTTCGCGCGGCGGCGCTTCACGTGCCGGAAGAAGAAAAAACAAAAGCCTGGATGACCGGTATCACCTATATCGGCAAACAAATCGAAGAAGTGCTCGCGACGCGCGGACTCGTCGCGTATGAGGCAAGAGAGGGTGAGATGTTTGATCCCTATCTCCACGAAGCCGTGAGTCATGAGAAGGGCAAAGAAGGGGAAGAAGGAAAAATAGTGAAATCACTCCAGCCGGGCTACAAAATGGGAACCAGAGTGATTCGCCCGGCAAAAGTAATTGTGGGGTGAAGAATTATAAATAAGAAAGGAGGTGAGTACTATGACACGAAGCATTATTCATTGGTCGCCGATGCGGGAGCTCGATCGGTTCTTCGACGAAGATATGTGGGCGCGCGGATTCGCGCCGGCGGTGGATGTCCGTCAGGACAAGGATCACGTCATCGTGGATTTCCAGATTCCGGATATTGATCCGTCCAAAGTGAATATCACGATCGAAAACGACGTGCTCACGGTTTCGGGCGCGAGCGAGGAAAAGCATGAGGTGAAGCGCGAGGATTATTATCGCAAGGAAATCAGTCGTGGCGAATTTTCCCGATCGATCATCCTCCCGATGAAGGTGGAGGGTGACAAGGCGGAGGCCGCCTATGACAAGGGGCTTCTCACTATCACGGTCCCCAAGGCGGAAGAAGTGAAACCGAAGCGGATCGCGGTCAAAGTGAAGTAGTCCCGCGAAACGTCGAGCATCATTTCGGTGATGTTCGGCGAGATGGCGGGAGTACGGGAGCGGGGGAAAGAATTAGGAATTAAGAATAAGGAATAAGGAATAAGGAATGAGGAATAGAGAGTAAAGAATTAAGAATGAGGAATAAAGAATTTAGAAGTTAAAAATTAAGAATAGAGAATTAAGAATGAGAAGAGGAAGGAAAAAAGCTTTATTCCTGATTCCTCATTCCTAATTCTAATAATAGTATGGCAAAGATATTGGGTATCGATCTCGGGACGACGAATTCGGCGATGGCGTTTGTTGAAGGCGGAACCCCGACGATTGTGGAGAACAAAGAGGGAAATCGCACGACGCCGTCGATGGTGGCGATTTCCAAAACGGGCGAGCGGCTCGTGGGGCTTCTCGCGAAGCGCCAGGCGGTGACCAATCCGGAGAATACGCTCTTCTCGATCAAACGACTCATCGGGCGGCGCTTTGATGACGCGGAAGTGACGCGCGATCAGAAGACGCTTCCCTACAAAATTGTCAAAGCCGGCGAGGGTGTCAAGGTCGTGATGGGTGGCAAGGAATATTCGCCGCAGGAAATTTCGGCAATGGTGTTGCAGAAGTTGAAAGCCGATGCCGAGGATCGCTTGGGGGAGAAGATCACCGAGGCGGTCATTACGGTGCCGGCGTATTTCGATGATTCGCAGCGCAAGGCGACCAAGGAGGCGGGTGAAATCGCTGGTTTGAATGTGCGCCGCATCATCAATGAGCCGACGGCGGCGGCTTTGGCGTACGGCTTCAATAAAAAGAAAGACGAGAAAATCGCCGTATACGACTTGGGCGGCGGCACCTTCGACATTTCCATTCTTGAGGTGGCGGCGGATACGGTCGAGGTGCGTTCGACCAATGGCGACACGCATTTGGGCGGCGATGACTTCGATCAAAAAGTGATTCACTGGATACTCGATGAGTTCCGAAAACAAGAAGGT
>Ga0268298_10006785_pt1 | contig 10285 bp, 11 predicted proteins | sample WWTPWeurt_MetaG_FD_194462 | JGI IMG/M metagenome (GOLD analysis project Ga0268298, IMG submission 194462) | Activated sludge microbial communities from WWTP in Nijmegen, Gelderland, Netherland - WWTP Weurt | ecosystem: Engineered > WWTP > Aerobic digester > Activated sludge | place... | reverse complement strand
TCGCTACGCACTACCTGCCGAACTATCTCGGCTGGCGTCGGGCTCTCGACACGCACCGCCTCGATACGCCAGCGAAAATGCTCCTCGCTGCCGTCGGAGTCTTTCCACAGATAACGGTGACATAGCCAATACAAAAGCTTCTTTGCACAAAGAATTCTTTGCACTATATTTTCTTTGCGCAAACACCGAGACCTACCCATGGACAACATCGCCGGCTCTCCCGTCGAGGGCGAAAACTTCTTTGGCCGCAACGACATCGCCCAGCATCTCCGCCAGATCCTCGACCACGACGACATCCTGCTCCTCGGCCCCCGGCGGATAGGCAAGACCTCCCTGGCCCGAGCGGTGATGGCCATCACCCGCAAGGACGGCTGGAAGGCCATCGAAATCGTCGTCGCGTCATGCATCGACGAGAAGGGCTTTCTCGACAAGCTCGAAGGCGAACTCAAGAAAGCCATCGACTCCCGCGCCGGCAAACTGTGGGACGGCGTGCGGGAGAAGTTTGGCGCCCTGGGCAAACGCATCAAATCCCTCAAATTCGGCGGCTTCGGCGCCACGGCCGAAGTCGGGCTGGCCGGCTCCGACGCCGACGACTGGATCACCGTCGGCAACGAACTGCTCGCCCTCCTCGGCGAGCTCGACGACCGCTGGCTGATCTACGTCGATGAGCTGCCGATCATGCTCTTCAACATCATCCGCCAGGATCAGACCGGCGGCGTCTTGCGGGTGCGCCGTTTCCTCGACTGGTTCCGCAACGACGTGCGCGCCCTCGCCGGCGCCGGCAAGGTGCGCTGGCTGATCTCCGGCTCGGTGGGCCTCGACACCCTGGTGCAAGAACACGGCATGGCCGACACCATCAACAGCCTCAACCACCAGAACCTGCCGCCCTTCACCGATCCGCTGGCCTGCCAGCTGATCCGCGAGTTGGCCACCAGCTACAAGATCACCCTCGACGACAACGCCGTCCGCCAGTTGGTGGACGCCGTGAGCTGGCCCCAGCCCTACTACCTGCAGATTGCCTTCCAGCAACTGCGCAGCCTCATCGCCGCCAGCCCCGCCACACCGCCGCAGGATCTCATCGAAACAGCCATCGACCAGATCATCCAGCCCGGCGTCGGCGCCGACAACGACTTCCATCACTGGGAAAAGCGCCTGGACATGCAGCTCGCCCCGCCCCTCGCCGCCCTCGCCAAAGCCCTGCTCGCCCAGAGCGCCGCCCGCCCCGGCGGCACCCGTGCCGAAAACCTGCTGGACACCGTCCAGCAGCGCCACCCCGGCGCCTCCGACGACGAGGCCCGCGCCCTCTTCGTCCGCCTGCGCGACATCCTGCTGCGCGACGCCTACTGGCTCGCCGACGACAGCAGCGGCAGCGGGCGCCACTACCGCTTCGCCCTCGAACCCCTGCGCCGCTGGTGGAACCGGAGGAACAGCCTGTGAGCATCGCCACCCACCACTACAACCCCGACTGGCTCAGCGACGACGCCCTGGTCGCCGGCTTTATCGCCCGTCAGGGAGAGTTCCGCTTCCTGCGCGACGACCTCGCCCGCGCGCCGCTCGAAGGCAGCGTCCAGCATTACCTGCTCATCGGCCTGCGTGGCGCCGGCAAGACCACCCTGCTCAAGCGCCTCGCCGTTGCCATCCGCCGCGACGCCGACCTCGCCGACCACCTCATCGCCCTGTCCTTCCCCGAAGAGCTGTATCAGGTCAAGGATCTGGCCGACTTCTGGTGGGCCGCCTGCGAAGCCCTGGTGGACGAGCTCGACCGCCAGGGCCGCCGCACCGAAGCCGACGCCCTGATGGACCGCACCGACGCCGCCCGAACCGCCGCCCGCCGCGGCGACCAGCCCACCGACGCCGGCCTCGCCCTGCTCCTCGACACCTGCGCCCGGCTCCAGCGCCGGCCCGTGATGCTGGTGGACAACCTCGACATGGTCTTCGACCGCATCGACAAGCGCGGCCGCAAGCTCAAGGATCCCCACGCCGCCGCCTACTGGGCGCTGCGCGAAGCCCTGTCCACCACCCGGTCGCCCATCGTCATCGGCGGCTCGGTGCGCCTCTCCGAGCCCTTCACCGACTACGACAAGGCCTTCTACGACTTCTTCATCCCCAAGCGCCTTGGCAGGCTCGAACTCGCCGAAGTCCGCCAGGTGCTCGAACACCTCGCCGACCGCCAGGGCAGCCCCGAGATCAAGGCGCGCCTGAAAACCCGCCCCAGCCGCATCGAAGCCCTCTACGACCTCACCGGCGGCAACCCCCGCGCGGTCGGCCTCATCTTCACCCTGCTGCAACAAGGCCCCAACAGCCGGGCCGTGGAAGACTTCGAGCGCCTGATGGACCTCACCACGCCTTATTACAAGGCCCGCTTCGAAGATCTGTCGGAGCAGGCCCAGGTGGTCATGCACGCCCTCGCAGTGCGCCGGCCCGGCGACGGCAGCGGCCTGCGCTTCGGCCACACCGCCGCCGAACTGGGCAGCCACGCCGGCCTGCCCACCAACGTCGTCTCCGCCCAGCTCGCCGTGCTCGAGCGGGAAGGCCTCCTCGAAAAATCCGCCACCCACGGTCGCACCCAGTACCGCATCGCCGAACAGCTCTTCCGCCTGTGGCTGCAGATGCGCGGCAACCGCCGCGTGCGCCAGAGCGTCCTCGGCCTCACCGAATTCCTCGAAGCCATGTACGACGAGGAGGAACTCTCCGCCGCCCTACAAGGCACCACCGGCCCCGCCCTCGCCGAAGCCCGGCTGGCCTTTGCGATGGCCGACATGCGGGGCCGCCGCGCCGACAGCCGCAGCCTGGAAGCCTGGGGCGCAGAATGCGCCAGCCGCTATGCCGTCGAAAGCGACACCCCCCTCGACGACATCCTGCCTGCCGAAGATCTGCCCAAAGATCTCGCAGCCCTGTCCGAGCTGCGCAGGCGGCTCGCGGGATGCACCGGCCACGGCCTCAGCCCCGCCGAACAGGACGCCCTCGTCGGCGCGCTGGACCTGCGCCTCGAGACCAAACGGGCCGCGGTCGATGCGCTGTGCTCGTCCGAGACGGCCATAGCCGAAGCCGAACGCATGCGCACCTATCAGCTCGCCGAAAAGCGCAAGCTGCTGCGCTACGGCCTCCTCGAAGCCGATCTGCCAGCGCTCTACAAGCTGCGCGCCCGCGGCTTCTTTCCGCTACCTAATCTTCACCCCGGCGACGTCCTCCCAGCTCAGCGCGCCAACGTAAGCGCAAGCCTCGACGCCCTCGCCTGGCGCCTCGTCGGCGCCTGGGATTACGTGAAGTTCAAGGACGAAGCCGCCGCGGAGCGCTGGCTCACCTGGGGCCGGCAACACGCCACCGACACCGACGCCAACAGCTGGGCCAACGTTGCCGGCGCGCTGCGCCGCTCGGGCCGGCTGACAATCGCCCGCGAGGCCCTCGCCGAAGCCACCCAGCACGGCACGACCGCCCGCACCGAGTACGAACGCGCCTGTCTGCTGCTCCTACTCGACCGCCTGCCGAGTAAAGCCGAAGCCGCGTTTCACGCGGCGACCACGCTCGACCCAAGCGATCCCTTCCCTTGGAATGGGCTCGGCTTTCTTCTGGCCGAACAGGCGGAATGCGCCGACGAGGCCGAAACCGCCTACCGCAAGGCCATCGAGATCGATCCCGCCAGCGCTGCCTTGTGGAACAACCTCGGCCTCCTTCTCGCCGAACAGCCGGAACGCACCGACGAAGCCGAAGCCGCTTACCGCAAGGCCGCAGAGATAGACCCCGCCTACGCGGCCCCGTGGAACAACCTCGGCAACCTTCTCGCCCAACAGCCGGAACGCGCCGACGAAGCCGAAGCTGCCTACCGCAAGGCCGCAGAGATAGACCCCGCCTACGCGGCCCCGTGGAACAACCTCGGTCTCCTCCTTGCCGAACAGCTGGCGCGCACCGACGAGGCCGAAACCGCCTATCGCAGGGCCATCGAACTCGATCCGGAAGACGGAAAGGCCCACGGTAATTTCGGGCGATTGCTGCTCGACCGGGATGATCTCGACGCAGCCGAAGCCGAACTGCAACAGACCATCGCCCTCGACGCGAAATACCGCCCCTACTGGCAAGCCCAACTCGACAAGCTGCACGCACGCCGAAGTGCCATCACCGCGACCCAGGCCCTCAGCGTCGGCAGCTTCGCTGACACCCGGGCGGCCCTGGAGAAATTGCTGGCCGACGCCGCCGACCTCCCCACAGCCCTAACCAGCCAAGCTTTCGTCGAAGGCTTCCTCTCTGCGCTCCTCGCCAACCCGACCCAGGCCGCCAGCGTGCTGGGCCTGCTGCATGGCGTGGGCTATGATCGCCACGCCCGCCCGCTCCTGCTGGCCTTCGAGGCTGCCATCGACGGTAAACCGGAACTGCTCGACGCCCTGGAGCCGGAAACCCGCAACGCGGCCAAACGCATGTATAAACGGCTCACCAAAGCCGCCAGACGCTGACCACACCCCAACCGAGGATCACCCCATGACCCAGACCCTGCAGACCATCCCCGTGAACAAGATCGACGGCACCCCCGCCACCCTGGCCGAACACGCCGGAAAGGTGCTGCTGGTGGTGAACGTCGCCTCCAAATGCGGCCTCACCAAGCAGTACGAAGGGCTGGAGAAGCTCCACGAGCAGTACCGCGACAAGGGGCTGGTGGTGCTGGGCTTTCCGGCCAACGATTTCGCCGGGCAGGAGCCGGGCAGCGATGCGGAGATTGCCGGCTTCTGCACGGCCACCTTCGGCGTGCAGTTTCCGATGTACAGCAAGCTCGTCGCCACCGGGCCGGACAAGCATCCGCTGTACGCCGCCCTGACCGCCGCGCGGCCCGAAACCGAAGATCGCGCGGGTATGGAAAAAAACCTGCGCGGCTACGGCATCGAACCGACGGCGGCGCCCGAGGTGCTGTGGAATTTCGAGAAATTCCTGATCGGCCGTGACGGCCAGGTGATCCGCCGCTTCGCTCCCGACACCGCACCCGATGCGGACAAGCTGGTGGCCGCAATCGACGCGGCCCTCGCGGCTAGCTGATTCAGGCGGGGGCCACACCGGCCTCGGCAAACCAGGCATCCAGCCGGGCGATCCACCCGGCTTTTTCTTCGTCCGTCGCAAAACTCGCCTCGAAACTGTTGCGCGCCAACCGATACCAGGTGGCCGCATCAAAGCCAAAGGCCGCCTGCACCGCACGGATATTGACGTTGAGATAGCCGCCAAAATACGCCGGATCGTCGCTGTTGAGCGTCACCCGGATACCGGCGGCGAGGAGCTGCGGCAGGCTGTGTTCAGCCATGGTTTTGAACACGCACAGGCGGGTGTTTGAAAGCGGGCACACCGTCAGCGGAATGCCCTCCCGCGCCAGGCGGGCGAGCACGGCAGCGTCTTCCACGGCCCGCACGCCGTGGTCGATGCGCACCGCGCCCAGCACATCCAGCGCCTCGGTGATGTAGGCCGGCGGGCCTTCCTCGCCGGCGTGGGCGACCACCGGCTTGCCCAGCGCGCGGCAGCGGGCGAACAGCCGCGCAAACTTCGACGGCGGATGACCACGCTCGGACGAATCCAGCCCGAAACCGTGAATGCGCCCGATGAACGGCTCGGCCCCGGCCAGCGCCGCCAGGCATTCGTCTTCCGGTAAATGGCGCAGGAAACACAGGATCAGGCGCCCCGACACGCCCCAGCGCCGCACCCCTTCGGCCAGGCCGTCCTCCAGCCCCTCCAGCACCGTGACAAAGGGAATGCCGCGGGCGGTGTGGGTTTGCGGGTCGAAGAAGATTTCGGCGTGAATCACGCCGTCAGCCGCGGCCCGCTCGAGGTAGGCCAGCATCAGGTCGCAAAAGTCGGCCCGGGTGACGAGCACCGCGGCACAGGCGTAATACACGTCGAGAAAGGACTGCAGGCTGTCAAAGGCGTAGGCCGCCTTCAGCGCCGCCTCGTCGGCATAGGGCAGGCTCACCCCGTTGCGCCGCGCCAGCGCAAACGCCAGCTCCGGCTCGAGGGTGCCTTCGATGTGCACATGCAGCTCGGCCTTGGGCATGCCAAGGGCGAGACTGAGGGGATCGGGGGAAACGATGACGGTCATGGCCGGACTCTTCACGGGGGCTGGATAGCTGCATTCTAGGCGCGGACTCGCCCTGAACCACGACAAAACCTGCCCAGGAAAGTACAGTTGCCACTCATCCTTCCCGTCAGGCCACACCCCACGTTGATGAGCGACACCTCTCCACCCTGTCCGCCCGCCGAATGGCAGATCTGGTTCGACGGCTCGGCCCTCCCCAACCCCGGACGCATCGGACTTGGCGCCGTGCTGCGGGGGCCAGAGGGGGAGCGGGTCGACTTCTCTGCCTTGGCCGCAGAGGGCGGATGCAACAACGAGGCGGAAATGCTGGCCCTCGGCAAGGCGCTGGAGCTGGCCCGGGAGGCCGGCGCCCGTCACCTGAGAATTCGCGGCGACAGCGATTTTGCGGTGCGTCACGCGCGGGGCGATGCGCACACGAACGTAGCCCGCCTGCACAGCCTCGTGGAGCGCACCCGTTGTTTGCTGGAAGCTTTTGCATCGGTGCAGCTGGAGTGGGTTCCCCGCCACCGCAACCCGGACGCCGACCGTCTGTCCCGCGCGGCCCTCGGCCTGCCCGACAAACCCGCGCCGTGGCCGGCCTCGCGCAAGCGCCGCTAGCCCTCGGCCTCCAGCAGGCGCGCCGCCACCAGGCCGTTGACCAGCCCGAACAGCGTGGCCGCCAGCGCAAACACCGGCACCAGGTAGAACACCCCGTCGTGCGGCACCAGCCACAGGCGGGCCACCAGCAACTGCCCGCCGATGTGGGCGAAGGCGGCCAGCACGCTATGGCTCACCGGGCCGAACCAGCGCCGCGGCAAATGCATCGCTACACCCAGCACGGCCAGGCTGGCCAGGCTTCCGGCAAGGCTGAGGAAAAACCCCGGCGCCAGAAACTGGCCCAGCACCAGACTGCCAACGAATACCCGCAACAAGGCCACCCACGCCGCCTCCCGCCAGCCCCAGCGGGCCAGCACCACCAGGATGACGATGTTGGCAAGGCCGGGTTTGACTCCCGGCAGCGGTAGCGGAATCGCCGCCTCGGCCACGGTAAGCACGATGGCTGCCGCCGCATGGCGGGCCACCCGGTGGTCCTCCGCCGTGGGGGTAATGCGGATTTCAGTAGTTGAGGGAGTCATAGTCGGCACGGCGCCCCGACAGGGCGAGACTGACCTGATTGGGCGCGCAGATGGCCACCGCCCCGGCGCTCGCCAGCCAGCCCTGGCGCACGCAATACTGGCGCGGCCCGGGATCGGCCGCCACGCGGGCCCGGCCGGGCTGGATCTCGATGCGGGTGATGCCCAGCGGCCCCGGCACATCGAGCATGCGCGGCGCTGCCAGATCGACCTCGGCGAACACCTTGCCGCCGGCCTTGATGATGGCCTTGTCCGGCCGCCCGCCCTGCCACAGGCTCAGCGCCGAAACCACGCAAAACGCCAGCGCCGCGGCCAGCACCAAGCCGTCGCCGGCCCGCAGGTGCACGGCCCAGGCGGCCAGCCAGTTACGCAGGGCGAAAAGCTTGCTCACCGGCGCGCTGCATCATTTGAACGAGCGGTGACGCACCAGCACGCGGGCCGTTTCACGGAAGCGCCCGGCCAGCTCTTCGGCGATATACACCGAACGGTGCTGGCCACCGGTACAGCCGATGGCCACGGTGAGATAGCTGCGGTTGTCGTTGACGTAGGAAGGCAGCCACGAAGCGACGAAACCGTAGATATCGTCCACCATCTGGCCGACTTCCGGCACTTTTTCAAGAAAATCGATCACCGGCCTGTCGCGCCCGGTGAGGGGGCGCAGCACCGGATCGTAGTGGGGATTGGGCAGGCAGCGCACGTCAAAAACCAGGTCGGCATCCATCGGAATACCGTGCTTGAAGCCGAAGGACTGGAACAGCAGGGTGATCTGGCTGCCCGCCTCCAGCTGCATGAAGCTCTTGACCCAGTTGCGCAGGGTGTTGGCCGACAGATCGCTGGTGTCGAGGCGATGACCGAGTTCGGCAATCAGCGCCAGCGCCTCGCGTTCGCGGGAGATGGCTTCGGCCAGCGTCACGGTTTCGTCGCCCAGCGGATGCTTGCGGCGGGTTTCGGAAAAGCGCGCGATCAAGGTGTCGTCGCGGGCATCGAGGAAGAGAAAACGGACATCGCCCACCATGGCCCGCAGGGCCTCGACCTGCTGGGGCAGGGCCGCGATGCTGGAGCCGGAGCGCACATCCACGGCCACCGCGATGCGCTGATAGCCGGCGCCGCGCAGGTGGGTGACGAGTTGCGGCAGGAGCGCCGACGGGAGGTTGTCGACCACGTAATGGCCGCAATCTTCCATCACATTGAGGGCAACGCTCTTGCCGGAACCGGACAAACCACTGATCAGAACGAGTTGCATTGTGTTGACCCTGTTTCAAGGAGAGACGGCCGGTCTATGGCGCCAGCCTGTCACAGCCGTGCGACAAGTTGTCGCACGGCGCAGAAAACAGCATAAACAAAGTCTGACAAATGAACTGACGGGTTTTTGGCAAGAAGGCGCAAATTTGTTAAATCATGTAGCGCACAGAAAATCGGCCTCCCGGCGGGCCACGCCGGCACGCACCAGCTCGTCCACCAGCCATCCGGCCAGGGCTTCGGCCGAGAGGCCCAGGAAGCGCCGGTTGGCTTCGCGATACAGCGGCACCGTGTCCAGATAGGCTGGCAGCGTGTCGAGGGCGACGCGACGCTGCTCGAGCAACATGAAGGTCAGACAGGCCCGGATCGCGTTGCGGGCCATGCGGGCACCGTCCTGCTCGAAGTAGCGCAGACGCGCGAAGGCGGCGGTGAGCGCCTCATCCACCTCGACAAAGGGCGCACCGTGACCGGGTATCACCCGGTCCAGCGGCAGCCGGGCAATGGCTTCGAGAGTGGCCTGCGCGGCCTCGAGCCCGCCACCGCTGCCGATCACCTCGGCGAAGAGGATGCCGAAGCCGTCACGCCACAGGGCGTCACCGGAAATCAGCACGCGGGCATCCGCCGAATGGAAGACCAGCGCGTCCATGTCGTGGCCGGGCGCCGGCAGGGCCTGCCATTCGAGGCCGCCCATCATCAGCCGCTCGCCGACAGCAAGGGTGTGATCGAGCCCGAAGGCGGCGCCCTGCTGGTCGGCCACGCTCAGCAAAAGGGCTTCCTCGTCCCAGTTTTCGATCGCCGGAGCCATGCCTTCCGGTACGCCGATGCGGCAGCCGAAGGCTGCTTTCACGGCGGCGTTGCCACCAATGTGGTCGGAATGGGAGTGGGTGTTGAGCAGCCGGGTGAGGCGCCGGCCGCCAAGCGCTGCGCGCACGAGCTCGACGGTTTGCGCGGCGTGGCTCACGTAACCACTGTCGATCAGCGTCGCCTCGCCGCCGTCGCAGAGCAGGATGTTGTTGGACGACAGCCAGCCGCGCTCAATGACTTCAATGCCCTGCGGAAGCATCGGCTCAGTCACCCGACTTTTCGGCCTCGCCGCCAAGGGCCGGCCGGACCTGCTCGGCGACGCCTTCTTCACCGGCTGGCGCAGAGTCGGTTTCGCCGAAGATCTGGTCTTCCGTGCGGCCACAGCCGATGCAGTAGCCGTCGGCGATTTCGCAGATGCCGATGCAGGGGGATTCGCCACTCATCGGCCGGCCTCCTGGCTTTCGCTGTGCGGGCTGCCATCGACACCCTCGGCGGCGGCCCGCCGGCTGGCAACTTCGGCGAGGATGGCGCGCTTTTGCGCATCACCGGCGCGGCTCCATTCGGTGATTTCGGGAATCGTGCGAAAACAGCCTTCGCAGTAACCGGAAACCGCACTCATGCGGCACACGCTGGTGCAGGGGGACTTGATACTCATGGCTTGCTCAGTGGGGTTGCGTGCCCGCCGCTCATGGGCGGCAGGTCGGATTTCAGTGTCACGTACAGCAGGCCTTGGCCCTTTTGGCGAGAATCGCCCGCGCCACCTTCGAGGCCGGCGCGCGGCCCAGGCGCTCGCTGATCCAGCCCGCGGTATCCACCAGCGCATCCAGATCGATGCCGGTTTCGATGCCGAGGCCGTCCAGCATGTATACCACGTCCTCGGTCGCCACGTTGCCCGAGGCGCCCGCCGCGTAGGGGCAGCCGCCAAGGCCCGCCACCGCCGTGTCGAACACCGCCACGCCGGCCTCCAGCGAGGCGTAGATGTTGACCATGGCCTGGCCGTAGGTGTCGTGGTAGTGCCCGGCGAGCTTGTCGATGGGCACCCGGCGGGCCACGCTATCGAGCATAC
>Ga0268298_10006784_pt1 | contig 10286 bp, 16 predicted proteins | sample WWTPWeurt_MetaG_FD_194462 | JGI IMG/M metagenome (GOLD analysis project Ga0268298, IMG submission 194462) | Activated sludge microbial communities from WWTP in Nijmegen, Gelderland, Netherland - WWTP Weurt | ecosystem: Engineered > WWTP > Aerobic digester > Activated sludge | place... | reverse complement strand
GAACGGTACGAACGTTCTTCGGCATCGTTGAAGACAGCTATTGCGGCGCATCCATTACACCCTCGCGCTCAAGCACTTGCCTGATCTCCTCGAACTTGGCCGAGATGTTGCCCTTGGGGAAACGAATCTGGCCGAGGCCCTGAATGTTGCTGAATTCCTCGCAACCTTCTTCTAGCAATACGATGGCTTTGGTGAAGCCTAGGCGCCCCTGAAACAAGCCCACTTCATGGATCACGTTCGTCCGGGCTTGAACCTTGCCGTCAGCTTGTTCGTCCTCACCGGTCATTATGACGAAAGCGCACGCCGCCGCATCAAGCATCTCGGACAGCCGCGCGATGTTAGTGATACCAGCGACCGGCACACGGTTGAACTCGTCGTATGGCAAACGAAGCCGATCCTGGACGAAATCCTTGAGGTCCTTCCAGACCGGAGAGCGTCCATGGCCAATGAATATATTTGTTCCGACTCGATCCGCGCGTACTTCGCGTTGCTTGATTCGAGCGAGGTGTGCAGCCAGCTTTTCAAGCCGCCCAGCTAAATCGCGGCAGTGTGCCGCAGGCTGGTGCGCTGCGGTGACACGCGCCTGCACCTTGATATGCGGAGGTGCCCATGTCCCTTGTTGCACAGCCCGCATGTCGCTCGTGATCAGCTGCCTCTTCGGGGACATCTGATTCGCGATATCGGCGGCGTCGAGCACTTTCGCCTGCTCAATCTCGTCGGCCAAACGGCGGACGAACGGGTCGTCGTGATCGCTGACATAGACTGTAAGTACCGACGACACGTCTGTCTTGACGCCATTCAAGAGCGCTAACCCCTTCTCAGCCGCTTGCTCAGCGGCAGCTAGAGCTAACTTGCCGTTTGCGTCGACCAGTAGGTCAAAGACATCCTGGCCTGTTTGTTCGACCCAGTTTGGGCTCGGTCCGGAGAAGTACGTGCCCCCCGTACCATGCTCAATGTCAAAGTACGCACCCGCCGGTGGCGCTTTGAAGTCCTTGAAGTAGACGTTCGCTTGATAGCCAAGCCAAGATCCGCTCGCGCTCTTGCCAATCTCTTTCGCGCGCTGCCATATCTCGTTGAGAGTGTTGGTCTCAGGCGCGGCGTCGTACTCGTCGGCAAACTGGAGAAGGCGCTTGCGCGCCTCGGTTAACTCGGCCTCTGGATTACTCGCCAAAGCTTGTACCTCTTATAGTCGCGAATTGGTCCCCATCTTGCCTCATGCTTGCGCAGAGTGTCTTTTGGCGGCACAACGTCGGGAATCAGCGGTCGCTGAAGTCGATCCGCAGGATTGATCAGTTATGTTGCTCATAGCGCGATCATATCTGCTACTTGGTAGCCCAAGTTGGTGATCCTGAACACTTCCCCTTTGTATCCTTGATCGACGACGAGCCCCTTGGAAGTCAGCTGCTCAAGTGCATGTTCCCACTTCGCCAACTCCCGAGGTTCTTTGGATTGGATTAGGTTCTTGCCGTTCGTCTGGATGTCAGTACCGCCGATGTAGCGGGCGTGAATGATCGTTCCGCCAGAATCCTGGCTTGCTTCCTTAAGGAGCACCCTAGCTTCCACCGAAAGCGCTGGGAGCGGAGTGTGAGAGGCGACGATCTCTGGGGATGTATTAGGTGTCTCAGAAGATTGAAACAACGGATGTTCGTTGACCTTGATCTGCAGGTGGCGATAGAACTTGTCCTTGAAGCCGCCGTGACTGTCATAGCTCTCATAGAGCCCGCGACTTTGACAGGACTCTTTGAACTTCTTCAACCGCTGGATCTGGTCAATTTCAACTGTGTCGAGGGCAACTGGTTGGCTCGAAAAGTACAGCATTGCTGGCTTGCCCGTCGCGATATGCATCTCAATCTCCTCGACTGTGCCGCTTAGGTGACTCTCAGTAGCGGTTCCTATTCGGGTCCAAAACACGCCCACCAGAAGATCGCACTTCGACAAAACTTGGTTGTTAATGATGTGCTGGGCTGTCGCGCCCATCTCGGGTGACGAATGCGATTCCCAGCCAATGGGCAAGAGCACAAGCTTGCGCGCGCTGGAATGTACGGCATTCCATTCGTAGACGACGTCGCGAACTATGGCGCGTTCCGAAGCGACATCCCCCGGTGACGCGATCATCACGTTGAAAGTAGTAGCCGCATAGCTCACCGTTCATCTCCTCTGTGCAATATAACGAGGCTGTAGACAAACCCCTTGGGGGTCGACTGGGCTTGATTCCGATGGTCGGTTGACCATTCCCCAACCGAAAATCGGCCGCTTTAGGGTGTTGTGAGAGGTCGGATTATCTGTATAGCATCTTTCCATTTCACGAAGGACTGTTTCTACAGCTTCAATGTAGAGCTAGCCGGCGCTGCGTGACTTTATCGCGCAGTGTCCAGCAACCGAGGGAGCGAGTTGAGCGCCAGGTAAGAGCCTTTCAACGCGAAAGACTCTCGTGAATGTAGTTGAGCACTACGTAGAGTGCAGCGAGATCATTTTCAATCGAAATGGGGTCGTTTTCCTTCGGATCGACAAGAGTTGTTTGGCCGTTGCCGGTGAAGCGGAAGTCGCCGATTGAAATGTACTCAAGCGCAGGAAACTCCTTCTTAAGATAGCAAGTAACCTTTCCGACTAGGGCTCCATTCTCTTCAGAAACTGACTCAAACCGGAATTGCAAAGTGCGGCCAACAAAGGTTGTAGAAAAGAAACCTTGATCGAGGTTCGACGAGATAACAATGCCTTTGATGTGAAATGCTGGTGCAGAAACCTGCTCGTCGACGAACTTGGAAAACAGCTCAAACTTCGCGAAAAGCTGACGATGACGGTTAGAGGTTCTTTCAAGACTTTGATGCAGCTGATCCCATTCGAGCATTCGATTTCTCCTTGGTGTGAGGCTCTAACAGTTATTCAGACTTAGAAACGTCCGAGTTATTGCTAACTTATACGAACACGATCGAAATGCCTTTAGGTTATGGAATGACGTGGAGATTATCCGAACCCGGTCTCCTTATCAATCAGCAATCATACGAACAGGGCTCGAACGCCTGCTTTGCGGAATGTTCGTGAGTGGCGGCTTATGGCCTATTCTGTTGAAAAAGTCGGCCCGACAAAATATTGGCGAATTGCAGGGGTGCTCTCCCCTTCCGAGACTCGCGATCGTCGATCCTGAGGCGATCTGAGAGGTCGATTTTCCATCAGCCGAAAACGGCAGCCGAGAAACCGACTTTTTCAACAGAATAGGCCGATTCGAGGCAGTCTAGGTCTCAATTTGCTTGTCGTAATCCGGACATCCAGCGCGAACGGCGATGTCTCGCCGCAGGCAGCGGTCGGTGATCACAGGCTGCGCCGGCTACGCGAAGCCAGTCCGACCAATCCGATATTTGCGATCAGCCAGCCTAGCTCCTTATTTTCTGGCAACTCCCTTGGCTTTTTTGGGATGTGATGCAGCCCTGAGTTCGCCTTCGACCATCCCGACTAAATCCTGTGCTGGGAGGCGCAAGGCTTTGGCAATTTTTAGAACTGTGGTCAGGCTTGGCTGCTGCTGGCCTAGTTCAAGAATGCTGACGCAGGATCTCCGCAGGTCCGCCTCAAACCCGAAACCCTCCTGCGTATAGCCGGCTTCGGTCCGCAAGCGGCGCAGCACCTTCCCGAAAGCGACTCCAGCGTCCGAGGATCTCTACCAATGGTATATGTCAGTCTTCGAGGCACTTGACCTCAATCATTCCCATGAAATCTGCAACGGGAATCTCAAGCGCCTGTGACAGCTTGAAGATGGTCTTCACGCTGGCACTGTTACGACCAAGTTCTAGAAGCGAAATGTAATTCCGCTCAAGGTCGGCCTTGTACGCGAGTTCCTCCTGAGACAGCTTTCGCTGCTTCCGAATCTCTCGTAGGATCAAACCAAACGCAAGTTCCGGCTCCAACTGCCACCCCCTTTGACAGGGGCAAGGTACGTCTCATGGATTCCGGTGTCTTCACAATATATTGGGCAATTTTGATATATTCCAGAATGGGTTGAATAGATGACATAAACATCGAAGTATTTTGCGCCGAGAAAAGTTCATGGAACTGATTTTTTTTGCAATCGTTGGTGCCATTGCCTACTTCGTTTGGAAGGAAAAGCGTGACGCTCATCATGGGGCCATGTTTGAGCATTACCGGCGAAACCTTCGTGCCGCGATACGCCAAACAATCCATGAAAGTGGCAGCGGACGTTGGTTCTTGGCGACGTACCGACCAGGACACCTCAACGTTAACTACTTCGACTCATGGGAAAAGGTGGCGGCACGGGTTCCAGTGCTGGACGAGCACGGTACGTTGAGTGCTGCAGGAGGTATCAGCCTCGATTACGTCACCTCAGAAGCCTGCGGTCAGGATGCAATTCGATCGATGCAGCACCTGATTGCGAAGGTCGAGGGTAGCAAATGACCTGATACCCATGGTCAGTCCAGTCAACTATGGCCATGAACAGGGCCGTCCGGCCCCCAAAGTAACAAAAACAATGGAACGGCAAAGGCTCGGAACGGCATCGACTGGACATATTGGAATCTAGGGTATCAATGGGGTCAGGCGCAGCTGGTGAGCCACCGGCTACGTAATCTGCATCTACTGCAATCAACTTTGGAAGACTGTCTATGGCAAAGCAACACGGATTGTTCGACGATGTCGACAAGGCTGCCAAAGGAAAGCTGCTTCATTTCGAGGACTGCGCGTCCGCGATCGATCAGTTGTTCCAACAGGCGTACGCGGTCGAAGGCTTGCCTGCCTTTGATGCACTCCTGAACTTTATTGCGCGATTCAACAATCTTTCAGCTTATAACGCGATGCTGGTTCGCGTTCAACGGCCTGGTGCGGCCGCGGTAGGCAGTCGCCGTCAGTGGCAAGGGGTTGGACGATTCATCAAGCCAGACGCCATCCCGATCGTGGTGCTGCAGCCGTTTGGGCCAGTTCGGTATGTGTTTGAGATGAGCGACACTGAGGGCGACGATATTCCAGGAGAGCGCGCCAGTTCACTTTTTGCGGTCGGTACGGTCCCACAAGAACAATTCGACCGCACCAAGGCTGCGGCCGCCAAGTATGGCGTCGTGATCGAAGAAGCCGCCAATTATGGGGCACTCTTGGCCGGAACGGCCGCAGCAATAATGCATTTTCCGGAACAACTCAAGGCGACTGCCAAGGGTGGCCCGTATTACCGCGTCAAGCTGAACGCCAAACATGACCTACCGACCCGGTTCGCCACACTGGCGCACGAACTAGGGCATATCTACTGCGGACACCAGGGTGGCGATGTCAAGGGTCGCTGGCCCAATCGCTCACGCCTGACGTATCCCCAGCGGGAATTGGAAGCCGAGGCTGTCGCTTGGTTGGTTTGCCAGCGGACCGGAGTTCAGTCAAGATCAAACGAATACTTGTCCAAACTTGTCTCCGAGGAAAGCATCGCGGGAATTAGCCCCTATGCGATATTCGAGGCAGCAAATCGCGTCGAGTCACGGACAGCACCAAGTGATCGATCCGGTGTCAAGCCAACCCGGAAAAAGGTCATCGTGAAAGCAAAAGCCAGTAAGGCAGGCGGCCGACCGCTTACTACAAATCAAATCGGCAAGATATTTGACGAGGCCGTCAATGAAATTACCCTGAATCCCTCAGTGGCATCTGGAAATATTCCGATGACTCCTGACCTCGTTAAGGCTATCGAAGGACTAGGTGCCTTGTTTGGCACCAATCCAAACCGGCAACAGGATCAATGATTCGATGACCCACCTTCAAGCCGAGGAGAGTTGAAAATATCCATCCCTGCAAGTGCCGCAAAGATGTTCAGCCGGTAAGCTCAGGTCGCATCGAATCCAAATATTGATGAATCAGCCATTTCTCCGCATCGCAAACTTGCACCTGCAACCAAGCCTTTTTCTGGCCTGCATCTGCTTGCCCAAGCGCAGTCGGGCGCCCGCTCGGACTTTAGAAATTCTGACTCGCCGGTCGTGGACTCCGGCTATGAACGCGATGCTTCGCACGTCAGTCCTGGTAGTTTTCACCGTGATCGCCATTCCCGGGAAGGCGGAGACGCAATGCATCAGGCAGGGAGACGAAGAGATCATTCTCTTTGACGATGCGCGGAAATACTGCCCTACACAAATCGGGCCGGTTGATCCCAAACTAGGGTGGAAATTTGCCTTCAGCGACGATCGCCCAGGCTGCTGGCGAGCCGATGACTATTTTGTCTACGTCGCCCTTGAAGCCAAACCCTCATCGCTCCTGCTGCCCGGAGACATCGAGCCTCTGTCAGCCTGCAAAAAGTTCAATGACAAGCGAGACGATGCATTATTGGAGTTCATGTTGGAGGTCTGCGCGAATTTTGATTTCGATGACAAGCTGGCTTCTGAATACGGCCACAAGGCGCTGGCTATGGCGGAACGCTACGGCGACGGCGATCCAAGGCTATTGCAGTCAATCGATTGCTTGGCGGCGAGGACCGCTAACCTGGCTGAAGCAGAAAAGCTCGTCGAGCGTTCAATTGCAATTCAGCAACGATACGGCCCAACGGACTACGTCGCCATGGTGTCGAATCTTGGCGCGATCGGGCGTATCAGAATGAACCAAAGACGGTTTGACGAGGCGGAGACCTTCTACCTTGAGGCGATCACGCTTGGCCGGCAACATCTTGGCGACGATCACTTAGAAGTAGTGGTTTCCACGGTGGCTCTCGGCAAGATGTATTTTGATCTTGGTAAATTTCAGCAAGCGGAAGAACAACTGCTGCTTGCATTGGCTGGTGCAATAAAGCACAAAGGAGCCCACTGGGTCATGGCCCGAAGGTTTGCCGTAGCTAGCGCACGAATAATGGCAGATGTGTATAAGAAACAAAACAAGCCGGTTGAAGAGGCGCGATACCGCGAAATCGCACGACGGCATTGGGAAGAGTTGCGCTCTCGGGAGAGCGAGGATTTCATCGATCAGTCGACGTTTTCGGATCCGGCATAGATGGTGGGCTTTTTGTGGCGGCACCTATAGAAGAGGGAGGCGCGAAGTCGGCAAATTGAACGCGATGAACGGCCGATCTTGATGTCGCGGGTATTTGGAGAGTTGATCTAACGAGGCGGGGACTTTAGATGGTTGTTATTGCGAATGAAGTGTTGTTCGAGAACGCCGCCGCGTTGATCGACCAAGCCGATGGCCTCCTAATTACAGCCGGCGCCGGGATCGGAGTCGATTCGGGCCTTCCGGACTTCCGCGGCACCGAAGGTTTCTGGAGGGCGTATCCCGCTTTGGCAACGGCCGGCATTCATTTTCAGGCGATCGCATCACCGGCTTCATTTAGGCATTCTCCCAGGCTTGCATGGGGCTTCTACGGCCATCGGCTGAATCTGTACCGCAGGACCTTGCCTCATGACGGCTTTCGCATCCTGCTCGATCTAGCCGATTCGATGCCGCGCGGGGCGTTTGTCTTCACCAGCAATGTCGATGGGCAATTCCAGAAGGCGGGATTCCGGGATTCCGAGATCTGCGAGGTACACGGCTCAATCCATCACATGCAGTGCCTCAAGGGCTGTGCAGGAGATATCTGGCCGGCAAGGGGTTTCGATCCCGTCGTCGATGAAGAGCAGTGCTTGCTGACCAGTGACTTGCCTACATGCCCGCATTGCGGAGGGCTGGCGCGGCCCAACATCCTGATGTTCGGCGATGGGGGATGGCTGGAGTTCCGGGAACGGATTCAGAGTGCTGCTCTCAGGCAGTGGTTACGTCGGGTAGAGCGCCCCATAGTGATCGAGTTGGGTGCGGGCACCTCGATTCCCACGGTACGCATGATGGGGCAGCAGCTTGACGGCCCCATGATCCGCATCAACCCGCGCGAAAGCCATGTACCACGCAAAACAGACATCAGCCTGGCCGTGGGCGCGCTAGGGGGATTGCTAGGAATAGCGAACGCCCTGAACCAAATGGAAGGAAGGCATGAACATGGATGAGCCAGAGCGTTGTGAGCGGCGATACGATGATTGGGGTCAGCGGAACAACCAGGTCAAGCTGCCGGAGGCCGTGGTCGCCAAGGTTCTCGAACTCATCCGGCAGGACGATGTTCGGTCGGTGTCCTGTCCTTACGATGATCCCGATCTTTGGCTGTCACTTGTTGCCGAGCAGGTTCGTCGGGCCGCCGAGAGCGGATTACCAGTGCAAGACGCGTTCACCTTATGTGGCCCTGATGGAGGACTATGGGATACCCCGGTGGAGGCGTTAGGCGGGTATGTCCATATCCCTTATGAAGGGCTCTGCGGCGGCGACCTGCTTATTCGGCCGACCTGGAGAAAGTTCCGTGTGCCGCAAGGTACAGCCACAGGAAAACTTAGCACTGCAGCCAGCGTTAGGTGCTGCTATTACGTTCTATCACCAGAGGATTTTGGCGAGGTTCCCTTTGCGACTCGCACGATGGTCGGGGATTGGGTGCTCTACCAATCAAACGCACCCTATGAGCCGTGCGATGTGTTCGGGGTCAAGGAGTTTGAAGAGATAAAGAAGAGGACAGCGGCAAGGAACGAGTGTGAGGGCTGAGAAAGTCGGCGCTGGCGGGACGGCGGCAAGGATCGTCTTTATCCCTTGTCGTTCGCAGGGTAGTATTCCGGTCCTGTGCCAAAGTCACCAGGACGCGAACAAGAACCCCCATGGCGCCGATCCACGATCGGATGCCGGTGATTCTGCGGCCCGACGACTGGTCGGCGTGGTTGTCGCCTGGGTGATCTCAAACGTGTTGCGAGGATGATCGAGCCGGCACTGGCGGCAGGGATGGAGGCGTGGCCGGTGTCGAGACGGGTTAGTAACGCGCGGGAGGAGGGGGTTGGGCTTATTACGTCAATCGATCACGCAGCCGACTTAACATGGGTCTAAACATGGGTAGAACCAAGATGATGGAATGGCGCCAAGGTGATTCTGGCAGCGTTTTCCCCGGCGCCCGTGATGGCCTGCTGTCCGACGTAGCGGTGAACAAGACCCTTCACGCCATCGCACCGAATGTCACGGTGCACGGCTTTCGATCATCGTTTCGTGAGTGGGGCGCCGAGACAACGGCATTCCCCAGCGCGGTGCTGGAACTGGCGCTGGCGCACGTCAATCGGTACAAGGTGGAGGAAGCATATCAGCGCAGTGGCCTGTCCGATCGGCGCGTAGAACTGATGGCGGCCTGGGGCCGGTACTGCGCCAATACGGGCAACGTGGTGCAGATCGAGAGGGCTGCGGCATGAGCGCGCAATTGCGGGGTACCGCTTACCACGAAGCGGGCCATGCGGTAGCGACGTGGACGCTGGGCGTAAAGTTGGGCACTGTCACCATTGACCGAGACGGCGATGCTTTAGGGAGCGCAACGCACGGTCGAATCCTGACCAGGCGGGACATAGATGCTTTTCAGTTTGGTTCGCTTGACAGGTTCACCGGAGAAGCGAACGCACTGCGCCAATCCATCATTGCGCTTGCTGGAATCGTTGCGCAGCGCAGATACGCACCGCGTAGCGTACGTCGGTGGCATGGACGTGGTGACCGCGAGACGTTCAACCTCATAGCAGATCGAGTAGTTGGCGATGATGAATTGGAAAGAAAGCACTGGTATGCCCGCGCACTGAGGCGCACCGAGCGAATCATTAACGATCGTTGGCCTGCTGTTGAATCACTGGCGCACGCGCTGCTCAAGAAACACACGCTATTAGGCAGCGAAGCTCTGGCGGTGATTTATAGCGTATATGAGCTACCAGAAGCGGAGCAGCGCAGACTAGAAAAACTGTTCAAGGACAAGGGGTGAGTGGCGGGGGCGGCATGATGGACGATATGGCTAAACACGTCATTCCGGAATACGACGACGACGAGCGGGAACTGTTCGCAATCGAGGAAAGCTGGGCCGATTGCCATCGCCCGCTGCGCACCGGGGTTCGAGCGCGCGTCAAGAGCGGCATCGGATCGTATCGCGGCGGATTGCTCGTGCAGGTGGGCGCCACTCTCAAGGTTTATCGCGACGAGTTCGAGGGTGGGAGAAACAGGCGGCGCTGATTGATGCGCTGCGGGTCGCATGTGAAGAGAACGTGCCTCTCCGTTACTCCCTTGCCGAGTACCGGTCGCAGACCGTGGAACTCATGGCGAAGCAACAGAACGTTCGCGCCGTGGACTACGTCGCCAAGGCGCTTGCCAAGCATCGCAAGATCCCCGGCGATTACGTGGACGTGCTGGTGTATTACGCCGATGGGGAGGTTACGGACATGGAGTGGCAAAAGTTCGTGGACTGGCAATTCCCTGGTTTGGCGGTGGACTTCTCGGAACCGTAGGAACATCCCTGGCCC
>Ga0268298_10006783_pt1 | contig 10286 bp, 8 predicted proteins | sample WWTPWeurt_MetaG_FD_194462 | JGI IMG/M metagenome (GOLD analysis project Ga0268298, IMG submission 194462) | Activated sludge microbial communities from WWTP in Nijmegen, Gelderland, Netherland - WWTP Weurt | ecosystem: Engineered > WWTP > Aerobic digester > Activated sludge | place: Netherlands... | reverse complement strand
AGTCATATATTCAAGGGAGGGAAGGGCGTGATTGCTCTTCCCTCTCCTTTGGTTTAAACTTTGGCTATGATTTACATCCCCAAAACTCAAAGTTATGCGTCGCTTTCTAAGCTCGAACAGCAACTAGTAGACATGGCTTGGAAAATGGCTGAGATGGCGCATTGCCCGTTCTCGAATTTTCCCGTTGGTGCAGCGCTTGTCGCTCGAAATGCAATTGGCGAAGAGAGATTGTTCGGGGGGAATAATATCGAAATTTCCAATTGGGGAGGCTCTTTATGCGCCGAACGAGTTGCTGCATTCAAAGCTGTTTCGGAAGGTTTTAAGACCATTATTTGTACCGCTGTGGTTTGCTCCAGTAAGCCTAGTGGCTCACCATGCGGATTTTGTCGTCAAGTTTTGAGAGATTTTGGCAAAGATTCAACCATCATTACTGTTCTCGACAGAGAAAACACTGTTCGAAAATGGCAGATGGAGGAACTTTTGCCTGATTCTTTCGGACCAGAATCGCTCTAAAACTCATAAGCAAAAGGAGATAATCATGGGGTTCTTTATGCAACCCTGGGTTTTGATTGTCCTTGCCCTCTGCGCCACGTTTTTTGTGGTCAAATGGCGGCGGGGCAAAATCAAAGAAAAAGCTCAACTTGATTCTGTTCAAGTTGCTGTTCCCAAAACGACTTATCGCTGTAGGTCTTGTCCTCAGCATTTCGAGCCTCCGCATTTGTTTTATGTCTGTCCGGTCTGTCGAAGCCCGGTCGATAAGTACGAAAATGGTGTGGTCGTGGATGAAGTCAATCCGGCTTTTCCTAAGGCTCCGCCAGCTTCTCTTCATGGAGCCTTGCCTTTCATAAAGCAGGAAGGAAATGAGAACGCCGACAAGGCTAATAAGAAGGCTGGCAAAGGCGTCCAGAAGCGCGCGATTGGCGCTCCCAATGATAATGTGGTAGCTATCAATACCGGGGCGCTGGATAGCCTTCAAAGGACCTGCTGGCTCGTTATAACGGCTGAATCGAGCAGCCTGGCGCAGACGCTTGCCGACCAGTCACCCAATTTCCGCGTTCTTTATCGAAAGTCGCCCAAGCGGCTTACGAAGAATCGTTGGTTGGTTTGGGGGAAAGCGCGGTCTGCGGCGTGAACTTGAGAACATGCGGGCACATGGAGTGGTTTCAATAACCGTTCCATGTGTCCCGTCTGTTTTTTGTTTTTAGCCGCGCCAGACTCAGTCCAGTGTTTTATTTCTAAATCGTAGACTTACTATATTGTTTAGTTGAATGGATTGCTAAAAGAAAGGGAAAGCATGACGAAGGATGAGGAAAACCCCGTCGCATCGCCATGCTTCCCAAGAATTCAAGGCTTACTTGCTTCTTCCATAGCTCGTTCGAACTGTTTATCGCCTGCACCACGCTGCCGAACAACGATATGTGGATCGATACCTTGGCGATGCATTGAAACTCCTCCCGGCAAGAACTCGAACGAGGTTATCGAGATGCCGCGGCCAAAGATAATTTCGTAGACCGATTGACCGACGTCTTTGCCGTAACTTTTGACGCCAATCAAATGAGCGCGACTGTTCACTTTGCTTGCTCCGGCAAGAATTTCAGAAGCGCTTGCACTCTCGTCATCAACGAGCAGAATCACTTTGACGCTCGCATTGAGAGCAAGCAAAAATTCATCTGTTCTGGCAACCACCTCGGTATTTGTTATCACGCCATCGATTGAGGTGATGGTATGAAATTCGCTAGGCGTGAATTTGAAAGTAGTCTCGACTTGCTTATCTGCGTTTCGCTCGCGAGTAACAAGCGCGGTGCCACTGTCGTGAATCTGAGCAAAGATTGAAAGTGCTGCTTCCAGGCGTCCGCCTGAATTGCCGCGTAAGTCCAGAATCAAGGTTTTATAGTTGTTCGCTTGTATCAAAGCCTGTCGCATCTCAGTCTCGACGAGTTCGGACATGAAATCGATTTGCTTGATATAGGCAACGTCTTGATTCACTTCCAGAAATTTGACCACAGGTGTAACAACAAGTTCGCGAGTCAGATGAAGCTGATGAACAGCATCTTTACGCTTTACTGTAAGACGAACTTTTGTACCCTTGATCGACCCGTTGATGTTATCAATCACATCTTGAGCCACTTGTCCGCGGACAGATTTGCCCTGGACAAATAGGATGATGTCACCTTTTTGAAGTCCGGCTTTTGCAGCTGGTGAAGCTGGCGCTGGGTCATAGGCCACTACCAATTGACGCTCTAAGTTCAATTCGTAGCGATTAGTCATGCCACCGCCAGTGGTTTTATTTCTTACTTCAAAAATGGCTCCGATGCCAGCCAAAATTCCTTGCGACTCTTCGACTTCTGTCTGCCACTGGGAGCTGGTGAAGTAATTGTCGTGCTTGTGCTTCAAACTTTCGAGCATGCGCACGATGGCTAAATCAGCGTTTCCTGGTTTTCTGAGCCATTGATCGCTGTAGCGATGTTCCCAAAACTTGACCCATTTGTTTCTAGCGCTTCCAGAAAGCAAGGCGAGATGGTTATCGCGAATATGTTCGAAGGCATTCTGATAAAGGAGCTTGCCGTCGAAACGCTGTGTTGCTTGCGCTTGAATCGGGCTTGAGACGCTTGAGGGCGATTGAGCTTGGACAGGAAGTGTCGAAACTTCTGTTGCCAGAAAGAAGCTTAAGAGGAGTAAGAAGCAGCCTATAAGGCGCTTCATGACGCACTCCGTGTGTTAGGCGACTCGACCTTTTGGCGGTGGTGCTAATAACGAACACCAAATGTAGTGTCGGAGTCGGGCGCGGTTGTGTTAGTGCTTGCTTTAGAGAGTAACGAGTAAGAGAAAAGAAAAATCCTGATAACTATTCATGATTAGCTGCAAGGGAAACAATATTGGAAACCTGATCATGAGCTCAAAACATCTGGTGCAATTGACGGAGCGCTTGAATACTTGATTTCAAGGGGGGGTGTGATGTATCACTATAGGCATTAGTAGATGGTTGTTTAAAAAAAAGAAGGATTGATCCTTTGGAGAGAGCGCAGCTTGTGACCGCGCTCTCTTCCAGTGGACTTCAGTGTCGCCGGTTCGAGATCGGGTAGGAACCGATCAGGAGCGGCTTGTATTCGGTCATAGCCATGCCCATTGGTTCGAGTCTGTAGACATTGACCGTCATTTCGGTGAAGCGCGAATCGGCCCAGACGACGAATTCTGCCACCACGTGTCCGTAGGTCGAGCTGTCGAAGTCAGAGCGAACTACAGCTTCGATTTCGGGATGATAGTGGTCTTCGGCAGAATCCAAAGCTTCGGCGTGAGCCTCGACTTCTTCGATGTGAGCCTTGGACTTCGACTTGTGAGTTGACATGACTCCTCGCTTTCGATGCGGTTTAGACATCATTGGTTGAAAATCTACTGCGTCATGACGACATGCTTCTTCCCACCAGTGTTCTACTTCTCGCCTTAATGGAGGAGAGAAAGTGGTGAAACAATTGGTGTGACTTGGGTTAGTTGATAGTGGTGCCCGTGTCTGGAAAAAGTGCAGTAGATAGTTAGAACCTATCCAAGAGTTTTAGATTAAGCCAAGTTAAAAATCAAAGCTCATAAGGGTTCAACTCTTATTACGCTTAACTAAAGCTTATAAATAGGCTTATTTCAAAAAGCTAATCACGATTAGCGCAAGCTACGCTAAGTAAAAAAAGTGTGTGCGTGTGCGGATTTAATAGTTACATCCGCTCCATTAAACGAGCTTTGTTTGAGCTCTTGAAATCCATCTTGTTAGATTCAAGTTCTATTTCGTTTCTCAAATTTATTCACTGTCCATAACACCCTGAAGATCCACTATCTAAAGCAAAGGAGAAGCCATTGAAACGGCTTGTAATCTCACTTGCATTTACACTTATCGGTGTTGCTGGAGTTGCTCTTGCACAGCCGACTCCCGCCACATCAGTCACTGGTTACTTGTACGAGGCAATTCACCGCAACGTGCTTGAATCAGTTGCCGACGCCGTTATCGGTAGACCGGTCAAGGATCTTGACCCTTACTTCCGGAGACACGAAGGACAAATGAACAACCTAGGCGAAGTCAAAAGCGCCCTGGCGCGCGACTTTCTCTCTTTCCGCCAACCGCGGCTGAAAGTTCTGACCAAAGAACAGGCTGATGCCTGGGCGGCCAGACTGGAAGCCGGCTATATCGGTATTGGAGCTCCATTCGACGCTGTCGGGTTCTCCGACGGTGTTGTACGTGTCATGAGTGTCGGCTCTGACACCACCGCAGAAGACGCTGGCATCAAGGCTGGCGATCGCATCACTGCCATTGATGGCAGGCCGATGAAGGGCGTTGCCCTGGGCGACATCCGAACATTGCTCCAAGGAGATGTGGGACAAAAGCGCCTTATCTCTGTTTTGCGAAATGGCGTTGCGAAAGACATCCTGGTGGAAGTCGACATGGATCGCCAAATCGGCATCGAAGTCGATTTCGACCCTGACAGTCTCCAGCGCTATTTCAAGACCGGCAAATTGAGCGAAGATTCGCCTGCATATAAGGGCGGACTGCGCGAAAACGACCTGGTCGTTACTTTCAACGGACAGTCTGTCAAGACATTGCCGACTGCCGATTTCATCAATCTCGTGCGAAACGGACCGATGGGCGAAACGCTCACCTTCGAAGTTTTGCGCGATTTGAAACCGCTCAAAATCGAGGTGGTACGAGGAATCGTAGCCGCTGCTGACTACGGCGCGTATGAATTGAGCCGGCAGTCGGGTGGTGAGGTGAGTGACATCGAGTCCAACCACTTCAAGTTCAAGCTGACCAACCTCGATTGGAATTACGCCGTCAAAATGGCGGATAATGCAGTCGAGTTCATCGATGATGCGCCGGCTGGAATTTTGGACTTGCGCGGTTCTTCTGGTAATGAACTCGACAGCGCAGTCCTGATTGCGGCACGTTTCCTCAATGATGGCAGAGTCCTTCGCTTCAAGGTGATGCAAGGGCAGATGCCGGTCGAAATCACCTACAGCCTCGAGCGCTTTACCGTGGTGAAGTCGGTCAAAGGCAGCGTCACCACGCAGACTGCCGATGGTCAAAGCATCACCAAGTCTATCGACGGTGAACTCGAGATCGGCAAGGTGGCGAAAAAGTACGCGACTGGCAAAATGGTGGTGCTCATCGATGGCGAAACCTCTGGTGCTGCCGAAGTGCTCGCTGCCATTCTTCAGTCGCAGAATCGCGCTCTCGTTGTCGGTCGCAAAACTGACGGCATGAGTACTCTCGTCACCGTCAGCAATATCATGGGCGTGAATGTTCAGGTACCGACCACGAAAATTCTTGAGATTCAGGCTACACCCTTCAAAAAGGTCAAGCCCGATTACTCGTCGTGGTTCTACTCCGGTGATCGTGAAGCGGCTTTCAATGCCCTTGCCGGCACACCGTGGTACTGGTCGTCGAACTTCCTCGTCATGGCGAGCGTGACTGGATTCATGGCATTCTTCCTGGCCGCTGCGGCAATCTTCTCGCGTAAATCAGGCAAGGACGAGGAAAAGGAAGAGAGCGAAGATTCGGTCAAATTCGAGCCTGAGCTCTCCAAGCCGACGACCGCAAAATCTTCTGGCGGCAATCTTTCCGCAATCTTGCTCTTGATTGCGATCATCGTGCTCTTCTGTTCCATACTCTGGATTCCCAAGATTCTTTTGGGACCTCCGGCTGGAGTAACGAGCAAAGTGGTGGTCGAACTCGTGGTCGACGACTCAGAACTGTCCAAGCGGCAGCAAAAGGTCTTCGAACAGCTCAAGAGCGAGTACTCTGGCAACATCGAGTTCAAGCTCTTGAATTACAGCGATGGTCCGGACGTTCTCGAAAAGAGTTCGGATGGTTTCTGGAAAGCGAGCGTTCATGAGCTGCGACCTTCCACCATCTGGTTGCGTCGCATCTATTACGACGCATCGGGTAAGCCCATTCAGGGTAAATGGAGCGGAACCGGCATGGGCACTTTCACAAAGGCCTGGCTGGTACGTTCCATCGAGAATCTCTCTGAGGAGCGCGATGCGTGGCCGTCCACTGCAATCAAGCGAACCAAGCCTGTTCGCGACTGATTGTCCATTTGATTGAAGAGGACGAACAGCACAAATCCGCTGTTCGTCCTCCACATTTTTAGATCAGTATCAAACCAAACATGGAGTTCGAATATGTCGAAATCGTCCAAGTTTTCGGGCTTTCTGTTCCGTGGTGTCGTCATTCTGGCGGCCCCGGCAGTGACCCTGTGGGCGGTGCAATATGCAGCTGACTTTGCGGATAAATTTGCTCTGACCGGGCAATTCGTCCGTTTCGTCGCTGATGTCTTGCTGCCCGACTTTCTGTACAAATCTCCGTTTGTGCAGATGTTGTTCCCTTACCTGAGCCTGGCTCTAGCTGCTGGAATCGCCGCATGGTTCGGCATTCTTGCATCTTACCGCATCGGCAAGGAAGGTCTTCGCGTCATCGACTACATCTTCTTCAAAATTCCTGGCATTCGATTCATCTTCACCAATGTGAAGAACGTGCTGGAAATTTTCGACAGCGACAAGCCCAAGTTCACTCGCAGCGTCGCGTTCCGCTACGCTGGGCAGATTGCATACGGCTTCGCTTCGAGCTATGTTACCGATAAGGCGACTGGCAAGAAGTTCGTCGTTGTCTTTATGCCTCTGCAGTTTGTTCCGCCCAGCGGCTTCCAGCTCATCGTCCCTGAGGACGAGGTCTGGGATACCGGCATGACGTCGGAGCAAACTATTCGGGCCGTCGTAACCATGGGTGGTATCACCCCGGATTCGATGATTCTGACCAAACCTGAAATCAAGTAAGAAAAGCAACTGGAGCCCATTGGTGTGACAACCTTTGGGCTTCATTTGCTTTTTGTTTGCGCGCACTACTGTTTATAGTAGCGCTGAATCGCTTCAAGCGTGCTATGGATGAATTATTCCTGGAGAGGATCTATTCAACAAGGAGAATCGGGCATGAGTAGCGAATATGCAAACGAATTCAATGAATTTCTGGAAGATGAAATATCGGCAGTGAAGTCATATGACATCGCTTTGGACAAGCAAGTAAACTCAGAACATAAAGAAGCTCTAGGCGAATGTCGTCAGGCGCATGCTGAGCTTGTAAAAAAACTACGCACTTGTGTTACCCAGTTGTCTGGAAATCCAAAGAAGGATGCCGGTATCTTTGGGGGATTCAATGTCGCTGTAGAAGACAGTGCCGCAACTCCGACAGACGCAATTGCACTTCTTGAGCAAGCCGAAGCCGAACGTCTGGTAAGATATGAAGCGCAACGTAAAATTGTTCCGCCGCCGGTATTGAGTGTTTTAGAGAACGAACTCTTGCCATCGCAACATAAAACCCACTTGACGGTGAGTGCGTTGCTCAAAGAGATTACACCACTCCCCCGACAGTGAAGCTAAAATCCAATCTGGTAATGATATTAAATGTAGTGGCACTATCAATGGTAGTGCCACTATCTAGCTGTGGTTTGTTTCCATCGATTAAGAAGGAACAGACAATTGCAGCCAATTTTGATATACCTGTGAAAGACCCTACTATTCGTCGTCTTACCGAAGTAACTGCACGTTGTCACATCAAAGCAAATGGCAAGTTCAAACCAGGAACCTATTTGCTGAACAACATTCCTGTATCGGTGAAAGATAGAACAGCATTCACTCTAGATTTGACAGTTCCAGTAGATAATCCAGATGTGATAAACACTGAAGAAGCACAGGGTAGTTTGCATACGTCTCGTCAAATTAGTGTGGCAAACCTTCCAATTCCACTAGATATTTCTTTGCAGGACGGTAAATTAAAAGGAAAATTCAATCTTGGTCGCGCCCTAGCAGTGTTCTTCTTTAACTTGATTCAACTTGAAGTTCCTAATGGCGGAATTTCGGGGATGGTCGAATCGCTCAAGATTGACGAAATCCGGCTTGAAATGCGCCCTGATTCTTACATGACTTTTGGCAAAAAGAAATTGCACCTGGCAGAACATTCGAACATTATTGTTAAAGATGCTGTTGTTAAGCCAGATCTGACTTTCCAGGGAACTAGCTCATTCGATCTGCATTTTATGCCAGGCTGCAAATGGATAGGTGAAAAGGTTGATTGCGAGTTTGATGGTGGCGAGTTGCAAATGAATCTTGCTATTCAGCGCTTTTCCAACAAAATGCGATTGTCCTTAATCAAAGGTACTAAGCTGGAACCTGTAAAGCTTGAAAATTGCGCGTTTCGTTTTGGAAAAAACAAGCGTTCGCACACAATAAGCAAGTTAGGCGAAATGGGTCTCATAGAATTCTGGTGGGAAAAGGAGAAAGGAGAGCATCCGAATATGCACCTTTATTCTTCAATGGATATGACCGACACCGATCTGACTTTGAAGACTGACATTCATCAAACAACTGGACATTTTCCTGGACGTATTCCGGGAGTACTTAGCGTTGATATAAAAGACGATAGTCGGCCGACAAAATTCGTCACAACAGGCACAGCAAAAGCCTCTAATGGCAAAATTGAAATTAATACCAAAACAGCAAATATGGCATTTTTACTTTCTGATGTTAATGTCGGCAAAGTTGTTTATGGTAAAGCTGATAAGCTAGACTTCAATCTTGAAGGCGGTAATGCCAAATTGAACGAGTTTATTTGTGATGCAAAGAACGCGTCTTTTGCGCTCAAATGTGGCAGCGGAAGCACGATTAAGCTTCCTGCTGAAATGTTGTTAGAAAAAGACGATCCACAAAATAAAAATGAACCTACTGAAGTGCGGCTTCCAATAACACTTAAGGTTGGAAACGCAATTCTTAAAACTAGAAAGCGTAAAATCAATCTCGAAAACCTTAGCGGTGATTTCCTCATAACTACGGGTTCTTCTGTAAATATATCAAGCGACTTGCAGTTTGCACTGGGTAATACAAGTATGCTTGACGGTTATGATGCGGACGTTTCAGCTAAAAGTCTTAATGTCAATTTCAAAAACGGCGACATGCTCGTTGATGTTAAACGATGTGCAATCGAAATTCCAAATGTTGCACTGGAATCTGCATTGCGCAAGAATATTCCTACTTCATACACACTCAATTTAGACAAAACAGTCAAAGAAGAAACCTCCTGGCGATACCGAAATGCAATCGTAAAAACTGTTCAGATTGATGATTTTGATATTAATGAAATGAAGAGTAGCAAAAAAGACGTTCTCGACTTTACCGCTAGAGCCAATGTTGCAATTAACGGAACGGTTGAAAAAACAGGCATAATTAAGCGAGAAGAATGGGAAACTAAACCATGGAAAATGAGTGGCGAAGCCGCAGGCAAAGGTAAAGTGATCTATAATTTCGGCGGTAGTAAAAAGAATAAGCTCAGATATAACCTCGAAATGGAAGTTCCTTTTCCAAAAGACGTAGAGCTTGATTGGTCACAAGTATCGTCTGGTCTGGTGAAGTTAGCCGAAAAATCAGTCATTTTGGATCACTTGAAGAAAGTGGTTATTCCGCTTAAGAAAAGCGGTGAGTTAGAGATTCTAGGACCTAAAGGTAATTTGAGTCATTTTGAAATCTCAAACCTCGAACTGACCGAAAAGCCTGCAGGAAAGGAAGTTTGCTTCTCTCTATCACTTCTTAAGTAGAGGGTTTAGGCATTGGGTTAGTTTTATATAGATAGACCTAATGTTTTTTGTTCCCGAAATCGATCGATCTGTTACTAAAGTTTGTATATCCAGTCAGGCACAGTGTTTTGGACTTAGCGCTAGCTGCGCAAACAAATTTTGTGATACCAAATGCACCACTTGATATCGTGGCTAAGTGCCACCAGTTGTGGCGCGCAGACCCTTTTATGTTACACGGAAATTAGAGGCGATTTATTTGAGGTGGGATGCCACTAAGCGTAGGGTTTCACATCAAAACCAACCCCGATACACACACAGGAATTTTTTCCAAACAGCTCGTAAAACCCACACAATTACTGCCGTAGGCGCTCCTAACGATTAAGCCACCGCGCATTGGTGGCCGCTTTGGATAGAGAGTAGACCCGCGCTCTGTGCTGCTTGGGGAATATCGGTTGGTTTTGTGTTTGAAACTATTACATTGTTCAATTTAATTCTGAAGTAGTGGAAAATCAGCCTAAACAGCTAGTTTCCATTTCGTGAAAAAAATCCTCTGCTCAATCCTTATGGAATTTTGCAGACGGTTTTTTGTGAGCACTTCGCGTTTCAATTGCTTTTGCATTGAACGAGGATGTGGTGTTTGTCTTCTCATTCATTAGAGGTCTTGTGTTCTCCTTAGAGAATCAGATC
>Ga0268298_10006782_pt1 | contig 10288 bp, 7 predicted proteins | sample WWTPWeurt_MetaG_FD_194462 | JGI IMG/M metagenome (GOLD analysis project Ga0268298, IMG submission 194462) | Activated sludge microbial communities from WWTP in Nijmegen, Gelderland, Netherland - WWTP Weurt | ecosystem: Engineered > WWTP > Aerobic digester > Activated sludge | place: Netherlands... | reverse complement strand
GCCCCCGAAAGCTCTCTTTACGAAGGCCAGGCTAAAGCCATCATAATGCCGGGACTCGGAGGTCAATTTGAAGTACTTGACCGACATGCGCCTTTGATTTCTGCATTATCCAAAGGCACCATCCAGCTGACCGATGAAAAAGGAGAAAAACACAAGTTCTCCATTAAAAATGGTTTTGCAGAGGTGCTCAAAAATGAAGTGAGCATTTTGGTGAGGGTTTAGGAAATAAAGCTCTAAAACTATTTCTTAATTTATGACATTTTAAATTGCATCAAGGCAATTTTAGATTGCATTTTTTTAGGTGAACCTTATTATACGAAAAATAAGACATGTTAGAATTTCTCCTTTCATGAAAAGAATGAAATTTTCTTCATGAAAAAATTCACATATATGTATGATATTTATTGACCAATAGTATGTTTGTCCAACAATTTTTTAATTAAATAATTATTCGTGAAGAGACAATTATTTGATTAATAAATAAAACACTTCAAATTTGAAAAATTCGATTCTAAATTTTATAAAACCAGTATAGAACTCCAAACTAGCTTCACCCTAAAACTAAAGGTTAATTTTAATACCTTTAAAATAATGAGCTGGATTAGTAAGGAAATAGGTAACCTAAAGAAATACTTATGGAATTAAATTTTCCTGTAATACCGGAATCTTCCGAAAACTCTGTTGGCACAATATTACCCAAACCCACATTATACGAAGCACTAATGATATAATCATAATTGATAGTAAATCCTGCCTCCAACTGCAAACCGACATCCAAAGGTCTTATATCATTATCCAAGGCATTACCAAAAACTATACTCTTCTCATCAGAAGCATCTGCAACACCTCCTCCTGTTGCTTTAGAAGTTATCTTACCCGCAACCCCAAAGCCAAAATATGGTCCTGCTCCAATATGAAATTTTTCATTAACGTAAGATGCAATTACGGGTAATTGTATATAAATGGGAGCTGCAGTCAATGAAGTTGTTCTTCCGGAAACAGTTTCAGAATATTTATCTCCTTTTAGATGCACTCCAATTCCCAATCTAAAGGCAAACTTATCTTTAACCGGTAACACACATAGCCCTTCTAAATGGTATCCATAAAGCAACTTCCTATTTTCTTCCCTAACAGAAGTATTTGGACCTTGCCAACTGCCATAAGCTATATTCAGCCCTCCTTTTAAGCCAAACCTCGTTTGTCCGTGTATAGATGAAATTGAAAAAACACTTAAAATAACAAATAAAAATAAGATTACATTTCTCATAAAAGTTGATTTAGTTTATGGTTGCAAGATATTAATTCTCTTGGAAATTTAAATATAATACACTTTAAATATTAAATTTGGTATTTGAAAACTTTCCATGGTTAAAAGCCTTACCTTGAATTAAATTTATATATATATATAATCAATTATTAATCAAATATTATGAAATACATTTTATTAACCATCGTGTTGCTATTAGTACTATCTTTTAACTTCTCATGCAATGATGATCTAGGCACAAACTCAGATATTGATTGGTTAAATCAGAAAAATAACATCTTTGAAGAACCATTATCAATAGATGAATCGATTATTATTGAATCAACTCCAGACGCAATAGGTTTTGACCCTTCGACTATAATCCTTCCCAATGGACTAAGTCTGGAAGCTTTTTCAAACGAAATAGACTCATTTAAACAAAACAAAACTTCCACAAGAACCCCTAAGGGCTATAATGATCTTGGTCCCCAAGATGCTAAAAATAAACTAATTAAAGAATTGACTTATTCTGCTTTAACTCTAGTTAATAGGGAACTGCATAAATTTGATTATAATAAAGATGGGAATATAGACCAATACGGATTGGCTTATTCCTATGGACAAAAAGATGAAACTAAATTTCAGCCACCTCCCTACCCGAAGTCTGTTTGCAAAGAAAATATTTATGGACTTGATTGTTCAGGTTTTCTTGAAAGCATCTTCAATAAATCTAATATAAAACTGGCATCACCTGCAGACAACCAAAGAAAAGCTCAGGTATTACAAAATTCAATAATTAAAGGAATACCTGCATTGTCTAAAATAAAAGTAGAAGAAATCACCACTGATAATACGCTGATGTTTGAAACTGGGGATATAATTCATTGGAAAAAAAAGGGAACGGATATTGCCAAGCATATTGGTATAATCTTAAAAAACAAATCCGGCGAATTAGCTGTTTTTCAATCAAATGGAAATGATAGCCTTCCAACAGATTGTGCATTAAACAAGACATCAAAAAGAGGTTGTAGATTGATACAATTTATGGATAAACCTTGGTTTAATGGCGGCAAATATTACATTACAAGAATTTCAACCGAAATCACTGGAAAGTGGAGTTTATTTTTAAGATGCCAAAATCAAACAACAGACGTTATTACATTATCGTTTGATTTCCCCAAAAAACAAAACAGTGCATTCACTTTAAATGGAAGTGGAATTGATTATGATGGTACGGTTGTACATTACAAGGCAACATTTGAATATTCAACCCTCACAAGTTTACTTAAAGGGAATATATATTCTACAAAACCTAATAATCAAGAATTTTACCGTAACGATTCTCTAACTAAAAACTTAGTAAGAGACGAAAGTGATTACTTTAATTTAATCTTAGGCGATAATTACGAAGCTGGCTGCCCAGTGGAGGGTAGATTGCTTTATGTTAAATAACTTATTAACTCAAATCGCCAAAGAAATTATAAAAATACTTATTTACGAATAAAACGATTAAATGAACCAACATCTACTTTGAGAATGTACTTTTTAACAAGTCATTTAATTTATAATACTTTTCTTGGAAATCTTTATCTGATTTCAAACAACCCTGAAAAAATGGATCGTTTTTATTCCAACCACGTTGTTCAAAAAGTGTTGGATCCTTAGTTTTAATAACTTCATCTACAATTGATTTGAAATCCTCCATAATCTGCTCACAAGGCTTAGCCTTATTTATACTTCGATCAGCGTCATTTTTTATTTTTACAGCATATGTACTATCAGCTTTCCCTTCCTTTGCCTTAGTTTCAGGGTTGACCATAGATATAGAAATTGATGGATCTATTGTACTTATAGTATCTGGAGTTTGCATGTTTACTTCTTTCAATAGAGTTGAATCCAACATTGCATAACCACTACTTAGAACTTTTTGATCATTACTATTAGAGCATGAAGTGCATGAAATAAAAAATGATAATAAAATAATTTCAGTTATCGCTTTCACAAAATAAAAATTAAACTCGGTTATAAATCAAATTACCTGGTGTATTCCTACACATTTTTGAAACTAATAAATTTCCAATTATAAAACCAACTAAAATAAATAAAAAAGTAACAATAAATATGAGTATATGAAAAACTAAAATAAAATATTTTCCTAAAAATATCTGGCATGTCAGATTAAAGAAAAGTAAAATAAAAACTGCAGCAACCGTACTTGATAACATAAGTTTAATAATAACAGTCAAATATGCTTTTATAATTAATGATTGCGAGAGTCCAAATGCCATAAATGTGCCAATGTTTTGTTTTACACTTTCAATATGACTTTTGATAAGAAAGTACATAAATATTACAAGGCACATGGCACCAATTAGTATTATGCTTAAAATTGCAGAAATTGCCAATTTACTTACTAAAGCAAAATTTTCTTTATCATCTACTTCAGAAATATCTAGAGGAATAGCATAATTTTTTAATAAGTGGTCCTTAAAATCTCTAATGCGATCCAATTTTGAAAAATTAAAAGCTAAGAATTGTGGCCTGTTAAAATTTCGATTGCCTGCCACACACTCCCAGTCTATTAAATCTTCTACAATACCTCCACTCTTTAGAATTAAATATTTCATAATAGAATCCTTGCTAGGATAATCTAAATAATCTCTAAAGTTTAATTTTGTCAAATAGAAAACCCTTTCTCCATAAAGTAAAACTGGGTTGATTTCAAAAGACTCTAGAGAATTACCGGATAATATATCATCATCAAATTGTTCAATTTTGTTTTGCAATAGAAATGTAACCTCTGAAATATTTCCCGTGCGGTAAAACTTGCTTTCGTCAACAGGATTGCTTAATAAGTTCATCATTTCTGCCGAACATACTATATCAGCTAGATTCGGTATATCCTTGACCACAGCTAAAACATCTAATAGAATGGTACTGTCTCTGAATGGTAGTGCGATTTTCAATCCGTTCTTTTCATCCCAAACATATTCCGATGACTTAAATAATTCTTCGGTTATGATTATCTTACAAATCTCTCCAGTCCAACTATCATCATATTTTCCATAAACAATATTTGAAAGGTCAGTAAACTTCTTAAATAGATCTTCATCATATTGCATTGAACGTAAAAAAAGATAATTTTTATGTTGTAAATTAGGTTCAAATATGGCCTGAAGTCTTTGATTGTACTCAACTATAGAATTCAGATAAAATTGGTTAGTCTTTTCATCACGCAAAACATGGTCTTCCATCGTTTTAATACTGTCTTGAAATCCAACACTTACAGGAAGGTCAACCCAGTTCGTAAAAGGGTTACTCATTTTTTCTTGCAAAGAGTAATAAATCTGTAAAGCCAATCCTATACAACCGAGAGAAAGGGTTATAATTAAAATCAAAATTACCTGATTTATACTATTTCTCCCTTTAAATGCAAGGTATTCCTTAGATTTCAAGAGATCATAATAGGAGACCTTTTGTGGCTTCATAAAACTTCTTCTTGGTACATCTGAATTAATAAACTCTTAATATCAAATAGCCGGTTATTTTCATGATCAACCCAAAAATCATCCTTTTTCCTAAAATTATAACAATGATCAATTATTCCAGACGTGGTATCCTTTGATGCACTTTTAACTATTGGCACAATTACATCAGCAAACTCAATCGCCATATCCAAATCATGACTTACAATCATTGCGGTTCTAGACCTTTGAAGATTTTCTTCCTTCATCAATTTAAGTATTTTTCGGGCTGTAATTTGATCAAGATTACCAGTGGGTTCATCTGCAAATAAAACTTCGCATGAAGCTACTAATGATCTTATAAATGCCACTCGTTGTTTTTGTCCACCAGATAGTTGGCTTACCTCTCTTGTAAATAAATCATTACTTAAATCTACTTTGGCCATAAGTTCTAATATATTCCTTTCAACATAATCTAAACTATCTCCCTTAAGCAATGCAGTAAACATCATATTTTCTCCCGAAGTGAAATTCGGCATTAAAAAATTATTTTGAAAAAGAAAGCTAAAATAATTTTTCCTAAATTTATCAATGGTATGAAGTGAGTTTTTCCATACCAATGAAAGATCGTGAATATCACCAACCTTATTTGTGTACCTAAATGTTGAATTTGTTCCATCCAATATGGTGTTGTTCATTAAGCCCAATGCCTCTATGAAAGTGCTTTTGCCAATTCCTGAAGGACCCACTATAAAATAAAGCGTCGATCTCTCAATTGTCAAATCTTTAATAAACAAGACAGGATGATCACTTTTATATCCACAAAGTAAATTTTTTATCTCATAAACTTTTGGCTCTTCCATCCTAAAATACTTCTTCAAATGGTATCCAAAAATAATTCTCCCCACTTCCAGGCGTGGTATAAATATATTCTGCATATATTTTTGGATTGTTTACAATCTTATCCAATCTTTCCATTTTAGCAGTAATTTCTCCAATAAAACTCCGGATCATATCACTTTGGATGTTATCCTTAACGAGGTCACTAATTTCAAAATTATCAGCTCGCTTAAATTCAAACCCATTACCGGCTAATGCTTTACAAATATCCTCCAGGTTTAAATCTTTAGGCATTTTCTTTGTTCCTGAATATTTACTAAAAAGATTCTCTAAATGGCTTTTTAATCCTCTTCGCATCTCAATGTCATTTTTTTCTACTAACACACTCAAATTTTGTAATTCATTTATATAATCCCTTAATTCTTCTCGCGGGAAAAACAAAACAGGAGAAAATGCATCATAATTTGCCCCGGCCGATCTTCTAGAAACAAAGACCTCCTGATATAATCTTATTTTTCTTTGTATTATCTGATTAATCACACTTTTACTAACTTCAGAATATCCAGCATTTTTAAGTATATCATTGATATTATCTATTATTCCATTTCCGAATTTACCAATTGAAATATCATCTTTAAGATCCAATGCAGACTCTCCATTGAGAATAAGTTTGTTCAGTACTTCAGTAATTGAATTTGTTCTTTCCTTAATTTCGCTAAAAGATTTCGAGATGGCATCTGAAAATCCTTGCTTGCCGATACCTGCAGAATTAGTTTCAGGATGGACTAACTTGGATACAAATGCTCCTTCCTTTACAGTTTTACCTGTACTGGTTTCAATTATTCTGGGATTATCGAACTTTACAAAAGATTCAAGCATTTTGCCAACACTTTTGTTACTCTCAAAAATTCTCTTTGAAGACTCCGCCATGATATCCTCAATTCTGTCACGCATATCACGAGCCAAGTAAAAATCAGATGCGGATGGTTGAATGGAAATAAAATGCACTTTTTTATCCTGCATCAATGAGGAGATATCATCTACCGTCACTTTCTCAGGACACTCAATATTATTACACTTAAAATCTAACATAGCGTCTTGACTGAAATCTGGGTTATTGGCAAAAAGATAAAAGATATTTGTCTCGTCTTCACCAAATCCTGATTTAATTAGTCCCTGTTTAATTCCATAATTTAATGCTGTGTGTGGATCTACCTCTTCAGCTATAAACTCCTGTTGATTAATAAATTTGTAAATATCTTGCAGATCACGACTCCTTGTCTTAACTGAAAAGAAGGGAGGGGCTCCAGTTAGTTTTGCATCTCTGTAAAAACCAACACCAAAACTAACATTTTCCTCGCTACTTATCTCCTTTCTTATATTTTCAAGCGCAGCAATCATTGCCGGTTTCCATGCTCTCATGGATTCAGATGCTTCTATTAGAAAAAAAATATTCCAATTGGATTGCTTTTTCTTTTGAGCCACAAAAGCACTTTGTATTTTTGCCATGTCATTATCCTCAAGTTTAAATTGTCCATCAGACCCAAGACCACCTAAAGCTCCACTAAAGAACCATTCTGATTTGGGACTTGGATCGACCTTAAGCACTGGCAGCCTCATTTTATACCCTTTAAACCTTAATCCATCCTTAGCTATCTCTCTAGGGTCTGCCACAACAGGATCATATATTCCATCATAATCTCTTGTAGCGCCTGTCCGAAAATTATCTGATGCACTTACTGACTGTTTATATAAATGAATACGACAATCGGTGCGATTTTTTCTCTCTTTAAATGCCTCTGGTTTGAAATTTGGCTCTAAGCAAAGTCTAGTATCCCAAGGTGCCTGTTTGACCTCACTTATCCAACCTAATATCCTTGGATCATTAGATTTGAGATCCGAAAAATTTGCTTCAGAACCAAGTAAAACAAATCCATTTTCCCTTTTAAGGATAAAGAAAAATTCATAAAGCAACTTATCATCTAATACCTGCCCATTAGACATTGGAGCATCAAGAAATTTAACGGTTTTCCCCAAATCACCATTTGCAATATCAACAACAGCTCTTGCAGAATAAAGCAATAGAGATTTAAGTATTATTCCATTCACAGGATTTCTTAATGGAGTCTGCCACAACAGCATATTTCGCTTTTTGACCCAGCCTCTATCTGTAAGCGCAGTTCCTAATTTAATATCTAATCCACCTATTAACTTTTTACCAAGATTTACAACATGAACCCATTCTCCTTCCTCCTCTACGACATAATACACCCCTCTAAATGGTAGTCGTTCCTTTTCACCGCTGGATTCTGAAGGTTTATTAAATGTTGGATTATTCGTTCTATCCGAAACTACAATCCATGGTACACTTTTGGACAGACTACTCCTCTGAACCATATAATCATTATAGTCAGAGCCTAACTTATCTTTAGGTCGAATAAAATGCTCCGGAAATCCCAAAACTCTTTTAAAATCTTGAGCATAACTAAATTCAAAAGCAATTAATAAAACTAATAATAATAATAAGACATTTTTAGTTCTGAGCATCATTGAGTATTTGGATTTAAATTAAACTTATATTCTAACCTAAACCCCAAATAATGAGGTTTAAAAGAAGAAAACAATAAACTTATATTATTTAGTGATGGATTTATAATTTGATTACCTGAGATGAAATCAGATGAAGCCAAATTCCCATCTTGTCCTTTAATCCAATTGGTTAAAGAATAATTTATATCTAAATTAATTCTCATTCTTCGATATCCACGTCTATCAACATCGAATTCGTAAAATGGTGACGCTGATATGAAAAAATTAAGTGGATTAAAATTTCGTTCGGGTATTTGATTGAGCTCCTCTGTGCACCAAACTTCAGTATTCCCAACTATCTGATGCATGGTCAACTTTCCATTCGCTTTTCCTGAATAAACAGAATAAACAGGCTTTATAAAAAGCCCTAAACCATAAGAATTAATAATAGAATTTGGCGTAAAATTAAAGGAAAGTCCAAATAAACCTTCTAGAGTAAATATTGAACTTTCACTAAAATCTTTAATTCTTAATACATGTGCCCCTCTAATTCCAGAAGCAGCCAACACTTGATTTTCAAAATTACAATCTATCTGATCTGATTTAATGTTGAATGTATGATAAACAGAATTTATGCCTCCTACAAAATAATGCCCTTTCCTTCTAAGAATTTCCAAAGAATAACTTAAACCGGGTCCAAAACTTATACCTGGAGAAACCTTTATTAATGAAGAACTATTATTTGCCCAAGCTTGAATTCCAATTTCTGGTTTATTCAGCCCGGCAGTGATTGAAAGATTGAGCCACCTTTTCTTTTCAGCAGGCCTCTCCTTTCTTTCTCCAATAATACTAAGTATAGACATCGTCTTGTAGTCTAAAGATTCAGAAACATTAATGACCATATCGAGCTTATGCTCTCTACCTTCTTTATAAGTCTTGATTTTTGACTTTTTGGGATTTAACTTATTTTCATCCACTGCAGTATTTAAAACCTTAGATACTCTTATAGAGATTTCATATATCTGCGCTTCAACATTAAATCTTAAATCTTTTAAAAGAACATCCGTAAAAGTGAGTTCACTTGGGGAAATCCCTTTTGGATAATAGGTTGCCACGAATGCTGCGTAATCCTTTGGAGAGATTACTTCCGGATATAATTGTAAGTCATTATAAATTTTCGAACTATAAGAAAAATTTGAAGTAAACCTGCTTTGACTTTCAGCAGAAATAAGTTGCTCATCTGTGGAAGGCAATGATAAATCTATCATTGTGCTGGCTTGCTGAAAGCGAATTAAAAATTTTGTTAACAAGTCTTTTATTTCAGACTTTACATTTTCAGAATCTTCAGATATTTTGGTTTTTTCATCTTCCCTAATTTCCAATAGATTTGTTTGCCCAACTCCATTTATAATAAATGTAGCATAAAAAAGAAGGGATATAATAAATAACTTCATTTTAAATATTGTTAGGGTGATTTTATTATAAATTAATTGCATCTTCATTATTATATTCATTTCAAAATGACCAAATTTTTATGAAACTTAGTTATGCTGGAATTAACAATTCGAAGACTGTAAATTCCATCAGAAGTAAAGGATTTGAAGCTATACAGATGTTTATAATCAGACTCTGTTATTTGGATATTATCACTTTCTACCAATTGGCCTAAATGGTTAAAAATTTCAATCTGATAATTCCCCTTCTCTATTCCATCAAACTCTATCGTAAATAGTCCATTATTTGGATTGGGATACAAAATCATTTTGGCCTGAGATAGTATGTTACAAGAGTCCTTCTCTTTAATTCTATCGTTTAAAATGGAAATATACCCATTGCAAGAATCTGAACAATTAAACCTCATCATAAAAACATGGTGATTATCTGAATAGTCGAAGTCAACTACTTTGTATTCTAGAGAACTCATGAATGAGGTATCAATTAATCCATCTTCATTAAAGGATATCCATTTTGTACATAAACCTGAATCAGATGGAAAGAGCAATTTCTTGCCTCCACAAATAAAACTTTTTATGGAACTACTATCAAGCAGTCTATTGTCTACTAATGATGAAGTTTCCACATCTAAAGTATCTCTTTTATAACAGGACCCAATTTTTGCCTGTGCTATCAATTTACCTCTACCATTTAAAACTGAAATTAAATTCTTATTGCGGTCAATTACTTTAGTGCTAAGGCTTCCAGTTGACTC
>Ga0268298_10006781_pt1 | contig 10288 bp, 8 predicted proteins | sample WWTPWeurt_MetaG_FD_194462 | JGI IMG/M metagenome (GOLD analysis project Ga0268298, IMG submission 194462) | Activated sludge microbial communities from WWTP in Nijmegen, Gelderland, Netherland - WWTP Weurt | ecosystem: Engineered > WWTP > Aerobic digester > Activated sludge | place: Netherlands... | reverse complement strand
ATGTATTCCCAGGCCAGACGTTCCACTTCGTCGGTGAGGTTTTCGATGAAATAGGATCCCGCCAGCGGATCGACCGTATCCACGGCTCCGCTTTCGTGCGCGATCACTTGTTGCGTGCGCAGGGCGATGCGTGCGGCTTCTTCCGTCGGCAGGCTGAGAGCCTCGTCATAACCGTTGGTATGCAGCGACTGCGTTCCGCCCAGTACCGCCGACAGCGCCTGCAGCGTCACCCGCACGATGTTGTTCATCGGCTGCTGGGCCGTGAGCGTCGAGCCGCCGGTTTGCGTATGGAAACGCAGCATCATCGCGCGCGGATCGGTGGCGCCCAGCTCTTTCATGATCTTCGCCCACATCCGGCGGGCGGCCCTGAACTTGGCGACTTCCTGGAATACGTGGTTGTGCGCGTTGAAGAAGAACGACAGGCGCTTGCCGAAGACGTTGATATCAAGTCCCTGCTCCAGCGCGGCTTTCACGTAGGCCTTGCCGTTCGACAGGGTGAACGCGAGTTCCTGCACGGCCGTCGAGCCTGCTTCGCGAATGTGATAACCGGAAATGGAAATGGTGTTCCACTTGGGTACTTCCTTGCTGCAAAACGCGAAGATGTCGGTGATGATCCGCATCGACGCCTTCGGCGGATAGATGTACGTGCCCCGGGCGGCATACTCTTTCAGCAGGTCGTTCTGGATCGTGCCGGAGATCTGCTTCAGGTCGGCGCCCTGCTTCTTCGCCAGCGCGATGTACATCGACAACAGGATCGCCGCCGTCGAGTTGATCGTCATCGAGGTGGTGATGCCCTCCAGCTTGATCCCGTCGAACAGGATCTCCATGTCGCGCAACGAATCGATCGCCACGCCGGCCTTGCCCACCTCGCCGTCGGACAGGTCGTGGTCCGAATCGTAGCCGATCTGCGTCGGCAGGTCGAACGCTACCGACAAGCCCGTCGTACCCTGCGACAGCAGGTAATGGTACCGCTTGTTCGATTCCTCCGCCGTCGAGAAACCGGCATACTGCCGCATCGTCCACAGCTTCGTCCGGTACATATCCGCCTGCACACCCCGCGTAAACGGAAACTCCCCCGGCTGTTCGCCAGGCCCCGAAGCGGGATGATACACCTGCCGGATCTCAATGCCGGAATCAGTGACGAAGGTTGGTGAGGACTGTTTCATAAGACGAGGGAGAGGGGGTTCCGAGTTCCGGGTTTCGGGTTCCGAGTTGTTAATATTGCTTGCCGTTAATTGCTTACTGCCTACCGCCTACCGCCTACTGCCTACCGCCAACTGTCTACTCCTGCTATCGCTAAAGCTACGGCAGGCAGGCGGGTTTAGGTTTATTCTAATTGTTAGACTTAATTTCTTACTGCTTACTGCCAACAGCCTTCCGCCAACTGCTTACTCCTGCTTTCGCTAAAGCTACGGCAGACAGGGTTCACTATTTACTATTCGCTATTCGCTATTGGCTATTCGCTACTCACTATTCACTGTTCACTGTTCACTGTTCACTATTCACTACTAACTAACTCAACAGCTTCTTCGCCTCCGACTTCAAAAAATCAATCGCCTTCTGCGTAGGCAGTGTTTCGAGTTTGAGGACTTGTTCGAAGATCGAAGAGCTCATCTGGATGCCGGAGGAATGGTTGCCGACGTTCGAGAAGGCGTTGTTGATGATGCGGATCATCTCTTCCTTCGAGCTCTTGACTTCGTCCCAGGCCTGCTCCGAGACGTAGATCTGCTGCGACAGGTTGTGTTCGAACTCGGCGCGGATCGTGGCGACGAGGTCGGCCTGGAGCTGCTGCGCGGTCATCCCGCCCCGGTGCACGCGCACCAGGATGCTGTTGGGGTTGATGCGTTCGAGGAACAGCACCATCCGTTCATAGGCCTGCAGGCGCAACGGCAGGGCGTCTTTCTGCTTGGCTATACGTTCGTCAACGGCTTTGGCTTGCATGTCTTTTTCCAAAAACCGCCGCAACACCTGTTGCTGCGTCTCGAGGAAGCGCTTCATCACCATGAACATCCCGGCCATCACGAGGAAGGCGGGTACAAAGTACAGGAGGACGTCGGTCCAGTCTTGTTGGTTCTGCATTGTCGTCTGTTATTTACCAGGCACGGTACTTCGTGCTCGAATCATACAGGTGTCGGAAGATGCGTTGTTCCGCATCGTTGAACGCCAGCTTACGCCGTTCGAAGACGCGGCTGGCCACCTCGATCGCTTCCTCGAGGCGGTAGGTCGAAAAACCTTCGGAGCCGCCCCAGGCGAAGGAAGGCACGAACTTGGGCGGGAAGCCGGTGCCGAAGATGTTCGCGCTCACGCCCACTACCGTACCGGTGTTGAACATGGTGTTGATGCTGCACTTGGAATGATCGCCCATGATGAGTCCGCAGAACTGAAGCCGGGTGTTCACATAAGTCTCTTCCTCGTAGCTCCACACTTTCACCACCGAGTAGTTGTTCTTCAGGTTGGAGTTGTTCGAGTCGGCGCCGAGGTTGCACCATTCGCCGAGCACCGAATTCCCCAGGAAGCCGTCGTGCGCCTTGTTCGAATAGCCGAAGATCACCGAATTGCTCACCTCGCCGCCGACCTTGCATTCCGGACCGAAGGTGGTGCCTTCGTAGATCTTGGCGCCCATCTTCACCGTCGAGTGTTCGCACAGGGCGAACGGCCCGCGGATCATCGCGCCTTCCATCACTTCGGCGTCCTTGCCGAGGTAGATTGGTCCGGCGCTGGCATTCAGGATCGCGCACTCGGCTTTCGCGCCGGGCTCCAGGAAGACGCGCTCCGGCGCGATCACCCGGTTCGATGCCGACAGCGGCGCGGACGTCCTGCCCTTCGTGAGCAACGCGAAATCGGCTTCGATGCCTTTGCCGTTCTTCGAAAAGATATCCCAGGGATAGCGTACCTGTTCCAGGCTGCCGCCATACTCCACCGGCTTCATGGCGGAAAAATCAGGATCGCTGCCGCCGTCTTTGGCGGCCGCTTGATCGGTACGCGCGGCGATCACCACTTCGCCGGCACACAGGCAACTGCCTTTTTCCAGTTGCTGCACGGCGCTCACCAGCGCATCATCGGCGATCACCGAGCCGTTGATCCAGAGGTTGTCATCGGTCGCGGCGAAGCCGTACTTCACGCGCAGGTAGTCGGCTGTACGAAACGAACTGCCGCCCGCGCCGAGCCGGCGTTCCCACTTTTCACGCAGCGTCAGGATGCCCAGCCGGATCTCGGCCACCGGCCGTGTGAAGGTCAACGGCAGCAGGCGTTGCCGGTTGTCGTCGTCGAAGAAGATGAGGTGCATAGTGTTGTTGAACTGCCCGATGCTTGTAAGCACACTACTCAGGCAGAATACCAGTCAGGTTTACGGAAGTGAAGAATTGCCAGCGACAGGAACGGCAGGATCGAAAGGATCATCCAGACATTCCGGCTCAGGATGCCGACTAACAGGATCATCAGGGCCAGCAAACCCATCAGCACAAGGCCAAAGGTGCCGAGTCGCCGACGCGGATTCGCCAGGAAGACGTTGACCAACAGCAACACCTGTCCGGCAAAGGGCAGCAGGATGAGCGGGTGGGTTATGGTATCCGAGCTCAGCGGCTTTTGAAAGAACAACTGGTACTCGGCTTGTGCCAGGGTGATTGATTGTCCCCCGCCCCATTCCATGTAACCACACAGAAAGGTCAGCACCAGGGCCAGGAGCAATACACGGACTTTAGTCATCGACGGCGATTCCGGTCAAATTTAGCCAAACACAAAAGAAAAAGTCCCTCTTGCGGAGGGACTTTTTCAACGAAAACCGAGTGGTTTTATTTCTTGTAGCGGTTGCGGAACTTGTCGATACGACCGGCGGTATCGACCAGCTTCATCTTACCGGTATAGAACGGATGCGACATATGGCTGATCTCCAGCTTCACCAGCGGATACTCATTGCCATCGGTCCATTTGATGGTGTCTTTCGTCTCGACCGTCGAACGCGTCAAAAAAGCGTAGTCGCAGGAAATGTCCTTGAATACGACCATTCGATAGTTCTTGGGGTGGATCTCTTTCTGCATGGATATTCGAAATTGGACGGCAAAGATACGTCTTTTTCCCAAGAAACCAAATACTTTGCTTGACTTGTCGCCTTTTCAGGTGCTATCTTCCGTCCGAGGCGGGAAGTCCCGAAAATCAGCCACTTCCGGCGGATTGGACGCGAAAAACGCTAAATTTGATACTCCCCGGGATCGATCCCGTTAATTTACCCTATCCAATGAGTGTGACCAAGGACGAGCTGATCCGTCAGCTCGAGGAGCTTGCACGGCAGGAGATGACCGAAGAGGTCACCCAGAAAGCCGACGAGCTCAAGAACGAGTACTTACGGCTTTCCGAACACCGCAACCAGGAGTTGCTCGAGCAGTTCATCGCAGAAGGCGGCACCGCCGACGACTTCGAACCGCGCAAGGATCCGGATGATGGCCGTTTCGCCGAACTCATGCACATCCTGCAGGACCGGCTCGAGAAAGCTAAGAAGCTGAAAGCCGACGAGGTGCAGACCCAGCTCAAAGCCAAGGAAGCCATCGTGGCCGAACTGGAAAAGCTGGTGAGCGAAGAGACCAACATCGGCAAAGCCTTCAACACCTTCCGCGAGTTACAGAACCGCTGGAAGGAGATCGGCAACCTCTCCCACCGCGACTACCGAAACATCCAAAGCGCCTACCACCGCCACGTCCACAACTTCTATTACAACATGAAGTTGAGCAAGGACCTGCGCGACCTCGACTTCAAGCGCAACCACGAACACCGCACCCAACTGCTCACCAAGATCGAATCGCTCGGGCAGATGGAATCGGTCAAGGGCGTTGAGCGCCTGCTCAACCTTTACCGCATGGAATGGTCGGAGCTCGGTCCTACCGCGCCCGAGACCATCGAACCCCTGCGGACCCGCTACCGCGAACTCATCGGCGGGGTGCTGCAACGCATCCGCGATTTCTACCAGTCGCGGCAGAAAGAAGAACAGGTCCACCTCGACACCAAGAAAGCACTGCTGGAGCGCGCCAAAGGCATCGCGGCCGAGACATTTGACAACCCCAAGGCCTGGCAGGCGATGACTGAGACCCTCAACGGCATCTTTGAAGACTGGAAAAAAGCCGGCTTCGGCCCCAAGGCCGAGAACGAGAAGATCTGGAACGAGTTCCGCAAGGAGCTCAACACCTTTTATACCAAAAAGCGCGAGTTCTTCGGCGAACTGAAAAAGTCGCACAAGGCCGGTCGCGAGAAGAAGCAGGAACTCATCAAAAAGGCCGAAGCCATCGCCGCGGCCACACACGAGACCTGGGAAGAGCCCACCAAGCAAGTGATCGCCCTGCAACAGGAATGGAAAACTGCCGGGCCGGTCGAAGGCTGGGAAGAGAACAAACTCTGGAAAAAGTTCCGGGAAGCTTGTGACAAGTTCTTCGAAGCCAAGCGCGGCCACTTCGGACAGCGGGATTCGGAGCAACTCGCGAACCTCGAAAAGAAGAAAGACCTGATCGCCCGCATCGAAGCCTTCACGCCTACCGGCAATACCAACGAGGACTTGAAGACGCTGCGCGACTTCAGCGCCGAGTGGAAGACCATCGAACACGTACCCTTCAAGGAGAAGGAGAAGATCTGGGACCGCTACAAGAAAGCCATAGACGCCAAGTACGCGTCCATGAAGCTGGAAGCCGGCGAAGCCCACCTGGCCCGGTTCCGCAGCAACGTGGAACTCCTCGCCCAGAGCGACGAAGCCGGCAACCTCCTGCGTCGCGAGAAGAGCAACATCCGCGAAAAGATCAGCAAGCTACAGGCGACCATCAACCAGTACGAGAACAACCTCGGCTTCTTCCGAAATTCGAAAAACATGGGCGGACTGCTCGACGAAGTCGAGAACAACCTCAAACGCGCCCGCGAGGAGATGGAACTGCTGCAGAAAAAGCTCAAAGCATTTTCGGAGGTACAACCGCCGGCGGAGAAACAATAACAGATTCATCCAAACGTTTCATAGCGGCCCCACGGTAGTGGGGCCGCTTTTTATTTAGTCCACGAAGCAAACTCCTCTGCTTGCCTGATGCCAACGGAAAAACCGCTTCAGATAACAATTGATTTTCCCGGATGCGCAAAGCCTTCCTCGCAAGCCTGCTACTTTTAATCACCGGCCTCCTGCTCTACACCATGGTGAATACCACGCTGCAAGCCGACCGGGAAGTAATGGATTGGGTGAATCGGGTGTATGAAGACAGACGCATCCCCGGGAGCAATGCACGCTTGAGCCCCGAGGAGAAATCGGCCGTACACGAACAGGCGCTAAGCGATATCGCCCGACTTGAGTCGCTGCGTAGTCACTTGCAGCCGGTCCTTGCAGTGCTCCTGGGAATCCTGACCCTGCTGCTCATACGATCCGATTACCGACTCCGTAGCTTCGATGGATTGGCACTCTTGCTCGCTACCTTGCTCACCTACGGGGTTCATGAATTGCTGATGGAATTCGCAGAAGGCTACGACCATGGACCCAATGCCACTCTCAACCTTAGAATTGGTATCACCTCAGGGTTGATCGTCCTCAATCCTGTATTCTTTTACCTGGCCGCCCGTTGGAACAAGGCCGAAGTACGACACCAACTGCACCGGCAAGCCTGGATCACCGTTGTTGGATTCACGCTCGCCGTACTGAGCGGACTGGCCGCGCTGGCTCTGGGGATCGGGCTACTGATGACGCCGGACCTGTCGGGCAATATTACTTGAGGGGGCGCGTCCGCCGAAGGCGGGACTGGGAACTGGGAATTGAAAACCGGGGATCACAAACTCAACGTTACATCTTCTTCAGTAAGCACGAGCATACTGCTTCACTGCATACTGCCTTACTGCACACTGCCAAACGCCAGCCGATCACAACCAAATAGCTCCCACATTATACCTATATTGCTCTTTACCCACCCTACCCATCACCCATGAAACATGTCGGCCAATGGCAATTCATCTTCTGCCTGTTTATTTTCTTCAGTAATGCACGATTCGAGTCTCAGGCACAAACGGGCTTGTGGACCTGGGTGCATGGCGACAGTATTAATACTAATCCTGCACACTTTGGCTACCGGGGCATTCCAGATAGCAGCAATGTACCTCCCGGAATGTACGCACCCGTATTCTGGACCGACCTGAATGGTAAATTCTGGTTGTATGGCGGAAAGAACATTTCCGGATACTATTACTCCGACATGTGGATGTTCGATCCGGATACACGTATGTGGACCTGGATGCAGGGCGACAGCGGCCTTGTAAACCAGTTCCCCAGATTCGGACTCAAAGGGGTCGCGTCCGCTGCCAATTCTCCCGGCTGCCGGGGTTTAGGCAGCCCGGCATGGACCGACACCAGTGGCAACCTATGGATGTACAGCGGCTATACTAAGAAACGCACAGGCTCCCCCCAGTTTTGGCACCTGTCAGACTTGTGGAAGTATGACACGCAATCGAACGAATGGACCTGGATGGACGGCGACTCCATACCTACCAGTCGCGTCCAGGGCACAAAAGGGGTGCCATCACCGCTCAACTCACCCGGTTACCTGGCCGAAAATTCCGACCACTGGGTGGATCGCGACAACAACTTCTGGTTCTATGGTGGAGGAATCGATTTCTCTGCCGACTTTCTGCTTTGGAGGTACAACCCCCAATCCGGTGACTGGACCTGGATGTCGGGAGGGGCCAATTTTGGTAATCCAGTCTACGGCACCAAAGGAATCTTCGACACGCTGAGTTACCCAGGCGCGCGCTTTGCTCATACTTCCTGGCAAGGGAATGATGGAAAGTACTGGCTCTTCGGCGGCAGTCCGGAAGGGCTCGTGTACGACCAGTTCCGCAACGACCTTTGGAGTTACGATCCGCAGATCAACCAATGGGCCTGGTTCGCGGGCGACGATTCGTTGTCCGACATCGCGCACTTTGGAGCTAACTGCCAACCCGGTGATACGATGACGCCCGGAAACGGCATCGAAGGCCGGGCTGCATGGGTTGACTCAGAAGGAAACCTGTGGAAGTACGGCGGTAAATACGAAGTCCCCGGAGCTGCGACAACCGCCAATCAATCCCTGCTGTGGTGCTTCGTAATGGATCAGAAAAAATGGATGCTTGTCAATTCTCCCGTACCTGACCCCCAGTATTCCATGAACGTAGCCCGTCGATTCGGTGTACTTGGTCAACCCGACATTAATAGCCATCCCGGTGCCCGGTGTGGCACCGCCAGTTTCAAGGACCGTAACGGTGTGTTCTATGTGTTCGGGGGGGTGTATCGGGTACCCGTGTCCGGAAATGAACTTACCCTGAATGAAATGTGGAGCTACGAACCAGACCCCGCATGCCTGCTGCTGGCAGAAGTCGGTGAAAGCATGGAAGCTGACAAGGACTTATCAGTATTTCCGAACCCGACCCTGAATACCGTGCATATCAGTCAGAATGATGGGCAGATTTTCAATTCCGTTACCCTTATGGACCTGCAGGGTAAATTAATACAAAGCTCGCGCATCGATAGGCAAACAGACCTGGAGCTGAAAATGCTCGTACCGGGCATCTACCTGATGGTCTTCAACAGCGATCTGGAAAGGCGGGTGGTGAAGCTGATCATACAGTGAAAGTGAGTCATCATATTCAGACATAGCATGCAATACGACTCGAAGATTACAGCAAACCAAACCTCATCAGATGATTAAACCCGTATGCTACCGATACTAATTTTAAATATCATTCCATCTCGAATTTTACTTCTTCTCTAACATGAAAAAAGTGAATCGACTGCTCTTACTGACAATGCTCCTTTTACGCTGCACTTTATCTTCGGCTCAGGAAGGCACCTTGCTGTCAGATTTATACCTCAAAGGAAAATGGACTGCAGAGTGCCCGGAGGAAATCATGAATCGCGTGGGTTTTCGGTTTTGTGAACTTTGTCCTTTTGTAAGCGTCTCCAAGACGAGCAACCTTTCCAGAATAAAAGAGATCGATCTTGATTTCGGAGCTGATTCGCTCACCCTCAATCAAAATGGTATCACTTCAAAAGTCCCATACACGAGAGACAAGGACAACCATTCCATCACCTTTTTCTTGAAGGAAAAACAGCTCCATTTTCGCGTGTTCATCTACGGCGACCAGCGCATCCTGGAAGATGAGCAGGGGCTGCTGATGGTATTAACGAAAGCAGACTAAGCAGCATATTCGACCGGCAACCAAAACGATTGATTATCGGAGCATGAGAATGGGCATCTGAGATCAGGTTGAACCTGCCATTCACCAACTTCGCCCCTTCTTCAGCCAATTGCTTACTGCTTACTGCATTCTGCCTACTGATTCCTGCCTACTGCCTACTGCATACTGCCCACTGCATACCGCCTACTATCTGCCCGAAAACCCCTGCTCATCTAAATGAAAAAACCGCCCGGGAATACTCCCCCGGGCGGTTGCATTGAAACAGAAACAAAACAAACGGAACGTTATCGTTGGATAGCCACTTTCCGGGTCACCGACTGTCCGTCGGCATCGAGGTGGAGGATGTACAGGCCGGGAGCCAGCGCAGCGGCGTCGAAGCGCAGGCGGTGTTCACCCGGCTGACGGGAACCGCTGTCGAGCAACTGTACGCGGCGGCCGGTCAGGTCCATCACCTCGAGGGTGACTTCAGCCTGGCGGTCGAGCGTGTACTGGATATCCGTGGCCTGACCGAAGGGGTTCGGGGCGTTCTGGAGCGAGCCGTTACGCACAGGTCCTTCAAGGATGCCGGTGCTGAGGCGGAACGCGAATACGCTGTCGCAATCACAGAAGGTATCGGTGCCAATCACGACGCAGGCGCATACATTGAACCAGCCCTGGGTCGCATAAGTATGCGTCGGATTCAGAGTGCCGGAAGAGTCCGTCGTACCGTCACCGAAGTCCCAGAAGATCGCCGACGGAAGGCCGCAGGGCGAGTAGATCTGATAGACCATGGTCGGAGTGCCCGGCATGGTCGAATCCGGATAAGCGAAGAACTGCGGCATGCAGCGGCTCTGCGCGTCGACGCTGGTGCACCAGGTGTCCGTGCAGCCTGAAGCGGTGGTGATAGTCAGGCAAACGGTGTAGGTACCCGTAGTTGCGTAGGTATGCACCGGGTTCTGGCTGGTAGACGCGGTACCGTCGCCGAAAGACCACTGCCATGCGGTAGCACCGCCGGCCGAGCCGTCATAGAAGCTCACGGTCGTGCCCGCGCTGTCCGGAATGTACTGGAAGTTTGCCGTGCAACCGAGCGCGCCGCCGACTACGATGCTGTCGCAGTACGTGTCGGTGCACA
>Ga0268298_10006780_pt1 | contig 10290 bp, 9 predicted proteins | sample WWTPWeurt_MetaG_FD_194462 | JGI IMG/M metagenome (GOLD analysis project Ga0268298, IMG submission 194462) | Activated sludge microbial communities from WWTP in Nijmegen, Gelderland, Netherland - WWTP Weurt | ecosystem: Engineered > WWTP > Aerobic digester > Activated sludge | place: Netherlands... | reverse complement strand
TTCAGCAACGTCTCCCCCACAGGCATCCTGCTGGCGATCCCTGCCATGTTGATGGCGTTCGTCACCGGCTATTTGCTGTCTGCCGCCATTACCTCGCTTGCGTTCTGGACCACCCGCGTATATTCCATTCATGAGTTTTACTTCGCGCTCATTCTGCTTTTCTCAGGTCAATTTGTGCCGCTCACCCTCATGCCCAAAGTGATCCAGGACATCGCCCAGTATCTACCCTTTCAGTTATTGCTGTACTATCCCATTCAACTGATCCTCGGAAAACTTTCCACGGAGCAGATCGTTCAGGGCTATGTGATGTCCTTCATCTGGCTCGCGGTCTCTGCGGTCTTTTTCAACTGGGTCTGGAAGAACGGCGTAAAGCGTTACTCGGCCGTGGGAGCATAACGCATGCACACCTTGAAGTTATTATCCTCCTTCCTCAAAGTTAACATTCAAATGTCGCTAGCCTATCGCGCCGACACTATCGTCAATATTCTGCTCAACCTGATGTGGCTCGGCTGGGAACTGCTCAGCCTCAATATCATCTTCAGCAACACCACCACCATCGGCGGCTGGGGCTTCGGCGAATTGATCGCTCTTTTGGGAGTCTTTCGTCTCGTCAACACTTTAATGATCGCGCTGATCTGGCCCAATACCGAAAAGTTCAACCAAAGCATCCGCGACGGCTCAATGGACTACACCATTCTGCAGCCCATTAACAGCCTGTTCCTTGTAACTTTTTCCCGCATCACCGTCTGGCGGATATGGGACCTGTTGCTGGCGATCATTCTGATCGTCGCCGGTATCAACCTGGCCGGAGATATCGTCACCCCGCTCAATATCCTGACCTTCATCCTGCTTGCCATCTCAGGCATGGTCATCATCTACAGCCTGTGGATCGTCCTGATCGCGATGACATTCTGGTTCACCAAATTCGACAACAACGTCACCATCCTGCAAGCCCTGCTCGACGCGGGTCGATATCCCGCCACGGTGTATCCGGCTTGGTTAAGAGTGATCGTCACTTTTATCATTCCCATTGCAGTGGCCACCACGGTCCCCTTGCAAGCCTTGCGCGGAGAGCTGGGACCAGATCAGATCCTGCTCTTCTTCGTCGTCAGCATCGTAAGTTTTTGGGTTGCTTCAAAGATCTGGCAGCAGGGACTAAAACGTTACAGCGGCGCCAGCAGCTAGAAATCAAAAGCCAGAGATCTTCATCTCTGGCTTTTTTGTTACTTTACTCTTTTTACTTCAGCCTGGCGTTCACGTACACCGTGACAGCCTCACGCATGAATTCTGTCAACGCCGGGTGCATCTTGTCGAAATTTGCCTTGAAGCGCGGATCATCGTTATAGCCGCCGGCGAGAGCGATCAACTGCTCGAGGCTCGGCGTCCAGAAGTGATCCATGTGCTTGCGCCAGCGCTCAACAACTGCCTGCACTTCCGGGCTGGATGCGCCCTTTGGCATGGCGGCGATCATATCTTCATAGACCTGCCTGCCTTCCGCCAGAATCGCTTCCTTTTTCGCTGCCGAATAGGATTTCCACTTGCGGTTGGATTCGCGCACGGTCTCGGGGTCATACATCTGCTCGGCTTCCTGGGCGTACTTTTCCTGCTCTTCTTCGCTGAAGCCTTCGAATAAATCTTTTTGGCTCATCAGTTTTTCTCCTTGAATATGTTGAATGGTATTGTCCACTGTCGCCAGCAATTGGCTCAAACGCGCTGACTTCTTTTGCAGCGCCTCACGGTGACTTTGTAACGCACCCAGCAGGTCGAAATCACGGCGTCCCATGATTCTCCGAATCTCCTCGAGTGGAAAATCCAACTCACGATAGAACAGGATCTGCTGAAGTTTGATCAGTGCCTCCTCCCCATAATAGCGATAGCCATTCTCGCCGACTTGGGATGGCTTGAGGAGACCAATGTCATCATAATGATGCAGGGTGCGCGGGGTGACTCCCGCCATTTTGGATAGCTGTTTGACCGTGAACATGGCGCGATGATAAACCCTGACGTAACGTTAATGTCAAGGGTTTTCAAGGCAGGTGCGACGCACTCAGATGTTCCAAGATTCGAAAAACTGGCAGACCATTAATGACTGCCTGTTTTTTTACACCGCACGCCCTGGCACTGCCTGTCAGGGCAAGTGTGCATTCGGTGCAAGTGTCCTTCATCCTTGCTCTTTCGATGAAACAAGAATAGTAACTGAAAAGGTCATGTGGTTTATAATCTTCTCCATGGAAATCATCTACAAAGACGAACAAATTATCATCATCAACAAGCCTGCGGGACTCTCCGTTCTGCCCGAAGGCTGGGAACCTGATGCGCCGTACCTGGTCCAAAAGCTCGAAGAAGAACATGGCAAGATCTGGGTCGTTCACCGCCTCGACAAATTTACCAGCGGTGTGATGGTCTTTGCACTGACCGCAGACGCGCACCGCTCGCTTAACATTCAATTCGAAAAACACGAAGTGGAAAAAGTCTATCGCGCCATCACCTTCGGCGCGCCGCCGTGGAAGGAGCGCATCACCAAATTCCCGCTGCGGGTCAACGTGGGTCACAAACACCGCACCATGGTGGATGATAAAAAGGGAGTCCGTGCCGAGACCAAATTTAAAGTCTTGAGCTGGGTTCAAATGTCACCCGAAGAAGCCGAAGGGGCGGCGCTGGTAGAAGCCCGTCCCATGACCGGGCGCACGCACCAGATCCGCGTGCATGCCTACGCCCTGGGATATCCGCTTTTGGGCGACACCCTGTACAGCTCCCCCGAAACGCATCTCATCGCCCGCCCCGCTTTGCACGCGCACTCGTTAACTTTTACCCACCCAGCCACGAACGAACGGGTTTCTTTCACAGCTTCGTATCCCTCTGATTTTTCAAAAGCATTAAAGCTTTTGACCCTTTAAAGCAAAACAGGTTGGCATGTCCAAACTTTCAAACCTGCCAACCTGCAAACTTATAAACTCTTAACCGATCTTCCTTGCTTCCATATAAAATCTTTTTTCGCGTGCCTCGCCCATTGAGAAAGTCTTACGCGGCAGCGCTCCGTCCAGGATCACCGTCTTGAACAATTCAGACTTGTGCATCCCCGCCAGATAAAAGCCCGCGTTCCCAGCCTGTAAAGCCAGGCGCTCAACCACATCCTCGCCATGCACGTAATCGATCTTTTCCGCGCCGCCATTTTTCAGGAAGGCATCGAGGAAGGATTGGATGGTGCCGACCGCCAGGTTGGATGAAGCGTGGGCGATCTCGATCACGCCAAATTTCTTTCCCGCTCCCACCAGACCGATAGCCTGCTTCCCGTCACCGGCGCTATCCACGCGTTGAGTCATTTCCGCGCCGCTGGCAACTTCAGTGTAGCTGAAGTTCTCACCGAACGTATTCTTCAACTCTGCGAACAGGTCCTTCTTCAAACCGAATAACACACGATGGATCGGCTCAAACTCCAACCCTTCATCATGGACGTTTTCGATCTCGACCAGTGCATACCGCGAGGGATGATCCATGCCCACCTGCGGTTTCATCTTCTCCCAAATGGCTTTTGCTGTGGCAAGCGAGTGATTGCCATCACCCATCGCGAACAATAACACAGGTTCATCTTTGCCAATGCCATATTTCGCAGAGAAGGTCTGGGGCTGGGCAAGTCTGCGCAGAGACTCGACCACTTGATTCTCCAACTCGGCATTGACCGCGTACCCCGCCAGATGACCGCTGTCGAACATCAGGTCAAAGTCATATAACTTTTCGAGATTGGACTTCGCCGCGCCAAGCGGCTCGATGACCGTGTGATTGGGATCATCGATCAGCACGAGGATGTGCGGCAGTTCCATCGCCGCGCCTTCACGGATCTTGATGCGGGGCGGCAGGCGGTCCACGATCGTGCCTTCGGTCGCGCGGATCAAACTGGAAGAGCCTTTGTTGTAGTCATATCGCTCAAGGTCAAGGCAAAGGATCACGCCTTTGCGGGTCTTTCCGCTCACCGTTCTTTCGACATAAATGAATCCGTCACGCGGCTCAAGGATGCCCTCCTCCATGTACTTTTTCATGGAGGCTTGAATGCTCTTGATGCGCTCCTCACCACCCGGCTTTTCGAGATGAACTTCGGGGAAGGTCAAATTCAAAGTGGATGGCGCGTCGCCAACGATCTTCTCAACTTCATGCCAATACTCAGGCTCAGAGGTGAATTGGTCACATGCAATGACCGCCCACTTGGTCAGGTCGGTGCCTTTTTTGGGGAGATGCACTTGCGGGATCTGAATGCCGATGTCAGAAATGATTTTCATAAAACCTCTTTTTAACACGAAGGGCACATCACTCGCACAGCACTGCGATTGGCGCAGTGCGGGTGAGTACACAAAGAAAGCTTCTTAAATCCTTCGTGTCCTTTGTGGTTAAGTTTTTTATTTCTTCGCGAACGCGATCAGCTTCTCGGCAACTTCCGCGCCGACACGAGCCTGTGCTTCCTTGGTGGCTGCGCCGATGTGCGGCGAACCGATGACGTTATCCAGTTTGAGCAGTTTCCAATCTGTGGGAGGTTCTTCCGCAAAGACATCGAGTGCGGCTCCCGCGACCTGACCATTGGTCAATGCTTCGTAGAGCGCGTTCTCGTCGATGATCCCGCCGCGGGCGCAGTTGATGATGCGTACACCCTTCTTCATATTTGCAAATTGTTCCGCGCCGATCATGCCAGCGGATTCTTTGGTCTTCGGCAGGTGCAGGCTGATGTAGTCGGACTGGGAAAGCAGTTCATCGAGTGAGACCATCTTGATGCCGTCCACTTCCTTGACGTAGGGATCGTAAGCCAGCACCGTCATTCCAAGGGCGTTGGCGCGCTTGGCGGTTTCCTTGCCAATGTTGCCCACGCCGATCAGCCCGAGGGTCTTGCCGCCGATCTCATCACCTTCAAATGATTTCTTGTCCCACTTCTCTGCCTTCATGGAAGCGGTCGCCTTGTAGGTGGAGCGGGCAAGCGCGAACATATAACCGATCGCCAACTCTGCCACAGAAGCGGAGCTAGCCATGGGGGTATTCATGACCGCAATGCCCTTGGACTTGGCATATTCGTGGTCAATGGTGTCGAGACCCACGCCGCCGCGCACGATGACCTTGAGGTTGGGGCAAACATCAATGAGGGGTTGGCGCACTTTGGTACGCGAGCGGACGATCATGCCGTCATAAGCAGGCAGGACGTTGGGCAGTTCTTCAGGGGTGATGTCGTCACGCACATCCACGGTCAGACCGGCGGCGCGCATCTGTTCGATATATTCCTTCTCGGTTTTGTCGCAAACTAGGACTTTCATTGAAATTCTCCTTGATTGGGGTGGAAATTAATAACAGGAACCAGACCGGGTGACCCGGCTGCTTCCTGTTTGAGGGTGCAAAATGGACACAAAATCATTCTAACAATGGGATTTTGCTTTGTCAACGACACTTGACAGGCTAGAATCATGCCAATCGTTCTTGAAAATTTGTCAGACAACCAGATATAATGAAAGGGAATATAAATCGAAACCGAACCCTTTCCAGGGTCCAGAATGAACCGTAAACCTTTTTAATCAGGAGAATCTCAAATGTCTGATCTCAAACGTGCGTACAATTTCAATCCCGGTCCCGGCACCCTCCCCCTCGAAGTCCTTCAGCAGGCGCAGGCAGAAATGCTCGACTTCAAAGGTACGGGCATGTCTGTGATGGAAATCAGCCACCGCTCGAAGGAATTCGAATCGGTGATCCAGACCGCCGAAGCAGATCTGCGCGAACTGCTCGGCATCCCCGCCAACTACAAGGTGATGTTCCTGCAGGGCGGCGCTCACCTGCAATTTTCAATGATCCCCATGAACCTGCGCGCAGCGGGCGTTTCTGCCGACTACATTGTGACCGGCACCTGGAGCAAGACCGCCATCAAGGAAGCGCAGAAACTCGGAGCGACGCGTGCCGCCGCCAACACCGAAGCGGACGGTTTCAAGGGCTTCCCCGAAAAACTGGACCTCGACCCGAAAGCCGCCTACCTGCATTACACATCCAATGAAACCATTCACGGCGTGGAATATTTCACCGAGCCGACCCCGCCCGATGGCGTGCCTTTGGTTTGCGATGCCTCGTCTGATTTCATCAGCCGTCCTATTGACGTGTCGAAGTATGCGCTGATCTATGCCGGCGCGCAAAAGAATGCCGGTCCCTCCGGCGTGACCATCGTGATCGAACGCGATGACATGTTGGAACGCACCCCCGCCAACCTGCCCGTGATGCTTGACTACAAGATCATGGCGTCCAGCGGATCGCTGCACAACACCCCGCCAAGCTGGGCCGTCTACATTGTGGGACTCGTTCTGCAATGGGCGAAGAAACAGGGCGGTCTTGCCGCCATCGAAAAGACAAACCGCACCAAAGCAGGTTTGGTCTACAGCACCATTGACCAGAGCGGCGGTTTCTATCGCGGACACGCCAAGCCCGAAGCCCGCTCGCTGATGAACATCCCCTTCCGCCTGCCGAGCGAAGAATTGGAAGATGCCTTCGCGAAGGAAGCCAAGAAGAACAACCTGATCGGTCTTAAGGGGCATCGCTCCGTGGGCGGCATGCGCGCTTCACTTTACAACGCGATGACCGTGGAAGGAGCACAGGCGCTCACCGATTTCATGAAGGAATTCCAGAAGAAGAACGGGTAAGAGTAAGTAAAGAGGAATCAGCAAAAGACCTCCGAGTCCCATTGGGATTTCGGAGGTCTTTTTATCTGACAGCCATTCGCGGCTCAGGCAGGAGACGGGAAGTTGTGGCGAAATTGATACCGGGCAAGGATCGCCTGGAAAAGCTGCAAATGATCGGAGGCGACTTCTAAAAATTCAAACCCGACATTGACGTAACGCGGAGAATCAGGGTCGGGGCGGCACCAGGCAACACGCGCCGGGATCACAACATGTGAATTGGCGATACCGGGCAGGTCGTTCGGAAACTCGATGCGCAGAACTTTTTCCGCATCGATCTCCTGCACCCGCTCACCGACCGCCATAAGTCCCAACAAGGTCAGGTCGCCAACATAGCCTAAAAGCACCTTCTGCCTGAAATCATAAACAGGCGTAAAAGTGATCAGTTTTTTACGAGCTTCTTTTCGTTGATCATTCATGGAAGCCTCCTTTCCTCGTATAGCCGGTACCGAAACCGCAATGCGGATTATACGCCGTCACAAATACCGGGGCAATAAAAATAAATCAATGAAACTGTAATCCAATCCTTAACCGCCAAAAAGGCAGGCAACTTCTTTTCTGGTTATAATACCCAAATGGACTTTTTCCTCCCCGAAGATAACCTAGCACGCGCCGTCCCAGAAGAGACAAAGATCAACGCGCTTTCTGCCAAGCCCTACCCTGACGGTCGCAGACTACGCGTTAACATGGAAGTTACGCCCTTTCAAAAGCGACCGTACATTGAAGTCATCCTCACCAACGCAGACGGAGATGAGGTCGCCTCCACCAACATCGTTGAGCCGCTCAGCTGGAAACTTGAATTCACCATGCACATCCGCGGCGACCTCAGCAACCCATACACACTCAACGCCCGACTCTATTACCCAGACGGACCTTCCACCGAACCATTCATTTATTCATTTGATGTGGAACCCGATCCTGCCGCCCCCGAGCCTGATTCAAACTAATCGACAGATCCATGCCTTCGCATTTATCAAACTCACCTGCGAAAATATTCTTTGCTTTAACGATTCTCAGTCTCCTGCTCTTTGGCTGCACCCAACCCGCTGAAACAACTCCCCTGCCGATCATCCCAACCCTGGAAGCGACCGAGGCTGCCACCAGCACGCCCTCCATCATCCGCTACAGCGGTGAAGGCAATCTTATCCTGCTCTCCATTGAAGAGAACGGATACGCCCATCTCTTTATTCAAAGCAACCGTTCGCAAGACCTGCCGCTGACCCGCATCACCGATGGCGGCTGGAATGACGTTGCCCCCACACTCAGCCCCGACCGCACCCAGATCGCCTTCGCATCCGACCGCAATGGCTACTGGGATCTTTACACCATGGATCTGCAAAGCGGCGAGGTGACCCAGATCACTTCATCGCCTGAATACGACTCCTCTCCTTCCTGGTCGCCCGATGGCAAATGGCTGGTCTTTGAAACCTATGTCAACGACAACCTGGAGATCTCGGTGGTATCGGTCGGTGACCGCTCGCAGGCGATCATTCCCGTCACCTTCGACCCCTCCTCCGACCATTCACCCGTCTGGGCGCCAGATGGCAGGCATGTGGCATTCATCTCCTCACGCGGCGGCGAAAGTGACGATGTATGGCTTGCCGATCTCGACCTGACGGGTGAAGACCGTTACCAAAATTTAAGCAATACCCCCTTCGCCTCTGAAAACCATCCGGTTTGGAATTTTGACGGCTCCAAACTTTTATGGGCTTCCATCTCACAGACCATCGGCTTTAGCGGACTGTACATTTGGAATGCAGATGACCCCACTCGCGCCGCGCGCTGGGTCGGCGATGGAAGTTGGGGCGCATGGAACGAAACCGCTGAACAAGTGGTTGCCGTCACCAACGGACCCAACCAACAATATCTCTCTTCCTATGATGTGAAGGGAAATCTGCTGCTTCCGCCAACCCCACTCCCCGGGCATGTGCGTGGACTCGCCTGGGGCTTTGCCGAGTTGCCAGACCCATTCCCCGATTCGTTCAATCGTTCAGCCGTGGTCACGCCCGCAGCTTTGTGGTCACCGATCATCACACCCGGACCGGAAGTTCCCAACCAACGCTGGTATGTGGTGCCTCTCAATGACGTGCAGGCTCCCTTCCCGCAAATGCACGACCTCGTGGACGACTCCTTTGTATCCCTGCGTCAGCGGCTGATTCTCGAAGCAGGCTGGGATGTACTTGCCAGTATCGAGAACGCCTTCGTCCCGTTGACCACCGAACTCGAGCCAGGTCTGCAGGAAGATTGGCTGTACACCGGACGCGCTTTTGCCATCAACACATTGATGACGGACGCGGGCTGGCTGGTGGTCTTGCGTGAAGATATTGGCGCGCAAACGTATTGGCGGGTTTATGTCCGCGCCAATGTGCAGGATGGGTCACTTGGAGAACCGATCCACAACGCGCCGTGGAATTTAAGCGCGCGCTACGAGCTTGATCCGCGAACATATGAACAAGGCGGAAAATACGCGCCTGTCCCGGCTGGCTATTGGGTGGATGTCACTGCACTCGCCGCCGCCTACAGTTGGGAGCGCCTCCCCGCCCTTCCCAACTGGCGCACTTACTACGGCGGCAGCCGCTTTACCGAATTTGCTCTAACCAGCGGGCTGACCTGGTACAACGCCATGCGCGAACTGTACCCGCCCGAAGCATTGATCACACCCACCCGGGTTCTGCCGCCAACGCTCACTCCCACGCGGACCCCAACCTTCACACCCACACCGACCATCACCCGCACACCGCGTCCAACCCGCACGCCAACCCTCACGCGGACCCCCACTGTGTCGCCAACGGCATCTTCCACCCGCACGCCCACACCCCTGCCCAGCCTCACACCCACACCGCCGACCATCATTCCTTAATCACAGGTTATGAATTTCAAGCAGAAGACCTCGGCAATAATCGTATCGCTGTTCATGCTCTCTGCCTGCGCGCCGGCACAGCCAACCAGCGCAGGGATCAGCCCAACGTCGGTGGTGGCCGAATTGCCCGACCAGCCCGAAGTCCAGTTTGATGCGGTACAAACTCCTTCGCCGGTTCCATTTCAATTCGTTCTCCCCACCCCGGGAGCGGAACCTGTATCCGGGTGGCGCCCTCCGCTGTATCCCATTCCGTGGGCAATGTCTCCGTATGACCATTTTTATTTTGCGCGCCCCATCGCCGCAGATCAAGTCAATTGGCCCATCCCTGATTATCGTTATGGCGGGATCTTCTTTGCGCCGAACATCGTGCACACCGGCGTGGACATTCCCACACCCGAAGGGACTCCCATCATGGCGGCCGGGCCCGGCACCGTGGTGTGGGCGGGCTGGGGGCTGTTCACCGAATCGCCGCTTAACAAAGATGATCCCTACGGGTTGGCTGTTGCCATTCGCCACGACTTCAGTTACAACAACCAACAGCTTTACACGATCTATGCTCACATGAGCGAAGTGAAAGCGATGGTAAGTCAGCACGTGGAAACCGGCGAAGTGATCGGGCTGGTCGGCGCGACCGGAGCAACCACAGGGCCGCATGTACATTTTGAAGTGCGCTTCCCTGACAATTCCTTCCACAACACCATGAACCCCGAGTTATGGATCGCGCCGCCTCAAGGCTGGGGC
>Ga0268298_10006779_pt1 | contig 10291 bp, 7 predicted proteins | sample WWTPWeurt_MetaG_FD_194462 | JGI IMG/M metagenome (GOLD analysis project Ga0268298, IMG submission 194462) | Activated sludge microbial communities from WWTP in Nijmegen, Gelderland, Netherland - WWTP Weurt | ecosystem: Engineered > WWTP > Aerobic digester > Activated sludge | place: Netherlands... | reverse complement strand
TTTTTCATGCAAAGGAACCGGGCTTATCCTGTAAACTTCAGAGTACTAACCTAGCACAAAGACAGTTGTTATGATGAATTTCGCCGAATGCATCGAGAGCTACTCTGAACCAACTCTGATACCCAACTCCAACTGTTTCTTCTTCGATAACGCTCTGGCAATCATCTCATATGAGCGCTTGATGCAATCCTTCAGCCCATCATCATTGAGACCGGGCTTGCCATAGTGCTGTATCCACTTCAGTCCACGCGACGCAAGATAGGGCGCACCGCGCAAGCCGGGCCTTTCCTTCAAGATCTCAAAATTCATATCTGAGACTTTGAAGGTAACTGCAAACTCTTCACTATCGCCATCTTCCCAGCCGCCAATGGCAAAGACTTTGCCTCCCACTTTCCAGACATGAGATTCGCCCCACTGCTTCACGTATGTGGTAGCAGGCAGCTTCTTACAAAAATCATTGAATTGCTTTTCGTTCATCGACTAATCCTAGCAGAAACCCTGCAACCTGAAGACTCGCCAAACAAGGTACTCAATCACTTTTCTGAGCCTGAAGTTTAATCAATAGAATGCCGGGCAAGACTTCTTCCTCAGCCCGCAAGACGCGGCGGGTTCGTTCCAGGGGCGGATTGTAGCTATACAAGACAAGCCTGGTGCGCGCATTGACCATCTCCTCATTCAGCTTTTGCAAGTTTGGATCCCTATCTCGCATCAAGGCCTGCCAGGTGCCGGCAGCTTTAAATGCCAGGGGCAGACCTCCCACGGAAAGTGCCACCACTAGAAATGCGGCAAGCCCGACTGAAGCCCATAAACTCTTAGTTTTGCCGCCGCAAACTATTATTCCGATCAGACTGGCAGGAACAGCAATGGCAGTGAAAATATTCACCATAGCCTGCGCTCTGGCACCGGCAAATTCATACTTACCTCCGAGCACACCGGTTGCATTCAAGGCAAAAGGCAACCAGATAAGAAAGAGACTGGTGCTCATGGCCAGAACATATTGCTTGAGAGGATCAGCCTCTGGAGCCGACGATTCTTCGGCTTCACTTTCATCGCCTTCGGAAACTGCGGCATCTTCACAAGACAAGCATCCATCAGAAGTACCGGGCGCCGGACCTTCCTGACCTTCCGGAATGTCGTGCTCTGCCTGCGCACTTTCCTCTACGGCAGAATTCGACAAGAGATCTGCCTCATCCTTGCCTGCAGCATCCGTGAGACCTTCCGGCGCAAGCTCTGCCGACTGCAGAGCCGCGACTTCCTCAACAGGGGCTTCCTCAGTGTGGACTTTCTCAGATGGTGGATCCGGCTTGGACCAGCGGCTAATATCGGACAAAGCAACTACCATTCATCGATGTAACAAAAGCCAAGCATCAGCTTCAGAAATTATAGCAGCGCAAAAGCAGCAGCAAACTCACGTGCTACGCTGGGAAGAGCGACAAGGGGGTAAGCCGATGCCTGGATCTCTGACCACCCTGATAGAGTCTAATTTAAGAAGAGCCGGTCGCTTACTTATGGATGCCGATGCCGTGCTCATAGGGGCAGGTGCAGGCATGAGCGTCGACTCCGGCTTGCCCGACTACCGGGGCACCAGAGGCTTCTGGACTGCCTATCCTGCTTTTGCCGGGCGAACCTACGCAGAAATAGCCGGCCCCACTCTCATGCAAGACAAGCCGGAACAGGCCTGGGCCTTCTTCGGTCACTGCTTCGAGTTGTATCGAAAAACACCCCCTCATGTCGGCTATTTCAAACTGAGAGAAACGCTTGAGCAATTAGGTAAGGAATATTTTGTTTTTACAAGCAATATTGACGGCTTCTTCAGAAGGTCCGATTATCTGTGCTCAAGTATTTATGAAGTGCACGGCTCCATCAACCGCTTGCAGTGTCGCCGGGGGCTAGATTGCGGCAGTCATACCTGGTCGGCAGAAGATCTGCATATCGAGGTAGACCTGGAGCAAATGCTTGCCACCAGCCCCTTACCTCGCTGCATTAAGTGCGAAGATTTTGCCAGACCCAATGTGCTTCTCTTTGGCGATCGACACTGGGTGCCCCATGCAGTAATTAAAGAAGAGAACCTCTATGAAGCCTGGCTGGCAAAACTAAGGGCCGAGGGCAAGCAAATAGTCACTATTGAACTGGGTGCCGGTCAGGCCGTACCGACCGTGCGAATTGAATGCCAGAGGCGCAGCCGCAATTTGATAAGGGTCAATCCCTATGAATTTGAGGCGGCACCGCACTGCTTATCATTACCGCTCAATGCCCTGGAGGCCATCGAACAGATCGTGACCGCGGTGAAAGATCTCATGGCTTAAAAATAGCCACGAGCCTGGCGCGGCTCAGGGCGTTCACTTCAATCGCTGTATCTCGCCAAGCGCCAGGAAATATTCATCCATATGCTTATCTCCTTCACGCTCTACTTTCCGCAAATAATGAAGGGCTTCCTCTTTGCGCCCAGCATAGCTGAGATTCAGACCAATAATGGTGCCCTTAAAAGTAAGCGCTCGAATCTCTTGCACCGTAGAGAAAAACCGCTCGGCGCTAATTTCATTTTTCAAATACAGTAGCTCTCCACTGGATAGCAGACCAGGGTTTGCCCCCTTCAAGTAATTAAGCACCGCCACTACCTGCGGTTCCTTCTTCATCTTGCGATAGCCGAGCATAGCCCATACAGCCGCCGGCAGAGCGTTTCTCCCCTTAGCACCGCTCTGCCGCAAATATTGCTCGAAATCACGGCAGGCAAGCTCCGTATCACCGGCCACAAAATAAACCATGCCCCGGTCGAAGTAGACCTCTTTACCGCCCAGACCGGCCTTAGCCATGCGGCTATAAAGACTAATGAGCCTGTTGTAGTCCTTTTTACCTGTTTTTAGACCGCCCGCAAATGGCGTCAGGGCAGCCAGATCATCGGCGGCCTGTTCAAAATAACCCTGCTTGGCGGCAATTGCCGCTCGCGCCCGGTAAGACTCTTCATCGTGAAAGAGGCTCGTATATTGTTCAAGGTCGGCGAGGGCTTTCTCATCTTCGCCGATGGCTTTATAGCAAAGCCCCCTCACTTTATGGGCCAGACCGATGTATTGATCCAGTTCCAGCACCTTTGTGAAATAGGGAATCGCGTCTTTGTACTTATGCTGGCAATAGAGCGCCACGCCTATTACATAATATGCGCTTGCAAACTGCGGATTGACTTTCAAGGCATGCTTGGCATCGACAACGGCATCAGCATAACGAGCCTGGCGGATGTAGATGTAGGCGCGGCAAACATAGTCATCGGCAACTTTATCAGGGCGAGCGGCAATGACCCGATTGATGTCGTTGAGAGCCAGCTTGATGGAACCCATGTCTCCATAGGCCCGTGCCCGTTTCTGCAGAATGTAATAATTGTCGGGCTCCAGTTTGAGAGCCTGGTTCAATTTTTCCAGAGCCTCAGAAACTCGCCCTGAATCTCTCAGGGCCTCAGCCAGATTATTCAGATAAAGGGTTGCACCCGGCGACAACTCCACTGCTTTTCGGAAGTCTCTTATGGCGGCTTGCACATCTCCCAGACCAAGATAAGCCAGCCCTCTGGAATTCCAGGCACCGGCATCCTTTGCATCGTACTTGAGAGCCAGGGAGGCATAGGACAAGGCATGGCGATGTTTGCGTTCTCTGTACTCGAAGGTGCTCTTCAATTCATAACCGGGAGCGTAGCGCGGGTTACTCTCAATACACTTATTGACCGCAATGCGCGCCGCCTGAAAGTCTTCCTGGTGACTGAGGATATCCGCCTGCCAGTAATACGCGACAAAATCCCGGGGATTACTGGCCAGACAAACATCGATCTCCTTCAGGGCCGCATCATAATTTAGGCGGTCGTGCAGAATTTCGATCTTCTCATGCCTGTAGCGATTCTCCTGCGGATACTGACGAAGCAGGCTATCGGCCAGTCGCTCCGCCTCTCGGCTGTGCTTTGCTTTGTTGAGCTTGCTTATCTCTTTGCACTTAGCAACGACAGACGACTGACTGGGTTCCAGAGCTGAAGACTGACTGACAGCTAAGCACATGAGCACAAACAAGGAAGAAAGAGCAAAACCCTTTCTTCTTGCGGGAGAACGTTCAAAGTATCTTTGCATTATAGATACCATCGTGAATACGGCACAGCCCTAGTTTTGCATAAATTCGCCGGCAAGTTTGGCCAGGTCGAAGGGCGTGCCGTCTTCGACGCTGAAGCAATGGTCGGCACCATCTCGGCTATCACAAAAACTTCCCCGGGCTTCGATATGCAACTTCAAGAGATCATAAACGTTGGGTTTCTTGAGCATTACCATAGATTTGAGCATCAGTTGAATGCCCCAGAGATTGGCAGCCACCGTGGTTATCCAGAGCGGCCAGCGCGTCAGAGCCAGGTCCGCCCAGATCAGTTGCCGTTCCCGCAGATCAAAGACTGCCGGTATGGCAATGCGACTGTCGGAAGTTATATCAAGGCGGTCTTCCACCAGGCGCGGTTCATAAATTTCGCCCGAACCAGGCTTTTGCCGTGCCATCCAACCGGTGAAGCATTCGGGCAGATCACAAAACGGCTCATGGGTAAAAGCTTTGATCACGGGCACCACATAACGAACTTTCTTCTCCATCAATAGACTGATGGATACATCAATAAACTCGCTGGCGCCCTGGGGTGCATCAACAATGTCGCCGCTATGAACCCCGCCGTAGCTCTTCAAATTGTAATAGGTGACGGCATCTAAATAGTTGAAGTCTTTGTCGAAAAAAACCGCCGACAGATCCACGTCCGCTCTGCCGCGGCCATTTCTCCAGAAAAGAAAGAAGCGTAGAGTATCTTTGTCCGGCAGAGCGAGGCGGCTGCCGCGAGCCATGGTACGAAAGGATTTCGAGGCGGAGCGCAGCGCGAAAGGCAAATTGAAATTGACGAGTGCCGGCGACAAATAGCATCTACCCAGTGGCGGCAGTTTAGCAAAGCGAGCTTTCAAAAGCTTCTCGCAAAGCACCAGTAGACGCAGGCAGACAGACTCATCCAAATCGGCCAGTTGATTATCCACGGCCATGGCTTTTGTCACCTGCCCTTTGGGCAGGAAGACACGCTTTTCAGCCTTGTCTTTCTTGCAGCGTTCCCCAAAATGCGTCCGCAGTTGCAAAAGCATGGCGGTGGTAATGCCGTCGGAAACCGCCTCAAAAGCATCGATGACGGTAGTATTTTGCTCGGGGAAGCGCCGCAACAAGTGATCGAGCCTTCTGGCAAACAGTCCCGGTCTACTTTTCAATACTTGCAATAACTGCTCCAGGTTGCCTTCGGTGAAGCGCAGTTCCACTTGCTGATTGAAGGTCTCAAGCTTTTTGTTGTGGCGCAAACCTTGAAAAGCGGCAAAGGTCTTCGGATAAAGCCGGGCAAATTCTCCCGGGTGCAATCTCTCGGCAAGCCTCAAGAAGCGACCTTTATATCTGCGCAGATCTTCTTCAAGATTGGAGCAAGACTCCAGGGCTTTCAGCATCAGTCGCCTGTGGGGGCGCTTGAGCTGGGCAAAACGTGTCGGCTTAGCCAAAGATACGTCACCGCCATTGATGGCACAAGCCAGACGCAAAACATCAATGGTGGTGGTCAAATGCTTGAGTACAAAATCAGGATCGCGCTCAAGAATAAGCTTGAGCAAATAGATCTTGTTCTCGCGGTTGGGAAAATCGGCAGGCAAGCTGTCGATCAATGCTGCCGCCCGCTCATAGCCTGTCAAAAACCAGCTCAGCTCAGCCTGATTGACGGGCGAAAAACTGACCACGGACTTGACCAGGTTGAAGAAAATAGACTCGAACTCTTCCCTGCTACCAAGACCTATCTCTACCAGACTGCCCTCTTCGCTGAGGGCAGGGCGGGGCAGTTTGAGAGTCTTGGGCTTAAAGATGCCGCCAGTTAAATAATGCAGGGCGGCATTGAAATAAAGCTCAGCCTCGCTCATTTTCATGACCTGGCTGGGAAAGTTTGGATAGAGCGGTTCCAGCTTTTGAAAGTAGCCTTTATGGTAGGCAAGCACCGCCAGAAGTTCGTTATTGAGGGAGGTCAATTCCGGAAGCGACAGCTTAGCAGCGGCCGTTACCACCTCATCGGTGAGCCTGAAACCCACCGAATGCAAGTTTTTGACAAAAGTAGCCAAATAAACCGTGTCGGCAGGCTCGGCTTGAGAGCCGGCCGGAGCGGCTTTGACCAATATTTTGCCTTTATGGCGGCAGTAGATATCGTTTTCACACTCTGTGCGAACGCCGGTTTGAAGCACAGGGTCCTCTCACTGAATAAAAGATGCCGCGGTAAGCGATGACTCTAAGGTTTTTTGACAAAAATAGAAGGAAGAACCATCATAGCCGCGACCATAAATTTATAGCATACAAGGCCCGGGCGCTACTACAATAAGGCAATCACCAATTCAATTGCCCCAATTTAGCAAACCTGATACACAGTACTCAGCAACGACAAACTCTTGAAGTACACTAATACGATTCCCAAATATAGCAAATCAGCGTACACTTCAAGGCTAAACCCGCTCGCCCCAGGCAATTGCCTTAGCTGATGGAAAGCATTGTAGATTGCCTCAAAACTGGAAGAATGAATTTTGACATCGATCGACGAGTTTAGAAATCGCCTATTTTGGGGCAAGGCTCTAATTGAAGAGGGCAAGGCAATATCATTTTTACCGCTTAGCGCTCACAGTCTTGATGTGGCGGCGGTATTTAGATCTCTAACCGAAATTGAATCCTTCAGACTCCGACTTGAGCAGTCAGCTGGCAGTCCTCTAGAGGAGAGTCAACTTGACAGGCTATCAGTACTTTGCCTTCTTCATGACCTTGGGAAAACCAACATAGGCTTCCAAAGAAAGATATTTGCAGACAGTAATGATCAAATTGGTCATATCGGTCCGTTAAGCGGACTATTCACCCACTTTGCAGAAGAACTTGCCAACGCACTCGAAATAGAAAAACTACAACATTGGTTTGACCGAGAGGAAGCGCTGGAGAGTTTTTTTGTGGCCGCCTGGTCCCATCACGGATTACCAATAACTATCGATTCCTCCGAGAGAACAGGAACAAATGCCGACAAAAAATGGTGGCTACCTGACCAGCAGAAAAATCCCCTTGCCGAAATAGCCAGCTTGATGCATTCAGCGAAAAGCGCTTTTCCTAAGGCGTTTGCCGATGCGGTTCCACCAATGCCGGGAACCAGCCAACTTCAGCATCGTTTCGCAGGTCTCGTGATGCTAGCCGACTGGCTCGGCTCCCACCGTGACTACTTTCCAGTCAATCGAAGAGAATCAACTTTTGATTCATTCACTGCAAGCAAGAGCATTCTCTCCAAAACCGGGATAGACCCGGCTGCCGCGAGAGCCGCGCTAGCTAATGCACCAAGAGATTTCTATTCTCGCTTCGGATTCCGTGACATGCAGCCCCTACAGAAGCTTATTGCTGAAACTCCGACAGATGCAGACGACGCAAGACTCCTCATTGCTGAGGCAGAGACCGGCTCAGGCAAAACGGAAGCAGCATTGTGTAGGTTCTTGGATTTGTTTACCGCTGGCAAAGTTGATTCTCTCTATTTCGCTTTACCAACAAGGGTTGCGGCTAGAGAGCTTTACGATCGCGTTCGAGAGTGCTTCGACAGACTAATTCACCGTCAATTAGATCGTCCGCCAGTTGTACTTGCTGTTCCGGGCTATGCAAAAGTCGATGGTATAAAGGTTGCAAGCCTGCTTCCAGGAGCGTATACGCGCTCACTAGATACTCTGGCAGAAAGCTACAGAGAGAGAAGCTGGGCCGCTGAAAATCCGAAGCGCTTTCTTGCTGCACCAATAGCGGTAGGCACCATCGATCAAGCTCTTCTCAGCAGCGTTCGCGTAAAGCACGCTCACCTTAGATCAATTTGCCTCGATAGGAGCCTTCTGGTAATCGATGAGGTTCATGCTTCAGATGTTTACATGAGGCAACTCCTAAAATTTCTGCTAAGCCATCATTTAAGCCTCAACGGCCACGCGCTGCTGCTGTCGGCCACACTAGGCGCAGTAGCGCGCTCAGAGTTTATCGCCGGTCTCAACAAATCGACACCGCCTAGCTTCGAAGAAGCAGTTCTTGCGCCGTACCCGTCAGTAACCGACAGCACCGGCTTAACTAAGACCACAATCGCAACTGGTATGCAGCGCACTAAAAGAGTCAAGCTAGAATTGTCTACGACAATGGAATCTCCTGAAGCGATTTTGCCAGCCATTAAGGCTACCTTAGGCGCAGGGGGCAGAATTCTAGTAATCCTAAATACAGTAAAAAGAGCGGTCCTCCTCTTCAAACAAGCAGAGATAGAAGAAGGTGTTGGACCTAGCGTACTTTTCAATTGCAACGGAGTCCCGGCGCCCCATCACGGTCGGTTTGCACCAAAAGATCGCGAAAGTCTTGACAGTGCCGTGACCAAAAGGCTCGGCAAAAACTCGGATGATGGCCCGATTTTACTTATCGGCTCGCAAACCCTCGAGCAAAGCCTGGACATTGATGCCGACCTGCTAATCACTGACTTATGTCCTATTGACGTATTACTACAAAGAATTGGAAGGCTGCATCGGCACAACAGGAAACGCGCCATAAGCTGCGAAAATGCACGCTGCATTATAATGGCGCCAGGTGCAAGTAGCTTAGAGGAGCTGCTAACTAATGACGGCAAGCCACTCCCCAGCGCCAAAGGGCTTGGACTGGGAAGTGTTTATGAGGACATGCGGATTCTTGAGCTAACGCTACAGCTAATAAAGCAGAACCCTCAAATTGACATTCCAAAGCAAAACCGATACTTAGTTGAGAGCGCCACGCATCCAGAAAAAGTTAATTCCTTGATAAGCGATCGCATGAAACGCCATGCAATGTCAGTAGAGGGCAGCACTCTGGCGGACAAATCTACAGCAAACTATGCTTCAATTGTGGATCTTTACAACAAGGAATTTAATCAATTCCGTTTCAATGAACTCGACAATGCCGAATATAGGACAAGACTTGGTCTTGACTCCTTGCAAATTCCTATAGAGCGATCTGTTCAGAGTCCATTCGGCGTTCCGATAGATGAACTTTTTATCCCTGGCCACCTGGCGCCAAAGGAAATTCAATTGACAAACGGGATAGCGCTCGTAAAAAGTTTCTGCGATACTTCAATCTGTTTTGTGGTTGGAGAAAGATCATACCTTTATAGTCGATACGGTCTGGAGCAGATAGATGCGTGAATACGATTTGCTCATCAATGACATCTTCCGGGTGCAGACGAGGAGTTCCGGAACCTTGAGGATGCCGTTACCAAGCTTGCTGGCAAGCTTAGCACAGAATGATGTGATTAGCCTTCCTGGGCTAAGAAGCCATCAAGAAGACATTTTCCATATTTTCCTGTGCTACTTATCCGCAGCCGTGCTAGATAGGGCAAACAAAAGTGAAATTTCAACTAATGCTGGGTTCTGGCGCACCGGTCTTGAGCTTCTGGCAGGTAACCATTCAAGAACGGCCTGGCTTCTCGTGGAACAAGATCATACTCTCCCAGCGTTCCTACAGCCAGCATGGTTAACTAGCCCAAATCTCAAGGTAGAAATTGAAGCATATAGTGCAGACAAGTTGGACGTCCTTCAAACGGCAAAGAATCACGATGTAAAATCGGACCGTGCGAACAAGGCTGAACTAGATAGCTGGGTCTACGCTTTAGTGTGCCTGCAAACATCCAGTGGGTATCCTAGTCCTGGTCACTATGGAATTGCCCGAATGAATAGTGGAAGCGGTAGTCGCCCTTGTGTGACTCTTTTAGAGGATTCAACAACTGGAAGTCGCTTTTGCCGAGACGTAAATCGATTACTGGAATTACGCCCCAACTTACTGAGTGACAGGTGGGCTTACTCAAAAGACGGCACCGTGTTAACGTGGCTAGAACCTTGGAGCGGAAGCGAAAGTTTGGGACTAAGTCAGCTGGATCCATTTTTCATTGAGATATGCCGACTGGTAAGAATTGTGGAGAAAAATGAGAACTTAGTTGCTGTAGGTAGAACAACACAAACAAACAGAATTGCTGCAAAAGATCTCAAAGGTGTCATAGGCGACCCATGGACTCCAATCAAATTAGAATCTGTTCTGAAGTCTCTTACGGTGAGCGAAGCAGGTTTCACACCGAAACTATTGCGAGATCTGAGGCGGAGCATTTTTTGTTCTGTAAATTCAGTCCCGGAGCGGTTTAATCTTTCTGGTGTCATATAGCTCGAAGACCTGATTTTGAATATACCACAAAAAAGACAATTAACAGGTGAAGATTTTCGAG
>Ga0268298_10006778_pt1 | contig 10292 bp, 6 predicted proteins | sample WWTPWeurt_MetaG_FD_194462 | JGI IMG/M metagenome (GOLD analysis project Ga0268298, IMG submission 194462) | Activated sludge microbial communities from WWTP in Nijmegen, Gelderland, Netherland - WWTP Weurt | ecosystem: Engineered > WWTP > Aerobic digester > Activated sludge | place: Netherlands... | reverse complement strand
GAACGGAGGGAAGGGCTGCCCCTCCTGTCGATGGCGTCATGGACCAAAGGCGTGAGGGCGACGCTCCCAGCGGCCGACGTGATCATCCTTGGCCGAACGCTCATCGACCATCGCCCGGTGCGATTCGCGCAAGTGCTTCGGCACTTTGGCCACTACCTCTTGCCCCTCCTCGACTTCTGGCCCCCTCGCTGGCTCACCACGGGCTTTCCGACCGACGAAGAGCTCGCCAGGCTTGGTGAGGCCCCGAGCGATCCCCTCGCCTGCCCTACCTTCCCCGACGAGCCAGCCCTCGAGGTGCCCTCCGCGCACACGATCTCGAAGGCGACGTTCGCCAAGGAGTGCCTCGCCTTGCTCGAAGAACGCTTCGGCCTCCGAGGGGAGTACGACGCGGAGGGCTTCGCCGTGCGCTTCGAGATCGAGGCGCCGGGGCACCTCACCCTCGCACCGGGCACCAAGGCGTTCTCGCAGCTTGGCCTCAAGAAGCCGTACGACCGCTTCGCGATGCTGCCCGATGCCGAGCGACGCACTTCGATGCTCGACTACCTCGGCAAGATCGCTCAATCGCTCGGGCCAACGAAGACGGGGGAGAAGGCGAGCATCATGCCGCTGCTCCAGCGGGCGTCACTCGAGTGGCACACCCCGCTTCAGCACGCGATTCAGCACCCGGGGATGACGATCAGAATGCCCGAGGCGGCCACTCGGGCGTTCGCGCCGGGGCTCCGGCTCTCGTTCGTGATCGACGCACCGAACACGGTGCAGTTCCTTTCGCGTGCCCAAGGCCAGGCGCTCGCGGGCTCCGATGATGGGCTCTTCGAGCTGGCGATGGAGAACCTCCGACGATCGACGAGGGCCGCACTCCGCGAGGTCCGCCCGGGGCTCTTCGTTTCTCCGCTCGAGGACGAGTACGACGCGACCCGAGTCGCGCTTGCCTCGAACTTCTTCGGCTTGAAGCTCTCGGGGCGACCGGTGGCCTTCATTCCGACCCGAACGACCTTGATCGTCACCGGGAGTGAGGACGTCGCGAACCTGATCGAGTGCGAAGGCCTCGTCCGCGAAGCGCTCAAGGGTGAGGGACGACCGGTCACCAAACAGCCCCTGAGGCTCACGAGCGACGGCTGGGGGCCATGGGTGCCACCACGGTCGAGTCAGGCCCACGGCAAGCTCATGCAGCTCGCGCTCGAGGCCGCGGAAGACGAGCTCGTGAGCGCCGCCGAGCTCCTTCAGGCGCGGTGGCCCGAGGTGGGCGTGGCAGAGCTCGCGATGCGTGAAGGTGAGCTTCGTCCCGAAGTGCTGGTCGCGATCGACGAGAAGGGCTCGGTGCTCGTTCCCAAGTGCGACGTCGTGGTGCTCGATGGCGTCCAGCACGACTGGGCGTCGTTCAACGCCTCCCACCGCGCGAATCTGTCGCCCCTTCACGAGACCGGCGGGCACTGGTTCCGCTTCGAGCGGCGGTAGTCAGGGCCAGAAGCGTCGCGCCAGGCGCTCTCTTGCAGTCGATGATGAAGCCAGCGAGCCGCGAGTGGTGCATGAAAATGGGCAGGGCGGGACTCGAACCCGCACGCCTTTCGGCACGGGATTCTAAGCCCCGCGCGGCTACCAGTTACGCCACCTGCCCGGTGACCGAACCACCATACCAACGATGCCGCGCATAGCAGGTCCCTGACGCCTCACGATCGGCGCGCGAGGGCCAGTCGTTCTTCGAGCGCGGCAACCAGGGCGGGATCGGCGCTGGCCGAGCGGAGCGCGTTCAAGTGGGTCTGCGCTTCGTCGAAGTCGCGCCGGCCAATCGACACCGACACGAGCTGGACACGCGCTTCGAGAAACGCCGGATGCAGCTCGAGGCACGCAAGCAGATCCTCCCGCGCAGCATCGAACTGCCCCCGCCGGGTTCGCGCGTTCGCCCGATTGAACCGAAGCGCGACGACCTCCGCCGCGAGGGCGAAGGGAAGGCCCTCGGTCGCGACCCGCTCGGCCTCTTCATCTTGGCCGAGCTCGCCCAAGAGGCTGGTGAGGTCGAGACGAAGTCCCGCAGCGGTCGGATCGAACTCGAGGCCCCGACGAAGCAGCTCGACCGCCTGCTCCGGGAGCTCGGCTCGGAAGGCCTCCGCCGCACGCGCGGCTGCGGACGCCAGATGGGGAAACGTGTCGGGCCCCGGCGCAGGAGGTGTTCCTCGGTCGACTGCCTCTCGCCAGATCGCCTGCTCGCGCGGCCCGAGGGTGGACGTTTCGAGGAGCGTTCGGGCGTCGTCGACACGACCCAACCCGAGCAGCGCGCGAAGCCGATGCGCCAGACTCAGTGAATCACTCGGCAGTGCGCCCTGCGCCGCCTCGGCACACCGGAGCGACTCCGCCCACCGCTGGTGCCGTCCATGAATCGCCGCGAGGTTCGCCCAGGCACGTGGCTCGGCGGCCGGGCCTTCGGTCGCGCGCTGGTACGCCTCGACCGCTTCCCGTTCCTTGTGGAGCACGAAGGCGGTGGCGCCGCGCTGAAACCAACTCGCGCCCGATTGCGGGTTCTTCTCGCAGGCGATCGCGAGCAACCGCTCCGCGTCGGCCTCCCGCCCTCGCTGAAGCAGCAACCCAGTCGTCACGGTCTCCAGCTCCGCGGGGGTCAAGGCGCCGGCGAGGTCCGTGAGCTGCGTCCAATCGTTGACCGCGAGCGCTCGTCCGACCGCTTCGATTCGATCTGGCTCGGCTTTGCATGAGTCCTGTCGTTCGGTCTTTCCCCAGCGCGCGACGACGGCATCGACGCCCATCGCGGCAAGCTGCTCGGGCCAGGCGATCACCCCTTCGACCTCGGGGAGAAAGATGACCTCTTCGAGCTCGAGCAGCGCGTCGATCGCCGCCGCACTCTTCTCTGGAACGAGTCCACCCACCACGGTGGACGCGCGACGCGAGACCACGTCTTCGAACCGAAGCTCGGCCCCAACGAGCACGCGAAGCTCCGCGCCGTCGTTCCAGCTCGCGATCAGCGCGTTCGGCCGCTCAGTGACGGCGCCCAACCGGAGAAAGCCGCGATCGAGCCGCTTTGGCATCCGCTCCCCCATCGCCTTCGCCGCGGGCCACGATGAGTGCGGCCGATCTCCGGGCGCCGTCGGGGCGAGCACGAAGACGGACTTGGCCGGCACTCCGAGCCGCGCCGCCACCACCGAGGTCGGGAGCAAACCTCCACCCGGCCCATTGCAGGCGACGATCGCCTCGACACGAACGCCGGGCTTGCCCTCGAGGCTCGTCAACCAGTCGAGGCTCGGCTCACTCGTCGGGAGAAGAACGAGCACTGCACGATCGCCCTGGGTTCGAAGCACGACGGCCGCGGGAGGAAGGACCCACACGGCGTCTCCGACGATCGGCTCGAGCGGTGGGTTCGCCGGCCCGATGGGCGCACGCTCCTTCGGAACAGGGAGCTCGAGCGAACGCTTGCCGGCCTCGGCGATCAACACCTCCCGCGCGTGCTCGGTGAGCTCGCTGCGCTGCCCCCAGAGCTCGAGGAGCCGCTCGTTCGTCGCCGAGCCGTAGTCGACCCGAACGGGCTCCGAGCCGAACACCTTCTTGAAGAAGCTCCCCAGGCCCACCGAAATACCTCACCCGCTGCGAGGCTCGAACGTGCCGGAAAAAAAGAAAGGCCGGCGCTCTTTCGAGAACCGGCCTTCAGGAGTGAGAGCGGAAGGAATCGAACCTTCAACCTATGGATTAAGAGTCCATTGCTCTGCCAATTGAGCTACGCTCCCCTGCATTCGGCGCGCGGCAGATACGCACTTCGACGCGCGCTGTCAATCATGTTCCAGCGGTCGCAGGGGTGTCCTTCGGGACGTCGAGGGGCACCAGCTGAACCTCCGGAGCTGGCCGGGTGAGCAACCAGACCCCCACCGCGAACAGCCCCACCACGATGTACTGCGCCGGGGTGAGACCCGCGTAGCGACGATCGACGAACGACATGTCTGACGCTCGCAGGAAGTCCAAGAGGAACCGCGCCGACGAGTAGCCCACCGCCAGAATGCCCATCAGCCGGCCCTGGCGAGGCTTCGAGCGCGCGACCCAATACAAGACGCCGGTGAGCGCGAGGAGCACGAACACGTCGTAGAGGCCAAGATCGTGCCGCGGCCCTCCCGGGTACTGCACCGCGAGGAAGAAGTCCGTCTTGAGCCCGGGGTGATCGTGCACGAAGAAGCACCCCACCCGCGCGATCGCCCAGCCGGGCGCCGTCCCCAAGGCCAGCGCGTCGAGGTAGGGGTTCAGGGGGATCTTCTCGCGCCGGAAGAAGACGAAGATGCCGATGAGCGCACCGAGCACGCCGCCCATCGACGAGAGCCCCTCCCAGAAGCGAAGGAAGAGCCAGGGATCGTCCTTGGTGAGCAACTCAGGGTGGTAGCCGAAGATGTGGAGGAAGTGCCCGCCGTAGAGGCCGAACATCACCGCCCAGGTCACCACTCCACGGAGCGGATCGTCGTCTCCAGGCCCGTACTTCCGCGCCGCCCGCGCAGCCAGGAGCGCTCCGACCCCCACGCCTACCGTCGAGAACACGCCGAAGATGTCGATCTTCTGCCCGAACGGGAGCTGCAGGGCCGGAAGCTCGATGTAGGGCAGCATGCGGTCGCTCCTTTAACCCGCCGTCGAACCCCGCGCCCTCTCTCGAATTCCCCGTCGTTGAAATAGTCAGCTTGACTCTATTGTTGCCGTCGTTAGAGTCATATCGACTCTTCAAGGAGGCGGAAACGTGATCCGGTACATGAAGGCGGCGCCGACGACGTGGGTGATGCAGTTCAAGGGGAGCCGGCTCAAGCGCGAAGGCGCGGGCCTGTCGTTCTTCTATTGGGAGCCGACGACGACGTTGGTGCAGGTGCCGATGGCGAGCGTCGACGTGCCCTTCGCCTTCACCGAAGTGACGGCGGACTTCCAGCAGGTGACGGTGCAGGGGCAGCTCACCTTCCGAGTCGCCGAACCGAAGAAGCTCGCGGCGCTGATGGACTACTCGGTGACGCCGGCGGGAGCGTTTCGCAGCGAAGATCCCCAGAAGCTGACCGAGCGCCTCGTCTACGCCGCGCAGATCCTCACTCGCACCTCGCTCCAGCAATGGACACTGAAGGACGGGCTGACCCGCTCTGAGCCGCTCGAGAAGGCCGTGCTCGCGGGGCTGCGGACGACCGACGCCGTGCAGATGCTGGGGGTCGAGGTGCTGCAGGTCGCGGTGCTCTCGGTGCGGGCCACTCCGGAGATGGCGCGCGCGTTGGAAGCCGAGGCCCGCGAGGCGCTCCAGCGGCAGAGCGACGAGGCGATCTACGAGCGGCGCACCGCGGCCGTCGAGCAGGAGCGCCGGGTGAAGCAGAGCGAGCTCGAGACCGAGATCATGGTCGAGCAGAAGCGACGCCACATTCGTGAGACGAAGATGGCCGCCGACATCGCGATGGAGAAGGAGCGCGAGAAGCTGCTCGAGCAGAAGGCCGCCAACGAGCGCACCCTCGCCGATGCCCAGGCGTACACGCTCGAGAAGACGCTCGGGCCCATTCGCGAGCTCGACTGGAAGACGCTGCAGGCGCTCTCGCAGACCCGCATGGATCCCGCCTCGCTGATCGCGATCGCCTTCCGCGAGCTCGCCGAGAACGCGCAGAAGATCGGAGAGCTCAACATGAGCCCCGACCTCCTCAAGTCGCTCATGCAGCCCGCGCTGCCGCAGGGAAAGTGAGGGCGCCATGGGGACCGACAAGCTGGTGCTGGTGACGCGCAAGACGCGCCTCCAGGGGCTCATCGAGCGGTTCAACACCATCGCCCAGGCGAAGTTCTACCTGGAGCACGCCGGCCTCGACTTCACCGACTACGCGGTGGAGGACGAGACCTACCGCCGCGCGATCGACACCCTGGAGGATCAGCTCGAGCTCGGCCTCCCGGTGCAGCGGCTCGAGCGGGCGCTCCTCTCGACGTACCAGTTCGGCCCGGGCGATCTCGTGATCGCCGCGGGCCAAGACGGCTTGGTGGCGAACACCGCGAAGTACGTCGGCGCCCAGCCGCTCATCGGCGTGAACCCGGACCCGGCGCGGTTCGACGGCAAGCTGTTGCCCTTCGGTGTCGGGCAGGCGCGCGCGGTGGCGACTCGGGTGATCGAAGGGAAGATGCCGATCGCCGAGGTCACCCTCGCCCGAGCGCAGACGAGCGATGGCCAGGTGCTCCTGGGCTTCAACGATCTCTTCATCGGAGAGACCTCGCACCAGTCGGCGCACTACCGGCTCTCGGTCTCCGGCGAGGATCCGAAGAAGACGCTCTTGTCGAAGGTGAAGCAGCCGGCTCCCGCCAGGACCGGCTCGGAGCGCCAGTCCTCGAGCGGCGTGATCGTCTCCACCGGCGCGGGCTCGACGGGCTGGCTCTCCTCGGTGCGCACGATGGCCGACCGGGTCGGCACCTTCTTCGGCGGCCGGCCGATCGCGCCCTTGGCGATGGAGTGGAATGACCCGCGCCTCTTCTTCGTCGTGCGGGAGCCCTTCCTCTCCAAGCACTCGCAGGCGACGACGGTGGTGGGCTGGCTCGACGCCTCCAAGGAGCTGCGAATCGAGTCGTTGATGCCGCAGTCGGGCACGATCTTCTCCGACGGCATGGAGGCCGACCGGCTCGTCTTCACCTCGGGCATGACGGTGCGCATCGGGCCGGCGCCGCAGCGGGCGAGGCTGGTGGTGTCGGCGCCGCAGAAGCCTGCGCACGTGCCTGGTGGCGTCGATCCACACACGGGGCGAGTCATTCCCCTGCGCTTCGTGCCCACCGCTTGAGTGCCGCGCGGCCGCCTGCTTGTGTGTCGGCCGATGGCCCGGTTCCTCCTCGTGGTGGTGTCCCTGCTCCTCGGCGCTGCGTGCGGCGTGAAGGGTGCCTGCACTTCGACCAACTGCAACGGCTGCTGCACGAGAGCTGGGGCCTGCGAAGCGGGGACGGCACCGACCGCCTGCGGGAAGAACGCCTCGACGTGCAACACATGTGCGTCGGGACAGGTCTGTGCAGCCGGCGCGTGCGCCGCACCTGGGGCCGGTGGGGGCTCGGCCACTGGCGGCGGTGGCGGTACGGGCGGCGGCGACGCGGGAGGCACGGCAGGCACGAGCGGCGGCACCTCGGGCACTGGCGGCGGCGCGGTCGATCCCTGCCCCGAAGACGCGAAGCTCGTCTACGTCGTCGACAGCGACGGCACCTTCTCGAGCTTCAACCCGCGCATGGCGAGCACCCCGCAGGCCTTCAGCGACAAGGGCCGCCTCGCCTGCCCCGCCTCGGGTGGCGCGCAGCCGTTCTCGATGTCGGTCGATCGCGACGCGAAGGCGTGGGTCGTCTACGGCAACGGAGAGCTCTTCCGCGTCGACGTGAACACCCTCGCTTGCAGCCGCATCGCGGTGATGAGCCCCACCAACGCGAAGGTGTACGGCATGGGCTTCGTCACCGACGTCGCGGGCGGCACCACCGACACGCTCTACGTCGCGGGCAACGCGGTGAACTCGAGCTTCACCACGAGCCAGTTCGGCACCCTCGCCACCACCCCGCCCTACGCCGTCACGCTCCGCGCGCAGCTCACCGGAGCCCCCGAGTTGACCGGCACTGGCGACGCCCACCTCTGGGCCTTCTTCCCCAACGTCGACCCACCGGTGGTGAACGAGTTGAGCAAGAGCAACGGCATGGCCATCCGCTCCTTCCAGGCGCCGACCCTCATGGGCACCCCGCACGCCTGGGCGTTCGCGTTCTGGGGCGGCGACTTCTGGATCTTCCTCCAGAAGGACAACGAGCCGTCGACCAGCGTCTACCGAATGAACGGAATGACGGGCGCGGTGACGACGCCCATCCCCAACAGCGGCCGACGGATCGTGGGGGCCGGCGTCTCGACCTGCGCGCCGATCATGATCCAGTAGCGCTTGTCATGTTGACGGCCCCCACCGCGTCCGGTAACTGCGCTCGCGCTTTTGGCGGTGGTAGCTCAATTGGTAGAGCACAGGATTGTGACTCCTGGGGTTGCCGGTTCAATCCCGGTCCATCGCCCTGACGTAGCAGTGCAGCACCGGCGCCTATAGCTCAGCTGGATAGAGCATCGGCCTTCGAAGCCGAGGGTCGGGGGTTCGAATCCCTCTGGGCGCGCAACCGATGCCGATGCCTTCACCCGAACAGGAATGGCTCGCCACGGTCTACCGGCCGAACGAGAAGCAGCTCACGGTGCGCGCGGTGATCCTCGGGATGATCATCGGCGCAGTGATGTGCCTGTCGAACCTGTACGTCGTGCTCAAGACGGGCTGGAGCATCGGCGTCACCGTGGTGGCCTGCATCATCGCGTGGGCGCTGGTGTCGGGCGGCAAGGCGCTCAAGGCGACCGGCGGCTTGGGCCAGCTCGAGAACCAGGCGATGGGCGACGTGGCCTCGGCGGCTGGCTACATGACGGGCGGCGGCAACATGGCGGCGCTCCCCGCGCTGGTGATGCTCACCGGGCAGCGGCCGGAGGCCTGGGTGCTCGTGCTCTGGTTCGCCGGCATCGCCACCTTGGGCGTCTTCGCAGCGATCCCGATCAAGCGGCAGCTCATCAATCAAGAGGCGCTCCCCTTTCCCACCGGCACCGCCACCGCCGAGACGATTCGCGCGCTCCACGCCGAGGGTGAGTCGGGGCGCCAGCAGGCGAAGTGGTTGGGGTTGAGTGGCATCGCCGGGGCGCTGATCGCCTGGGTGCGTGACGCCACCGTCTCGTGGATGCCGTTTCGGCTCCCCGCCACCTTCAGCGCGCCGGTCACCCTGCGGGGCAAGCCGCTCTCGGAGTGGACGCTCGCGCTCGAGGGATCGCTGCTGATGGTCGGGGCCGGCGCGTTGATGTCGTTTCGCACCGGCTGGTCGCTCTTCCTCGGCGCGGGGCTGACCTTCGGGGTGATCGCGCCCGAGCTGTACTCCGCGGGCATTCTCAAGGAGGTCGGCTACAAGCCCATCGCCGGCTGGGCGGTGTGGCTGGGCGCGGCGATCCTCGTCTCCTCGGGGCTCACCTCCTTCGCGTTCCAGTGGAAGAGCGTGGTGAAGAGCCTGCGCGAGCTCGCGACGCTGCTGCGGAAGAAGAAGCACGGCGAGGCCGACCCGCTCGAGGGCATCGAGCCGCCGGCGTCGTGGTTCCCGATCGGGTTCTTGATCGTCGGGCCGCCGGTGGTGTTCCTCGGTTGGTACGCGTTCGACATTCCCCTCTGGGCGGGTGCGATCGCGCTGCCGCTCTCGGTGCTGATGGGGGTGATCGCGGCGCGGGTGACTGGAGAGACCGACGTCACGCCCACCAAGGCGCTCGGGCCGGTGACGCAGCTCATCTACGCGGCGCTCCTGCCGAAGGCGCTCACCCCGAACATCATGAGCGCGAACATCACGGGCGGGGTGGGCCTGCACGCAGCGGATCTGCTGACCGATCTGAAGAGCGGCTACCTCGTCGGCGCGCGGCCTCGGCAGCAGGTGATCGCCCAGTTCTTCGGGGTGATCGCGGGCTCGCTCGCGGTGGTGCCAGCGTTCATGATCCTCGTGCCCACGCCCGACGTGCTCGGCTCGAAGGAGTTCCCTGCGCCCGGCGCGCTCGTCTGGGCGAACGTGTCGAAGATGCTGGTGACCGGCCTCGACGCGTTGCACCCGACGGCGCGATGGGCTGCCGCGATCGGCTTCGTCCTCGGCACGGTGCTGGCGATCCTCGAGGCGAAGCTGCCGAAGAAGGCCAAGGCCTGGGTGCCCTCTCCGTCTGGCCTCGGCATCGGCATCGTCATTCCGGCGTACAACTCGATCATGATGTTCGTCGGCGCGGCGATCGCCGAGTGGTACCGCGAACGCAAGGGCGACAAGGCGGCCAGCGAGAAGACGGTGCCGATCGCGTCGGGGTTCATCGCCGGCGAGTCGATCCTGGGGATCGTGATCAAGATGCTCGTCGCGTTTGGCGTCATGCCGAAGGGCTAGACCCAGGCTCGACCGACCCGCGCGAGCGGAGATCGACGACGCCGAGCTTCTTCGCCGAGCACGTCGTCGTGCGGGCAGAAGGCGTCGACCTTGAGTGTCGAGTCGCTCGAAACGATCACCTCAGCGCTCGCCCCAGTGCAGCTTCGTTCGCAAGACGCCGTAGTAGTCGATCTTCGGGTTGCGAATGATCTGCACCCTGGTCGCCGACTTCGTCACCTCGAGCTGATCGCCCTGCCTCAGCGCGAGGCCGGTCTGCCCGTCGATCGTGAGGAAGACGTCGGTGAGCTCGCGGGTCAGCTTGACGATCAGCGGCCGATCGGCGGGCACCACGACTGGGCGCTGGGTGAGCGCGTGCGGACAGATCGGAGTGACGATCATGC
>Ga0268298_10006777_pt1 | contig 10292 bp, 9 predicted proteins | sample WWTPWeurt_MetaG_FD_194462 | JGI IMG/M metagenome (GOLD analysis project Ga0268298, IMG submission 194462) | Activated sludge microbial communities from WWTP in Nijmegen, Gelderland, Netherland - WWTP Weurt | ecosystem: Engineered > WWTP > Aerobic digester > Activated sludge | place: Netherlands... | reverse complement strand
GTTCTTTAACAGAAGATCTTAAGAAACAAATTTCGCAAAAGATTCGAGATTCCGTTTCTCCAAGACACGTTCCCGCCTATATCTTTCAGGTGCCCGATATTCCTTATACTAGAAATCTAAAGAAGGTAGAGCTGGCAGTGAAAAGAGTGATTCAGGATGAGCCAGTCACAAACAGAGACGCACTCGTGAATCCTGAGTGCCTTGAATTTTACAAAAACATTCCAGAACTTCGGAGTCAGTCATGAATGTATACGATCTGCCCATTCGTCCGCGAAGAAATCGCAGGACAGAATCCATTCGCAGCATTGTGCGAGAACATTCCGTTTCGAGTACGGACTTGATTCAGCCAATGTTCGTCTGTGAAGGGAATCAAAAGAGCGAGGCAATCGTTTCGATGCCGGGGATTTTTAGACTCAGCACGGATCTCATTGTCAAAGAGTGCGTCGCGCTTTTCGAACTGGGCGTTCCCGGGGTTGCGCTCTTTCCCGCAATTTCGGATTCCAAAAAAGATAAGAAGGCAACCGAATCTCTAAACGATGATGGCCTCCTTCAAACAACCGTGCGCGCCATCAAGGCCGCGGTTCCCGGAATCACTGTGATCACAGATGTGGCCATGGATCCTTACAGTTCAGATGGTCATGACGGATTTGTAAACGAACAGGGCGAAATTGTAAATGACGTCACTCTTGACATTCTGGCGAACATGGCCGTTTCTCAGGCCCGGGCCGGTGCGGATATGGTGGCCCCGTCTGATATGATGGACGGAAGAGTGGGAGTCATTCGCGAAGCGCTTGATGATCACGGTTTTACAAATGTTGGGATTCTTTCCTATTCCGCGAAATATGCGTCTTCGTATTACGGCCCGTTTCGCGATGCCCTTTCGAGTGCGCCAAAGTCGGGGGATAAGAAAACCTATCAGATGGATCCTGCCAATGTTCGCGAAGCGATTTATGAAGTCGAACTCGACATAGCGGAAGGCGCGGATATGGTCATGGTGAAACCGGGATTGCCGTACCTGGACGTTCTTCGCGCTGTTTCTGAGATTTCAAATGTGCCGGTCGCCGTCTACAACGTGAGCGGCGAATACGCAATGTTGCGCGCGGCCGCAGAGAAAGGATGGCTGGATTACCAGAAAGCAGTTCTTGAGGCACTTCTTTCTTTTAAACGCGCCGGTGCTGATATGATTTTGACCTATCATGCGAAGGAAGCAGCGGAGTGGCTCAAATCAAAATGAACGCGGACGTAATTGTAATTGGTGGCGGGCTTTCTGGCCTCAATGCAGCTCGATTGATTCATCGCGCGGGAAAAAAGGTGCTCGTTCTGGAAGCGCGTGATCGCGTGGGCGGACGCACCCTTTCCAAGAAATTTGGAAATAGCGTCATTGATCTTGGCGCACAGTGGGTGGGGCCAACTCAGGATAGAATTTTGCGACTGGCAGAGGAGCAGGGTCTTCGAACATTCCCGCAGCATACGGGTGGTCGTCAAATTCTAGCGCTCGGTGACAAAGTCTCCACATACACAGGCACGATTCCTTCTTTGCCCGTTCATTCTCTCATTGAACTGCATCTGCGAATTACAAAGATAGAAAAGGAATGCAGACGCGTACCTCTCGAAGCGCCGTGGACTTTCCCTGATGCGGAAAAGTGGGATGCGATGACGGTTGAATCCTGGAAACAGAATCATGTGTATACTCGCGGAGCGCGCGCGAGTCTCGATGCGGCGGTGCATGCTATTTTCGCATGCGAACCATCAGAGATATCATTTCTATACTTTATGCACTACTTACATTCCGGTGGCGGCCTGATGCGCCTGGCAGATGTGAAAAACGGAGCGCAACAGGACCGGATCTTCGGCGGAACACAGCAGATCTCTTCTCGTATGGCCGCGGATCTGGGTCGGCGCGTGATTCTCTCTTCTCCGGTCCTTAGAGTAGAACAAACATCCAGAGGGGTGACTGTTTACACTCGCAAAACTAAATACAGTGCCAGAAGAATCATCATCGCTCTTTCTCCTACTCTTTGTTCGAAAATTGCATTTTCGCCGGCGCTGCCAGTGGCGCGCGACCAGTTGCATCATCGCATGCCCATGGGATCGGTCATCAAGACCTTCGCATTGTATGATCGTCCATTCTGGAGAGAGCGCGGCTATTCGGGCGAAGTGGTGAGCGACGGAACATGCGTTCGCCTTGCATTTGATGCGAGCATTCCGGGATCTATGCATGGACTTCTGGTTGGATTCATTTCCGGGGAAAACGCGAGAGAGTGGTCGGACCGGACCCCGAGAGAGAGAGAAGCTGCCGTCGTGTCTGATTTTGTTCGCTTCTTTGGAGAAGAGGCGAGCGATCACAGAGGATACCTGGAACAAAACTGGATTGCAGAAGAATTCAGTCGGGGCTGCTACGCCGGCCTTATGCCTCCTTCTGTGATGACGTCATTCGGCAATGCTCTGCGAGATCCGTGCGGACTCATCCACTGGGCAGGCACAGAAACAGCGCGGCACTGGAATGGATATATGGAAGGAGCACTCGAGGCAGGAGAGCGCGCCGCCGCAGAAGTACTCGAGGCGCGCTGATTGCAGACTAAGCCGCGGCTTTTTGCTGACTTTGATCGATGACGATCGTTCCCGACCAGCGATCATGCAGAGTGCGATGTTGCGGGGAAAATAGAAAGAATACGTCTAGAAAGTATGTAAAGCCAAACCTATTTTGTAACCAACGACACAATCGCCTTACATGTGTTTGTAGCTGGCGCCTTTTTCGAGTAGATCCAGATAACCGCTGAGCTTGTGCCTGAGCGCTTCTCCTATCTCCACAACCTTTTCTTTGAATCGATTGTTGTAAGCTGCCCGTTCCTCCTCATTCAGATTGGCAACAATCCCATCCACAATCGCGGCGCGCTGTGATTTATCCGGAGGTGTTTCCATATTCAGAATTTGTTCTGCATACAGATCCGAGATTTTTTTTCGCACACTTGCGCGTTTGAGGAAATCTTCCTCGGAGAATCCAAGATTCTCGAGTACCACGATTCTACCGGCATGAGATGTATTGTCCAGCACTGCGTCTTCCAGCTCTAGATCCGCTGAATTCATCAGTGCGACCAGTTCCTTTTCGGAAAGCCAGCTGATGAGACGTTGCAGTTTGACTTTGTTCAACGCGGATATTCTTTCATAGAAATCAGGTTCGCGATACATCATCCGGCGGCCTCCGGAAGGATTCGTCCCTGGCGTACTGTGACCGGGGAACCTTCTGCTACGAAAACAGAGGCGGGCGTTTTTGACAGAGGTTCTACAAATTCCGGTCCGTACGTGCGTGCAACATCTACGTCTACTCTGGGTTCTTTGCAGGAAAGAACGCGCCATTCTGGATGTTCAACTCTATACTCAACCGTTTGACCGGCCGGGCTTTTCACATATCCAAAGTAATGTTCAATGATAAAATGTTCCTGCGATCCCGCAGCCGGGTAGGAAGGGTTCCCTGTGCATTTCGCACCAATCGAATGCCTCTTTTCGTCTAACCATGAGTAGACGACTCTGCCGTTCACTGCAAGCGCGCTATTTTTAATATCCAGAATGTGACTCATGGGATGTGACACGTATCGCTCTCCATATGCTTTTCGAGCAACCAGCGCAATTGCGTATCTGGGGACAATTTCTTTGAGGAAGCAGACTCCTCTCCTGGTTTCCTCTCCTTCTTTTCTTTTCACGTAGAATCTAAGATTGATTTCTTCAAAGTTGGTGTGAAATGGAATGGGCAGTTTTCCCAGAAGGCGAGTGCGAAGAAACATAAACCCGACCAGACTCACGAAGCATTTTCCGCCGAATAGATCCAGCTCTACTCCGCGTGGAACGTGGGGTGCCAGTATGTCCGGATTCACTTCATAGTTCACAAGCAATAAATGACGCCAGTCTGCCGTCAGGAAAATTTTGCCATCCGTGTTTGCTTGCTTTTGCGATGATGCTTCCATAGATTCCGTTAGACGAATTTCAAGCTACCTTGTTCGAGGCGACGATAATAGCAGGAGTATCTATATTTATCCTTTTCTTTTGTGTGGCAGGCACCCTGGCCCTCGAGTTCTGCGAGAAATAGGAGAGAGTTTTGTTCGCAGTTGACCCGGATCTCCTTCAATCGCAAACGATTGCCTGAAGTGTCACCCTTTACCCAGATTTCTTTTCGCGACGTGCTGAAGAAAGTGACGAATCCAGTTTCAATGCTTTGCTTCAGTGCGGCATCGTTTACGTATCCAAGGATTAAGACGTCTTTGGTCTTCGCGTCCTGAACAATGACTGGTAAGACTGCACCTGCATCGGCTGCCTTCCTGGTTTTTTCAAAATCCAGCGAGAGGGTTTTGCCTTCTTCTACTTCGATCATGGAGCAACACTGTTTGTGTGACGCCCGGCTGCATCTCGAAATTCTGGTCGTAATCCTGCCGGGCAGACAAAAAATAATCCCGTGCAGGAACTTCTTCTCAAGCGCCATAGTGTCTTTCGCGGCGATGTGACGCTCCCCGGATCAAAATCGATCGCCAATCGCGCTCTTTTGCTCTCAAGCCTGGCACAGGGAAAGACGATCCTGCGAGGTCTGCCAGATGCAGATGACGTGACTGTGTTTCGCCGCAACCTTCCGAACCTCGGAATTCAGGCGACCGAGATGGGAGACTCTCTGGAAATTGTGGGTGCGGGAGGTTCTTTTCCCGTGCAAAAAGCCGACATCTTTGTTGAGAACGCAGGTACGGCCATGCGACCTCTTGCGGCCGCTCTCTGTGCCGGGAAAGGCGATTTTGTAATTGATGGCAATGAACAGATGCGACGTCGACCGATTGGAGATCTTGTGCGCGGTCTGGCAGAACTGGGAGTAGATATCACAGCTGCGCAGGCAACCGTGCAGGGGAAGCTGGAAATGGTTCCTCCTGTAACCATACACGCGAAAGGAATTGCGGGGGGGCGAACGCGTCTTTCTGGAAACGTATCGAGTCAGTTCATTTCTGCAGTGCTACTGGCAGCGCCCCTGGCAAGCAAGCCTCTGACACTGGAAGTGCCAGGAGATCCTGTAAGCAAACCCTACATAGATATGACCATTTCTATGATGAAGCAATTTGGCGCTGGTGTTCGAAGGGAACGTTATTCGCTTTTTGAAATTGCGCCGCAAAGGTATATTTCTCCTGGAGAGTTTACTATAGAAGGAGATGCAAGCGCTGCCACTTACTTTCTATCTCTGGGCGCTCTCAGCGGGCCTGTGACTGTTCGCACGATCTACTCTGATTCAGTGCAGGGAGATGTTCGATTTGCAGATGTGCTCTCGCGGATGGGCGCGGTGGTAACTCGTTTAGATGATTCCATTACAGTCAAGCGCGGAAACTTGCGCGGCATAGACATAGACATGAACGACATGCCGGATGCGGCCATGACTCTTGCCGTTCTTGCCCTATTTGCAGAAGGACCTACTCACATTCGCAACATTGCCAACCTTCGTGTAAAAGAATCCGAGAGAATTGCCGGGCTGGCGTCTGAACTTAGAAAGCTGGGTGCCATTGTGGAAGAGGGGCACGACAACCTGAAGATCGTTCCGCCTGCTCGCATTCAATCTGCAGTCATCGAAACATTTCAGGACCACAGAATGGCTATGGCGTTTTCTCTGGCCTCTTTTGGTGCGGACGTTACCATTCTCGATCCCATGTGCGTGCGAAAAACATATCCTGCCTATTTCGAAGATTTCAAGAGAGTGTTCGGGTAATGGAAGACATAGAAGCGCTTTTTGATTCTCAGAACGGTCACTTCATCGTAGACTCGGAGAATGGACGGGCCATGCTCACTGTGCACTCTCCAGGAAAAAAAGGGATGCCAGTGAGACTCACGGACGTTCTTGCCAGACTTGAATTGTTTCGTGTTTCAGGATTCTCAAAAAATGTGCTCGAAGCGATTGTGCAAGATGCGGACGGAATGCCGCATGACGTTGGAATTTTCCCCGAACCGGACGCGATCGCCGCACGAGTGGAGATAGAGCTTTCCCCCGATAAAATGCAAGCATACGCAGTGATTCATCCTCCTGTCCACGGAGGCCGCTGGGTTTTAGAATCAGAGCTTTCTTCCGCTATGGAAGCCGCGCATATTGTGCATGGAGTTCGCGCAGAATGGAAAACCCAGGCTCTCACGCCAGTATCCATGGATGGACCAATCCGATCCTTGATCGCGCAGGGCACACCCGTGCAGATGGGAGTCCCTGCAACAGTTGAATACGGAGTGGATCCCAGGCCTGGTCTTGCTCCTGCTGCAGACGGGGAAACCAGAGTGGACTTTCGCAAGATTCACGTGATCCAGACTTGCGAAGAAGGAAAAATACTCGCACGTATTTTCAAAGGGGAGCCAGGCCATGCAGGTGTGACTGTGACAGGAGAGGTGAAGGATCCACCGGAACTCCTGGTGATGCGATTGGTCGCGGGAATCAACACGCGTTTGTCTGCAGATGGTTCCGTGATCGAAGCAGAGAAGAGCGGTCATGTTCGTTTGCGCGAAATAGAAATGCCAGGAGAGATCAGACTCCATTTCGATGTGGATGATGTTCTCAAACTCGAAACCGTCGATTTTTCCACAGGGCACATCGATTTTCCCGGGACAGTCATAGTTACTGGAGTCGTCGCGGATGGATTTGACATTGTTGCTTCTGGAGATGTGATCCTTGAAAAAACGATTGGAGCCGTGCACGTGCGAGCCGGCGGTTCCATCTTCTTATCTGAAGGAGTCATTGGCAGAGGAGCTGCCAGCCTTCAGGCGGGCGGACAGATCCTTTCGCGTTTTGTTCAGTCTGCGGCACTTCATGCAGGCGGGTCCATTGTGATTGAGGATGCTGTCTTGCATTCGAGGCTTGTATCGGGTAAAGACATTTCCGTGGAACAGGGCAAAGGTGAAATCCTGGGTGGAGAAGCAATCTGTTCTGGAATCTTTCGCGCAAATAGAATCGGGTCCAGACTGGAAACACCCACCAGAATCGTTCTTGGGCTGGATCCGGATACGCTCGAGAAATTGCGGGCCCTGGATCGAGATATCTACGAAAAGAAAAGAATCCTCGACCGGGTGGAAAGCCATCTCAAGCAACTGGAAGAAGCTCGCCAGAGAAGAAAGGAAGTGGATCTGGACACAGAATCCAAACTCCTCGAACTCCGTGAAAAACAATCGAGCATTGTAAATGCGCTCGAAAAACAGAGACGCAAGCTCCAGGATCGAATCGCTCCCAATCCAAAATCCGCGCTGCATACCCTGGAAGCTCATCCGGGCGTGGAAGTATACTTCGGAGTGGGAATCGCACCCTATCGCATTTTTGGAAGACCCGTTCGCAATTTGAAACTCACTCTCGCGGACGGAAAAATCCACGCAGGAAAAATATAATGGCTCGTTCTCTTCAATTCATTGGTGGCACAGGAACTGTCACCGGATCCAAGTACTTGATTACTACAAAGAACAACAGGATACTCGTGGATTGTGGCCTGTTTCAGGGCCTCAAGGTACTTCGCGAAAGAAACCGGAAGCCTCTTCCACTATCTCCGCGCAGCATCAGTCATGTTGTTCTCACCCACGCGCACCTGGATCATAGCGGGTATGTACCTCTTCTTGTAAAGAAGGGCTACAGCGGGGAGATTTTGTCCACGCGTGCCACCAAAGCGTTATGCGGCATTCTACTTCCAGATTCCGGTCGTCTTCAGGAAGAGGATGCTCACTACGCAAACAAGCATCAGTTCACAAAACATGAGCCTGCTCTTCCATTGTATACGGAGAAAGATGCTCGTCATTGCTTGAAGTATTTTCGAACTGTAGAGTATCATCAGAATATAAAACTAAGTAAAAACATATCATTTGAATACTTTCGTGCGGGACACATCCCCGGCTCATGCATTGTAAAATTCAATCTGGGCGGAGAAACTGTGGTATTTTCGGGAGATCTTGGTCGCCCCATCAACAATCTTCTGCCACAGCCAGATCGTGTAACAGATGCGGACGTGCTGGTTCTCGAATCCACCTACGGGGATCGCGTTCATGACAGAGAAGACCCCGAAGTATTGCTCGAGCGCTTGATCAATAAGACCGTACAGCGTAAAGGTAGAATCTTAATCCCGGCTTTCGCAGTGGGACGCACTCAGGAAATTCTTCACTTTGTCATTCGCCTCAAAAAACAAAATCGAATTCCCCAGATCCCGATTTACGTGGATAGCCCCATGGCAACAGAAGCAACCCGGGTGTTTTTGTCTTTTTCCGAGGAAAATCGCCTGACGGCTGAAGAAGCCGCTGATATGCGCGCGCATGCACGGTTTGTGGATACAACAGAAGAATCAAGAGCCCTCAACGACAGCAAAGAGTCTGCTATCATCATTTCTGCAAGCGGAATGGCTACGGGTGGTCGCGTACTGCATCATCTAGAACACATGGCTGATGTTCCCGAGAATATGGTTATTTTCGCCGGATTCCAGGCAGCAGGTACGCGAGGAGCCGATATGGTGGCCGGTGCGCGTCAAATCAAGGTTCATGGTAGAATGATTTCAGTTCGCGCTGAGATTCAATGCCTGGATGTTCTGTCTGCTCACGCGGATGCAGATGAAATCATGCAGTGGCTCGGGGGCTTTCGTAAGCCACCTCGTCATACGTTCATTACTCATGGTGAACCTCAATCAAGCGAAGCGCTTCGCAAGCGGATTCAATCTGAACTTGGGTGGAGTGCTTCTGTTCCCGATTATCTGGAAACGGTTTCCCTTGATCGGCTGTGAAGAAAACTTCAAAATCGTATCAGCTGTTTTTTGAAGGAGACGATTACTACTCCGCTCTCAGGCGCGACATCGCATCTGCTTCGCGTTGCGTGCTTATGGAATCGTACATTTTTGAAGACGACGAGATCGGGCTTGAGATCATCGAGTCTCTGATCGCCGCGGCAAGAAGAGGAGTGCTTGTGCGAATCATCGCAGACGGTGTGGGCTCTTACAGCCTTCATCAGGATGCGATACGCCGCATGCGCGCTGAAAAAATTGAACTGAGCATCTTTCGGCCTCTGGGATGGTTCGGGATGCTCTCTATTCGCAATCATCGCCGCAGTCATCGCAAGCTTGTAGTGATCGATGGAAATATCTGCTATGCTGGCGGTATGAACATTGTGCGAGATCACAGCAGGCGTGCCGTGGGGCACGAAAGCTGGCGGGACTCGATGATTCGGCTCGTGGGTCGAATCGCCATGGATGCAGAACTTTCTTTTGATAGAATGTGGCGCTTTGTTTCGGGTAGAAAGCTTGTGTTTCCGAGATCGCGACCAGCCGGAGTGGTATATTCGTCCGCCGATTTGCAGCTCATTGAAAACACCCCACGCTTTCGCCTGGCATTTCGAAGAGCGTATCGCGATTCTCTTGCGTCCGCGCAAAACAGAATCTGGATTGAGTCTGCTTATTTCATTCCGACTTTATCTTTCCTGCGCCTTCTCAAGAGAAAGGCGCGCGCGGGAGTGGATGTGCGCTTACTGGTAAGTGAAAAGAGCGACGTAAAAGCTGCCTTCTATGCGAGCCGATTTGTTTTTTCGGGTCTGCTGAAAGCAGGCGTGCGCATTTATGAAGTTCGCGCCCGATTTGTTCATTCTAAAGCCCTGGTCGTGGATGATCGAATCTCTATTGTTGGATCTGCGAACCTGGATCACAGAAGCTTTTTGCATGATCTGGAATTGAGCATTCGGTCCACAAGGCCTGACATAAATCATGATCTTGCTCATCAGTTTTCTGTCGATGCATCCCGGGCAAGGTTGATTGATGGAGTAGAGTGGGGGAAGCGGCCTTTCACCGTCAAGTTGCTTGAGAGATGGTTCTTTCTATTCAAATTCTACCTGTGAGGGGATTATGAAATTCGTAAAAGCAGAAGAAGCAGTCAGTGTGATTCAATCGGGGAATCGTATTTTTGTACATGGCGTCGCCGCCACTCCTCATCGCTTGATAGATGGAATGATGGCCAGAGCCTCCGAACTGCGCGACGTAGAACTGGTGCACATACACACAGAGGGAGGTGCTCCCTATGCGAAGCCGGAGTTTGCGTCCAGTTTCAAAACCAATGTCTTTTTTGTCGGGGGGAATATTCGAGAAGCGGTTCAGAATCATAGAGCGGATTACGTTCCGGTCTTTCTCAGCGAGATCCCCGCACTTTTCAGAAAAAAGATCCTGCCCATTGACGTGGCCATGATTCATGTTTCTCCTCCAGACAATCATGGATACTGTTCCCTGGGGGTTTCTGTAGACATCGCACGCGCCGCGGTTCAGTGCGCGGGTAAAATCATCGCACAG
>Ga0268298_10006776_pt1 | contig 10293 bp, 10 predicted proteins | sample WWTPWeurt_MetaG_FD_194462 | JGI IMG/M metagenome (GOLD analysis project Ga0268298, IMG submission 194462) | Activated sludge microbial communities from WWTP in Nijmegen, Gelderland, Netherland - WWTP Weurt | ecosystem: Engineered > WWTP > Aerobic digester > Activated sludge | place... | reverse complement strand
TCTGGGCTCTAAAAATGCCGAACGGGTTTTGTTATACCTCTTCACACGCGAAGAAGGTTATGCGCGTGAGATTGCCAGCTTTTACAACACGGACCTGAAACCCATCCAAATGCAATTGGACAAGTTCGAAAAAGGCGGAGTCCTTGTCAGCCGCTCCATCGGGCGGACGCGACCCTACGAATTCAATCCGCGTTACCCTTTCTTGAATGAGTTGAAAACCTTACTCGAAAAGGCGTTATCGTTTTACCCTGCCAAAGAACAGGAAGAGTTGACAATGAATCGACGCCGTCCACGGGCGAAAGGGAAGACACTATGAAAAAGATCAAGAACATGAGCCAGGTGGAATTAGCAGCTTACGTTCAAGACTCATTGCAAGCAGATGGGATTCAAGTTGTGCTTTCAGGCGGGAGCGCGGTTTCGTTTTACAGCAGCAACAAATATGTTTCAAAAGACCTGGACTTGATCAACACAAGCTTTTCACGACGCAGCAAGATCAAAGCCGTGATGGAAAGGCTTGGCTTCCACGAGCAGGGACGTTACTTCATCCATCCCGAAACAACCTTCTTCATCGAGTTCCCCGATGGACCACTATCTGTTGGAGAAGAACCTGTGAAAGAGATTAGCGAATTCGAGCTTTCCACAGGGACATTGCGAGTGCTCTCCCCTACGGACTGTGTCAAAGACAGGTTGTGTGCGTTCTACTTCTGGAATGACTTGCAGGGATTGGAGCAGGCAACCTTGGTGACAAAAAGCCAAAAAGTGGACTTGAAAGAAATCAAACGTTGGTCGAAGGTAGAGGGAAAAGTAAAAGAATTTAAAGCATTTACAGAAAAGCTTTGAGCTTCCCCCCACCACCCGATTGGATTGCAGTGTGGTTTAATATTTGAACGCAGTACATTCAGCCTGCCAAAGGATCATTAAATGAAACCAAATATCTTTATGAGTTATTCACGCCGCGAAACTGGTTTTGTAGATGACCTGACCTATAGGTTGGAAAAGGCAGGGTTTAATGTTTGGTTAGATTTCCGCCGATTAATTCCAGGCACACCTTGGGCAGGGCAGATCGACAAGGGATTAAGGGAATCAGATGTGGTCTTATTGGTGGTTTCCAAAGATTCCATCGCGTCGCAGTTCGTGGAATTGGAATGGCGCCATGTATTGGAGTATGAGCACAAGCGCATCATTCTCGCTATTTTCGAAGCGGTAAAACTTCCGCCTGAATTAAAAAAATACGAATGGGTGGATTTTCGCGGCAGTTACGAGGCGGGGCTTAAGGAACTCATCGGTCAATTAAATACCCCAATGCAGGAAATGCAACCTGCACCTGAAACCGGCTTCAAAGTGCCCTTGATCGTTTGGGTGACGGTGATCTTTGCTTTTTTTCTCGCCCTTTCTTCGCTATATTCGTTTTGGACGATCTTGATCCCGCTGATCTTGCTCCCGCTTCCCTTGCAGGTACTCAAACGCAACTACAATTTCTCGCGGATCCAGAGCATCCTGGTGTTTCAGCCTGTTTCACTATTTTTGGTCGTCCTGCTAATGTTCGAAACGGGCGTATTCCAAAATGAGGCAATATTGGGGTTGAGCGATTTTTACTATTCCTTATCCCCATTTTTCAGGTTCTTGTACGATGCGATGCAATGGATGTTTTTCCTGTCCATATTCCTGCCGTTCTTCCTGTTGCGCACTGCAGGGATGCAACGCTGGGGCAAACCCGAAGCCAATATGCCAAAGTTTGCCAACCCGTATAAACCAAACAATCCCAAGCCCAAGCCAATTACTTTCTTTATCGATCATGTTGAGCAGGATTCTGTTATGGCGAAGGATATCTCAAAGGGATTGACCAGATATGGGCACATCCCCGCTGCGGATCTTAAATCCGCTGAAGCAGTCTTCGCGTTGGTCTCACGCTTCAAAACGGACACGGAAGCTGATCCAGAAAAACAGACCGTTTTCCCCGTTATGGTTCAGACCGCTCAACCTTCAGAGAAACTCTCTCACGTGCAGTGGGTCGATTTTCGTAAGGGGTTGCGCAATATAGATGCAGTTGCTCAATTGCTGCCCGACCCCGCAAAGATGCTGACTGCATTAGGCGTGCGCCCCACCAGCGGTACACAGACCGTCATGCCGGGCATCATTAGCGCCTTCGTAAATTTTTTACTGGGCATGGTTTTTCTCGATATTGGCTCATTAGCCGCCTATGTGATCGAGCTCTGGGCATTTGATGGCGGCGCCATTATGTTGCCGGGTATTCTATATTTTGGCATGTATATCATCGCCATGTTTCTCATCTTTGGGGTGATCTACCTGGTGAATACCTCGTTGACCGCGCGCCGCGGCTGGCTGGCTTCGATAAACGGTTTGATTTTTTCACAAGCGTTGTTATTTGTATTGTTCTACTGGCAGGCAGCACAAGTTGATAATATAGACGCACTTTATGCCCAAAGCGGTGTGACGGATCCGGGCGGGTACTTCATTATGGTCCCCTTCCTCGTGTATATCGCAGGCGGTTTCCTTCTAAGTGCAGCAGCCCTGTTCCGCTTCAGTGACATTCGACGCTGGTTCCCAGCCAAGACAACGTGAGATGGCAGCATATTGTTATGCTGGGGAAGTGCTATAAAGCAAATTCAACTTGCGTTCTGATTCTCCCCACCACCGCGGACAAGTTCCTCACGACCTCATCATTCCCAAAGCGGACAACACCTTCTCCCGCCGTTCACCTTCCTCTTTCTGCAAGTTGTGTATGTCTCTACAAAAACACCGCACTTGAAACTTTGAATTTCTCCGCAAGGAATCGAATCTGGCGGACGTTCAATTCGCGCTTGCCGTTCAATATCTCAGAAACCACACCTTGCGATCCCACATCTGATAAATCAGATTGGGTTAAACCATGCTCTTCCATAAGGAACCGTAATACTTCTGCACCCGTCGCATCGGGAATCGGATAATGCTCTTCTTCATAGATTTCAATCAGCGTTCCGAGTGTATCCAACAACCCGTAAAGCGGATGTTTCTCGTTGTCCCCGATCTCATCCAATAATTCAGTGAGCCGCTTGACAGCCGCGTTGTATTCACGCTCGTTGCGAATGGACAGCAATGGTGCAATATTTGCCCAGTGGACTTCGAGTTCTTTAGTTGCGAGTGTCATTTTTCCAATCTCCTCGGTCATATTTTACATAAGTTTGCTTCGCATTATTCTTCTATCAGAAACTTATCCATAAACTCGCGCGGCTTCATGACTTCAATTCCCTGATATCCAGAGACCTTCAATAAATGCTTATCCCCGCTGACAATGACTTGACTGCCGCTCGCCAAAGCACAAGCAAAGAATTTGTCATCGTCGGGGTCTTCGCAGATCGCTTCTTTGAGTTCCACAGGCTGATAGACTTTGGCATGTTCAATGACAAAGTCCAAAATCGGATTCAAATCAACCTTGGGGCGTTCCTCAGCAAGGATTTCCCCAACCCGCCGATATTCATCCAGAATTTCCTGCGAAACGACCAGCTCAAATTCGCCTTCCTGCCAGGCTTTCAATATCTCTTACGGTGGACCACTAACACTTGCACCGAACGCAAGTGCGGTGAGAAGACCCCAGAGACAAATACATTCGTATCCATCACAACTTTCAAGTCCAGAACGATCTTCATTTCTTGCCCCGAGCCTTCAATACCGCGGACGTGATATCTTCCTCCGTCAACCCTGCTTCCTTAGCCTGTTGACGCGCCTGCTTGATCAGTTCATCGAACTGACTCTTATCAGGCAGGTTGACTACTTTCAGCACAACCACATCGCCTTCGCCAACGACGATAAACTGTGCGCCTTCCTGCAAATTCAACTGCTTGCGAATGGACTCAGGGATGACGACCTGTCCCTTCGATGACATGCGGGTGGTAGCTAATGTTTCCATGATTCACACTCCTTCTTACTAGTAAGATTATAACATGAAAAAGGATGAATGATGAATTTTGCCCCATTTGTAGAGAAATGCCCATCGCGGAGTCTCCCCTAAATTCCGCACTTTGGAATTTGGGGGAGATGTCCAACGGACAGAGGGGGCAAACGGACACACCGATCAATCACGCCAATCAGGGAGAGGTCACTCAACCCCGCGAACCACTACGCCCATCGGGGTTAGGTTCTTTTCTCTTCCCTCCTCGTTTGGATCGACGAATATAGTGCTTGACGTTTAGCGTATCGCGCTATATAATCAATCTGTGATCAAAACCTTCAAAGACGCTGAAACAGAGAAGATATACCAACGCGAACGTTCGCGGAAGTTACCATCTGACATTCAGCAAGTGGCATTGCGTAAATTAAGAATGCTCAACAACGCTATCAACCTCAATGACTTACGTGTGCCGCCTGCGAATAGACTTGAAAAACTTAGCGGCGACCGCGCAGGGCAACATAGCATCCGAATTAATGACCAATGGCGTATCTGTTTTGAATGGCGCGGCAGTGATGCATTTAACGTAGAAATAACAGATTACCATTAGAAGGAGCAAGAAATGACCAACAAACTTTCCCCCGTTCACCCAGGTGAAGTGTTGCTGGAAGAGTTCATCCTCCCGATGAACCTGAGCCAGAACCGTCTTGCCATCGACATCGGCGTGGATGCACGTCGCATTAACGAGATCGTGCTTGGTAAGCGCGCGATTACGGCTGATACCGCTTTGCGTCTCTCGCGCTTCTTTGGCAACTCCCCTCAATTCTGGCTGGGACTACAATCGCAATATGACCTTGACGTTGCCGAAGATCTACTCGGCAAACGGCTGGACCGTGAAGTCCGCCCATATGCAATGGCATAAATTAAAGAGCGACTCGAAAGGGTCGCTCTTTTCATTTCTCAACCAATACTTTTATTTTCCCCACCACCGCGGACAGTCCTCTCACGACCTAATCATTCCGACCCCCACCCGCCGAAGGTCCCCCAAATGTGACTTGCGTAGCCAAAGTCCGCGCCAGCGGACAAGATAAGACTCACCCCCATATCTGGGGGGTGGACTTGAAAATGCAAGGCTGGAGAGCGTCGAAGGATGGTCGAAGGAGTGTCGAAGGATCATCGAAGGATGACTGTAAGTGGATGATGCCATATCTGGGGGTGCGAAAGCTATATATGCTCCTTAATTTTCCCCACCACCGCGGACAGACTCTTCACGACATCATCATTCCGAAATCTGACCACCCTCAACCCCAGCGCGGACAATACCTTCTCCCGCCGTTCATCTTCCTCTTTCTGCAAGTCGTGGATGTCTCCATCGACTTCAATGACCAGCCCTGCCTTATGACAATAAAAATCGACGATGAATCCTTGAATAACTTGCTGCCTCCGAAAGTGGTCTCCCAGCTTATTGGCGCGCAATTCTTCCCACAAGATTTTCTCAGCGGGAGTCATATCGCGGCGGAGTTCCTTGGCGCGTTGTAGTTTTTCTTTGGTGACTTTTTGGTTCGTGACGATGTTTTTGATCGGCATGGCAACATTTTACTTGCTTGTTCGGGAAGTGTAATACAGCCAACAGACAAAACCCCTCTCCCGTCTCCCCTAAAGGGGAGAAGCTAGAACCATCTGCGCAAATGTGACTTGCTTAGCCAAAGTCCGCGTCAGCGGACAAGATAAAAGACACGCCCATGCCCTCTCCTTTAGGAGAGGGGCAAACGGAAACGCCGATCAAACACGCCAATCAGGGAGAGGTCCCTCAACACCGCGAACCATTACGTCAATCGGGGTTAGGTCCTCCCCCCCTCCCCTCCCCCGTTTGGAGTTGACAAATTGTCATGCAACACCGAACAAATGTCCGCTATAATGGGTATATACACCATGTACTACCGAAGAAAAATTCTCCTTGCCTTGATAGAAGTTTTTGGCGGCAGTCTGCAAAACACGGACTGTGAAAAACTTCTATTTAACTTCTGCCAGCAGACAGGCAAGAATCACTACGACTTTTTCCCCTACAAGTTCGGACCGTTCAGCTTTCTCTCGTATTACGATAAACGAAGAATGATTGATCTGGGACTTCTCAAAAAAGCGGACGATTTCCAACTCAGCACAAAACATTCATATCTAAACGAACTCACCCCAGCGGACAAAACCGCTCTGCTGAAATTCAAATCGCAAATTGGCGATTTACGCGGTGACAAACTCGTCAAGAAAATCTATCGAGATTTTCCCCAATACACCTCGCGGAGCAAAATCGCGGGTAGACATTTCTCCGCAGACGAAATCAATCAACTTCAATTCGCATGGAATACAGATACCAAGCCTGGCGTATTCTCCATCGGTTACGAAGGCTTGACCATTGACTCGTTCCTGAACAAACTCATTGCCAATAACATCACCGTCGTCGTGGATGTTCGCAATAACCCACAATCCATGAAATATGGATTTTCCAAGAAGAGCTTCAAGCAATATATCGAAAGCGCAGGGATGAGGTACATTCACATCCCCGAGCTTGGAATTCCATCCGCCATGCGCAAGGGACTTGGCGAATCTGTTTCGCACAAAACCTTATTCAAAGCGTACGAAAATAAACTTTTGCCAAATCATGAAACTGAAATCAAGCAACTAATTGACCTGACCAACCAAAACGAGCGGATTGCATTAGTTTGTTTTGAAGCCGACCATAACTTCTGCCATCGTCATACGTTGATCGAGCATTTGCAAGAGAATAGATCATTCAAGCGAGCCGTTATCCACTTATAAACCCACAAGGGGGAACAAATGACTTACCTTCCTGACGAACTCCCGAACGCCAGAGTATTGATTACCGTAAAGACCTACCCTCTGCCATCGCGCAGTTACACGGAATTGGTTTGCACGGCGGGATTGTTGAACGGTGAAAAATGGATACGGATGTATCCAATCCCATTTCGGTTTTTACAAGATGACCAAAAGAAATACCCAAAGTATTCATGGGTGAATATAAACTTAACTCGCAAGAAAGATGACTTTCGCCCTGAAAGTTACAGCCCCAAACTCGGCGTGGACGAGCCAATTAATGTTGGACAACACATCGGCACAGACAACGATTGGGCGGCACGGAAAAGTTATGTTCTCAAAGAAGTTTTCACTTCGATGAACGAACTGATTTCCCTTGCTAAAGACCCAAATCACAGAAAATCTCTTGCCACTCTAAAACCCACCCGCATCGTGGACTTTGTAATCGAAGAAGACGAGCGCGAGTGGAAACAGGAATGGCAAGACCAACTCAAGCAGTTCAATATGTTTGAATTACCAACTGAGCGGGGACACAAGAAACTCGTCAAGAAACTGCCCTACAAATTCTCATACCGCTTTTTCTCTGAAGGTGACAAAGAACCACGCAAAATGATGATCGAAGACTGGGAGATTGGTGCGTTGTTTTGGAAATCGCTCATCAGAAGAGATGGTGATGAGCAAGCCGCTTTGAAAGATGTAAAGCAGAAATACCTTGGCGAATTTATTCAGAAAGATTTGTATCTTTTCGTTGGCACAACCAAGCAATATCACAATGTGGCACCAAATCCATTTGTAATTATTGGCGTATTTTATCCGCCCAAGTCAGATCAGATCCCCTTGCTATAATTTTCTTCTTCCTTAGGAAACCACCACAACCACCCTTCCTACCAGTTTGAAGTTGAAATCGCCAATATAGCATCAGTACAAAAACAGAAAATGATTTCTAATAAAACGCGCTTTCCTTGATTGCTCAAGGAGAGCGCGGGGCTTTGCTGACAGGCTTCAACCATCTAGACTGGGATATAAGGTTGCAACAATTCAAATATTTTTTTTAACGCTCCTGACACCCAAGGTACTAGTGAGCCAAATTTCTTTGCAACAATTGCCACATTTTTCAGTAGGGCAATTATAGTTTCCCAATTAGGAGTTGTCTTCTTTATCTCCTTCAATACCCTGTCAACGTCCTTAACTACATCGTCTCCATCGGGTATTTTCTCTTTCACTTTCTCTAGTTCGATCTTGAAAGTTTCTATATCTTTAACGATTTCAGAGATGGTATTAGTTGCTGGCGAACCAAGTTCAATGTTTGCCAAATTGACCACAACATTATCATTGCCGTTGATGATGTTTGCTCCTGGGGAGTTGGTAATTTGCAATATTCTTCCAGCACGATCTATCATTTTTTCAAGTTCTTCAGTACTAGACATTAGGCACTCTCCTTTGTAGGTTTGCGAGAAAAGATTGGAGCACGATCAATTAATTTGTGCAACAACACGAAATCCAACAAAATAAAAATATTCGCTCTGCTTACCAGACTCCCGCCTTCCTAACTTTGGATCCCAGTCTTTAAAGCTGGCTCCACGAATTACCCTTTTCGTTATATCCTTGCCGATTAGATCTGCTTCAGTTTCTGATAAATTTACTTCCGTTCCCCATTTAGAAGATGTCCATTCAGCTGCGTTACCCAAGACGTCATATATACCCGCGCTTGTTGGTGGAAATACGCCAACTGTACAAGTAGATGAAGAACGAATATTATATTTTTGGGTAAGTAAATCGGATTCTTCCTCAAAGTTGAAATGTGTATTGTGGTCGGAAGAATAAGACAGCCACTGAATTTCCGTAGGCAACATCACATTGAAACCAATTTTCTCTGAGAGCCATTTGCAAAATGATACAGCAGAGAACCAATTAATATTAATGACTGGTGCGTTCTGAAGGTCTGAGTTTTCTATTAATCGATTTTGTATATTGCTCCAATAATTAAGCGCGTCGGTTGACCAATTCCAATATTTTTCTTTCTTGTAGCCTTCCGCAACAAACTGATTATACAGAGAGTTAGTTATTAAATAGCGACTTGCATAAAATGGCTCGGTTGCTATCTTGTTGCTTTTCTTGTAACTTCTTACTGTAATACTTTTTGAGGGAATCAATGTCCACGCATTATCGCTCTTGTCGGCAAAATTTGGATTCCAAATATCTTGGTTACTAAGATCGAAGCGTGGATCGCCAAGTATTGACAAGTATTGCCCAACATTGTGTCTATAATCAATATTTACAACTTGACGTCTAAGGGCTTCTGCCAGCCAATTCTTAACCGTATCAACAATAGGGAGTTTCGATTCTGGGTTGAATCGCGCAAAATGTTCACCCGCTAATAAAGCGCCATACCATCTGCCGTTTTCTGAATTACCCAACGATGAATTCAGCCTATTTTCAAGAGGATTTAAGTGAACAATGATTTTTTCAAGCCGCGAACGTCCAGCCTTCCCTGCATCTTCCAAAACCAACTGACAAACTGGCAACCATGCTTCCCACGAATGATTCAACATCCCCAACACAAGTTCTTCAACAGCTAAAGCCTCAGTATCGCCCAAATAATTTTCAAGCCATGTCTCTGGGAAGAATTCTTTTGTTTCCGAAAAAACGGCTTTTGCGGCGAGAGCTTCTCGCAAGCTTTGATGGGGAAATTCAAATCGCTCATATTGAACTTTGTCTTCTCCTAAGAAAGTTTGCGCGGGTAAAAGAATTCCATTGCGCATTTTTAATTCTTGCCAAACAGGCGAATCTTTTTCGAAGTTAATTTCTCTGCCTTCACTCTTTGTAAATTTAGCCCATGCATCTCTAAGAGTCTTTTCGGTAATAATTGCAGCGTGCTGATCTGCTTGGAAGCTCTGCGCTTGCGCTTCAAACGATACAATTGAAAGAACTTTTATAAGTTCATCGTCGTTCTGGAGTCTTAGTTTCTTGGCTAAATTATCTCCGCCATCGTTTTCAGCGTGCCTTGCCCATCTTTCTACTAACAACCTGATTATTTCATCGAACAGTTGAGATCTGCTTACAGATTGAGCACCACGTAAAGGGTGATACCGACACACCATATATGTTAGGAGAAGAGGAGTTTGAGCTAATGCTCTCATGTATGAAGTATTAATCACTTCATCTATATATTTTTTTGCAGCACTATCTAATTGTTCCTTCTCGCTTTCGCTGATGTCGTCTTCCGCTTTACCTTCCTTGCTCCGTTCGACTTTAACAATTTCTTCATGCCAATAATTAATGAATTTGGTAATTTGATCATTTTCAAAGGGTTGTAATTCTGCTGTGTTGAAATGAGAGTCAAGCCGCCACTCCGCATCATTGTTGTATGCGTATCTTCGGCTTGTCACGACAACTCGATTGTCACTATACCCTTCCGCCGTAGTAAAACTATTTAGTATCCTCTTTAACCTGTTGCGATCTCTCGCAACAAAATCGCTAGCAACTCCACCAATTGGGCTTGGCAAATGATCTAACCCGTCCAGCAAAATGATAGCATTGCCCAGGCGCAACATTTCAATTATGCTTTTTGTAACAGC
>Ga0268298_10006775_pt1 | contig 10294 bp, 7 predicted proteins | sample WWTPWeurt_MetaG_FD_194462 | JGI IMG/M metagenome (GOLD analysis project Ga0268298, IMG submission 194462) | Activated sludge microbial communities from WWTP in Nijmegen, Gelderland, Netherland - WWTP Weurt | ecosystem: Engineered > WWTP > Aerobic digester > Activated sludge | place: Netherlands... | reverse complement strand
CGAGGTCGGCGAGGTCGTGCTCACGGATCTGCACAACTACGGCGCCCCGTTCCTCCGCTACGTGTGTGGCGACTTGGCCACGCGGAAGGCCCGTGGCCGTTGCCCCTGTGGCCGCGGGCTCGACCGGCTCGGGCACGTCGAAGGCCGCGTCGCCGATACGCTTCGCGACGGCGCAGGCCAACCGGTCAGCGGGCTCCTGTTCAACGTCTTGTTTTCGGTGCTCGCCGATCGCGTGCACGAGTTCCAGGTTCTTCAACGGCGCGACGGGAGCGTCGACCTGTCTCTGGTGGCCGGTCGTGGTTTCGACGAGAACGTGCTCGAAGCGGCGCGTCGCGCTGCCTCGAAGTTCCTGCCGGGAGTCGAGTTTCGCACGCGTGTCGTGCAGAGGATCCCAGTCGACGCCAGCGGAAAGCGCCGCGTAGTGAGGGTCGAATCGTGAACACGCTGCGGCTCGCGCCGGGCCTCTGCTTCGGACTCTGGCTCGCGGCGCACCCCGCTCGCGCGGAGCCCGTGCTCGACTTCACCTGCGAGGCGTTGGTCGGCTACACGGACAACGCGCAGTCGTCCCCCGACAACCCCGTTCCGGGCGTGCCGCCCAAACGCGGCGACCACATGCTGATCCTGAGTCCCGGGATCGGCACGAGTTGGGCGTCACGGCGTGCCGTTTCGAGGCTCGGGGTGAGTTCGAGCGCCACGTTGTTCGCTCGGAACGAGGGCGCGGACATCTGGTCGAATCGGCTCGAATACCGGACCCTCGCGGAGCTCGGTCCGCGGACCTCTCTGCTCGTGACTTCGAGCGCCGCGACGACCAAGAGCCAGGCGTCGACGCTGTTCGGTCCCGCGCTGGCTTCGGAGCTCCCGACGACCCTCCAGGGACGCGGAACCACCCTGGCAGCGAGCGTCGAGGAGCGCGTCACCCAGGAGCTCACGGTGAGCACGAGTGGCTACGAGGCGCTGGCATTCGTCCACGGGCGCTCGCTGTTCGTGGACGACGCACCGGCGACGAGCAGCGCCAGCGGACGTGTCGGCCTCGACCGCAGCTTTCGGGTCGACGCGCTCGGCTTCGAGTGGTCCGAAGAGTACGCCGTTTTCCGCGCCAGCCCGGGCGGCACGGACTCCGAGCAGCTCGTGACGCGCGGAGTCGCGATCCACCGGCGCGACTACGGCCGCTACGTGGTGAGTCGGCTCGAGGCCGGGGCGGAGCGCGTGGATCGGCTGCGCTCGGGACGCTCCCTCCTGCGCCCGACGGCTGTGCTCCGGGTCGTGTACGAGGAGCGCTGGGGCCGTCTCGAGGCCTCCGCGTCGCATCGGGCCACGACCAGCGTGGAGCTCGGCCAATCGCTGTTCTTGGACGAGGTGCGCCTGGCCGGTGCGTTTCCGCTGATCGGCGAGCGCACGTTGCTCCTCGAGGGCGACGTCGGCTACGCCCGAGGCCGAGTGATCGAGGAGGACGGAACCGCGGGAGCTCGACTCGACATCACTTTCGTCGACCTGGCACTCGCCAGTCGGTTGTCGCCAGCCGTCACCCTCGGGAACCGGTTTCAGTCGACCCGCCAGCTCTCCGACGCCACCGCACCCCCCGCGCCCTTGAGTTTCCGCCGCAACAGCGTGTTCCTGTTCCTGAGCGTCCGCTGGCCGCCCGAGCTCGAGCCGCTTCGCCCGATCCGCACGCCGCTCCGCGTCGATGGCAGTGACGACGCGCGCCGTCGCCGGTCACGCGGCGAGTAGCTTCGGGTGCACGAGGAGCGCCCGGAACTGCGAGAGCCCGGTGCCAAAGTCGATGGAAACCCGTCCGACGTCGAAGCGATCGACACCGTGAGTCGAACCCTGCGTGCCGGTAGAGAAACCGAGCTCGTAGCCCGCTTCGGCCATGGCGCTCACGAGCCAGGGGCGGCTCGTGATGGGCCTGCCCACGGGATAGGACAGGGCGCGTGCGTCCACTCCGAGCTCACGGCGGATGTCGCGGCGCGATTCGGCGATCTCGTCCCTGGCGCTTTTGGGATCCAGGTTTTGGAGCAAGCGATGGGTACGCGTGTGCGAGTGGACCTCCATGCCCGCACGGGTCAGTTCGCGTAGGCCGTCCCAATCGAGCAGGAGCTCGTCGGCGAAGCGCCGCTCGAGCTCGGCGTCCCAGTGGACGCCGGCTGCCTCGCCGAGCTCGTCGAAGAAGCGTTCCGTGTCGATGGCATAGCGCCGCTTGAAGATGCCGAGCAGCTCACGCACCGCGTCTTCTTCGGCCGAGAGATCGAGCTCGGTACGGACCGGATAACGAAGCTCGATGCGCGCGAGCGGCGAGCTTCGCACGATGTAGCTCACGCGGTCCCACCACGGCACCCTGCGGTCGCCCACCAGCGCCGTGGGCACGAAGAACGACGCGCGGACGCCCCGGGCTCGCAAGATGGGCAGCGCCAGCGTCAGGCACTCCCGGTAGGCGTCGTCGAACGTGACGAGCGCGGGTCGTTCCGGGAGCGGGCGTCCGTGGGTCACGTGATCGGCGAGCTCACTTACGCCGATGGGCGTGAAGTGCCGCGCCAGCACCTCCATCTGCTCGTCCAGCTCGGCGGGCGTCGCGTCGATGACTCCCCGATCGAAGGGCTGACTCGCCGGCGACGGGTGGACGCGGTGGTAGTTCAGCGCCGGCATCCAGAGCGGAGGCGCACGCAGTCCGAGTTCCAATGTGCCCGAAGCATCCAACCAATGAGCCGCGTGCCGGCGCCACATCGCCAGAACCGATTAGCAATACGCGTGCCTCAGGCCGCGAGTGGATCGTGCTTTGCATGAACTCCAAGTGCCCCATGAACCACTCCGTCGACGAAAGTGCCAGCGGCATCGTTCTGCATCTCAGCGGCGAGCTCGACGCACTCACGGTCGATGAGTTGCGCCCAACGCTGGACGAGCTCGCAGGACGCGGCGAACGGCCCATCGTCGTGGACCTGTCGGGGCTCCGACTCATCGACAGCTCGGGTGTGGGCGCCCTCGTGTCCCTGTACAAGCGCGTACGTGAAAATGGGGGCCACGTGGAGTTCGCAGGCGTGCGCGAACAGCCGCTCGCGATTTTCAAGCTCTTGCGGCTCGACCTGGTGTTCGGGCTCTGACGCAAAACGGACGCGAGACGTGGCTGCGGGCGAAGGGGTTTCGCGCGGGCAGCGGTCAGCGCGCGAGCCACGCGGCGCGTGCGTCGCGCAGCCGTTGCTCGATGGTGAAGCGTAGGCGCGGCCGTTGCACGCGCGCCCAAACGAGCGATCGGGTGTCCGTCGCCAAGCTCCGCTTGTAGCGCGAGCTGCCCGCCAAGAACTCGTAGCTCACGCGGCCTTCGGCGGCGGCGCGCCGGATGGCCGCCGCATGGCACACGAAGCCTGGCTTGGCGCGTGGGTCCTCCGAGCGCACGAACCCGCTCTGGTAGTAGAGGACGCGGCCGTTCCACACGAAGTCGTAGAGGCAACCGACGGTCTTCCCGCCGCCACGCAGCCGGAGCAGAGAGACCTCGCCCGCGGGCCAACGCGCTTCGACGAGGCGAGAGTGAAAGCCCGAGAACCACGGATCGGCGAAGGCCCCGGGCGCTCCCCGTGCGCGCCAATCGGCCTGATGGAGCTCGACGAGCTCAGCGAAGATTTCCAGGGCGTGCTCGCGACTCGTCGCCACTTCGACCTCGAGCTCACCGTAGGCGCGCTCTGCACGGCGAAGCTCGGCTCGCGTGTTCTTGCCGAGGAGCGCGGGATAGCCGGCGGGTGCGCCCCGCACCTTGGACAGGTCCACGTAGGGAGCGGGCACTTCCCGTTCGACGAGCACCGTCGCGCGGGCGAGCCGCTGTCCGAGCGCATTGCCTGGGAACGCCGCCGTGTCCAGCGCCGGTAGGAACAGCTCGTCCCATCCGTCGGGTAGGAGCTCGACGAAGCTCTCGAGCTCGAGCCGTGCGTCTTCGGTACGAACCACGGAGTTGTCTTCCAGCGTGATCTCGTCGTAGCGCGGGTCGCCGGTGACGTTGAGGAACGCCGCGTGGCTCGGCAGGATCCGATGCCGAAAGAGCTGGCGTCGCGCGAGGAAGAACGCAGCGACGGCCACGCCGCTCCGTTCCACGAGACACAGGCGGGGCTGGTCGCGTGGCGGGAGCGAGTCGAGGAACAGCTCGACGAAGGCTGGGCTCAGAAAGTAGGAGGTCCGCGCGCGCTCGGCCACTTTGCGATAGGCCTCGCGGGCGCGCGGCGACGCCGCTTCGAGCTCGCGGAGCGTCAGTCGAGCCAAGGCGCCTATCCTTCGGCGCGCGCGCCTACCGCTGGGGTCTCGAACAAGAGCCAGTCTTCGTGCCAGAGCAGAGCGCAGGCTCGGTCACAAGGTCCCTTGCGGCCGAGGGACGCGCCCTTGCACGCGACGCCTTGCAAGATGAAGAGCGGCCGTCGCGTGGGGACCCAAGTGTCGTACTCGAAGACGCGGTCGATGCGCGCCAGCGCGTGGAAGCGCTTGTCGGCGAATTCGGACATCTCCGGCAAGAAGCTGACGCCATCGCGCCGGCCGCGGAGGTCGAGGCCGGCCTGGATTTCCTCGAGACTCCGCACCCGCACGTGGGCGAGGACCGAGGCCTTGGGCGGTTCGCGCCGCGGCGGCTCAGCCGGCTCCAACCACTCGTCGCGGTACCAGAGCGGGCAGTGGCGGCCGCACCCGCGCGGCGTCTCACCGTCCCCCGCGCACGTCACACCCTGGAGCAGCACCGTGCGCGCCACCGGTCGGAAGCGCCCGTGGTCGTCTCGGATGCGCCGCACGTGGGCTTCCACCCGAAACACGCCGCCGGCGGTGTCCCGTTGTACCGGTACGAACTCGAGTCCGCGCATTCGACCGTCCGAGCCCAGTGTCTTTTGGATGGCTTCGGCGTCGAGCACGCGAACCCAGGTTCCCGGCGGATACTTGGAAGCTTCGCCCAGGCTGCCATCCGCGTGGGGGGCAACCCGCGTCAGGCGTGTGAGCCCGCTCCGGATGCCGAGACCGCGGTCCACGCGGCCGCGGACCCGCTCGCCGAGCGAATGGTCGCCGACGATGTCGGGCTTCTGGCAGCCGGACCACAGCACTCGCTTCGGGTCGCGGAGGTTTCGGGGTAGGCGCGGCTTGACCTGCTCGCGGAGCGCCCACGTGCCCAGGCCGCGCAGCGATCGGCGGTAGATCAGCACCGAAACCTGCTCCGAGTAGAGCTCGGTCCACTTGCGCTTCCAATCGTCGTCGCGACCGACGAAGTCGAAGCGCACGAGTCCGCGGCGCTCGGCGTCCGCTGCGGCCTTCCAGATCAGGAGCTGCCCGGGACTCAGGTTGGAGAGCGCCGGGTCGTAGCCGAGCTTCAAGGCGTATTGAGTCGTGTCGTCTTCGACCGAGAACAACATGGCGACGCGACGCCCGTCGATGCGCAAGAATGCCAGCGAAGCGCGTCCGCGCGGCCCCATCAGCCGCGCGAGGCTCGCGTAGAGGTGCGCGGCGCGCACATCGCGGTCGATGCTCGTCCCAGCGCCGCCCTTCCACGCCATGGCTTCGATGGCGAGGGCTTGCGATAGATCCGAGCGCGTCACGTGACAGAGTCGCTCGAACTCCACCTTCCCGGCCTTGCGCTCGACTCGCTTGAGGTTGGTCAAGAACTTGGGCGAGAGCCGTGACTCGAAGCCGGGGAGCTCGATGTAGAGGTGGCGTGCCCCCGCGCGAACCACGGCGGGGCAGCCGCTGTCTTTCGCCAAGCTCGGAAGCTCCGTCGCGAGGACCGAGCCCTTGGGTACGTTCTTCAGCAGGAGCACGTCCCAGCGACGGTCTTTCCGCAGCGCGCTCCACGTCGACTCGAGAGCGCCGCGCGCACCCCAGAAATCGAAGCTCGGCGTGTGGTCGGTGCGGAGGGCTTCCAGCGTGTGTCCCTCCAGTCGGAGGGGCAGCGCACCGACGAGCGCGTCGTCCCGGAATGCTTCGGCGACGAGCAGCTCGCCGTCACCGGCCAGCGGCGCGCTCAGCGCGAAGAACTCCGGCGATAGAAACGGCGGAGCGTGGGCCGACAGATCGTGCCACTTCTGCCAATCGGGGCTCGATCGCACTTCGGAGAGCGGCCGCACGCGCGCAACGATGGAGGGTTCCGTCGACGGGGACATGGCACGTGGGTGGAAGCAAGTCTCGGACCCCCGCACAGTGCGGGATTTGGCGCCGAATCGCGCGGAACCTGCGCTCGGCGCGAGGCGCGTCGGCAGCCAGCGCGCGGCGCTGGCGAAGGCCAGCGGGTTCAGCCAGAATTCACGGACATGGTCCGAGTGATGCGAGCCCCGGGTGCGCTCATCGCCTCGGCCGTGCTTCACGTCGCGCTGCTCGGGCTCGGGGCGTTCCTGCTCCACGCATCCCTACGCTCGCGCCCGGGAGCTCCGCCTGCGCCTCCGACCCTCGAAGTCCAGGTCGAGACCCACGACCTGACGTTGCCGTCGTTCTCGGGCGCAGGCGTCGTTGGGGCGCCAGATCCCGAGGCCGTTCCGCGCGAGCAGCCGGCGGAGAACACGCTCGGCGGCGAGCGCGAGCCTCGACCCGAGATCGAAGATCCGGGGAAGGCCGGAACCCGATTCGCCAACGAGCGCGCGCTCAACCTCGCTGACAGCGTGGATGGCCTGAGCTTGGACCGCGATCCGATGAACCGCCTCGATCGGAGCCAGGTCCAGCGCCTGCGCACCGGCGCGCTCCGCGAGAGCCTGGACGACCGGCGCGCGACGCCGAACCCGATGGAGCTCTCTTTCGTCGCGTCCGGTAGCGGAAAACTCGCGCTCCGGCGACCGCCGGCGGAGCGCGACCCGTCGCGCGGGACGAGCCAAGGAGGCGTCGCCTCGGACTTGGGCGGCGAGCTCGGAGGTCCGGCGTTAGATGAGGGCAAGGGGCGCGAGTCCCCGTCGGGTGCAGCAGAGACGGGCGGCGCCAAAGACGTCGGCGCGCTCGGGAGCATGAACGGCGCACCCGGAAAGGACTACCGACGGAGCGCCTCGGTGATGTTGGCGCGGCCCATGGTACCCGCCGCCCGCCCAGCCGTTCCCGCGCGCGACAAGGGGCGACCCAACGACAACGTGGACAGCTCGCAAGACGTCGCGAACGCAGTGTCGTCGCTCATCCACGCGAGCTCCGCCGGCGGCCGACTGGGGACGGGCCCGGGCGGCGACGACGGCGCGGGCCGCCCGGCGAGCGGCGGCATTGCGGGCGCCGGATCGCGCTCGGCTCCTTCGGGGACAGGTCCCGGCGCGCTCCTCGACGTGGGAGCCGACTCCGGTGTGCTCGGCTACTTCCGCGGCATCGAGCGCAAGGTCGAGCCGTACTGGCGGGATGCGTTCCCGCGCTGGGCCATCGCCGAAGGCCGCGGTGGTCTCGTCACGGTGACGATGGTGATCAAGAAGGACGGAAGCCTCGCGTCGGTGACGGTGACGCGCTCGAGCGGCATCCCCGAGTTCGATCGCAACGTGGTCGCCGCCGTCCGCCAGGCTGCGCCGTTCGGTCCGCTCCCGCCGAAGCTCGGGGCCGGCCCGCAGCCGCTGCGCATGACGTTCGACGCGACGAACCCCGCCGTGGGCCGCGATGGCCCAGGAAAGGGCCGGCGCGGAGGGGGTTGACCAGCGCGCCTCGGCCCGACATAGTCCCGCTCCCTCAGCCGAAGTAGCTCAGCTGGTTAGAGCACGCGCTTCATAAGCGTGGGGTCGTCGGTTCAAGTCCGACCTTCGGCACTGCAAGTGGGCCCTCGCCGCGAGCGGCTCACTTGTCCGCGACTTGGCAGTGATTCGCGACGCACTTTGCGATCTTGTTGGCGGGGTACTGCGGCATGCAGGCGGGGCAGCCCACCGGGCTCGACGGGCAGACTGCCTGGTGCAAGGCGTCGCCGCTCTTCTTGGCGACGGCGATGAGCTCGCTCTCACTCGAACCGCAGCTCTCGCAACAGGTGAGGCCCATGCGGAGCGTGCAGTCGTCGTCGATGCTGCATATCGAGAGCGCGTCGACCTTGCGCACGTCGAAGCCTTCGCAGCTTCCCGCCTTGCAGGTTGCGCCGAGGTTCGGGTTCGGCATCGTCGCGCAGTCGCAGACGGGGCCCTGGCACGAGCACTGGGCCGTGTACGCCTGGTTCACGGCCTGGAAGTCCGTGAGCTCGGGCATGCCGCACAGGCAGCAGTCTTGAGTCACCAGCGCGCAATCGGTGGGCTCGCTGCACTTCTTGGCTTCGGGACCGCAGGTCGCGGCGCCACCGGTTCCGCCGGCACCGCCCCCTCCCACGCCCGCACCTCCGCCGGAGCCCGACGTTCCGCCGCCGCTGCCGCCGCTGCCCGAGCTGCCGCCGGCTCCACCACCGCCCGAAGCGCCCCCGGTGCCGTCTTCCGTGGAGCTGCCGCCGCAGCCGGCGAGGAGCGTGATCAGGGAGAGCGACGCGACGAGCGAGAGAGTGCGCATGCGGTTGGGGTGAGCAACCCGCGTGCCAGCGAAACGACGGGGTTTTGGGCCTGCCGAGTCGCGCCATCGGCTCAGCGTGTGCCAATGCGCGACTTCGGTCGCAGGGGCGAGCGGAGCTCGCGCTCAGGTCCCCTGGCACGCCGACGAGGCACAGCTTCCGCGGAGGCGGAAGCGTTCGATGTGCCAGCCGAAGCGCTTGAACGCGGCGAAGTTGATCGTGAAGTAGCCGAGGTGTCCGGAGCCCACGCCCCAGTTGTTCTGGAGGATGAAGAACGACTTGTAGGGGTCGGGGTTTTCGACCGGTCCACGCACGTAGAAGCCCACGATGTTCAGCGCGTGGCCGCCCTCGGCCCGATACAAGCCGAGCCCGCAGGCATCGAGTTCGGGCGGCAGATACCAGCTCATCTCGCCCTGGAGCAGCGAGAGGGGCACGACGCTCGGGAGTCGCGGCGTGAGAGCGCCCGCGAACGAGAACTTGACGGGCACGCCGCGCCGAAGCTCGCCCATCACCGTTTGGATCGCGGCGTCGCGGTTCGAAAAGTCGAGCGCTTCGTAGGCAGACGGCTGGTACGACCGAGGGAGCGACCAGGAGCCCTGGCTGAGTGGGTCGAGGCCGAGGTCGTGGGTCCGTCGCTGCTCGGAGTACGACCGGTAGGCGCCGATGGGCGGTGTGCCTCGGGCAGCGCAGAATCCGGAGCGCCAGAAGCCCGCGAAGAAGTCGACCCCGGGCGTGCCGGTGGTGAGGCAATGACCGGCGGCCGTGACTCCGGAGCGGTGGATCCAGTCGTCGCCCGCGGACCACTCTTCGTGCGCTGGCCAATAGGCATCGGGGATGAGCGGGAACGTGACGGCGTCTTCGATGGGCATCGGCGTCGTCGCTGGCAGGCCACCGTCGTCCGAGTCATTCCGCGTGTGGACTCGGGTAAAGAGCATGGATAGGTAACCGCCGACGCTGTACGCCGTGCGCGGCTCGGGGATCGCGATGGCTGCGCCGTCGACGATGGCGAAGCGACGGGGCGCGACGTCGTCGGCGTAGCGGTTCAAGACGGCCTCGCGGTGTTGGATGTCGGCGTGGGTCGAGCACGTTCCCCAAATGTTGAGCTTGTCCACTTGGTACGGCGTGAGAATGTCGTGCAGGCTCAGGCGATCGAGGTAGCCGGGAGCCGAGGGGAACGACTCCGGGAAGATGGGATCTGCCTGCGTGGGGCAGGCCGAGGCGCTCGACGCGCCGTCGCACGTGGTGATGGTGCCCACGACCTCGGTCGAGTCTTCGCTCAGCGCGCACGCTGGCGGCGCGTTGGGAGGCGGTGGCGGCGGAGGAGGAGGCGCCTGGGGGGCGAGAGCGTTGATGCGTTGCTCCTCCGGGCTCGGCATCGACACCATGCGCCCAATCGGGCTCGGCGGGGCCTGCGGTACGAGGAACGATCGGTCGAGGTGCTCGAGCGAAACCCGCGCGAATGCCGAGGTGTACGCGACGGGGAGTTGGAGGTTGCTGGCGGGCACGTCAGGCAGCTTGTTCTGGTGGAGCGGCAGTGACCCGTTGCTGGCGACGTACGCCATCGCGGGGCTCGGGAACCAGGCTGCTGGGGCGAGCTCGACGTGGGTCGCAGGGTCCCAGGCCTCCGGCGCCACGCCGGAGAGCGGCTGGAGCTGGACTCCCGCGCCCGGGTAGAGCAGGTGCCAGCGCTGGAAGTAGATCACGTCGATCTGATCGCGCGCGTCGAGTACGCGCGGCACGCCACGGTTGTCGAGCACTTCGCTCTGGTAGGTCGGCTCCGTCGCGATGGGCGGCGCGCGCAGCACCTTGTGGATCGAGAGCGGCGCGTCCATGAAGCTCGCGTCCCACGGCGCGCCACCGGTTTGGAACGCCTTG
>Ga0268298_10006771_pt1 | contig 10299 bp, 9 predicted proteins | sample WWTPWeurt_MetaG_FD_194462 | JGI IMG/M metagenome (GOLD analysis project Ga0268298, IMG submission 194462) | Activated sludge microbial communities from WWTP in Nijmegen, Gelderland, Netherland - WWTP Weurt | ecosystem: Engineered > WWTP > Aerobic digester > Activated sludge | place: Netherlands... | reverse complement strand
GCCTTCGCTCTCAGGGCGCCTCGCGGGGGCTTCCTCTCGCTACAAATCCCACAGCGTGGGGCCCCGCCCGTGCGAGCGGGCAGGGACCCGCGAGCACCGGGGAGGGGCGGACGGCGCGCAAGGCGCAATGCCCGAAGGGCGCCGCGCCGAGCACCGGCCGGGGGTGGGCAACAAATGCTGAATTTGGCTTTTCTTGAAGACGATCAGTGCCAGGCACCAGCCGCTTGCACAGCCTGCCCCGTCCGATCGTGCTCGTCGAGCATCGCCTGCGCCCGCGGCACGCAATCCATACACGCCGCCCACTGCGACCCGTGCTTGCAACGGACATACGTCGCCGTCGCCGGAGGCGAGAACTGCTCCACGTGCAGATGAACCCCGCACGCGACGCAGTGGATGTGCTGCTCGTTCTGACCGACCGGCTTGGGACGCGCCGGGCTCAAGGCCTTTCGCTCACGCTTGGTGAGCTGCTTTTCGCGCTTCATGTGCCCGCCCGCGTAACAGACGCGCACGCGCGACGCCATCCCAAAGGACGCACGCGACCGCTCCTGTGATACGCATGGGCCCGATGTCCGCCCCCCTCCACGAGCGGCTCCGGCTCCTGGCCAGCTCGCTCGAACGTCAGTTCCTCGGCAAAGACGAGATCATCCGGCTCCTGCTCATCGCCGTCGTCGCCGGCGAGCACGCCGTGCTCCTGGGGCCCCCGGGCACCGCCAAGAGCGCCCTGATCCGATCGCTCGCCGAGCTGATGCAGGCGAAGTACTTCGAGTACCTTTTGACGCGATTCACCGAGCCGAACGAGATCTTCGGGCCCGTCGACATCGGCGCCTTCCGCGAAGGACAGTACCGACGCAACACCGCCGGCATGCTCCCGGAAGCCGAGATCGTGTTCCTCGACGAGGTGTTCAAGTCGAACAGCGCCATCCTCAACGCGCTCCTGACCCTGCTCAACGAGCGCAAGATGACCAGCGGCGGACAGGTGATCCGCGTGCCGCTCATCAGCGTGTTCGCGGCCTCCAACGAGGTGCCCGGCGACGAGACGCTCAACGCGATCTTCGATCGATTCCTCCTGCGCGTGCACTCGGACAACCTGGACGCGTACCACTTCAGCGAGCTGCTCCAGCGCGGGATCCAGCTCGAAATCCGGCAAATGGCAGGCGAGCGACAGCAGCCCCTCGTGGCCGCGCGCGAGCTCGCCGATCTCGGGAAGGCCTTCGGCGCGCGGATGAATTTCGGGGACGCGTTCCTGTCGACGTACAAGGGGCTCGTGTTCCAGATCCGCGCGGAGGGCATCTCGCTGAGCGATCGGCGCGTGGTGAAGCTCCTCAAGCTGTTCGCCGCGAGCGCCTACCTCGACGGGCGGACGCAGACGGACGCGAGCGATTTCTTCGTGCTCAAGCACATCTGGAACAACCAGGATCAGGCGGCGATCCTCGAAGGGATCGTGCAGCCGGAGCTGGAGGCGTTCTTCCGCGAGCACCCGGACCGTCGGCGCGTCGGCGCGCTCGGCGTGGGGGTCGAGGCGCTGGCCGCGGAGATCGATCGGATCCGGCAGATCCTCACGGGCGGCGCGGCGCTCGGGGACGTGCAGCTCTTCAGTCAGTTGAAGGCGCTCGGAGAGATCAAGACGGCGCTCGCGGGGATGCCGGACGCGCGGGCCCGGGAGCTGGAATCGAGGGTCTCGCAGCTCCTGGAAGCGTCGTTCCGAAGCGGGCGGTTCGCGCAGATCTGAGCGTCAGCGGGGTCGCGGAGGGCCCTTGCGCGGGGGGCGCGGGCTCTCTGCGTGTGTGCGGGGTGCGGCGCGTCGCGGAGCTTCGTCGCGAGGGGCCGCGCGTCGCGGGGCTTCGTCGTGGGTGCGGGGTGCCGCGCGGCGCGGGGCTTCGTCGCGAGAGGCCGGCTCCCGACGCGGCGGGGCGTGCGCGTGGCGCGTCGGCCGGGACTCCCCGCGAGCCTGGACCTTGCCAAAAATGCGACCGGTGCGCGCTGTGCGAACGCCGACGCTCGATGTGTCGGCGCTCCGCACGCGCTTGGGGACGCCGAACTCTTTCCGGAGGTCGAGCAGCTCGGTCGCCGTGAGGAAGCGCCACTGCCCCGGCCGCAGCTCCTCGTGCGTGATGCCCGCGAACGAGAGGCGCGCGAGGCGCATGACGGGGAAGCCCGTCGCCTCCCCCATGCGGCGGATCTGCTGGTTGCGCCCCTCGTGGATGGTGATCTCGAACCACGTCTTGCCCTCCTCGTGGCGGCCGAAGCGCACCTCCGCGGGCTGCGTGCGGCCGTCGTCGAGCTCGACGCCCCGCGCCCAGCGCTCGAGGTCCGAAGGCTCCATCAAGCCGGAGACCTTCACGACGTAGGTCTTGGGCACGCCCTTCTTGGGGTGGAGCAAGCCCTGCGAGAACTCGCCGTCGTTCGTGGCGAGGAGCACGCCGCTCGTCGCGAAGTCGAGGCGTCCCACGGGGAACACGCGCGCGCCGACGCTCTCGAGCAGCTCCGCGACGCTGGGTCGGCCCTCCGGATCGCTCAGCGTGGAGACGACGTTGCGCGGCTTGTGGAGGACGACGTAGACGGGGGCCTGCGCGGTGAGGCGCTTGCCGTCGACCTCGATCTTGTCCTCGCGCGGATCGGCCTTGGCGCCGAGCTCATCGACGATCTTGCCGTTCACGCGGACTCGTCCGCCGGTGATGAGCTCTTCTGCCGCGCGTCGCGACGAGACGCCCGCGCGCGCGATGATCTTCTGGAGGCGCTCCTGCATCGTGGGTGTATGAATACTCCAACGGGCACAAAGGATCTTGGTGAGCCATGCGACGCGTCGACAAACCGTGGGGCTTCGAGGTGATCTGGGCGCACACGGACAGGTACGTGGGGAAGGTCCTCCACATCCACGCCGGGCATCGGCTGTCGCGGCAGTACCACAAGGTGAAGGACGAGACGCTCCTCTTGCAGAGCGGGGAGATGGATCTCGAGGTGGGGCCCTCGGAGAGCGTGGAGGTGCGGCGCATGAAGAAGGGCGACGTGTTCCACGTGGTTCCCGGCACCATTCATCGAATGATCGCCGTGACCGACGTCGAGGTGGTCGAGGTGTCGACGCCCGAGCTCGACGACGTGGTGCGGCTCGAGGACGTCTACGGTCGCGAGGGGACGAGCGCCGCCTGAGCAGGATCGGCTGAATTTTTCGGCGAATCCGTTCGCGCTCGCGTTCCTTCCAGGCTCAGCTCAGCGCGCCGCGGAAGTGGAGGATCTCCATCCGGACAGTGGCTCCGTGCGCGACGAGCGATCGCGAGAGCTCCGCGTCGTCCTCGACCACCAGCCCCACGTGCTCGTGCTGCGGGAGGGCGTGCGGCCGCATCGCTTCGAGCAGGGCGCGCGCGAGCGAAGGGTCGGCCACGCGGAAAGGGAACGCCCCGGGGAAGTGGGGATCGAAGCTCGCGAGGCCGACCTTGGCTTCGGCGGGCGTCGCCGTATCCACGAGGCGCAACACCGCCCGGCCAGGGTATTTGCGGCTCGCCGCGAGGCTCCCTGGCGCGAGCTCGAAGGCGGCTTCGAGCGCCTCGTCCTCGGCGGGATCGACGGCGCGCGCCGTGACGGCTCGTGAAGGCGAAGGCAGGCGCTCGACGTGGGTCCACGGGAGCGCCAGCGACGTCGACGCATACGCCCGCTTCATCCCGACGCTCTCGTAGAGGCGCACCGCGGGGACGTTGTCCGGCTTCACGTTGAGGCACCACTTGGTGCACCCGGCCTCGCGAAAGATCGAGGCGAGGTTGTCCATCACGAAGCGCCCGAGCTTCTGGCCTCGGCAGGCCGGATCGACGACGACGTGGCGCACGTACCCTGTGTCGCCCAGCACCTGATGGTACGAGTAGGCCGCGACCTGCCCCGCGGCGTCCTCGTAGAGCAGCGTCGTCGGCATGATGGCGACCTCCCACCGCTCGCGCTCCGGCAGCGGATCGCCTGTCTGGAGCTCGACGACGAGGCGGAGGAACGTCGGATGATCGGCGGGCGTCGCGGGCCGTGCTGTCAGGGCGGGTTGCACGGCCTAGATGGTATCGAGGTTATTTCTTTCCGGCGGGCTTCTTCGCGGGCTTCGCGGGCTTCGCCGGCTCGGCTTTCTTCGCGGCGTCCTCGACCTTCTTCGGATCTTCGGTCTCGGGCGCGTCCTTCGCGGCCTCGGCGTCGGTCGCCGCTTCGTTGGCCTTCCGCGACTCCTCGGCCTTCTTCGCGGCTGCGGCTGCGGCTTCCTCGTCCTTCTTGCGGTCCGCGTCCTCCAGCTTGCGGCGCTGCTCGTTGTCGTGGTCCCAGCGGTCCACGCGCTCGTCGCCGTCGACGTCCACGCCCATGCGCTCGAGCTGGCCGTCGCGGTAAATCTCCCAGATGTCGGGCTTGTTGTCGTAGTTCTGGTCGCGCTTCACGCGCGCGAGGTGGCCCGCGGAGTAGTACTTCCACTCGTCCGGGTTGCCGTCGCGGTTGTTGTCGAGGCGCACCTCGGCGAGGTGGCCCTTCGAGAAGGTGATCCACGTGTCGATGCGGCCGTCGAAGTTCGCGTCGGCCTCTTCCCGCAGGCTCTCGCCCTTGTCGTTGTAGAAGCGGACGACGTCCTTCACGCCGTCGAAGTTGGTGTCGATCTCCCTGCAAATGAGGACTTTGTGGCGATCCTCGCCGGTGCCGATGAGGGCGTACACGCGCCGCACGTTGGGCTGGATGCTGCCGGGGCCGGCGGTCTCGCTCGCCTCGCGATCGGCCTTGCCCTTGTAATCGCACATGCTCCGGTCGTCGATTTGCCCCGAGGCGAGGCGGCGTTGATCGACCTTGGGGCCCTCCGCTTTGAAGCCGCCTTGCTCGTCCTGCGTGGCGCAGCCGGCGGCGAAGGCGAAGGAGAGGAGCGCGAAGGTGACAAGGAAGGAGCGCATTCGAAGCCTCACGGTTGAGCGGCGGGAGCAGGAGCGGGAGCGGGGGTAGGCGTGGGAGCAGGCGTGGGGACAGGGCCGGTGGTCGTCGCCGCGGGCGGCGCGCCTTGACCCGGCGCTGTCGCGGGAGGCGCGGCCCCTCCAGGGACACCGCCCGGAGCTGTCGCGGAAGGAGCGCCCGGCGTCGCTGTCGTCGTGGGAGCGCCCGGCGGAGGAGCGTTGGCGCCGCTCGCCACGCCGCCCTCGTTGCAGAGATCGACCTGACCGTCCGCGTCGGGCTTGCCGTCCGCGTTGTGGTCGACGGCGACGGTGGCGCACTTGGGTCGCGCGGGATCGTAGAACTGCCACCACTGGTCGATGATCGCGTCGCCGTCGGAGTCTCGCTCGCGCCGGGCGAGGACGCCGTTCTGGTAGTAGTCCCAGGTGTCGACCTTGTCGTCGAAGTTGGTCTCGCGATCGTTCTCGACGAGCTGGCCGTCCTTGAGCGTCGTGATCTGATCCGGTCGGCCGTCGCGATCGAAGTCCGCCTCGCGGCGCCGCTCCTGGCCCTTCTCGTCGTAGTAAATGTACACGTCGACGGCGCCGTCGAAGTTCAGGTCGACGATCCGGCACATCTCGCGACCGTCCTTCATCACATGCACGATGTCCGGCCGGGTGTCGTTGTTCACGTCGACGGTCTTCGAGTCACCGTTCGGCGCGCAGTCGTCGTGGTGGAACGACACGTCGCGCACGCGGTTGTCGACCGCGGAGTCCGCGTGGGCGTTGCCGGTGTCCGGCGTGACGCACGAAAGCGCAGCGCACGGCGCGAAGGCAACGAAAAGGCACGAGGCGAGGAGGCGAAAGGGACGGCCGGAAGGAGCACGGCGCGTGGACGAGGAAAAGCGCACGGCTGGAGCTTAGTCCGACGCAGAAGGGCGTACAAGCAACGGAACCTTGCGCGAAGGTGCGGCGTCGGCCCCAATGATCTGCGATTTCCTGCGGTTCGGAGCGTCCCCCCGAGCGTTCGGATTGACAACACACGTACCAGCATCTAGGGTAACGCCTTGTCAGGACCGTCGTTCCTGGCCCCACACTCGGCGTCGAGCTCGATGTTGCACGCCGCTAGAGTGCGACGTTGACGCGATGACCCCATGGGGCCTGCGCCCCGTGCCCGATTGGCCGGCGTGACATGTCGCGGAAGAAAGTCTCGACGACCATCTACATCACGCCCGAGCAGGCGGAGCGGCTAAAGATGCTGCACGACCGCTCGAAGGTCCCCATCGCCGTCTACATCCGCGAGGGCATCGACATGGTGCTCAAGCACTACGAGCACCTGCTCCCGGGCCAGATCTCGATCGACACCTCGGTCACGCCCGCCCCCCCCAGCGCCGTCGCGAAGAAGCCCACGCCATCGAGCCCCACGGGCGGCGCCGGCGCCTGAACCGGCTCTTCGGTCTCCCTCCAATCCAGCCCCCTCGCGGTTGCTCTTGGCGGCGCACCCCCGGGCGCGCTAAGGAGCGGCCCCTTCTCGGCCCCCCATCCCAATGTCGTCAGACCTTTCGCTGATCCGCAATTTCTCGATCATCGCGCACATCGACCACGGCAAGTCGACGCTCGCCGATCGCATCCTCGAGGCCACCGGCGCGCTGAGCGACCGCGAAAAGCAGGACCAGTTCCTCGACAAGATGGACCTGGAGCGCGAGCGCGGCATCACGATCAAGGCGCAGACCGTCCGCCTCAACTACAAGGCGAAGGACGGCCAGACGTACACGTTCCACCTCATCGACACGCCCGGTCACGTCGACTTCAACTACGAGGTCTCGCGCAGCCTGCAGGCGTGCGAGGGCGCGCTGCTCGTCGTCGACGCTTCGCAGGGCGTGGAGGCGCAGACCCTCGCGAACGTGTTCCTGGCGCTCGACAACAACCTCGAGATCATCCCGGTCCTGAACAAGATCGATCTCCCCTCGGCGGACATCGACAAGACCAAGCGCGAGGTCGAGGACGTCGTCGGGCTCGACTGCTCCGAGGCGATCGCCGCGAGCGCCAAGACAGGCGTCGGCATCCCGGAGATCCTCGAGGCGGTCGTGCGGCGCGTGCCCCCTCCCAAGGGCGATCCCACAGCGCGGACCCGCGCCCTCATCTTCGATAGCTGGTACGACACGTACCGCGGCGCCGTCGTGATGGTCCGCATGGTCGACGGCTACCTCCGCAAGGGCCAGAAGATCCGCTTCCTCGCGACGGGCCGCGACTACGAGCTCACCGAAATCGGCGTGTTCGACCCGCATCCGCGCGCGCTCGAGGAGCTCGGGCCCGGCGAGGTCGGGTTCCTCGTCGCCAACATCAAGAGCGTCGTCGACACCAAGATCGGCGACACCGTGACGGACGCAGGAAAGCCCGCGACGGTGGCGCTCCCCGGCTTCAAAGAGGTGAAGCCCATGGTCTTCGCCGGGGTGTTCCCCACCGACTCGGCCCAGTACGAGGACCTCCGCGACGCCCTCACCAAGCTCAACATGAACGACGGCGCCTTCGTGTTCGAGCCGGACACGTCGGAGGCGCTCGGCTTCGGCTTCCGGTGCGGCTTCCTCGGGCTCCTGCACATGGAGATCATCCAGGAGCGCCTGGAGCGCGAATACAACCTCGACCTCATCACCACCGCCCCGAGCGTCGTCTACCACGCGTACATGAACGACGGGGAAATGAAGCAGATCGAGAACCCCGCGAAGCTCCCGCCGCCCAACCTCATCGAGCGCATCGAGGAGCCGATCTACCGCGTCACCATCCACGTGCCCGCGACGTACGTCGGCGCGGTGCTCGCCCTCTGCCAGGAGCGCCGCGGCGAGCAGAAGTCCATCCAGTACGCGAGCGCCGATCGCGTGATCATCACGTACGATCTGCCCCTCAGCGAGGTGCTCTTCGACTTCCACGACAAGCTCAAGAGCGTGTCGCGCGGCTACGCGTCGATGGACTACGAGCTCGTCGGGTACAGGCGCGACGAGCTCGTGAAGCTCGACATGCTCGTGAACGGTGATCCCCTGGACGCGCTGAGCGTGATCGTCCACCGCGACAAGGCGTTCGTGCGCGGCCGCGACCTCGCGGTGAAGCTCAAGGAGATCGTCCCGCGGCAGCAGTACGAGGTCGCGATCCAGGCGGCCCTCGGCTCCAAGATCATCGCCCGCACCACCGTGAAGGCGCTCCGCAAGGACGTGACGGCCAAGTGCTACGGCGGCGACATCAGCCGGAAGCGCAAGCTCCTCGAGAAGCAGAAAGAGGGCAAGAAGCGCATGAAGATGGTGGGGAGCGTCGAGATCCCGCAGGAGGCCTTCCTCGCCATCCTCAAGGTCGAGTGAGCTTCGTGTCGACAGGCCGTGCGCTCCACGAGCACGCCCACGGCCCCACGCCCTTTGCGTTCCATCTCTGGTTGATGCATGCCTGAGCCCGCATGCCGCCCCCCCGCCGTGCGCTGACGCCCGCCCCCCGAGCCGTCGCTCCAGACGGGACAGCCCCTCGCACGCCGGTGCCCCCTCGCACGCTCGCGGGGGCCCCGGAGCCTTCGGCCGTTCGGGTGCCGCTGCCGCCCCGCACAATCGCGGACGGCCCTGTGCCTCGCCTCGCCACACCGGCACCTCGCGCTGTCGCGGACGGCCCCGCCCCTCGCATGGTCACGCCGGCACCTCGCGCTGTCGCGGACGGCCCTGTGCCTCGCATGGTCACGCCGGCACCTCGCGCTGTCGCCGACGGCCCTGTGCCTCGCATCGCCACACCGGCGCCTCGCGCTGTCGCGGACGGCCCCGCGCCTCGTGTCGCGACGCCGGCCCCCTCGCGCACCGTCGCCGCGGAAGCCCCTGTCCCCCGGCCCCCGCCGCCCCCGCGAACGGTCGTCCCGGAGGACGAGCCGCTCCCCGACATCGACGATCCGGCCTACCTCCCGGAGCCCCAACCCCGCGCGACGCTCGTCACGCGAATACAATCTGTGCTTGACCGGGTCTCGATCGCGAAGGTGGCGATCGCGCTCGGCGTCCTGGCCCTCGCTTCGGCCGTCGTGCTCCTCGCTGTTCGCCTCCGAGCGTCGCGCGGCTCGACGGCGGGCGGGAGCGCCAGCGCCAGCGGTGAGAGCGATCCCTCGGCGCCCTCGGGGACAGCCGCGGCCGGGGCCGGGATCCCCGCGTCACAAGGCCAGTCGAGCGTGCCCATCGCGCAGCCCACGGATCAGCCGCTGCTCGGCATCAAGGGGTTCGTGACGCCGGTGTATTCCGAGCCCCGCGAGACCTCCAAGAAGCTCGGCTACCTGCGCGTGGGGGCCCGCGTGGCCCGCGCCCCGGAGCCCGCGGGAAAGACCGATTGCCCCGGCGGCTGGTACCAGATCTTCCCCAAGGGCTATGTGTGCGCCGGCGAGGACGCGACCACCGACATGGAAGACCCCATGTTGAAGGCCGCCGCCAAGCGCCCGGACCTCAAGAGCGCGATGCCTTATCGCTACGCGTTCGTGCGCGCCGTCCTCCCCATGTACCTGCGCGTCCCGTCGGCCGACGAGCAGTTCAAGAGCGAGTTCAAGCTCCAGGAGCACCTCGACTGGTACAAGGAGAACGAGGCCACCGTCACCAAGCCCGTCCTCGGCGCGTGGGACGTGCCCATCGACGATCGCGGCGTCGCCGTCCCCGGCAAGAAGATCGGCGAGCTCGGCATGGGAAAGAACTCCCTCGAGATCGGGATTGGCCAGCTCCTCGGCGGAGAGACCGAGTCGGACCCCGTGCCGTTCTGGCTCGAGGGCGGGAAGCGGCTCGTCGCCAACGTCAGCGACTACAAGACAAAGGGCTTCGAGATCTTCGCCGATCGCGCCCGCCGCCACACGGGCCTCGCGCTCATCGGCTCGTTCTTGCCTGGCGAAGAGGCGCTCCGCCGGAGGTTCGCGATCACCACCGACATGCGCCTCGTGCCCGCCTCCAAGATCAAGCCGGACACCGGATCTCCCTGGCACGGAGTCGAGCTCTCCGACGACTTCACGCTGCCGCTCGCCTTCGTCCGCACGCAGGGCGCCAAGATCTACAAGATCGTCAAGGGGAAGGTCGAGAACGCGGGCGAGGCCGACCACCGATCGATCCACCAGCTCACCGGCAAGATGCGCACTGTCGAGGGCGTCAAGTACTACCGCACGAAGGACAAGTACTGGCTCCATCAACAGGACGTCGGCCTCGCGGTCGCCCCCGACACATGGCCCAAGGACGCCGAGACAGGCAAGAAGTGGATCGAGGTCTCCATCACCAACCAGACCCTGGTGATGTGGGAAGGAAAACGGCCTGTCTACGCCACCCTCGTCTCCACGGGCAAGGCGGGCCTCGCCGACCCCAAGACCACCACCGCCACCATCCGCGGCGTCTTCAAGATCCGCAACAAGCACATCTCCGCGACGATGGACTCCAATGAGTCG
>Ga0268298_10006770_pt1 | contig 10299 bp, 9 predicted proteins | sample WWTPWeurt_MetaG_FD_194462 | JGI IMG/M metagenome (GOLD analysis project Ga0268298, IMG submission 194462) | Activated sludge microbial communities from WWTP in Nijmegen, Gelderland, Netherland - WWTP Weurt | ecosystem: Engineered > WWTP > Aerobic digester > Activated sludge | place: Netherlands... | reverse complement strand
GCCGTGACCCGGAGATGCACCAGACCAAGAAGGGCAACGCGTGGCACTTCGGCATGAAGTTGCACATCGGCACGGACAGCCAGACCGGCTTGGTCCATATCGTGCGAAGAATTCTTCACGGGCGTGTTCCACTGCCCTGCATACATCCGGATAACTACGCTGTACCCCGTTCTTTTCGAAGATGGACACCATGAAATCATGTACATCCGCAATGATGTAGGTGAGGTACACCTCCTGCTTGCCTGGAAACAGTTCACGGTAAAGCAGCTGAATCTCGTCCAACGTACATGGGACCGTTGCTTGAATTGCGGTCAGGTAGGTTGCCCACTGTCTTTCGATTGCCTTCTGATCGGCCATTGATTTTTCCTCTCGTGTACGCGCATATGCGCTTATTCAAGTCAGAACCACGACGCACCGAACCTTGTCAACACTTTTTTGAAGGCGATAAAAAAGCCCCCTAAAGGGGGCTTGGGGTGCATCAATACTTGCCCATAGGGGGCCATTACAGCCCCGAGGCGGGACTTATCCTGGAGTGAACCCTTCAGGCGGCTTTCTTTTCCTGGACAAGACTGACTGGAATCACGGCTTGGCCGTTGGCCGTGACGAAGGCGATCATCGTGTTGTCGTGGATGTCCAGTACCGGGCGGATGCCACCGTTCTCGTCGAGCTGGTAGCCACCGGCGAGGTTCCAAGCGACCGGGACACTAAGGCGCTTCAGTTCGTCGAAGACCGCGCGGTCGCGCCGGTAGATCTGTTCCGTGGTCAGCCAGCCGCCGAGGGGGTCGTCGATATGCGGATCGGCCCCGGCCTGATAGAGCACCAGGTCGCAACCGCCAAAGCGCTCGAGGATCTTGGGAATCGCGGCGAGGAAACCTTCGGCCTTGCTCGGGTGGCTGAATTCGGTCGGGCTGTAATGCACAATCTCGTTGCCGAGGTGCAGGCGCTCGATGATGTCATGTGTGCCGTTGCCCCAGTGTTGGTCAAAGTCGAGAATGCCGACCTTGTGCGCTTTCCCCTCGGCCAGCAAGCCTGCCGCCGTGACCATCAGACCGTTGAAGGTGCAGTACCCACCGGAGAAGTTATAACCGGCATGGTGGAAGCCGGAGCAGGGGGCCACTGCACCGATCCCGTTCGCAAGTGCCTCGCGCGCCGCCGACAGCATTGCGCCGCTGGTCCACGGCAGTGAGGCCGCCACAGCCGGCAATCGGTTGCCGAAGCCGTTGCCACGCCGACAGTTGAGTACGTCGGCAACAAACTGCGGGTCGTGAGCGACGCTGAACTGCTCCATGCTGAGCGGTTGTGGGTCGCGAATCTGCAGCGGCAGGCCGAGTGACTGCCACGACCTGACGGCCAGGACCGGCTTGCCGGCACTGGGCGAGGAACTCTGGCTGTCGGCGACCATCGCCGGGTTGAAGAAAACGGGAATGGGCAACTCGCTGGTGAACTGGGCACCAGGTTGGCAGGTGGCGGGTTTGGTCGTGTTCATGAAGGGACTCCTTGGTGGGTGAGCAGGGAGTGCAGGATGACACCCGTTTGTCTCACAGGATGAGCCGGTGCGAGCAGGAGTCGTTCGCGGGTAAAAATATTTCCCGGAATAGTCAATCGTCGCGCTCGCCGGCGGCAGCCACCTTGCGGATGTCGGCAACATCGATCGTGACCTGTTCGGTCGTTGCGTGATGGCGGATTTGGACGCTCCAGCCGCTAGCAGTGATGTGCAGCTTCATTGGCGTACCGCTCATCGTGTGCTCCAGGCCGCCCTTGGTCTGAACCGTAAAGCGCGCCGGCTGCTCGGTGATCAGCGCTTCGATCATGTTTTCGAAATCAAGGTCGCTGATCCCCGGCATTGCCGGCATGTCGATCTCGATCTTGCGGTCGAGGCCGTGGAGCGGGTAGTTGGCTTGATATAACAACTGCTTGAGCAGGCCGCGCATTGGATCGAGAAAAGGCCCGAGCACGTTCGGGGCGATCTTCTCGACCATATTGTTCAGCGTCAGGACGGCGTAGGCTTGCGCCGGGGTGAGCCACAAGCCGGGGAGCATGTAGGACGGACCGGCGTTGCCGTTGGGTATGAGACGGTAGGTGGAAGAGTCTCGATCGAGCACGATGGGGGCATTCATTGCGTCGCGCATTTTCTTCAGATCGCGATTCACGGTGGCCCGGGAAACTTCCAGTTCATCGATCATCTGAGTGAGCGATGCTCCCTGCGGGCGGCTAAGCAGGGCGTTGATGCGGGTGATGCGTTGGCTTTGGCTCATGCTTTGTCCTATTGCAGAGTTAGCTTTCCGGTCGGCGAGTCGTACCTGCCGACAAATAAGTTCATTTCAACGTTACGCGCTTTTCCGGGTCAGGGCTTGACCCGGTACGCCAACGACTTGACCGGGGACGCCAATCTCTCGGAGCGCTCGTGGGAATACTCTGGATGTCTCTGCAACTCCAGGCACAGGCGCTTCGCCCACTGCAGCGAGTAAAGATCTGTAGCGGGACTGTCAGAATCGCCTATTTCTGGGGCTCGTCCGGCTTGTCAAACTGCGCCTTGCCCTGCGCCATCTTGCGCCGCAGGAAGCTGGGAACCGAAGCCTCCTCGGCTAGGCATAAATCTTCCTCCTTTGACGAAATGCGCCGACTCATCTTGCTTGAGGCGTACAAGGCTTCCTTCTTGAAGCGTGCCGCATCCATCGACTTGGCGATATCGGCCATATTTGCCAGCACCTCGATCAACCATGGTTGGTCGGCAAAGCGCTGACGGGCCTCGGCCAGCAGCCGTTCGATCGTGGCCCAGTCGCCGTTTTCGGCGGCCTGGCGGGCTTGTTCGAGCAGGCGGCCGACATCCAGTTCAGAGCGACGGGTGATGACCAGGGGGTCGGGCAGCAGTGCTTCCCATACCGTTGGAGAAACGGCATCCAGCGCCAGCGCTGCATCGATGAAGGCGATCGGGTCGCCTTCCGGCGTGGCTGCGGTGACGGCTGCCTGGAGCAGGGAAGCGGCGCCGGTCGCGGCGAGACCGGCCGGCACCTCCATTTCGACCAATGCCCAAGCCTCGGCCCCGAAAGCGATGTCGGGCAGGCGGATCACCGGCATGACACCATCTCCGTCGACCGGATAATCATTGAGCAAACGGATCGTCACCCCTTGCGCCGCAGCCAGCGATAGTCGGACGTGACGGGCGTAGAGGTTGGAGATGAAGTCGAATTCTTCGGCGAAGGGCTCGAAAAGGTCGGCGGCGGTTTCGCCGTAGTAATGGTTGCCACCGCCCCGTCTGGCCATTCCGACCATCAGATCCTCGTTGAAGCGATGGCCCAGGCCGTAGGTCGACGTTGTAACCCCGGCTTCGGCCGCCTTGGCGCAGCAGGCGGCAATGCTTTCCGTATCCTGCAACTCGCCGACGTTGGCGTTGCCGTCGGAAAGCAGGATGACGCGGGCGAGAGAGGCGGCACCTACGCCGGGCAGCAGGCCATCGGCGCCGGCCTGCCAGCCACCGTGCAGGTTGGTCGAGCCGCCGGGATGAACCATGGCCAGTGCGTTGTACAGCGCCCGGCGGTCACCGACCGGGCTAGCCGGTGCAAGGGTGCGGACGTGGTCATCGAAAACCACCAGCGAAGCCGTGTCGGTCGGCTCGAGGCGATCGACCATATGACGTGCACAGCGCACGGCCTCAAGTAGCGGTTGCCCGGACATCGAGCCGGAGCGGTCGATGACCAGAGCAAGGTGGTAGGGCTTGCGCATCTTCTTTTTCGTCGGGGTCGCATCCGGCGCCTGGACGCGGACGAGAACCTGGAGCTTCTGGGCCATGCCGGCGATCAGGGCAGGCTTGAGCGGCTGGATGAGGATCTGGGGGATGTTCTGGTTGGGCATGCTGCTCTCCTATGTGTCCGGCACCATTGCCGGCGAGTGAGAGCAGGATATTGGGTGGAAAGCTCACAGGATGAGCCTGTGTTGAGTTTGTTTCGCAAGAGTGGAGCAGGGGGGCAAAGTATCCGGGAGCGATATCCCTTAACTGTAAGTGGTCTTGGTTTCAGCAGAACATAGTCTCGCTTGAACCAACTGGCGCCCCAATAGGCCAATTCTAATAAATGGCGTAGCTCATCTGGTGAGCCTCAAGCTACTTAGTATGGGCTCCACTGACCAAGAAAAGAGGACGAAATCATGCTGCCGATGACCCATCACGCCCAAGCCAGGCTTCAGCAACGCGGCATCCCATACGATGTCGTCGAGAATCTCCTCGACTTCGGGCACGAAGCACACGACCACCGGGGAAGCAGGATTGTCTATTTCGACCACCGGGCTCGCCAGCAACTGCGCCGGCAAGTCGGCACGGAGTCCTACAAGCGCATCGAGCCGCATCTCGACGCCTATGCAGTCGTGGCCGATAACGGGGAAGTCATTACCGTTGGTCACCGTACCCGCCGCATCAACCGCCACTGAACTTGACCTTCATCATGACGTTTATTAATGCTTTTCGTGCTACGCCCACACTCGACAAGTGTGGCCCGAATACGGCCGGTCCATCGCTGCGGGCGTATTCAAGGGTACCTGCGCCGCGTTGGTACACAAATGGCGCTAAGATTGACCATCCTCACCCCCACCAAGGTATTCGTGCTGACTGATGATCAAGCCGAGTCGCTCGCGCAGCAACTCGAAGCCAATCCCAATTACCGCGTCCTGCGCAAACTTGTTCCGCTGTCAGCCTTTGCAGAGACGGATGGGAAGCCTCTGTATGTATCGCCTTTGGCGGCCGACATTGACGATTTCATCGACCAGGCACCGGATGGAAGGAAGTCGATCAAGCGGGCGGGAAAGAAATGCGCCATCACCGTGTCGATCGATCCGGTCGTTCTGGATCGGCTGGATGACTGGGCGCGTGGGAAGGGGATCAGCCGGGCGGCGGCGATTGCCGTGGCGGTGGCGAAGTTGAAGTGAAAATGCGCGCTGGCTTCCCGCGCCATGACTGACTTCACATCGGGACAATCGCCTACATATTGCGGAGGTTGGTCAGCAATAACACCAATTCGGCGATTGCAGTAAATGGCTCTGGATCGTCATAGGCGGTGGCCATGGTTGCCAGTCGCCCCGCGCGCAGCGTAGCCACGTCCAAGTGTTGCCGCGTTGTGGCGAACGTGCCTGCCGCGCCTTTTTCATAACCTGGGAAATACTGCTTCAACCGCTGTATCACTTCGTCTCGATGCAGTGGCGCCTGAATGTCCTCGTAGTGCAGCAGCAGCCAAAGTTCGAAGCTCGGCACTGAAGCAATGGCCTTGAAGATGACGTGCTGTTTGTTGTCGTTCCTGAGATTGCCATCGAGTGACGCGGCGAGATTCAACGCATCGAAGTAGCTGGCATGGTCATCGCGGTCGAACACGGCGTAGACCTGCTCAAAAGCACGGGGCTGGATGTGCTTATGCCGGTCGCCGTTCTCGAACAGTTCCCTGGCATATTTGACCACCTGGATCGGTGACGTCCCCATCTCGCTGGGCTGGACCTCGACATTGGCAGTGTGTAGCCGATTGGCGGCGCGGATTTCCCTGAAGTAGTTGGGCTCCGTCTTGCTTCCTTCGGAAACGATCAGGATGCGGTCATAACTGGCGCGCCGATTCAGCTTGCGTTCAAGCTGCTTGCGCTGGCGCTCCCAAGGGGAGTTGTCACGCGCCATCAGTGCCTCACCCCCAGGTCCGAGTGGAGGAAAGGCACGCCTCCGTAGCGGCCGATCAGATAACCACGCTCCAGGGCTTCATTCTTGCGCGGGCTGAATTCGGACAGAGCTACGAGCGTGGACGCCTGCTCCCGATCCTTCTCGACAAACCAGACCTGGTCGCGGCGAAACAGATCCGGGGCGTCGAGCAGCGAGGTGTCGTGAGTGGTGAAGATGAGCTGCGCGCCGCCGGTATTGGCCTCGGGCCGGTGGAACAGGCGCACGAGTTCGCGTACCAGCAGGGTGTGCAGGCTGGTGTCGAGCTCATCGATGACCAGTGTCAGCCCCTTCGTCAGGATGTCCAGCACCGGCCCGGTGAGAAACAGCAGATTACGCGTGCCATTGGATTCGTCCATCAGGTCGAACACGGCTCGGCCTTGTTCTGTGACGTGAGAGAAGCGTAGCTGGTGCTCTTCCATATCCTCGGCACGCACTTCTGTCTTGCCGGCCACCAGGTCAAAATGGACAGCTTGCCCCGGCACCTTGCGCGTGACGACCTCAATGTCGGCAATGCTGATGTCGGCGGCGGTAAGGAAGTCGCAAATCTGCTTGCGGCCTTCGGCTTGCTTGAGCATCTGGATCGACACCTGCGGGCTGAGCTGGGCCTGTTCGTTAAAGATCACCAGGCCATTGGCGAACCAGTCGAACACGGGCCGCAGTGCTTCGCTGTTGAGTTGTACTGCCATCGACAGGAACAGAGCATTTGGCCGGGTGGCGCTTTCCCACAGATTCTTGGGACCCTTGAGGCCGGGGCCGAAGTCGTACTCGTCCTTGCCGGTCTTGGTATCAAAAATACGTTCGAACCAGCGCTGTGGCTTGAAGGCTTTGTAGACCAGCAAGTGTTCACGCACAATGCGCTGATGCGTCATGGCAAAGCCATATTGATATCGCACCCCGTCCAGGATGAAGGTGACTTCGAACTCGGTTGGTTGGCTGGCAGACTCGGCATCGAGCCGGAAAGGTTGCACAGCATAGGTCTGACCGGGCTGGATGACAGTGGCCGACTCCATCACCACGCCGCGCATGTACTGAAGCCCTTTGATGAGATTGGACTTGCCGCTAGCGTTGGCGCCGTAGACGGCGGCACTCCTCAGCAGATTGGGCGCGGCCTTGAGGCTAGTGGCGAGCGTGTGACTGTCCTGCAGGGTCTTGTCCTTGGATGCAACAAGGCTAAGCACCTGCTCGTCACGCAAGCTGCGGAAGTTCTTGATGCGGAACTCGACCAACATTTTATTCACCTCGAGTGCTGAAAATATATTCATATTATGCACTATAGACGCAATAAATCAATATATTTGGCGTGTTATCCGCTGTTCTGATAAGATCACCGTCTGCCAATTGCTAGCCAACCCTGTGGAACGTCGTCGGAGAACTGGATCCGTGCAGGATGATCAACTTACCGCATTGCAGTTGGAGAATGCCCGCCTGATCTCGCTGCTGGAATCCCACGGCATCGAATGGCGCTTACCGCACTCGCCGGCAGTGCTGGTTCCAGAACCTGAGCCCTCGCGACTCACAACCGGCGAGAAGGTCGCACTGTTCCGCCGCCTGTTTCGGGGACGTGCCGATGTGTATCCGGTCCGTTGGGAAAGCAAAACCACTAGCAAGACCGGATATTCGCCGGCCTGCGCCAACGAGTGGCTTGCTGGTGTATGCGAAAAGCCCCGCATCAAATGTGGCGACTGCGGCAAACGCCTACTGATACCGCTGTCGGATTCAGTGATCTACGACCACCTGGCCGGCGAGCACACGGTTGGGGTGTATCCCTTGCTGGAGGACGACAGTTGCTACTTCCTGGCGGTCGATTTCGACGAGGCCGAGTGGCGTGATGACGCGCGTGCATTCATTCAGTCCTGCGATGAGTTGGGCGTACCGGCAGCACTGGAGATTTCCCGGTCAGGCAAGGGCGCGCACGCCTGGGTGTTTTTCGCCGGCAAGGTTTCGGCCCGCGATGCCCGTCGCCTTGGTACCGCCATCATCAGCCACACCTGTGCCCGCACCCGGCAACTGAAGCTCGAATCCTACGACCGACTATTCCCCAACCAGGATTCCGTGCCTAAAGGTGGCTTCGGCAATCTGATCGCGCTGCCCTTGCAGAAATATCCACGCGAGAACGGGTGCAGCGTATTCGTCGATGCCGAGCTGCGCCCCTACCAGGATCAATGGGGATTTCTGTCGACCATCGAGCCGATGGCGGCACACGACATTGAACCAACCATATTCAGGGCGACGGGCCATGCTCATCCACTCGATGTGACATTCATCGACGACGAGGACTTGAAGGAGCCGTGGAAGCGATCAGCCCTCAAGAAACTGGCCGGCCCGATGCCGAAGTCGCTGACGATTACGATCGCCAACCTCGTCTACTTCGAGAAAGCGCAACTGCCGCAGGCACTGGCCAATCGGCTTATACGCTTGTCCGCATTTCAGAACCCAGAGTTCTACAAGAAGCAGGCGATGCGCTTCTCGGTCTGGGACGAGCCGCGCGTGATCGGTTGCGCCGAGAACTACCCCAATCACATTGCCCTTCCGCGCGGCTGCCTCGATGCGGCTCGCGATCTGCTGCGGGACAACGGGACTGTCTGCAATTTGATTGATGAGCGGTACGCCGGTGTCGCTTTGGATGTCGGTTTCGCCGGCACCCTGCGTCCGGATCAGGAGGCTGCCGTAACGGCCATGCTCGATCATGATGCCGGCGTGTTCTGCGCTCCGACTGCTTTTGGCAAGACGGTAACGGCGGCGGCGATGATTGCCAGGCGCGGTGTCAATACGCTGGTTCTGGTGCATCGCACCGAACTACTCAAACAATGGCAGGAACGCCTGCAATCCTTCCTGGGTGTTGGCAAGGGCGTTGTTGGCACCATTGGCGGCGGCAAGGCCAAACTGACCGGCAAGATCGATATCGCCGTGATGCAGTCGTTGTCACGACAGGGCGAGATCAACTCTGTCGTCGAGAACTACGGCCACGTCATCATCGACGAGTGCCACCATATTGGCGCTGCCTCATTCGACGCAATTCTTAAAGTGGTGAAGGCCAAATACGTGCTTGGCCTGACCGCTACGCCGATTCGTCGCGACGGCCAGCAGCCGGTCATCTTCATGCAGTGCGGACCAATCCGCTATACGGCGGCCAAGCCGGCCAACGCCCCACACGATCTGGTCGTGGAGCCGCGCTCACTCTTTACGCGTATTGATTTGCCACCCGAGGCTGGTATTCAGGATGTGTTCCGACATCTTGCCAATGACCGGGCGCGGACCGACGCTATTGCCGCCGAAGTCCGGGATGCCTACCGGCAAGGCCGGAAAGTTCTCGTTCTGACCGAACGCACGGAGCACCTTGACGCAATTTTGTCCGCCTTGGATGGACAGGTGCCGTCGCCGTTTGTACTGCACGGCCGTATGTCGAAGAAACAACGAGCCACCATGATCGCTGAGCTTGACGAACTACCGCCCGAGGCGCCGCGCGTCCTGATCGCGACCGGAAAGCTGGTCGGAGAGGGGTTCGACCACCCGGCCCTCGATACCTTGGTGCTGGCGATGCCAATCTCATGGAAGGGAACCTTGCAGCAATATGCCGGCCGACTCCACCGCGAGCACGCCACCAAGACCGATGTCCGGATCATTGATTTCGTGGATACCGGACACCCGGCGCTACTTCGGATGTGGGACAAACGGCAGCGCGGTTATCGGGCAATGGGCTATCGGAACTCTGAAAACCAGCAGGACGGAGGCGACTTGCTCAATGGCCCCAATCAAGTAGTTCGTTCACTTCGCTGACAGGCACTGTTGCAAAACAGCAATGCCTGAAAAAATAATTCGTTCCGGATATCGCCCCTCGTTGTCCCTTTCATTCCCGCAGTATCACTGGCTATCCCGAGCATTCCGTCTATGTGCCGAAACCCCGCTTGACACCTGATTTTCAGGTCGATATCGTTCGTCCTATCAACCGTGACGCGTAACGCATCGCGGCCAAAGTGGTAGCTGGCCACGCAAAACAAACAGCATTCAAGAGTGGCGTGATCGGAATCCGGTGCGTCACATTACAAAACGGTAGCCGACCTCGGCGACCGTCGGATCGCAGGGCTCAAGAGAGTTCTCGTCCATTCAGGCAGTGATAGGGGTTCCGCTCGTCCCTGCATTCCATAGCAATGACCGCCTCGGCGGTTTTTATTTTCCATCCTGGCCGTCAAAGAGACGGGAAGCGATAGAAAAAGCTCACATGCCCTGCAGCCATGGGCTTTTGAACGCTTTGGCAGGCACTCTGCCACGGCACTAAAACCAGCACTAAAACTCACGCTCAACGTTCAAGACAACGGGGGCCGCCGAACTCGGGTGGACAGCAGGCCAGGCAATCTGCCATCCCCGCGACGAGAGCATCAGCGTGAAACAGACTTCACACCGCACCGTCGGCTGCCGTGCCGACAACCATCCTCCCGCCGGGCGCAAGCCTTCCGCGATGGTGTGCGCGTGAATCTATGGGCACGAGGCCTGCCCCAAATAGCCTCATCCCGGTCGTGATCGACGACCAGCACTCCGCAGCGACCGGCTGAATCCGGTTCAACACTCACCAACGGGTGGCGGGGATCGGAGTGCGACTGGGCCCCGGATGATCG
>Ga0268298_10006769_pt1 | contig 10302 bp, 6 predicted proteins | sample WWTPWeurt_MetaG_FD_194462 | JGI IMG/M metagenome (GOLD analysis project Ga0268298, IMG submission 194462) | Activated sludge microbial communities from WWTP in Nijmegen, Gelderland, Netherland - WWTP Weurt | ecosystem: Engineered > WWTP > Aerobic digester > Activated sludge | place: Netherlands... | reverse complement strand
CCGTCCTTGGACAATAACATCTTCTTGAGATTGGCTGAAATCACATAGCTGCTAAACTCACCGATATCTGTTTCCTTCTTGTCTTTCAGGTTATACACCTTCAATACTGAGCGTGGAGATTTTGTAGAACTCGCCAGGTAGTACACCGCATCTTCTACGACGGTGATACCATAATAGTTGCCAGCAGTAACCGGAAGTGCCACTACCCTATCCTGGATACCGTCAAGATCTATCATTGTCATTGCGGTCCTGGCAGGAGGCGTCGGCATATCCTTGCCTGCTTTCTCTGCTTCTTTCTTCTTGTCATTCTTCTCTTTTGCAGATGCAGGTGTCGTAGATGCGATAGCTGATGTATCCACCTTAATCATCACTTCGTCATTTTTTGGAGCTAATGGTGAAGGAGTGGCCTTGGCAAGTGTGACAAAATAAACCTTGGACATATCTGCATAGCTGTGGTTCCACTCCGTACGGCTATAGGTAGGATTGAAATCACGATCAGAGACAAAAAACAAATACTTGCCATCAGGGCTGAATACTGCGCCGGATGCTTCGTACCAATTGTCCGTAATACGTGTTGATTGTTTGCTTTCCAGGCTATAAAGGAATACTTTGCCCCTGAAGTCATCATCGGATCTTGTAAATGCAATCCACTTGCTGTCCGGTGACCAATTAGCACCACCATGCTCCCAGGTCTTTGCCTGATCGACAAGCGTGACTTGCTTAGTAGCGATGTCTACATACTGCAATCTTAGCTTCTTATCAGACCAAACAATTTTCTTGCTATCCGGTGACCATGTTACATAGTACTTATAGGTATCAGCATTCTGTGTGAGCTGGACAGGTGCCTCCTGTCCATCCTGTGTCCTGATATAGATTTCATCTTCACCCGTTGCATCACTGATATATGCAAGGTATTTTCCATCAGGTGACCAGGCTACTGCACGCTCATGCACACCTGGGGTCTTGGATAAGTTCCTTGTGATACCATCCTTTGCAGGCAGTGTCCAGATATCCCCACGCGCAGTCACCGTCAGCCTGTTGCCATCAGGTCCGAGGTCATAATCTCCGCCTTCGATATAGGTAGAGGCATCTACCATTTCGTTCCTGCCGATAGCACCATCATCCGAAATCGATATGGTGACCTTGTTGGATTTGTTTGTCTTGAGATCCAGCAGATAGATGTATCCTGCATTTTCATACGCAATCGCATCTGCCCCCAATGATGGAAACTTCACATCATACTCAGTATAGTTAGTGACTTTGGTGACCGTCTTCGTCGGGATGTCATAGACGAAGATGTTCATAGTCCGGTCGCGGTCGCTGCAGAAATAGATCTTATCCCCATACCACATCGGGAATACATCCTGCGCCGGATTGTTGGTGATGTTATCCATCTTACCGGAAGCAAAATCGTAGATATATACATCATCCGCCATACCGCCCTTGTAGTATTTCCAGGTCCTGAACTCCCTGAAGATCATATTCATGGCGAGCCTTGAATTGTCAGGTGAGTATGAGCACCAACCACCTACTGAAAAAGGTAATTCGGTAGACATGCCGCCGTTGACCCCGGCTACATAGAGCTGGCCCTTGAAATCATTGAAGGAAGTCTTTCGGCTGCGGTATACGATCCCTGAATTGTCATTCTTCCAGGTCATCACAATATTATTGGGGCCCATGCGATCACCCAGATCATCGCGTCCAAGTGTAGCTGACCAGGTCAACCTTACAGGTACGCCACCTGCTGCAGGCATCTTAAACACCTCTGTATTGCCATCGTACTGGCCGGTAAATGCCAATGTCTGGCCATCCGGAGAAAACCTTGGAAATAATTCATTGCCGATATCTGTAGTGATCCTGCGGGCAAGGCCACCGGCACGCGGTACGGAGTATAGATCCCCGGCGTAGCTGAAGACAATAGCGTCCCTGGAAACCGTCGGAAAACGGAGCAACCTGGCCTCGATCTGGCTATTTGCTTGATGGCCAACGAAGAGGAGGGCAAAAAAACATAGAATCCTGAACATAAGAATGTGAGTTATATACATGAAATGACTGGAAAAACGGTTTTTCCAAATGAGGCCACAAGATAAAATGAATACAGACGTACCGGGGCTTAATTTTTACCCTCTTCGGATGGAGGAAGCGCCTCAAAATCATCGATTTTGTCCAGTTCAAAGATGGTTGCCCCATCTTCCCTGATGTAATAGGGAACATTGAACTTAGCGTTCCAGGCAAGCTCATTGGTGGTATAGGAGCTCCTGGCATGAATCGTCTGGGTAGCCGAGAGATTGTACCCCTTGATCATCACGAGCCATTCCATCTGGGATGAGATAAAGTCGGTCTCTGTCAATCCGTACAAGGGGCTCTTTTCATCGATATAGTGTACAAGGGTCCAGTTGAGCGGAAAGTAGATCACCTTGCTGTTCTCTATATCCAATGCCTGGTATTTGCGGCTTTCCTTTCCGTTGTCATTGACGACGACACTCATGAGTACACGCGCTTCGAGCTCGGTCAGGTCATAGTCACGCTCATTGGCCACACGAAACATGATGGCATACCCGTCCTTATATGGCCTGTAAAGCATGTTCCTTGAAAAGCGGATCGAACTGGTAGGCCTCGAAAAACGGCCGTACATCAGGCCGGTAAAAATCGCAAAACTCATCAAGCCAATGAGTGCTTCGGTGGCGGCCATCGCACTGATGACAATGGAGAGTGGATACAATGACCCATAACCCACTGTGGTCAGTGTCTGTGCACTAAAGAAAAAGGCTACTACAAACCGGTCGTGAACCTCAAAGTCAGCGGTCATCCCGATACCATCGTAATCGATCAACAGGTATAGGCCAGCAAAGAAAATATTAAGGATGACATAGAAGGAAAGAATAGTCAGGGCAAAAGTGCTCCACTTCATGGTGACCAGATTGTGGAAAAGTGATTTCTTCTCTCCTATCCTGATCACATTAAATGACCCGTCCTTGTTGATGATGCGCTTGCTGTTGGCTTTATAGGTATTGGTAAAGCCAAATTCATCCCCCTTGTTTTCCGGCTTATTGAAACGTTTCTGGATCAGGTCACTGATTTTCATATTCGTCAGATTGTCTTCCCTGTCATCTTTTCATAGATATACATCGCCAGCACCACCAGCAAGGGAATGGAGACTACAACAAGGCTGATCGCTTTTTGTTTGACAGCAAACCGCAGGACCAGGCTTGACACCAGAACAATCAGGAGTCCCAGGATCATGACTACATTGAAATCAATTCCGGCCCCGAATGAGGACCTGTAGCCTTTTCCAACGGTGGCGAGGGCAAGTAACAAGAGATTGATCACCCACAATGTCCAGAATAAGAAAGGCATATTCATCTCAAATCTTTTTGTATCAACCACGACGGGTATCGACCAGCCTTGCTATCAAACCTTATCCCAGGGATGAAATGCATTTTTAACGGAGCGGAGTGTTGACCTCAATTCAGGGAAATGACGTATCAGGATATCCTTCATCGTTGTATTCTGCACCCAATCCATCCCGGGTTTCGTATAAATCTCCGGCTTGAAATCGGAAGAAAGGAACCGGTCACTCTTCAACCGACGTGAAGCCATGAGGATAAAAATCCTGAACGCTGTATCGCTAAAGCCAAATCCTTTTGGCAAAGGTTCGCTCAACATACCGATCTGCAAATCAACTTTTTCAATATCTCCTTCATAGATATCACTGATCTCTTTCGCAAGTTCCTTATTGCCTCCAGTCAGTTCTTCAAACGTATCTGCAGGTTTCATGTGGATCAGCCTCCTAAAAGTATTATAGCGTGGTATCCCCCTCTCACGATCCTTGAGGATATCCACTGTAGCCATGTCAAGATGCTTGCCATCAGGCGTAGTGATATCACGAAGGAAATTTGGGAAATTGTGAATCGTGATCGCCCCGGGATATGCTATTCCAAATGAATAAAAGAGATCTGAATAACTGAGTCCGCTGTCCATTGGCCTCCTTGCTTTTTCAAAGATGAGGTCCTTCATTCCTATTGTCTCCCTTTCCTTTCCTGTCTGAATATCATAAAATGAAATCGTATCCGGCAGCAAGGTATGGAGGCGGTAAACTGAAACAAATTCTTCAGTCAGGGCGAACGGAGCGCCATGGTGATCCACTTCGGATCCGGGGATACCACTCATCACTTCGCCTTTGCCTATCCGGCCCCAAACCCTATGCAACTTTTCGCCCATCAATCCCCACCAATTAGCATTCATCGCGATCTGTAATGCAGGATGTGGAAGGATCGCGGGTGTCCATTCAACTGTATGGATCTTGGCCATGAGGGCACAATTGACGAGACGGGTAGTGTCAAAGATCTGGTCACTGGTCCAGTCAGGAAAATGTTCACGCAATTCGTCGCAGATGGCATTGTGTTCAAGGGCAAATATGGTGTGCAATAGTTCAAGCCCTGTCCACCAATTGTCCACAAATCCCGAGATAGGAATACCCCGGTGATCTCTTGGAAGGTAATGGTCTGCGCTACCGTCCTCTACATACAACTTTCCATCGGTGGCCTTGCCTCGCAGTACTTCAGTCAGTGCTTCACTGGAACCATATATCTGGGAGCCATCCCACCAATGCGTGTTCTTGTTTTTGTAGGCAGGAAACTTTCGATCAATTTCATTTAATGGAGTATCCGCCTGCGTCTTATGAATAAACATCTTTGGCTCAGACCAGTCATCACCTTCAGGTAGTGGCACTTCCATATTCTCGGTGCTGTCAAAGTGTCCAAACCAGTCATGCACCATAAACTGTATCCAGGGTGCAGCAAGCAGGTTGACGATGGTTGCTGGTTTAAATTCAGTGCGCTTCATCAACCTTTCACTGATCAACCTTGGATTGGGGGTCATCAGGTCTGCCGGATCAGGTGGCGCAGTATAATCCCTGGGCATATTCCTGCCAAGCCGCATGCCCGAACAACCCATCATGGGTTGCTCGATATCATTGAACTTGCCGTCCGAATTGCGGATCGAATAAAACTTAGTGTCATGAAAAGGGCAGGTCTTCTTGTCTCCCTGATGTTCCGGTGATGGATAAGTATCATGCAGGTTTTTTGCACGCAATTCATATCGGAAGGAAAGGAGGTTGATGATCCCGATCCATTTGGGGAGGCGGTGCCAGGCAACAACGCGGTTGACCCCTTTAAACGTGCTGACAAGCGCACGCTGGGTGAACGAAAGCTTCATGTGGTGTGGTTGATTTTCGTTAAGGTTGCTAAGTTAGCATAAACCACATTTTGCTGTAAAAAAAAGGAGGCGGAATGGGCGGAAGAAGCTGAGATGCCTTCGCCAAAAAGGGCTACGGCATCCGAGGGAGGCTAAAGAGGCATAAAAATTATAAATCCATTATTCTTAGCGACAGCCAATCCTACACCTTAAGGATCATTTGGATGATAGTATTACTATTGATGGTGATGACACAATAATAAACTCCCGGAGCTAAGGTATCCAGTTCATTGCAAAGGAGCACAATTGATGTTCCGCTAACTGCCTTTTCGAAGAAAGCAACTTTATTTCCGGTGTTGTCCAGCACTAGAATACTTGCATTACCTGTCATTTCAGATGCTGAAGCTATATGAAATGCAATCTGCTTCTGAAAAGGATTTGGAACCGCTACTACATTAAATTTCTCCGTGGTCATTGATTCTTCAAATTCAACCGCCGTCACATCTCCACCATCTTCGAAACTGGTAAACTTGGTACTGATAACACCATAACATATACTCAGGCTATCGATAATGGCCTGGATAGAATCTGCTTCACTTTCCGATTCAGCCAGATTGAACTCAATGGCGTATTTATCAATGGCCTGCTTGGCCCAGATCTTTGGCAAAAAGGACTTTTCGATATCATTTGAATCAGCCAGATGGATCGGGAATTCATAGGTTACAGGCAGGTTAAAGGCCTTCCCGGATAATGTAAGGGTCACATCCGATGGCTGATCATACCTTCCCGACAATATCAATTGCTGACCCTTATAGAGATTGGGCAACGGATCAGGATATACAGCTGTAATGATATCAGGTGAGAAAGAAAACTGCGTATGGAGCAGGACAGGATTGTTGATGGTCAGAAAGAACCCGGTGATTTTTTCTTCCAACTCTTCATTTTCAAGGAAGTCGGCCAGGCCTCCATTTTCAAGGGCAAGCAAGGTCAATAGCTTCTTATCTACATCACTACCGATACCAAAGGTGAACAGGAAAATTTCTGTCTCGGCTGTTTGCACGGTCGCCTGTACCTGACCAAGAATATCTGGTGTACTTGTAATTCCTGCCGTAGCCATTCCGTCAGTGAAAAAGATTATGATATTGGCCTTGTTGGTATCTACTGTAAGGAACTGTTGGATCGAAGTTGTCAATGCCCCGGATATATTTGTGCTTCCACTTGCCACGATCTGATCGATGTAGGCCAGTGCCTCAGCCTTATGACCCAGGGTATAAGGAGTCATCTCAGGAAACAAGGATTTGACTGCAGTTGAAAAGTCTATGATGTTGAACTGATCACCGAAATTGAGATGCTCTACGATAAACTTTGCGGCCCGTTTTGCTTCTTCCACCTTAACACCAGCCATACTGCCCGAGCGGTCTATGATCAATGAAAAGTTCTTTTCAATGACCTCAGTGTTTGCATTAGATTCCGGCTCTACGATCAATGAAACGTAACCATTGCCTAGCTCATCACAGTACAATAATGAATCCGGCAAAAAAGTACTCAGGCTGTACACCCCAAGCTCCGTTGAGGAAAGTTGGTACTGCACCTCGTAATCAATCATGGCAGGCTGCTCATACAAATCTGAAGTGATGGTGGCTTCATGCGCGGTCAATAGAATATTAGCATTCAACTCTGCGATTTCTGCATTTTCAATGGTGCGCTCCGATTCAAGTTCAAATGAGAAGTGTTGCTGGTCAACAAATTGATCATCCTGGATTAACCTGTAATCATTGGGATAAGCGAATTTGACAACTCCAAACGAATAGGGCAACAATTCTACGTACTTCAATACAAAGGTCACGGAGGAATCAGGCTCTATCGAATCAAGTGGGCTGAACAATAAAGGGGAATCGCCCATATAGGTCAGCAGGTTCTGTGCAATCTGTTCTCCGGGCTCTCCCGGAATGCTATCACTCTGGGTCGATTTGCTGATGGTGGCCAGGTGCCACTTTCCTTTAATATACCAGCGCAGATCAATAGCATTGGCATTGGAGTGTAAGGGAAATGCATATCGCATGGGTGTCTTTTCGCCAGTGGTATTGACAAAAACCTGGGTGGACGTCACCACTGCAATTTGGTTCTGTACCTGCACACGGACATCTGAGGAAAGCATCTTCAGATAAATCCCCTGGGTGCCATTGATGATTACTACGCCGTTACCGGATAAAGGCTGCCACAAAAGCAGGCATTGAAGAATAAGGAGAATTTGGAAAAAACGCTTCATGGCTTTCAGTGTTTTGAATCAGGTAATCAATGCCCACAGCCTTTCAATTTATCGCGAAATGCCTTCATCTGCGGCATGTAATGAAATTACAGGTAAACGACCAAACCAAAAGCTGAATGTGTCAATATGTCAGCCACATTACAAACAAATCAATCCTCCTCGTCCTTGTGGACAAAATTCAGATCTGTCCCAAACTGGAGCAACTCTTCTCCTTCCACCATAATGGCTTTTTCAAAGCGGAAACCAATCTTGATCAGGAGATGGATGGACCTGATATTGTCAGGTAAGGTAATGGCTACGAGCCTTTCGAGTTTCAATACTTCTTCTGCATAAGCCATAGTCGCCACGGCGGTTTCAATAGCATATCCCTGCCCTGTATATTCCGGCAAAAAGGCGAAACCAAAGTCCGGATGGTTGAGAAAGTCACGCTTGGTAAAACCGCAGGTGCCTATAGGTGCGCCTGACTCCCGATGGCAGACCATATAAAAACCAAAACCATGATTTCTGTAATTCTTCAATGATCCATCCAGCAAGTACTTTTCAGCGTCCTCTACTGTATGGACATTGCGGTCGCCTATATACCGGATCCAGGTAGGATCATTTAATAGTTGCAACATAAACGGCGCATCTTCGGTTGTAAATTTCCGAACGAGAAGCCGGGAGGTCTGAAGAATAGTATCCATTCAAGTGAAAAACGAAAAGTGAAAAGTGAAAAGTGAGAGTTGAGAGCTGAGAGCTGAGAGCTGAGAGTGTGGGCATGAAAATAATAAAAGATGCAGATGTAACACACTATCCCTGTCACTCCGCACATCAGGTTTTATATCTGGCGGTCTTGATGAACATGTATCCTCCCATGACTGCTCCCCATACCTGCTTGTCATAGATATCCCAGCCACGGTCCCAACTCACAATCGTGTCGGGATGGATAACTACCTGGGATGTGGCATACTTTGCGCCGCGCAGCGAACTCAGGCATTGTTTACCGGGTGTAGAGCCGCTGAATGTTTCCTTATCTACCTTATGGAGATATATACCACAGCCCTGGCGGTTGATCAGGGAGTCTGTTGATAGATTCTCCAGCTTTTCCTGATCCTTCCATCCACCTACATACTGTGTGGGATTCCTGATTTCATAGACCTGGCTGACAATCGTGGTATCATCTTCCAGGGTAAGGTGATATACTCTTTGGCGATAAGGCTTGTCCGGCGCGGTGGCTACAGATTGTTCCACATAAAGCCAATACCCATCTTTGCTCTTGGGCCATATCGGCACCATCCTAAGGTTGACATGATAGAATGTTGAATCCCTGGTAGCCTGGGCTTCACTACTGAATTCGCCGGCCATATATCCATAGATGGTCTTGAGATCCTTAGCATTTACAGGCAGCGACTGAGCCGTAGCAAACTCGCCCAGGAAGAGGAAAAAAAAGAGGAGTAGTGATTTCATGCGATCAAAGCTATGATTCCTATTCTGAATCCGTATCAGGGATTTTTGGCGAATCGGTGATCGGTGATCATTGATCGGTGATCGGCCTTTGAACTTTGCACTTCGATATTCGAACTTTCTACTTTACACTTCGATATTCGATCTTTCTACTTTACACTTCGATATTCGTTATTCGTTATTCGCTATTAGTTATAGGCCTCTAGTACCTCGGATCATACATATACTCCTGTATCGCCTGTTTCAGGTCAGCGGGACGTTCTGCCCGGGCTATTCCTTCATCAAACACGCGTTGTGCTACTGCGGTGGCTATCTCCCAGGAGATCTTGCGGATATCCCTCAGCGGCGGATAGAGTGAGCCCCGGTCGATATCTTCCTGGCTGACGATATGGGCAAGCGTCCGCGCTGCGGTAAGGAAGATATCATCCTTGATAAACTTCGCTTTAGAGATAACTGCCCCAAGGCCTACACCCGGAAAAATATATGCATTGTTTCCCTGGCCGGGCTTGAATACCTTTCCATTGAGTGCGACGGCCTTAAACGGACTTCCGCTGGCATAGACCGCTTTCCCCTTGCTCCATTGATAGGCCTGCTCTGCTGTGCATTCAGCCTTATCGGTTGGATTGGACAGGGCAAAAATGACCGGGCGCTCGTTGAAGGCACTCATGAGTTCGATTGACTCTTTTGTAAACGAACCACCCTTTGCAGTAGCTCCGATAAGGACGTGTGGTTGTATCATCTCGATCGCATCATGGAAATCGAGGAAAGGCACGTCATGCGCATATGCCACCTTGTGTTCAGCAAGGTCCTTGCGGCTTTTCACAACTAGTCCCGTACCATCCACAAACCACAGGCGTTCATAGGCTTCCTTGGTGCTTAGTCCTTCTGCTTCAAAAGCCCTGACAAGGAGTTCTGCAATCCCTGTGCCTGCCGATCCGGCCCCCAGGAACATAATCTTCATGTCCTTATATGGCCTCCCGGTAATCCGTGTAGAGGCATATAGTCCTGCTAACACAACGGAAGCAGTACCTTGAATATCATCATTGAAGCACAATACCTTATCCTGGTACTCATGTAGCAGGCCATAGGCATTGTGGGTAATAAAATCTTCAAACTGGATCAGGGCAGACGGGAACTTTTGCTGCACCGCCATGACAAACTCCTCGACGAGCTCCGAATACTCTTTTTCACCCAGACGATGATGCGGATAACCGATGTAGAGTGGATCCTTTAGTAATTCCTCATTGTTGGTCCCTACATCAAGCATGACCGGAAGGCATTGATCAGGGTGGATTCCGGCGCACGCACAATACAAAGCCAACTTTCCGATAGGGATACCCATACCATTGGCGCCCAGGTCTCCCAGGCCAAGGATACGCTGTCCATCGGTCACA
>Ga0268298_10006768_pt1 | contig 10302 bp, 7 predicted proteins | sample WWTPWeurt_MetaG_FD_194462 | JGI IMG/M metagenome (GOLD analysis project Ga0268298, IMG submission 194462) | Activated sludge microbial communities from WWTP in Nijmegen, Gelderland, Netherland - WWTP Weurt | ecosystem: Engineered > WWTP > Aerobic digester > Activated sludge | place: Netherlands... | reverse complement strand
ACGGGCGTCGCGGATTTGCGCAAAATCCCGCGAAGCCGTCGTCTCGATGTTCCGCGAAGCGCGCATGGGCAAGGCGATCGACGCGGAGCAGGCCCAGGACCTGGTTGAGGAAATCTCCAGTTCGGTGCTGCGCAACCCCGGCGCACTGATCAGTCTGGCCCGGCTGAAGACCGCCGACGACTACACTTATATGCATTCGGTGGCCGTCTGTGCCCTGATGATCGCCCTTGCCCGGCAACTGGGCCTGGACGACGACGCCACGCGACAAGCGGGCATGGCTGGGCTTTTGCACGATCTGGGCAAGGCATTGATGCCGCCCGAAATCCTCAACAAACCGGGCAAGCTGACCGACGAAGAATTTGCGGTGATGAAGACCCATCCCGCCGAAGGCCACAAATTGCTGCTCGAAGGCCATGGGGTGAGCGACGTCATGAAGGACGTCTGCCTCCACCATCACGAGCGCATGGACGGCAACGGCTACCCCGAGGGTCTCGGGGGAGATCAAATCAGCCTGTTCGCCCGCATGGGGGCAGTGTGCGACGTCTACGATGCCGTCACGTCAAACCGTCCCTACAAGGCAGGTTGGGACCCGGCGGAGTCGATCAAGCGCATGGCGGAATGGGAAGGACACTTCGACCCCAAGGTGTTTCAAGCCTTCGTGAAGAGCCTCGGCATCTATCCCGTCGGCTCCCTCGTCCGGCTGCAGTCAGGTCGCCTGGGCGTGGTGGTCGAGCAGAACGAAAAATCGCTCCTCGTCCCCAAGGTAAAAGTCTTTTTTTCCACAAAATCCAGGGCCTATATCAAGCCCGAACTGGTGGACCTTGCCCGGGCAGGTGCTCTGGACAAGATTGCCGGCCGCGAAAGCGCCTCGCGCTGGGGATTGAAGGACATCGACCAGTATTGGGCCGGAGACGCTGTCCAAGCGCGGGGCAAATCCGTATAATTTTTCGTCTACCGAGGAGCGCTGCAGGGGCGAAGTATCCCTTTCCCTCAGGCTCGGTTCTCAACGGCGCTCATTCGACCAACCCGTGCCGGGCACGGGAAGGTGGATGAGAGCGGCACAAGCGCAATGCTTTGCCTTCGCTCCCCACCTCCCCCCGGCCACTTGTTTGAGGAGTTCCCATGAACACCGTGGCTGAATTCAAAGATTACGTCATCGCCGACCTGGCCCTCGCCGGCTGGGGACGCAAGGAAATCAAGATTGCCGAGACCGAGATGCCGGGTCTCATGGCCATTCGCGAGGAATTCGCGAAGAGCCAGCCCTTGAAGGGTGCCCGCATCACCGGGTCGCTGCACATGACCATCCAGACCGCCGTTCTCATCGAGACCCTGACGGCGCTCGGAGCAGAAGTGCGCTGGGCTTCCTGCAACATCTTCTCCACCCAGGACCACGCCGCTGCGGCCATCGCCGCTGCTGGCATCCCGGTCTTCGCCGTCAAGGGCGAATCCCTGACCGAATACTGGGACTACACCCACCGTATTTTCGAATGGGCCGACGGCGGCTACTCGAACATGATCCTCGACGACGGCGGCGACGCCACCCTGTTGCTGCACCTCGGCGCCAAGGCCGAGAAGGACATCAGCGTTCTGGCCAAACCGGGCTCCGAGGAGGAAACCATCCTCTTCGCCGCCATCAAGGCCAAGCTGGCCGTGGCGCCCAACTGGTACTCGGTGCGCCTCGGCCAGATCAAGGGCGTCACCGAGGAAACCACCACCGGCGTCCACCGTCTTTACCAGATGCACGAGCGGGGCGACCTCAAGTTCCCGGCCATCAACGTCAATGATTCGGTGACCAAGTCCAAGTTCGACAACCTTTACGGATGTCGCGAATCCCTGGTCGACGGCATCAAGCGCGCCACCGACGTCATGGTCGCCGGCAAAGTTGCCCTGGTGGCTGGCTACGGCGACGTCGGCAAGGGTTCCGCCCAGGCGCTGCGCGCCCTCTCGGCTCAAGTGTGGGTCACCGAGATCGACCCCATCTGCGCCCTGCAGGCGGCCATGGAAGGCTACCGCGTGGTAACCATGGACTACGCCGCCGACAAGGCCGACATTTTCGTCACCGCCACCGGCAACTACCACGTCATCACCCACGAGCACATGGCCAAGATGAAGGACCAGGCCATCGTCTGCAACATTGGCCACTTCGACAACGAAATCGACGTCGCCGCCATCGAGAAGTACCAGTGGGAAGAGATCAAGCCGCAGGTGGACCACGTCATCTTTCCCGATGGCAAGCGCATCATCCTGCTCGCCAAGGGCCGCCTGGTGAATCTCGGCTGCGCCACCGGCCACCCGTCCTACGTGATGTCCAGTTCTTTCGCCAATCAGACCATCGCCCAGATTGAGCTGTTCACCCGCACGGCCGACTATCCCGTGGGCGTCTACACTCTGCCCAAGCATCTGGACGAGAAGGTGGCACGGCTGCAGCTCAAGAAGCTCAACGCTCAGCTCACTCGCCTGACCGAGCAACAAGCCGCTTACATTGGTGTTTCCATGGACGGCCCGTACAAGGCCGACCACTACCGCTACTAAGCTGCCCCGCCGGCCCCCGCCAGGGGCCGGCAGCCAAACCGGAGGGGAGCCCCGCATGTTCAGACTTCTTGCCGCCTGGGGCATCAACGCGGTTGCCCTGATCGCCTTGCCCTACGTGGTACCCTCGATCTCGGTCGCCAGTTTCGCCACCGCCCTGTGGGTGGCCTTGGTGCTCGGCCTCATCAATACCCTGCTGCGACCTCTGCTCATTCTCCTTACCCTGCCGGTGACGCTGCTCACGCTGGGCCTCTTCATCTTCGTCATCAACGCCTTGCTCTTCCAGATGGCCGGGCATCTGGTGACCGGCTTCCAGGTCGGCGGCTTCTGGTCGGCCCTCTTCGGGTCGATCGGCTATAGCATCATTTCCTGGCTGCTCTCCTCGCTGCTCCTTGCGGGGAAGAAGGACTGACGTGCCCCGCGCCGACCAGCTTCTCGTCAGTCGAGGCCTGGCAAGCTCCCGGGCGGTGGCGCAACGGCTGATCGCGAGCGGACGCGTACGCTGGGATGGCGACGCGGTAGTCAAGCCGGCGCAGGACCTGCCCGCTTGCGCCGGTCTACAGGTCGAGGCCGACCCGGCTGACTGCTACGTCTCCCGTGCCGGCCTCAAGCTTGCCGGAGCCCTGGCTGAGACCGGTATCGCCGTTGACGGCAAGTTCTGCCTCGACGTCGGCCAGAGCACCGGCGGATTCACCGACTGTCTGTTGCAGGCCGGCGCGGCCCGGGTGGTCGGAGTCGATGTGGGCCACGGTCAGTTGCATCCGCGTTTGGCGAGCGACTCCCGGGTCACTGCCGTCGAAGGAGTCAATTGTCGAGCCCTCACGGCTGCCGACCTTGCTCCCGGATTTCCGGCGGACGGCTTTGAGGTCATCGTCGGCGACCTCTCGTTTATTTCCCTGACTCTTGTCCTGCCCCAATTGCCTCCTTTGCTGGCGGCTTCGGGGGATCTCCTCCTCCTGGTCAAACCGCAGTTCGAGGTTGGGCGAGGCGGCCTCGCCAAGGGCGGGATTGTCCGCGACCCGGCGCTCTACCCGGTTGTCGAGGACAAATTGCGTGCCTGTGCGGCAGGCCTCGGTCTGACCGTCCGCGCCTGGCTCGAGAGCCCCATCCTGGGCGGCGACGGTAACCGCGAATTCTTTATCTGGCTGAACCCATGAACCACCAACTCTCTATCGAATTCTTCCCGCCCGGAACTCCCGAAGGGGTCGAAAAGCTGCGCGTCGTTCGCCGCAATCTGGCCGAACTGAAGCCGGCCTTCTTTTCCGTCACTTTCGGCGCCGGCGGCTCGACCCGCGAGCGTACCTTCGCCGTGGTCAAGGAAATGGCCGCCGAGGGACTGGACGCGGCGCCCCACCTGTCCTGCATCGGCTCCACCCGGGACAATATCCGAGAAATCCTTGCCGACTATCGGGCCGCCGGCATCCGCCGCATCGTCGCCCTGCGCGGCGACCTCCCTTCCGGCATGGCGAAAGCCGGTGAGTTCCGCTACGCCAACGAACTGGTGGAATTCATCCGGGCCGAGACCGGCGACTGGTTCAGCATTGAAGTCGCCGCCTACCCGGAGTGGCACCCCCAGGCCAGGAGCCCCCGCGAGGACTTGCAGAATTTCGTTCGCAAGGTGAAAGCCGGTGCCAATTCCGCCATCACGCAGTATTTCTATAACGCTGACGCCTACTTCCATTTCGTGGACGAGGTCCGCTCTGCCGGAGTGGATGTTCCCATCGTTCCCGGCATCATGCCGATCGGCAGCTTTTCCAAGCTGGCGCGCTTCTCGGATGCCTGCGGTGCCGAGATCCCGCGCTGGATGCGAAGAAAATTCGAAGGCTTCGGAGACGATGCAGAATCTATTCGTGCTTTTGGACTGGACGTCGTTTCTGAGCTATGTGAGCACTTACTTGCAAAAGGTGCGCCGGGGCTGCATTTTTACTGCATGAATCAGTCCGAATTGACTCGAGAAATCTTTCGTCGCCTGGCATAAAATGGCTATGTCCTGACCTCCCTCGGGCGCCAATTCGATGCCCCCCGCACCCCAGCCCCCTCTTGCCGACTCAGCGCACTACTCCCTTGCGGGGTGGGTTCGCTTCCTGCCGGCAGCCTTTCTGGTCGCGGGGCTCATCACGACCTGGGTGACGTGGTGGAACGTGAGCAACGATGGTGGAGCAGCCCTGCAAAGGGAATTTGAGGCCCAGTCCACCACGGTAGTCCGCGAACTGGAAAACCGCCTGCGGGGGAACGGCGAACTGCTGAGGGGAGTTGCCGGCCTATTTGCCGCCAATCCCGATCTCGACCAGAGTGGCTTCGCGGCGTTTGCCGACGCCCAGGGCAATGCCCTTCAACTCCCCGGCGTCTTGGGAATCGGCTTTGCCAAGCCGGTCGCAGCGGCAGAACTTGAGAGTCACTTGGTCGCCCAGGCCAGAGCGGGCCTTACGGATTACGCCATCTCGCCACCCGGCGAACGCCCGCTCTTCGTCCCGGTGACTCACTTTGCGACCCGCTCGGGACCCAGCAATCCGCCGCTGGGGTTCGACCTGCAATCCGATCCGGCGATTCAACTGGCCCTTAATAGGGCAAGGGAACAGCGCACGGTGGTCTTAACCCCGAGGCTGGTGCTCCGCGCAGCGTCCCCAGGTGGCGAACAAGCCGGTTTCGTCCTGGTTGCCCCCGCTTTTCGGCCGTCCGCAACCCGCAGCGCAACGGACGATCGTTTTATCGGTTGGGCCTTCCTTCAGCTCGCAGCACAGGGTTTCGCGACCGACAGCCTGGCTCAAGCCTACGGCAACGCCGCACCGGGCATGCGGATGCGCATTTTCGACGGGCGCAGCACCGAAGCCGAGCAACTGTTCTTCGATTCCGTCGATCCTGCCGCGGCCAAGGGGGATTTCGCCCTGCGCAGCGTCAGGCTGGTGGAGTTCGGCAGCCAAGCCTGGGCCGTCGAACTTGACGCGCTCCCGGACTTTGCCGCCAGCGTAGAGCACCTCAGGAGTTCGCGTATCTTGGCGGCGGGTGTCCTGCTCAGCGTGGTGCTGGCTGTACTTGCCCGCTTGCTGGTCGGCAACCATCGGCGGGTAGCCGCCGCCCTTGCCCAGACTGCCCAAGCCAACCACGATCTGCAAGAGAGCAAACGCCGCTTTCGCATCCTGGCGAATTCCGTACCGGTGCTGATTTGGGTCTCGGACTCAAACGGGGTACGGAATTGGTTCGGCCAGCAATGGGTCGACTTTACCGGGTGCGATCCGAATGCCACCGACGCCTACAAGTGGTCCGACTTCGTGCATCCAGAAGACCGGGACAGGACTATTGCCCGGATCGGGGAAGCCTGTGCGGCCCACGAGGGGTTCAATGTCGAATATCGCCTGTCCAATATCGACGGGAGTTTCCACTGGGTGATGGATTCCGCCACACCTCGATTTAACGACCGGGGCGATCTGGCGGGATACATCGGTTCCTGCGTAGACATTCACGATCGCAAGGTCGCCGAGGCAGGGCTCCACGAGCGCGAAGCGCTCCTGCGTTCGATCTACGATGCTTCCAGTGCCGCCATATTTCTCGTCGACCTGAGCGGCCGCATCACCCACGCGAACCACAGGATGACCGAACTCTTTGGCCGCTCCATGGATGACTTGATCGGTAGCGACTACATCAGCCTCATCGCCCCCCCGGAAAGAGACAGCGCCAGCCGCCGACTGACCGCCCTCCTGGGTCGGGAAATGCCTTCGGTCAATCTGGAGCGAGTCTATTACCGTCACGACAGAAGTCTCTTCTGGGGCCTGCTGACCGGCCGGCCGCTCCGAAACGGCAAAGGAGAGGTCTGCGGTTTGGTCGGCGTCATTGCCGACGTCACCGCGCGCAAGGAAGCGGAGGCTGGTATGGCCCTGGCGGCCCGCGTTTTCGAAGCCTGCCACGAAGGCATTTTCGTCGCCGATGCCCAGCGGCAGATCATTTCTGTCAACCCAGCTTTTTCGGCCATTTCCGGTTATCCGGCCGAAGAAGCCCTGGGCAAGCACATCGGTTTCCTGGCCTCGAAACGCCATCCGGAAGCGTTCTTCGAGGTCATGTTCCAGTCCCTCGATACATCGGATCATTGGGAAGGCGAAGTCTGGAACCGCCACCGCGATGGCGCGATCTACCCGGCCTGGCTCGCGATTACCCGTATCGCCGGCGGCGACGGCAAGACATCCAATTTCGTCGCCATCTTCACCGACATTTCAGAACGCAAGAAAGCCGAGGCCAAGATGCACCATCTGGCCCACTACGACTATCTCACCGACCTTCCCAACCGGGCACTGCTCATCGAGCGTCTGGCTCTCATCCATTCCACCGCCCGCCGCTATGGCAAGGGCTTTGCCGTACTCTTCGCCGACCTGGACCTCTTCAAGCAAGTCAATGACGATTACGGCCACAATGTCGGCGATGCCCTTCTGATTGAGGTAGCCCATCGGCTCAAAGCGATCACCCGCGATTCCGACACGGTCTCCCGCCAGGGGGGAGACGAGTTCGTCATTCTGGTTCCCGAAATCAATGAATCGGTCAGGCTCCTGGAGCTCGCCGAGAAGTTGCGCAACGTCATCTCCAGCCCCTACGAAATCCAGGGCCACCGTCTCACGGTCGCGGTGAGCATAGGCATCGCCCTCTTCCCCCGCGACGGTGAAACCGTCGACGACATCATGCGTGCCGCCGACTCCGCCATGTACCGGGCCAAGAACGCGGGTCACAACAAGATCCGTTTCGCCACCGGCGACCATACCGGTCAACCCGGCGTCAGCGAGCCAGAACCTATTCGCCCCCTGTATGTGGTCTCCCGCAGCGGGTCATAGCAAGGTCTGGTACTCACCGCGGTTCCGCCCCACGATTCCGCTCAGCTTATCGGCACACCGTATGCGCCGCCTTTACGGCAAGGGGCTGATCAGGTTTCTCGGATCGGGAAAATAGCGCCGCTCTTCCACTCCGGGTGGAGGGCCGAGATTGATGCTACGGCGTTCCCCCTGGCGACGCTCTTTCCGGCAGAGTTGTCCCGCCGAATTGAAATTCCAAGCTCGGCGATCAAGCTGACTGCGGCGCTCCGAGACTCCTGACGGCGGCCCGATATCCTGCATACGCCGATCTCCATAGCCACCCAATTCATTTTGGATTTTTTCCAAGATTGCTTCCCCGGCACGTTTAGATGTCGCCCTTCTGGGCGATCTTTCTCTCAACTCAAACGCAGTTCCGGCAACCCGTCAGAGTTGCCCGATGACGCAGCCTGTCCTGCAGTGATCCTATACGTCGCACATCCCCCGACCAATACCTGACGCGACCATGCCCGATCGTTCATGGAATCTCCTGCACAGGCCGGCACGGTCGCGTGGCGTCTTCTATACTGCCACTGGTTGATCGCTCGGCACAAGCACACGGCGTGCCATTTCGGCGCATCCGTCAAGGAATCAAGCGCTAAACAGCGCCAGCGACGCGAACCGAGTGCCCAATCGAGGTTTCTGTAAGGGATTCCGACAGCAGTCGGCTGCCACCCGACCCTGCAATTCGTCCAGCCGCTGCTCGCCGTAGCGGTTAAGCCGCAGAGCGTGCAGTTCAGAAAACCGAATTCCATACAGCTGCGCAGGACCACTTCTCACCGCCCGAAAAACCCGTGCTGAAGCAAGTACTGCGGTTGCCTCTGGACTCGATGACACAGGTGGCGGAGGCTACTGGACCGAGCGTCGAGATCGCCGAGACCACCCAAACCGAGCCTCCCAGGTTCTGCGCTGAGTCCGGGAGCCATCCCATCGCCCAGTGACCGGGCTGAACATTGGCTGCCGCCCTGTCCTCACCGGGACCGAATCTTGTCCGCCATCGCTCACCACGGATATTCAACACCCGCATTTTCGTCCCCACTGGACGCAAAAAAGGCCGGAACCCTTGATTTCTCTAGGTGTTTCGGCCTTCGTTGCACGACAAGAAACAGGTTTGTGGTGGTGGGGTGGAACCCTGCGCCAAACCTATGTAACTCAGCGCCTTAGAACCGCTGCGAACTCCTGCGGAAAGGTGCGGAATCCAGCCCCAACTGCCAACAATCCTACCAGTTCTGCCCGGCCGGGGTCACCAGCCAAGTGCATCAGACAGGACGCCAGTTCGATTCCCATTTGCGGAATTGAACCCGCGTCCGCATCGACTCACCCGACCTTCGATCAGGCGGTGACGAACCTCTCCCGAAAAGCTCGCCGGCCCTGGTCGTAAGGCACAGGGTTGGTGGCGTGCGGGACCGGCGCGCTTCTGTCGCCGATGAGGTAGTTGATCCGGTAGGTGCAGTTTCCGGAGGGGTGCAGCATGCCGCCAATCACCCGGTCGGGATTTAAGACTCGCTCCTGGATCAGACGATCCAGCACCTTCTGGACTTGCGGCCCGAGCCCGACGAACACGGCATCCTTTAGCTCCTCGACCTCCGCCGCGAAGTTCTCCAGCAGGTACTTCCTCAGCAAGGGGTGCTTGGTCATGTCCGGTGAGCCACGGTAATCGTCGTCCTTGACGAACACCGGATAGCGCAGGAGAGAGGTTGTCTGCACCAAGTGTCGCGAGGTGGAGAACAGGTCGGCCGAATCGGTCAGGCCGAGCCACTTGTGGAAGCCCCAATGGTTGAGCTGGTTGATGAGGTTGCTCCGTAACGGCTCGCCACTGAATGCGCCGACGCTCTTGGCGGCCTGGATCGCTTCCGTGCTGGACTTGCCGGCCTGAAGCGCGCGCCGCGCCTCGTTGTTGGCATTGACCATCTGGGTGGGGCCCGGCGTGATCCCGACCAGAACGATCCGCGCACTCGGATTGATGTACTCGAACGGTGCGTAATAGATCTTCACATCGCCACTTGCATCCATTAGGAGGCGCGGATCGCGCACCACCGGAGGCGTCGCCCCACAGAGAATCGGCGCGTACTTTTCGATCAAGTCTGTTTTCATTGTTTGATGTGTCCTGGTCTACGTCTGGTCCGACAACCTGCTGGAATCAGTCCGAAGCCCACAGCCGATCGTCATCCTGGGTCGCGGCCCAGAAGTCGTCGAACAGGGCCAGTTTGGCTTCGTCCTTGGTTGCGTAGGTCTTGGTGCTGAACCGGCTGCCGATCCGGTAGCCCCAGCGCTTGAATTTGTTCATGTGGACGCCGAGGTTGTGCCCATCGACGTTCAGAAAGCTGTTTCCCTTGGCGGACACCCGCCACTTGCGCTGCAGCCATCGGGTTCGGCGTGACGCTCGGTTGCGCAACTTGGCCTCACGCCGTTTCGGCCCCTCGTAGTCGCCGCTCATCTTCTCGGCGCAGACGCAGCCGACGTCGAAGTTCTCGTCCAGATCCGGGTGCTCCATGATGTGGACGTAGCGGATCTTCTCGTTGCCGCACATCTGGCAGGTCGCGTAATCGGTTTCGTCCGCCGACTCGCCGTCGGCCCGCAGGTCGACCACATCCACGCAGTGCCATCCTTTGTGGGGCACACCCGGCTGGTCCCATCGATTTCCGCTCATGCCGTTCACTCCATTTCGAAGTGCTGAAGCTCCGGAAAAGCCTGCACAGCGTCCATGCCAGTCATATCGTCGCTGCGTCGCTTGTGGTTATCACGATGCGACCCACCAACAAATCACAAACGAGTCATGGACAGATTTTAGAGCGGACCATATACTTTCCGCAATAGCCATCACAAGCATTCGCTAACCCGAACGAGCCAGCCAGGATGTCGAACGAACAGCTTGCAGATCTAACCCAGCCACAGCGCGACCGGCTTGCGTTTGTGGAGTTGCGCGTGCGCTTCATCGGGGAGA
>Ga0268298_10006765_pt1 | contig 10306 bp, 5 predicted proteins | sample WWTPWeurt_MetaG_FD_194462 | JGI IMG/M metagenome (GOLD analysis project Ga0268298, IMG submission 194462) | Activated sludge microbial communities from WWTP in Nijmegen, Gelderland, Netherland - WWTP Weurt | ecosystem: Engineered > WWTP > Aerobic digester > Activated sludge | place: Netherlands... | reverse complement strand
GCACTGGCTGCAATAGATGACTTTGTCGACGAGGTACTGGCCCCGGAGCTCCTCGGGCGTGAGGGTGCCGCCCGTGCCGCCTGTGCCGCCTGTTGCCCCGCCTGTTCCGCCGGTGACTCCGCCGGTGCCGCCCCCGCCTGTGGTCGCGCCGCCTGTCCCTCCGGTGACTCCGCCGGTGCCGCCCGTCAGGGTGGTGCCGCCCGAAGCCGTCGTGCCCCCGGTGGACGTGGAGCCGCCGGTGCCCGACGGGTCGCCGGAGCACGACGCCAGGAAGAGACCCAGGGGGAGCGCGAGGATAACAGGCAGCCTTCGGGAAGATATCGAGCTCAAGGGGCCTCCGATGGCGCCGGGGAATCGGGCGCGCCGCGCAGGGCTTCGAGGGCTCTTGCCTGTCGAGAGGGTGGCTGCGCGCGCCGCGGCGCCGACATCGATTGTCGCCGGACTCCGCACGTCGACTCAATCCAATTCGAGGAAGAACGACGAGCAGGCGAGGGGCAGCGGGGTGATTTTTTCGGCGCGAACAAGCCGTGGACGAAGAAATTCCGCGATAGCGCGAGGGCGTCCCACCCGGGCCACGCGCGCGTCCGCCGCTGGGGGACGGAGCCCCGACGCTGCGCGAGGGTCCCTCGGGGCACGGCGGGGCCGGTGACGCGTACAGGGCCGCGGGCAGGGAGCTGTCTCGCATCCATCACACTCTGTCGTGCGAGACTGTCACGCACGCATGACACTCCCGGGCTGGTGTCACGGCGGCATACCACCCCGGCCTCGGGCGCCTCCTCCTGGAGACGGCGGGGATTGCCGCGTTTTCCAGGGAAATGGAGGCGAACGGCGCCGGCCCGGCGGACGGCGCCGGGGTGGCGGGGGACTTGCAATCAGCGCCAGGCATCATGGAAACCCACGAGATTCCGGTCTGGCGAGAGACGATGGGCGACGCGTCGGTGACCCGCTCGTTCTCCTCCGAAGAGCCCCGCGATCCAGGGAGCGACGCGTATCGACTGCTGATCGTCGAGCGCGCGTCGTCCCGGCTCGTGACGCTGCCGTCGACAGGGTTCTTGATCATCGGTCGCGACCCGGACGTGGACATCCACGTGGACGATCCGGCGGCGTCGCGGCGCCACGCGAAGGTGCAGATCTGCGATGGAGTCGTGCGCGTGAGCGACTGTGGCAGTCGAAACGGGCTGCGGGTGAACGGGGCGCGCGTGGAGGGGGCCTGTGATCTCGCCCCAGGGGACGTGATCGGGATCGGGGACGTGACGTTCATCCTGCGCGGGGGGCGGCGCGCCGTCGCTCGGCGGGTGCTCCTCGGAGCCCCAGAGATCGTGTCGAGAATACACGTCGAGATTGATCGGGCGATCGGGCTCGGTCGGCCGCTCGCGGTGGCCGTTCTGTCGCTCGGGCCGCGGATCGCGACGCCTCCGCCGTCGACCCGCTCTTCGCTGGATCGCGGGCCGGAGGTCATGGATCTGGAGAGGGCGATCGAGCCTTTTCTCTCGGCCCTGGACGTGGCCGGGCGGCTCTCGGACGGGAGCGTCGTCGTGGCCTTCGGGGAGCGGACGGGCGCGGAGGCCCGCGCGATGGTGGCGCAGGTGATCGAGGCCCTCTCGCAGGCGTGGCCCGCGGCGAAGGCCGGCGTCGTGGCCTGTCCGGAGGACGGGTGTGACGCGATCACGCTGCTCGCGGCGGGGCGCGGGGCCGCGGAGAGGGCGCCGGGGCCTGGCGTCGCGGGGCCCGGGGAGCAGGCGCGGGTCATCGAGCTCGGGGATCGGACGCTCCTCGTGGCCGATCCGTCGATGGTCAGCTTGTTCGCGCTCATCGCCCGGCTGGCGACAGCCAATCTGACGGTGCTCATCTCGGGGGAGACAGGGGTCGGAAAGGAGCACGCGGCGTTCGCTGTTCATTATGGCTCGTCGCGGAGGAGCGGGCCGTTCGTGCCTGTCAACTGCGCGGCCATCCCGGACACGCTCGTGGAGGGAGAGCTCTTCGGCCACGCGAAGGGGGCGTATACAGGGGCGGTCCTGGCGAAGGCCGGTCTCTTCGAGCGGGCCGACGGAGGCACGCTGTTCCTGGACGAGATCGGGGAGCTGTCGCTCTCCGCGCAGGCGAAGCTGCTCCGCGCGCTCGAAGGGGGGCGGTTCTTGCGCCTCGGCGAGACCACGGAGCGCGAGGCGGACGTGCGCATCGTGGCCGCGACGAACCGCGATCTCTCGGCCGAGGTGCGGGCGCGGAGGTTCCGAGAGGACCTGTTCTATCGGCTCGGGAGCGCCGTGGTGATGATCCCGCCGCTCCGCGAGAGGCAGGCGGACATCCCCGTGCTCGCGCGGGCGATGCTCTCGAACGCTCGGGAAAAGCAGGGGCGCGCGCCGCTCACGATCGGGCCTTCGGCGATGCTCTCGCTCGCGCGCTACGCGTGGCCGGGGAACGTGCGTGAGCTCAAGAACGCGATGGAGTATGTGGCGGCGTCGGTGGAGCACGGGGTCGTGCTGCGCCAGCACCTGCCCCCGACGATCACAGGCGAAGGGGCGGACACTCGTGAGAAGGAGCCGCCGAGAGAGGCTGTCTCGGAGCCTTCGGCCGCGCCTGTCGGGGAGGCATCGCCGGAGGCGCCCCCGGCTGTATTCAAGCATCTTTCGAAGGAGATCGAGGAGCTGGAGATCCGGCGGATCCGCGAGGCGCTCGCGGCGACGCGGGGGATCAAGACGCGCGCCGCGAAGCTCATCGGCGTGCCGGAGAGGACCTTTCGACTGAAGCTCAGGCAATACGGTTTTTCGTGATCCATTTCTTGATAATTCCCTTCCCTTCCTTCCACTCACGCAGACCATGCACGCCGATGCCGCGCTCGCGACCCCGCTCCCCGCCGACTTCGAGGAATACCGCATCGTCCGGCCGCTCGGCCGGGGGGCGATGGGGGAGGTGTTCCTCGCCCATGACACAGCCCTCGATCGGCCCGTGGCGATCAAGCTCGCGGGCGGTGCACAGCCTGATTCGCAGGACGCCGTAGCGTCGGGACTCCGTCCCCCAGCGGGCCCCGCAGCGTCGGGACTCCGTCCCCCAGCGGCTGCCGTACGCGAGCGTTTCTTCGCGGAGGCGCGGGCCCTGGCGCGGGTGCGGCACCCGAACGTGATCGCGATTCACAGGGTCGGGGAGGTGCGCGGCCGGCCTTATCTCGTGGCTGAATACGTGGCGGGAGAGAGCCTGGACTCGGTGGTGGGGCCCGTGCGCGAGGCTGTCTTGCTCGGCGTCGCCCGGGGCCTCGCGGCGGCGCTCTCGGCGGTGCACGGCGCCGGGGTGCTCCACCGCGACATCAAGCCTGCGAACGTCGTGCTCGGGTCGGGCGGCGCCGTCAAGCTGGTTGATTTCGGCCTCGCGGAGGTGATCTCCTGGGGAGGCGAGGGCGAGAGTCCGGGGGCGGGGAGGGACATCGGGGCAGGGGCGCCGTCGTCGAGGCTCCTCGGCGGGGGGGTCGATCCGACGATCTCCCTTCAAATGACGCAGATCGTGGAGCCCAGGCCGGCCGTGTCCCCTCCGCCGGATCGGCCCGCTCCCCCGGACGAACAGGCTCCTTCGACTCGGCGCTACCGGATGGCCGGGACGCCGCTCTACATGGCGCCGGAGATGTGGAGAGGGGCGAAGGCCTCGGCGCGGACGGACATCTATGCGCTGGGGGCGACGCTCTACAAGCTCGCGACAGGGGAGGCGCCGTTCGCGCGGACCCCGTGCGAAGGGCTCCTGGCGGCGAAGATCGACTCCAGGCCAGCGCCGGTGATCCGCGCGGCGCCGGGGCTCTCGCCCGCCCTCGCGGCCGTGATCGACAAGGCGATGGCGCCCTCGCCGGAGGAGCGGTATCCGTCGGCGGACGCGCTGCTCTCGGCCCTCCTGTCGCTCACGCCGGTCCCCGTCGAGAGGCGACGTCTCCACGCGGGATCGAGCCGGCCCTCTTCGCGGCGCCCGGTGAGGTCCTGTCCATCGTCGGGCCGTCCGGTTGCGCACTTCAAGTATCCTTTGCGATCGGCGAAGGTGGGCGCGTCGGGCAGGGCGTGCCCGCGTTGCGCGCCTTGACAATCCCACGAAAAAGCGCGTTCATGCTCTCCGGGCGAGGGTGCCCCAGCGACGGAGTCACGGCATGAAAAAACTCTTCTCCTTCTTGCTCTTGATAGGCCTCCTGGCGGTGGCGCTCCCGGCGCGCGCCGGGACCATCCCGGGGCCGCTGCTGGACCAGAACGAGTCTGGATGGAGCATGTTCGGGCTCCAGATCCAGGCCACCGTGAACGCGACGCTCGTGAGCGCGCGGTACCCCAACCAGGGCCTCGGGGCGACCGTCCAGGTGCGCAATTCGGCGAACACCATCCTCTTCACGACGACCGTCGCGGCCGGCGTGGTGAACCCGGTCATCCCGATGAACGTGGCGCTCACCGCGGGACAGACCTACAGGCTTGTCTCGATCACGGCGAGCAACAACAAGTTTGCCATCTTCAACGGGTTCCCCCTCACCGACGGCGTGATCAGCGTGACGTCGTCGTGGGGCGACACCACGGCCGGGACGGCCGGCGCGATGCAGCAGGGCTTCTGGGCCTCGTTCAGCGACATCGTCACGACGGCCGGGGGCATCGTGGACACCGACGGGGACGGCGTGCCGGACGCGTCCGACAACTGCCCCACTGTGGCGAACGCCAATCAGCTCAACACGGACGGGGACGCGCAGGGGAACGCGTGCGATCCGGACGACGACAATGACACGATCCTCGACGGCGTCGACAACTGCCCTCTCGTCGCGAACATGAACCAGCTCAACGCCGACGGGGACGCGCAGGGGAACGCGTGTGATCCGGACGACGACAACGACGGCGTGCTGGACGCCGCGGACAACTGCCCTCTCGTCGCGAACGCCGCTCAGCTCAACACCGATGGAGACGCGCAGGGCGACGCGTGCGATCCGGACGACGACAATGACGGCGTCCTCGACATGATGGATAACTGCTCGCTCATCCCGAACTCGGGGCAAGAGAACGCGGACGGGGATCTGCTGGGCGACGTGTGTGATCCGGACGACGACAACGATGGAGTCCCGGACGACGTGGAGACGGCCAATGGCACGGACCCGCTGAACAAGGACACGGACGGTGACACCATCTCGGACGGCGACGAGTACGGGCCGGACGTGTCCGCGCCGCTCAACACCGACGGGGACATGGTGATTGACGCGCTCGATCTGGACTCGGACGGAGACGGGCTCACGGACGACGGCGAGGCCGGGGACGCGGACCTCGCGACCCCCCCGATCGACACGGACAACGACGGCGTCCCGAACTACAGGGACATTGACAGCGACGACGACGGCGCGCTCGACGCGCTCGACAACTGCCTGCTCATCGCCAACCCGTCGCAGACGGACTCCGACGGTGACGGCGTGGGCGACGCGTGCGACGCGGACTCGGACAACGACGGCCTCTCGAACGAGATCGAGCTCGCGATCGGCACCGATCCGGCGGACGCGGACTCGGACGCGGACAGCATCTCGGACGGCGACGAGGTCTTTGACTCGGCCAATCCGCGCGACACGGACATGGATGGGACCATCGACGCGCTCGACTCGGACTCGGACGACGACACGATCACGGACAAGGAAGAGGCGGGCGACGGGGATCTCGCGACGCCCGCTGTCGACACGGACAGTGACTCTTTCCCGGACTACCGAGATGGGGACTCGGACGGCGACGCCGTGGGCGACAAGATGGACAACTGCCGCCTCGTCCCGAACGCCAATCAGGCCGACTCGGACAACAACGGAGTCGGCGACGCTTGCCAGGACGACGCGGACGGCGACGGCGTGGCGAACGCGAACGACAACTGCCCGATGGTCGCGAACGCGGATCAGCTCGACACCGACGGCGACGGCGACGGCGACGCGTGCGACGATGACGACGACAACGACGGGATCCCGGACGCGACGGATCCTTGCCCGCTCGATCCGGACCCGAATTGTGGTCAGAATACGGGCGGCGGCGGAGCCGGTGGCACAGGGGGCGCCGGGGGCTCCGGCGGCTCGGGAGCGACGGGCGGCGAAGGCGGCGGCACAGGCGCGACGGGCGGCTCCGGCGGCGGAAAGGGCGGCTGCAGTTGCCGCACCGCGGGAGAGAGCGGGAGTGAGGACGGGATCGCCTTCGCGGCGGCGCTGTTCGCGCTGGGCGTGGTGGTGGCTCGACGGCGCCGGGCGGCGTAGTCAACTGCTCAGGGGCCCTTGCAGAAGGTGGGGGCCCCGCACTTTCCCATCACGCACGCGGTGCTCTCGCACTCGTCGCCTCCAAAGCAATCCATGCCATCGGATTTGAGGGGCTCGCACTTGCTCGTGCCGAGGACGTCGCAGTAGCTGCCCTGGCAGACGCCGAGCAGGTTGAAGCCGGCGTCGACGCACGTGTCGCCGAGCTGGAGCGGGGCGTCGCCCTCGGATGCGCAGTGATCCGAGTTGTCGCAGCTCGCGCCCGTGACGCAGATCTGCACGGAGCCGAGGACCGAGCAGGGGTCGCCCACCTGACTGGCCGCCTTGCACTTGCCCGCTCGAGGGAGCCCGTCCTTGTCGAAGGGGAGGGCGCAGTCGCCGGGGAACGCAGGGTTCTCGTAACAACAGAAGAAGGCTGTCGGGTCGCAGGTGCCAAAGAAGGCCGCGCCGACGCCGTCGCGGATCGGGGAGCAGGCGGCGCCGGCCGATTGGGTGCGCTCGAAGCTCTTGCGCTGGAAGGGGCCGCCCGGAGGGGCCGCGAAGCCGAAGCAGGTGCCGTCGGTGAGGGCCACGCCCACGTCCTTGCCGCAAGCCGCGGCGTCGAGGGTGGATTTGCAGGTGTTGAATGCAGCTTGATCAAACGTCACCTTGCCGGCCTCGGCGGCGGAGACCCAGTCGCCGAAGGGGACGATGTCGAGCATCTGCTTGAGGGTGGCGGCGCACTCGGCCTCGTCGGCGAAGGGGTGCTGCGGGGGGATCTGGGAGGTGAAATCGGCGAGGAGGGTGCTCCCGGCGTAGGGGGCGAAATAGTCATTGATGGAGGCGGCGTCGCAGCAGCGGAAGAGGGCGCCGCAGACGGAGGCGGCGACCGTCTCGGTGAAGCCCGAGGCCGGGCCGGTGCCGCTCGTCGTCGTCGTCGTGCTGCCGCCGGAGGAGGTCATTCCGCCCGTCGATGTGTCGCCGCCGGAGCCCGCGGTGCCGCCGGATCCCGTGGATCCCCCGGTGCTCTCGGAGCTCGTCGTCGTCGTCGTGCCGGAGCCGCCGGTGGAAGAGCCGGTGTCGGTGCCGCCGCAGGCCGCGAGGGCGAGAGAGGCTGTCGCGAGGGTGATGATGATGATCTGGTGCATGACAAAGCTCCTTGCAGAGTGACAGTCTTCTCCGGTCTTCTCCCGTTCCCGTTCCCGTTCCCGTTCCCGAGCTCTGCCCCAGAAAATCGGGAACGGGAACGGGAACGGGAACGGGAACGGGGGAATGAGGGGATCCTTCAGCGTCAGGGGGTGACCTTGAAGAAGGTGGCGCCGCGCTCGGTCGTCCCGTCGCTGATGCCGCAGTTGATCGTCTCGTCGACGCTCACCGCGAAGGTGACGGGATCGAGGTACTGCACGCCGATCTGGACCTTCTCGTCCTCGAAGACACGGACCTTGACGTAGTCATAGACATGGTCGGGCGGGAAGCTGATGAGCTTCGTCTCGGAGGCCGCGACATAGGCCTTGGGGTTGCCGACGACGTTCTTTCCGAACCACTCGAAGGTGTCGAGGCTCATCGCGCCGAGGGCGTTGGGGCCGGGGTCGCCCGCGATCGTGCACTTGCCGTAATCAAGGACCGCCCTGACGCGAGCGCCCGTCTTGAGGGTGGCGAGGAGGTCCGCATACGTCGTGATCTGGGCGGGGCCCGGGGTCACGCACTCGACAGGGGGGCAGACGGGGTTCGTGGCGCCGCCTGCGCCGGCGGTGCCGCCCGTCTCGGCGTGGGCTGTCTCGGAGGTGCAGCCGTGCATCGTCGAGCCGAGCGCGGAGCCAATCAGGAGGGCGGCGAAGGCGAGGAGAGGGCGAGCATTCATGGGCGCTCCGTCGGGGGAAGGGGCCTTGTTTGGCCGAGGAGCGATGTGCGCGCGGGGGCCCGCGCCGGCAACCGAAAGGATCTATCAACTCCTATCAGCGCGCCCGGAGGCTTGATTTCAAGGTGTTTCGTCGACGAGAGGCCCGGCGAGGCGCGTCTCGGTGCCGGCGTCGAGGAGGTAGCCGTCGTCGCGGGTGCGGAGGATCGTCTCGAGGCCCAGCTTTCGCAGGCGCTGGATGGCGTTGTAGACGCGGGCGGCGCCGGCCTCGAAGGAGACGCGCTCTCCGGGCCAGCCTGCCTCGAGGACGGCGTCGAGCGGGAGGGCCGTGCCCGGGGCGGTGACGCGCTGTCGAGCGAGGGCCGCGAGGATGCGACGGAGGGCCGCGCGGCGCTCGAGGTGGACCTCGCGGCGCTCGGAGAGCCGGAACCAGCGGCCGTCGTCGCTCACCACGAGGGCCGCTTCGAGGGCGGGCGTCGGGCGGGGGTCGCGGCGCGGGGGAGGGGGATCGCCGAGCGCGCGGACGAGCAGGCGTCGGGCGAAGCGCTCGTTGGCGAGGGGCAGAGCGGTCGTGCGAGCGTCGAAGTCGTGGAGGGCTGTCCGGGCCTCCTTTCGATGGGCGGCCTCGGCGTGGGGATCGCCTTCGCGGGCGGCGATCGCGGCGCGGGCGAGGGGCACGTGCGCGCGGAAGAGGGCGAGGGCGTCGCGGAGGTGGGGCGGGCCGCCTTCGAGGAGGGCCTCCGCCAGCGTGAGCTCCGCGATGGCGGCGTCGGTCTCTTCGAGGCGGGCCTTCGCGACGCCGAGGACCATGCGGGCGTGGGCGATGAGGTGCTTGTCGCCCATCTCGGTGTATCGATCGAGGGCGCGCTCGGCGAAGCGATGACCGGCCTCGGCGTCGCCCCGCTCCAGAGAGAGGCAGGCGAGGTGCCACAGGGCGAATCCTTCGGCGGCCCTGTCGCCGTCCTCCACCGGCAAGGCGAGGGCGCGCAGGAGATCGGACTCGGCCTCTTCGAACCGGCCTTGCTCGCGGCGGGCGAGGGCGAAGAGGAGGAGACAGCGGCTCTCGACGCGGCGGTACTGGAGCTGCCGGAGGAGGATCAGGGCGTCGCCGAGGAGCTCGATCGTCGTGTCGAGGTCGCCCGTGTCGAGGGAGCTGGCGGCGAGATCGCACAGAACGTATGCGAGCTCGCGCCGATCGCCGTTGTCCCGGAGGAGGGCCCGCGCGCGCTCCCCTTCCTCGCGGGCCTCCTCGACGTGCCCCGCGCGCCACAGGAAGAAGGCGTGGTGCCGGCAATAGACGCCGCGGACGGCGGGGTCGTCGGCCTCGTCGAGGAGCGATCGCGCGCGAGAGAATGCGTTTTGTGCGGTGACATCGTCGCCGAGGACCATCGCTTGATTGGCCAGCTTCGCGAGGAGGAAGGGGAGGCTCGCGAGGTCGCCCGCGGAGGCGGCGAGATCGACGGCGCGAGAGAAGCACGCGATCGAGGGGGCGGGGCGGCCGCGGCGGGACTCGGCGACGCCGAGAGAGCCGAGCGCTCGGCTCTCGACGCGCGGGGAGAGGCGACCCTGCGAGGCTTCGAGGAGGCGCTCGAGGCGCTCGAGGTAGGGGAGGACGGGGCCTCGGACGATGGCGAGGGGCTCCAGGCAGAGGGTCAATTCGACGGCGCGGTCGAGATCGCCAGTCTCGCGGGCGAGATCGGCGGCGCCGAGGAGGTTCTCGGACTCACGGGCGAGGGACGCGAGGCCTCGTTGAAAGGCGGCGCCCCGGGCTTCGGCCGCCCATCGTGCGCCGGCCTCGGTGAAATAGCGAGCGTGGCGCTCCGCGGCGCGGGCGGACGCCTCGTCCGGAGCTACCGCGAGCTTCTCGGCGGCGTATTCTCGGAGGGCCTCGTAGAGGCGATAACGGCGCGGAGGAGGGGTCTCGTCGGTGGCGACAGAGGGGTTGCTCGGAGAGTGACTGTTTGGAGAGTGACTGTTTGAAGAGTGACTGTTTGAAGAGGGGCTGTCGTCGGGGTGCGGCGCGGAGGGGGGCTCGGCGATGGTGAGGAGGGACTTGTCGCGCAGGGCCGAGAGCGCGTCGAGGACCGAGGGGCGCGGCGCAGGGCCGAGATCGAGGACGGACTCCGCGGCCGCGAGATCGAAGCCTCCCCGGAAGACGGAGACCTGGGCGAAGGCGCGGCGCTCGGGATCGGCGAGGAGGTTCCACGACCAGTCGATGGCGCCGCGGAGGTTGGCCTGACGCTCCGGCGCCGTGC
>Ga0268298_10006764_pt1 | contig 10309 bp, 7 predicted proteins | sample WWTPWeurt_MetaG_FD_194462 | JGI IMG/M metagenome (GOLD analysis project Ga0268298, IMG submission 194462) | Activated sludge microbial communities from WWTP in Nijmegen, Gelderland, Netherland - WWTP Weurt | ecosystem: Engineered > WWTP > Aerobic digester > Activated sludge | place: Netherlands... | reverse complement strand
AGTTTTATTTTCGCATCCTGCAATTGAACGACGAAGCCATTGCGCCGGATCGTTCGAGTGGGCTGAAAAAAGCCCTTCAGACCTGGGAATGGAACCGGCTTTCCGAGTTCGTTCCCTGAAGACTTAGGGCGTCACAGAAGATATCGAATGAGCAAGATCAAGTTTGGAACCGATGGCTGGCGTGCCATCATCGCGAAGGATTTCACCGTTGCCAATGTGGCACGCGTCGCAGAGGCTACGGCAGCCTGGTTGAAGAAGCAAAAGAAACAGCCTCATATTGTATTAGGTCACGACTGTCGCTTTGCCGGCGAGCTGTTTGCCGAGACAGTCGCCAAGGTGCTCTGTGAACGCGGCGTCAAGGTTTCCCTGGCCAGGGGATTCGTTTCGACTCCGATGATTTCCCTCGGCGCGGTGAAACTGAAGGCCGATCTGGGAGTCATCCTGACGGCTTCTCACAATCCGCCTTCCTACAATGGTTTCAAACTGAAGGGCTCGTTCGGCGGCCCGCTCAGTCCGTCGGATGTTCAACAGATTGAAGATATCATCCCGGACAACTGCTCGCTTGACCTTGACCGGATCGTTTTGGCAGGATTTGAAAAGACCGGGATGCTGGAATATGTCAACCTGGAAGATTTGTACATACGACACGTCGAAGCGAATTTTGACCTGGAAGCTATCCGTCGTTCAGGAATGAAATTGGCGTATGACGCCATGTTTGGCGCAGGTCAGAATGTAATGCGCCGACTATTCCCCGACATCACCTTATTGCATTGCGACAATAACCCCGGATTCCACGGGCAGGCGCCGGAACCGATCCATAAAAACCTTCGCGATCTCCACCAACTACTGACCAGCACCAAAGGATATTCCTGTGCTGTCGTAACCGATGGCGACGCCGACCGGATCGGCATGTACGATGGCGAAGGAAACTTCATCGACTCGCACCACATCATCCTCTTGCTGATCCACTATCTGGTAAAATACAAGGGAATGACGGGTAAGGTCTGCACGGCTTTCAGTACCACACCCAAGGTGGAGAAACTATGCAAGCATTACGGTCTGACGCTTGAAACGGTCAAGATCGGATTCAAGTACATCTGTGAGATCATGGTGCGGGAAGATGTACTGATCGGAGGGGAGGAGAGCGGTGGAATCGCCATCAAAGGTCATATCCCGGAGCGCGATGGAATCTGGATGGGATTGGTGATCTGGGAATTCATGGCGAAGAGTGGAAAAACCCTGCCGGAACTTATCCGGGAAGTGTACGACATCGTCGGTCCGTTTTCTTTTGAGCGAAACGACCTGCACCTTGATCAGGCTGTGAAAGACCGGATCGTTGCGAATACCGCGGCTGGTGCCTATTCGTCATTCGGCCCTTACAAGGTTGCGAGAATAGATGACCTGGACGGTTACAAATACTTCTTTGATAACGAAAACCGGGAATGGCTGTTGATCCGCGCTTCCGGAACTGAGCCGGTGTTGCGGACGTATGCGGAATCATCAACCCGCGAAGGCGCCTTTGCGATTCTGAAAGCCGCGCAGGAAACCTTGTTGAAATCCTAAACTTGTTGTTGTTCTCTAAAAACTTGAACCATGGCACACGATATTGATTACCGCATCCTGGGCGACGACATTCAGGCGGTCGAAATCGAATTGGATCCGGGCGAGGCCGTTCGCGCAGAGGTCGGTGCCATGCTTTTCATGGAAGATGGAATCCAGATGCAAACCGGAACCGGCGGCGGCATCTTCTCCGGCTTGAAACGGATGATCTCCGGCGAGAGTTTTTTTATCACCTCTTTCCTGAATACCGCCAATAATAAAAGCAGGGTCACATTCGCGGCTCCTTACCCGGGAAAGATCATCCCCCTGGACCTGACCCAGTACGGCGGTACTTTTCTTTGCCAACGGGACGGCTTTCTATGCGCCGCACAGGGTATCGATATCTCAGTGGAATTCACCAAAAGACTCGGTGCAGGATTGTTCGGAGGAGAAGGTTTTATTCTCCAGCGCCTATCCGGTGACGGAAAGGCGTTCGTTCATGCCGGAGGTGCGATCATCCAGCGAACCCTGAAGCCCAATGAAACCCTGCGCGTCGATACCGGTTGCCTGGTCGCTTTCCAACCAAGCGTAGACTACGACATCCAGTTCATCGGCGGCTTTAAGAACGTGCTCTTCGGCGGAGAAGGTTTGTTCTACGCCAAGCTAACCGGACCAGGAATCGTTTTTCTGCAAAGTCTGCCCTTCGTTCGACTCGCTGACCGGATCATGGCCGCCGCCGCCTGGGGGCGGAACAAGGAACAGTCGTCCGGAATCGGAGGATTGCTCGGGGGCATCATCAGCGGAAGAGACTGACCGGTAGCTTTCCGGTGATCAACCTTTTGCCGACTCTTTTTTTCGAAGGTGGTTGATGATCATGTAGCCAAGCCCTAAGAGGTAAACGGCGGTGATTGCGTAAGCCATGTTGTTTAGTTTTTAATGAGGTATTGATTCGATTGTTGTTGAAGATTCGATTGCGAGCGGATGGATACGATATAAGCGCCTGCCGGCATTTCCTCTGATAGGGTTACGAGGCTTCCGGTAGCAGGTTCTGAAAGTTGAATTTCAGTTATCAACATCGTTTTCCCCGTCATATCGGTAATGATCACCTGAGCATCACCGAAGCCTTCCGGTAGCAGGACGCGGAATTGTTCGTGAGCGGGGTTGGGGTAGATTTGCAGTTGTTGGTCGTTCAGGTTGAAGGTGCCCGTTGACTGAAAGAGGAACGGTTCGGAGATTGCTGAACAGCCTGCCGCATCCGATACGATCACCTGATAGCTGCCTTCCTGAATGGCGAAGTGACTTTGTTGCGTTGCGCTGTTGATGGAGGAACCGTCCAGGAGCCACTGATAATTGTCGGCAAGGCTGGAGAAAAGCTGGTTGCCTACCGAGGTGATAACCGGACTGGCGGGCGTCGCATGCACCGTGATGTAGTTGATCTCCATCCTGCTGTTCGTGCCTGCCGCATTTTCAGCAAGCAGCATTACGCTGTAAACCCCCGGAACGGTATAGGTGATCACCGGGTTGATATCCGTGGATTGTGCAGGCTGACCACCCGGGAAATACCAGGTGTAGTTGGTTGCAAGCTGACTCTGATTCGAGAACTGAATGGCCGAACCCTGGCAAACGGACTGGCTGCTGACGGTGAAGGAGGCAACCGGCATCGCACAGGATCGCGTCTGAACGTCGATCTGGTCAGTGCCGGTGCAGTACCCATCGCTGATTGTCAGGGTGTAAGAGCCGGCCAGGTTCGTCGTGTAGCTGGCTGCAGTGCTGCCATCCTGCCACAAGTAGGAAAGCATCCCGGCCGGGCCGGTAAGGGTGATGGAACTGGCATCACAGATCGTGGTATCGGAGCCCAGGCTGAAATGCGGAGCATTGCGTTCCGTGAGGTTGAAAGCCGCAGTGGTTGCGGTACATCCGTGCCAGGAAATGGTAGCCTGATAGGTTCCGGTAGCTGCCTGCGGGAGGACCGAACCCGTTGCCCCGGTATTCCAGAGGATGGAGCCCGGAGAGAAGATGTAGAGGTCGACGGGTTGTCCGTCGCAGATGGCGTTGCCGGTCGGGGTGATCAGGGGCTGGTCAAGGCGGACGAACACCAGCGGGTCTTCCGCCGTATCGGTCAGGGCACAGGTCGCGGAAACTAAAGCAATGTTGAAACGTCCGGGATCAGTATTGGTGTACTGGGTGTTGGTATCATTGGAGAACAGGACCCCGTCGGCCATCCAAAGTGTAGCCGCCGCGTCCGTAGAGTTGTTCGTCAGGATGATCGGCATGCCGATGCAGGTGGTGTCGATGCTCAGGCCGATCGACGCGTTGGGTTGCCGGCATTCGAAGCGAGAAACCCAGATATCGGATGATCCCTGATTGCTTGAAAGCAGACCGTCGGTGCTGTAGGAGTAGGCGCCAAGCAGAAAAGCATCGTCTTGCGTCGGGGCGATGCTGCTGGCGCGCTCAACCGCCGAACCACCGGCTGCCATGCTCCAGCAAAGGTCAAGGTTACGGGAGGCGCGCAGGATCCAGGCGTCTTCCAGACCCATTCCCCGGCGGATGTCGCCGTCGGTGGAAAGGGTGCCACCTGCCGCCAGAAGTTGATTGTTGCTTGCCAGGGCGATGGCGTAGAGGGCATCCCCCTGGCTTCCACCATAACAACGGCTGTCGATCAAATTACCGTTAAGGTCACAGCGAACCAGCCAGCCGTCCGAAGAACCATGGTTTCCATGCACGTCTCCATCATTTGAACTGGTGTAACCAGCGAGAAGGAGTTCGTTCCCGTTGAGTGTCAGGGCACTGAAGCTTTCACTCATGGTTCCACCCATGCAGGCAGACCATTGCAAGTTGCCGTTACCGTCGAGGGAAACCACCCAGCCATCATAAGCGCCGCGCTTGCCGGTCACCTGCCCGTTGGTGGAGTTGGTGCCACCGCAAGCAAGAAGATAACCGCTGGTGGAGACGGCAAGTCCGTAGCATACTTCGTGGTTACTGCCGCCAAGGCTTCGCTGCCAGAGCAGGTTCCCGCTGGCATCCGTACGGAGCAGCCAGAAGTCCTGGTTGCCATGCTGACCATTCACATCCCCATCATTGGAATAGGTTCCGCCACCCAACAGGATGTCTCCATTGGGAGCCAGGGTAATGGTGTACAACAGATCGGAAGCGGAGCCGCCGTAGGTTTTTTGCCAGACCAGGTGGCCCGTTGCGTCAACCTCGAGCAGCCATGCATCGAATTGACCGTGGTTGGCGGTTACATCACCATTTTGTGAGGCGGTATAACCCGCGATCAGCAGGTGTCCATTCGGGAGTGCTACGAAACTTCCGGCAACGTCCATGGCGCTCCCACCGAAGCAGGATTGCCAGAGCATATTGCCGTTTGCATCCGTTCTGACCAGCCAGATGTCCGAGGATCCATGAGAACCGATCACAGCGCCATTGGTCGAGCCTACGGTCCCCAGGATCAGATTTCCACCTGCGGGCATTTCGATCACTTTTGACGGGTAATCCATTCCGCTTCCTCCAGAGCTCCAGTTAATTCCGCTAACCGGGGGAGCTAATGCCTGAATTTTCTCGTTTTTCGAAAAAACGGCCAGAAAAAGGAAGAAAATCGAAATATATCTCATGCGGTGACTTCAGGTCGGTGGAGTGATGTAAATATCCACCCCGACACCGCGGGCTTTCAATTTTATTCGGTAAAAGGCTGTGAATTATGGGCTAATGAGGCTTTAGGGTAAGCGATTGTTTGGGTTGAGCTGCCGATGAAAGGGTCGATTTTTAGTGAAAATATTGGCAAGACGCGAAATTCTTACAATTGGAAGGGATAGGTTCCCGATGACCAATCCTTTGGATTAGACGGGGCGTTAAACCCACTGTGTTCGATCAGGAACACCCCCTCTGAACCATCAGTAAAGCCTTTTTTCAATCCCGTAAGATTGAATGGTTCCAATCAGCCCCGTAAGGCTGAAATAAGAAAACCCAGCCCCGTAAGGCTGGGTTTCTTTTTTTAAATCAAGTTTTTAGGCCAGGGAAACCGACTTCCGGGTCACCCAGGAATGGATGCCGAACAAGGCGGCAGCATAAAGCAAGTCGGCAGCCAGTTGATTGGCGAAATAAGGTAGTCCGGCGGTATAACTTTGTCGAACCCCTTCCAGCGTCATCGGATAGAGTTGAATGTCAACATACCAGAATGGGAGGTTGGTCAGCAGGAAAAACAGGATCGATCCGGTAATGGCCGAGGCACCAATCTTCAGTACACTTTCCCGGTTACGCATTCGGCTACCCAACCAAACGTAAATTCCAAAACCCAGGTAGACGGGGAGAATGGAAGCATGAAATCCCAAAATCAGGTCAGTCATGAACAGGGCGGCAAACGGAAGCAAGTAGGCTTTCCGGCTGTCCTGAAGCCTGGATCCTGAAAACAGGGACATGGCACCAAGTGCCGTAAAGTTGAAGGGATGCGGAATAATGCGGGTCGCGGCGGCAACCAGAATCAACCCGAGTATCCAGAGGGTTTCTGTAGTGGAGGTCGGCTTACGGTTCATAGTAAGATGCTGTACAAAGATAGTTTTTTTGGTTTTGTAGGAGAGGTCTTGATTTCAGAGGGAATATTGAAGATTCAGGAAAGCCCCGCGTCCCCGGCTCGAAAAACCAAGAATCTCCTCGTATCGGGTATCCAGTAGGTTTTCGACCCTGCCGGTTAGCTGGAAAGTTGGAGAGAGTTTCCAATGGAAATATACGTCGAGCAGTGAATAGTCGTCAACGGTACGACGTCCTAAGGCACCGTAGGGACCATAGAGTGCTTCGTAGTAGTTGTCGTTGCGGGCGCTGACATACTGAACGCGTGCGCTCAACACAAGATTTTCCCGTACGCTCAATTCGATTCCGGCTGTCATCGTATTAGGGCGTCTGATCAAACCCCGCAACCGCTTGCCTTCCGATAGGAAGGCACCATTGCTGAAGGCCTGTAACGTATAGCCGTTGGTTTGCAGTTCGTCCGACGATTTGATGTCCAGGTAACCGTCGATCATGCTCATGGATGCAGTCGCTGTCGCCTTGTTGCTGAGTTTCGTTCGTACGGATAGTTCAGCACCATAGGCCGTTTGGTTGCCGATGTTGATGTATCGGTCACCCCGGTAATCGTCCCGTGACCAATCGGTCCCGAGCGAATCCACCGGAACTGCAGCGTTCCACAGGTAAACGTAATCGATGATATCTTCCGTTCGGTTCCGGAAAATGGAAAAGCTGAACTCCGAACTCGCCAATTGCTGACGGATCCCGAATTCGAGCGCTTGAGAATATTCGGGGGTAAGGTCCTTGTTCCCGCGTGTGGTCGGCGTGTAGCTGGTGCCGTCCCAGGCCTGATAGGTTTCCGGTGCGTACAGCTGGTAAAGGGAGGGGGGATTATATCCAGACGAAAAGGATGCAAACAACAAACTGTTCTCCTCCAATTGCCAGCTTGGATTGAGCTCAAAGGTCCGGATCGATCCGAAGCTGCTGTGGTGTACGGAGCGAATGCCGGCGACCAATGAAAATGGACGCAACCTGTGTGAAACCAAATCACCACCCAACCTGATTTTCAGATAAGGTGCGGTGAGTTGGGCATCGGGGTTCAGGGAATCCAGTGTGGAGCGGGATTCGAAAACCGAACCGAACGCCGTGCTGTAGTAAAAATGTTCCTGATTCATTTGCTCGCTGGAGGCGTTGATCCCCGCGAGCATGCTCCACGATTGACCGAGATAGTGGGCGAACAGATCTCCGTTCAGTTGTTGGCCGGTATAGCGGTCATCGGCAAAATTGCCGTCATAGTTACCGGTTTGGCCGATCCGGGAGGAGTCATTCAGCGAGAGACGCTCGCTGGACGTCCAGCCGCCATTCAGCCCCAACTGCCAATTGCCTTTTTTCCACTTAAGTTCGCCGCTGATCAACTGACGGGTGAAATCAAGGGTGTAATTGTCGTCATCGGTATAGGCGCTTCGGTCAATGTCGGTTTGCATACCGGTTCGACGATACCTGATTTGTGACGACCAGTTTCCCGACGTCCAACCGCCGGCGATTGAAAAGTTCTGCTTCTTCCAGTCATCCTGGTCACGGGGGATGGCGGAAGTTCCATCGGTAGTGTCTACGGTGGCATCCAGGCCGTTTACCGACAACAGTTCTGTTGAAGCGGATATCCAGCAACCATTCTTCCAGCGATGACCCAGATTGATGTCCGTATTCCATTGGCTTCCGGAGGTGCGAAAAATGCCCGCTCCGGTACCGAAGCGAAGGTTCCAGCCTTCTTTTTCCGGCTTGCGGCTTTGCAACAGGATTACGCCTCCGACTGCTGCACTTCCAAAAACCGTACTGTGCGAACCTCTCAATATTTCAATTCGATCCAGTGAACTCAATGGCAATTCACTCAGATCAGCAACACCGTTCACACTGCTGACATCATTTATCCGGACTCCATCAAGGTAGATAGCCGTCTGATTGCTGTTGCTGCCACGCATGAAAATGGTCTGGTTGGAACCGGGTGTTTGACCGGCTCCGAGCAGATAAATGCCTGCCAGACGCGACAAGAGCTCTCCCAACGTTGTACAGGAAGTATTCTCAATCGCTTGTCTGTCCAGTACGGATACACTCCGCCCGATCGCGCCGATGGGTTCCGGCGTACGGCTCGCGGTGATCGTGACTTCTTTGAGTTCTCGCTGCAGGGTATCCGGCGCCTGCGCCGATACCGGGTCTGATGCGTGCAGCAGCCAAAGCAACAGACCTGTCCTTGTAAGTTTCCGGTGCATAGAGTAATGCTTTACTCAACACCGGGCAAATCGCGGAATGAAACGAAAGAAAAGAGACTCTCGCCATTCATGCTTTTTACCCGAAAGCTGATGGTTAACGAACACGGCAGGTCTTCTGACTCATCCCGGTTTCACCGCCTTCCCGTTCGTGGAACAGTGGCAATAAGGCAAAACCTCTATTGGGATTCACAGCAGCGGGAACTGTTCACGGTTTTCACGTGATTCCCTTTTCATCCGCCGAAGGCGGAACCGCATTCCGGTGCAAGATAGACAATTCAGGAAACAAAAAAACAGAGGTTAACCGACGCTTATATCATCCTTTCGCCAAACGGATGTCGGATCTGCCACGATGCTCCTTCATCTTCGGTGAAACTTGCGGCCATCCGGTTCAAGAGCCGCTGGATCCCTGCGTTTCGGGTTTTGAACCGGTCCCGGAAGGGGTGCGGCCGACAGCCACAAACAGCCTTGGCTTCCCGGGCGGTTCGACCCAGTTCAAGCTTAGCATATCGGTCACGGATTGCATGCTCGATCCCGTCCAGCAGGATGTTGAAATAGAGTTGGTGGGTGGCATTTACTGTATAGTCCATACCGATATAATGAACTTCCAATTCGTCGCCATGGCGGATATACGATGCGAACCCCACGAGCCGGTCTTGGAGGAAATACCCAAGCATGCGAAAACGGTCGCCCAGCGACATGGACAGAGCATGGAAATAACGGATATCCACTATTCCCATCCGAACCACCTGTCGTTCTTGTACCGACCGAAAAAGTTGATTGATCGTGGTCGCAAGGCTTTGAACCTCTACTGGTGTGAGCCATCTTCTTTCCAGCAGGTCACCTGATCGGCGGATCTTGACTGCTCGTTGACGGTATTTCTTTGTGAGCGCACGCAGATAATCGTCAAACGATGTCCAGGACGAAGGCAGCGATAACTGCATGGTCAAATCCGCATCGAACGGAAGGAATCCTGCGTGCTGAAAGACTGCTTCCGGCCAGACTTCCGGCAAGTCTTTCAACAGGAGGAGGTCGTACTTCAACCGTCGGGCTTCGGTTTCCATTGCCTGCAGTAGTGCGGGAAGATGGGCCTCTTCGGGACAATCGATCATGGGCTTCCCGACGGAAAACAGGTTACCAGCCATGATTACCCGGAAGCGCCGGAAACGGAGCGCAATCATGGCCAGTAGTGTTTGCCAGGTCGTTTTTGGAAACTTGAAATTCCTGGAAGTGAAATTCAGTACCTGAAGCGCGATGCGGGCGACAGGTTGACCTTCATCCCGGTAATAAAGAAGACCATACCGGAAACTCAGATCACCGGGTTGCGCTTGTTCCAGAGCTGCGAGATAACCGGCATCCAGGGTGTCGGTGGAGGACGATGGGAAGGACGTCCATCCGGAAGCGATTCCCGCTTCGAGGATACTGTCAGCCCATTGAATTCGGTAGCCTTGAATTGATTCGGAATGTACCGGCACAAGCATCAATTGCTCTCAACCTTGTTGGAGGAAAGCAACATTAGAGGTAAGACGTGCGAAGGCTGAAAAAATTGTATCCGGCGCTTTGGCAGTTCAAGGGTTATTGCTGAACTGCGAATTTCCTGCTGAGGCTTCCTTTTTCACCGATTAACCGGACAAAATAGATACCGCTGGCAAGCCGGTCGGTCGGTAATTCGATACGTTGGAATCCCGCAATAAGACTAAGTTCAGCGCTCCACAGCAATTGTCCGCCTGATCCAAGCAACTCCAACTGGTAATTACCGGCATCCGGACTTTCTACCAGCAGTTCTTTTTTGTAACCGATGGAACCGGTCACGACAGCGGTAAGGTCATGCAGTGTTTCACAACTGCGAACTTTGATCGGGTCGAAGACCTCGTACACTCCATCAAAATCCGTTTGCGTCAACCGGTAAAATCCGATACCCGGCAAAGGCTGGTTGTCGTTGAAACTGTAGTACCGTTCAACAGTACTGTTCCCGGCTCCGGGGAGCATCGCGAGGGTTTCCCAGCTGA
>Ga0268298_10006763_pt1 | contig 10310 bp, 8 predicted proteins | sample WWTPWeurt_MetaG_FD_194462 | JGI IMG/M metagenome (GOLD analysis project Ga0268298, IMG submission 194462) | Activated sludge microbial communities from WWTP in Nijmegen, Gelderland, Netherland - WWTP Weurt | ecosystem: Engineered > WWTP > Aerobic digester > Activated sludge | place: Netherlands... | reverse complement strand
CCGAGTTCGGGTTTCCCGACCAGGCGGCCATCACCTCGGCGCCAGCGTGTCGTGCGCGCACCGCGACCACCGACAAGATGCCGCGCCAGGGAACCGCGGCGAACGTCATCGACGGCAATCCGACCACCTCGTTCGTGAGCAGCTTCGATGACTGGCAGTTCGTCACCATCGACCTCGGCTGCGAGCGCTCGTTCGCCGGCCTCCGACGGGCGATGAGCACCGGCAACGGCGACTTCGTTCGAGCCTCGCAAGGTGAGACGGTCTCCTTCTCGACCGACGGCCAGACCTTCACCCGTCTCACCAACACCACGAGCAGCGGCTGGGAGGCCGCCGTCAACTATCGGCCGCACGCCTGGCATTCGCTCCCGTACGGGTGGTCGCCGTGGATCCGACCGACGGCGCCGCTCAGCGTTCGAGCCGTTCGCTTCGAGTGGGATGGGAACGCCGACGCACTGAACGAGGTCGAGCTCGACGTCGGTGGCTGATGACCCCGACGCTGATCAGCGATCTCCGAACCGCCGCTCCAGATCGTCGGCGAGCGCCTCGGCCCCGTCGCGCTCCAAGACGACGGCGGCCATCACCTCGGCTGCGCGCCGCTCCACCGCTGGCTCGAGCGCCTGCCGCACGACCTCGAGCAGCCGTGCCTCGCTGAGCCTCACCTTCGGCACGCTGCCGCCCAAGCCGAGCCGCTCGATGCGCCAGGCGTTGTCGTACTGATCATTCCCGAACGGCACGACGACCTGCGGGCGGCCCGAGCGCAGCGCTTCCGAGAGCGTTCCCGCGCCGCCGTGATGAACGAGCAGCTTCGCGCGAGGAAAGAGCGCCGAGTACGGCACGTGCGCGGCGACGAAGGTGTCCTCCGCCGCGAGCGACGACGCTGCGCCGACCAAGACCGAGCGCAAGCCCAACCGCCGAGCGACTGCCCGCGCCTGCTCGTACAGCGTCGTCGCCATCGGTGGCAGCAGCGAGCCCACCCCCACCACCAGCGGCGGAGGCCCGGCCTCGAGAAACCGCGCGAGCTCGGCGCTCAGCTCGGCCGGCCCCGTGTCCTGGATGAAGCCGCAGAAGGTCGCGTTGCGTGGATCATCTGCCGCAGCCCCACGCATCGTCGGCGACCACAGCCCGTAGGAGACCTCACACTCCCGGTTCAACGCGAAGAACGGCGCTGCCGAGGCGGGCAGCCCCAATGCTCGACGGGCGCGAGAGAGCCCAGCTCCGAACAACCCGTTCATCACCCAGCGTACCGGCCAGCGGAGGATGGCCTTGTGAAGGAACCCTGGCGGACGCATCGGCCAGTAGAGGCCAGGGTCCTCCACCGACCACCACGACAGCGGGGCCATCGACACCGACGCGGCCGGCACCTTCGCCGCCTGCGCTGCGTAGAGCGCTCCGAAGCACCAGGGGTGCACGAGCACCACCGAGGTCGGCGACTTCAGCGCGTCGCCGACGGCACCGAACATGTCCGACACGAGCGGAACGAAGAGATCGGTCCACAAGCGATACGGGCCCACCGTCGGGCTCGAGTACGCCGGGTCCTTCGTGAGCGCGGCGGGGTCGTAGCGGGTGATGGGTGTTCGCGGGGTCAGCTCGGCTCGCTCGACGGCCGCTCGGTGGGCGACGTCGGTCACCAGCTCGACCGAGTGACCGCGGCGGCGGAGCGCGCGGCCGAGGTGCACGAAGGGCAGCACGTCTCCGGCCGTGCCGAAGGTCGCGACGACGACCCGCATCAGCGAACTCCCGCGCTCGCGCTTGGGGCTCTCACGGCGAATCGGCCTTCGCGTGGTGCCAGTCGCCTACGTTCCACCAGAGCGAATCGGCCACGCCCCACTCCGGCCCGACGAGCTCGGCCCGCACCGCCGCCAAGCGCGAGGTGAGCACGAGCGGAATCATCGGCAGCCGCTCGAACCACGCCGCTTGGAGGTCCAACGAGAGGGGCCGCTGTCGCTCGGCGTAGAGCGTGCCCTTCACCCGGTTGAGCTTCTCCACCATCGTCGCGTCGAAGTGCTCTCCGAAGGGCTTGTCGAGGCCGGTGCGGCCCGAATCGCCCGGCACGTTCATGAAGCGGCCCGGGTCCGAGGCGTCACGGCTCAACAGCGCGAGGCCCTCGACCGTTCCGGCGTTCACCAACTGTCGAACGTCGGCCGCCGGCTTCTCGACCAACTGCACGACGAGCCCGGCGGCGGTGAGCTGCTCGGTGATGGCCTTCGCCAACACGGCCTGCACGGTGTCCTTCGTCTTGCTCTGCTGCACGACGAGGGTGACCGAGGTTCCCGCGAGGCCCAGCGCCTCGAGCGACGGCCCCGGAGGAATCGAGGGAGCCTTCTCCGGCAGCCACCCCCACGCGACCTGCGCCGGAGCGGGGGCGAGCACCTTCACCAGCTCGTCCCGTCGAAGCGCGCCCAGCAACGCACGGCGGGCCTCGAGCGAGTTCCACGGCGGCGTCGAGAGCTGCGGCACCAGCGTCCACAGGAGCTCGCCGGGCTGCTCGAGCACCCGCACCTCCTTCACGCCGTCGAGCGCCTTGGCTCCGTCGGGGGTGAGCGCGGGGATGACGTCGACCTCCCCCGCCACCAGGGCCTTCGCGCCGTCGATCGGATCCTGCACGGTCACCTCGACGCGCTCGAAGGTGGGCCGCCTCGTCACCGTCGCGTCGTTGCGAGTGAGCACCAACGACTTCCCCTTCACGAACTCGCCCCCGAGATAGGCGCCGTTGGTCGCGAGCTTGCCCTCGCCGTGCGCGGTGTTGTGCGCGTCGCGGCCGCCATCGAGGTGGAGCGCCTTCGCCGACCTGGGGAAGACGGTGAAGCCAGCGAGCCACTCGGCCCGCCGCGCAGAATAGGTGACGTCGATGGTGCGGTCGTCGATTCGCTCGACCAGCCGACGGAGCGCATCGGGCTGCACCTCGAGCGAGTACAACAGGTCGTCGGCGGTCACTCGTTGGCCGTCGCTCCAGCGCGCCTCGGCGCGGAGCTTCCAGCGCAGTCGCATCCCTCCGTCCGGGAGCAATCGCACCAGCGCGTTCGTCATCGCCGGCGCCTCTTCGACGAGGTCGGGCCGAAAGGTGCCGTCGGCCATGCGCGTGACCAACGCTCCACGCCGGTTGGGAAAGCCGCTCCCGCTCATCGAGTCGAGCGCTGCCACTGACACCCGCAGCACCCGCTCGGAGGGATGCGGATTGGGCGCCAGCTTCGGCTCGCGCTCGGCCTCACGCGAGAGCGCGGAGACCACCAACCAGACCAGCCCCAGCAGCGTCCCCAGCGGCAGCACCCAGCTGCCGAGTCGATCGGCCGCTTCGGCTCTCGCCGGCGCCTTCGCGTGCAGCCGAAACGCCACCACGCTGAGCACGAGGGTGACGGTGACGAAGACGTAGGCCCCGAGGAACAGCTTGTCGGCCGCGACGAGGTACGTCACCGCCGGGAGCGTGTCGGCCTGGGTGTAGTGAAACGCGATGCACGAGAGCAGGCCGGTGATGCCCATCGCCGAGCGCACGTCGAGGCGCTCCGCCGGCAGGAAGAGCGCGAGCAACGCGATGAGGAGGATGAGCGCGAGCGGGAGCGCGAACTTGATCAGGTACGGCCCGAATGGCCGCGAGACCTCGACGGAGTAGGTGGTGAGGCGCTGCCGAGCGGCGAGGCCTTCACGCTTCACGCTCCCGAGGTCGGAGCCGTACGTGCGCTCGAGGCTGCGGGCTTGAAAGTAGGGCTCGTAGCCCCAGCCCGTCACCGAGAACGACGGGCTCATTCCACTCGCGCCGAGGTCGGGCACCAGCACCCCGTGCGTCACGTCCATGCCGAAGACGATGGGCAGCGTCTGCCGGTCGAAGGGAAACGCGTGAACGGGGAACTCGCCGCGAAACGTCCCCTGCACCCGCCACTGCACCGAGTGCCACCCGGCCTCTTCTTCGGTGCCCAGCTCGTCCTTCGCGTCGAGCTCGGCGTTCTCGAAGGTGAGCTGCGGCACCTCGGCGCTGCCCTGCCACTTGAGCCAGACGCGGAGGTCGGCCTTGAAGCGCCCGGCCTTCAGGTCGAAGTCGGACACGTCGGAGAGGTAGACCCCGACGTAGACGTTGCGAGAGGGAGCGGGAGTCGCGGCGAGCGTCAGGACTCCGAGGAGCGCGAGCACCCGCGGAGTGTACGCGACAACTCGTCAGTACCCTTCGTCTTTGCAGAGCTCGGTCTGCAGCTCGGTCAGCGCCTTCTTCGCCCGCAGCGCGCTGCACGAGTTGGCGAGGAGCGACGACGAGGCGCCCACCAGCTTCTCCTTCATCACCGGCTGGAGGCTGCTCCAGCACGTCTCGAAGGCGAGCGTCCGAGCGAGGCCAGCGCGCTTCTCGTCCTTCGGGAGCTCGAGCCCGGCGACGACGGACTCCTTGAGGCTCTCGTCCTTGCAGAGGTCCTTGTTGCCGCTCACCGCGTCGCTCCAGAGGTCGAGGGGCGCTGCAGGGTTCCACGACTTGCGAATCACCTTCGCACCCGCCGCGAGCGTGTCGGCGTTGGGCTTCGACTTGCGGAAGGCCGTCACGCAGTCGCCGAGTGGGTCTCGGAGCCGCTCGTCGCGCAGGCACTTCTCGAGCACGCTCACCGTCGCGCCACCGCCGGTCTTGGCGAACGCCGGGTCCTTCGTGAGGAAGCCATAGCGGGCGCTCAAGGTCGAGGCGCGGCTCTCGTCACGCTCCACCACGTTGGTCGCGGCCTTCGTCACCAGCGCGCGCCACTCGTCGGTGCGCTTGGCGGCGGGCACGTCTTCCGCGTGCTCGAGCAGCTCGTCCCACGAGCCGTCCTTCGCCATCGCCTGGAGGTCTTCGAAGCTCGCCTTCCCATCGGCGAAGGCGGGCGCCGCGAGGCACATCACGAGGAGAACCTGCTTCATTTCGCGAGCTCCTGTTGCGCCCAGCTGGTGGAGGCGCCGGTCTTGGGAACGGTGAGCCGCAAGCTGCCGTCGAGGCGTTCGACCGATGGTACGGCGCCGAGCGCGCAGCTCACCTTCGGCCTCGCCTTCACCGCCGCGCAGCGGGCTTGGAGCGCGGGGACCAACGGCGCACAGAGCTTCCAGGCGTCGACGTTCGCCATGGTGTCGTCGTCGAAGGTCGCCCAGCGAAAGCCGAACGTCACTGGCGCGCCGCACGACTTGGAGAGCTGGGAGGCGGCCTCGTTGGCGGCCTTCTCGTACTTGGCGACGAGGTGAGGCCACTCGGCCTTCTCGGCGAGGGCGATGGAGTCGTCGGCGAGCTGCGCCTCGTGGGTCTTCACCACCGCGTTGGCGTCGCCTTCCTTCGTCGCGCGCTCGTCGAACTTCGCGCGGAACTCGCGTGGACCGGGCATGGACACCGAGAGCTCTCCGTCGCGCTTGTCGAAGAGCGTCCACTCCTTGCCGCCGTAGCGCATCACGAAGGCGTCGCGGTTCGCCTGCTGAGTGACGCCACGAAACACCAGGCCGTCACGCTCGCTTCCTGAGCCGGTCACCCGCACCAAGGTCGCCGGTCTCCCCTTTTCCCCTCCCACGAGCGTGACGACCTCGACGCGCTGCCCATCTTTCCCGCGGTACACCTTGACGTCGTTCGGCACCAACTGCGCCGACACCACCGCGACGAGCAGCGCGATCATCTTCGTGGCCTCCGGTCAGTTGAAGGCCTTCTCGAGCACCGCTTTGCCGTTGTCCGACAGGTTCGAGGTGTCCTTCTGGTAGGTGTACGAGAAGACGCCCTTGTCGAACTTGAAGTGCGCCTGCGAGTGCTCGGTGGAGCTCTCCTTGCCCTGCGGCTTCCCACCGGCGAGGTTGAACTTCAGGCCGGTCACCTTCTTCGCGATGATCTTCTTGTAGGCCGGGCGCTCGCAGAGCGACGAGATGGCGTTCACCAGCGCGTCCTGCGCGTAGCCCGAGACCGAGATGCCCTCGACCGCGGCGGCGTTGAAGTTCTTCCAGTCGACGGTGACGGCCAGCTTGGTGCCGCACTTGTCGTTCATCGCCTTGAGGGCGTCGGTCATCTCGTTCTCGAACTTCTCCTTGGCTTCCTCCTGCGCGGGCTTGAGGTCGTCGTCAGCGAAGACGGCAAACGAAGTGAGCAGCGCGGCAGCGATGAGGAAACGCTTCATGAAACGACTCCTTGGGTGTGGGTGAACTGCGATTGACGGGTGGATGCAGCGAGGCCAGCAGACGTGCGGAAGACCCGACGATTCACGCAAGTGCGCGGTTCGTAACATGTGGGTGTGCGCGTTCGGTGCGGGAAGGGCTGGCACACAGCGTCATGTCGCAGCAACGACGAGGGGCTCCCAGCGGTCGAGCAGCCGCCGGAAGCCCCTGGTCAGCTCGAGTGACGAGCGATCAGCGAACGCGGTCGTGCGCCGCGTTGCCGGACGACTTTCCGGAGGTCGACTTGCCGCTCATGCGGTCGAAGGCGTCGCGGGCGCGGTCGCGAACGGTCGTGTCCTTGCTGGGGCCGAGGCGGTCACGCACGCGATCGACGGTCGACTTCGAGGTGGACTTCGAGAGGCCGGGCCCGGAGGTCGACTTGCCGGTGCGGCGGGCCTGGTCGTACTGCGAGGGAGGAGCGGTGACGAGGGTGAGTCCCATGGTGAGTGCCTTCGGGTGAGAGTGGTTGCTTCACTGGGAACGACGCCCGGCCCGAAATCCTGTCGCATCGAATTCGACTTCTGAGCGAGATTGCTTCGGTGCGGCCAGTCACGTTGGCGCTGACGACAGGGTGGGCGCTGAGCCGGCGCGCGGCGGTGAGCCGGTTCGACGAAGCGTCGCGAGCCCCACGCGAGGCACAAGCGCGGTGGCTGCGCGGCGCGCTCGAACGGGTGGGGCCTTCGGCGTACGGACGGGCCCATCGCCTCGACGACGTCGCAGACGTGGAGACCTTCCGGCGGCGCGCGCCAGTGACGAGCTGGGCCGAGGTCGCACCCTGGGTCGAGCGCATCGAGCGCGGAGAGGCGAACGTGCTGTCGACGGAGCCGGTGCTGATGCTCGAGCGAACGAGCGGCTCGAGCGCGACCCCGAAGCGCGTTCCATACACCAAGGGCCTGTTGGCCGACTTCGGCGCGGCGACCTCACCGTGGCTCGACGATCTCTTCCGTCACTTCCCGTCGCTCTCCACGACGCGGCAGTACTGGTCGCTGTCTCCCGTCTCGCGAGCGCCGGAGCGCACCTCGGGCGGGCTGCGCATCGGCATGGAGGACGACTCCGAGTACTTCGACCCGCTGACCCGCGCGGCGATGAAGCGGCTCTTCGTGGTACCCGGAGCGGTGGCGCGCTGTCGCTCGCTCGAGGCCTGGCGCGAGGAGACGCTGGTGCATCTGCTGAACGCGGCCGACCTCGGCTTCGTCAGCGTGTGGAATCCCTCGTTCCTCGCGGTGCTCTTCGACGGCATCTCCGGGCTCGCGCCGACGCTGGAGCCGCGGCTCACGCCCGCTCGACGACGCACCTTCGCGCGCGCCCTCGAGGGTGGTCGGCTCGATGCCGAGACGATGTGGCCGTCGCTCGCGCTCATCTCCTGTTGGACCGAGGGCTGGGCGGCACAGGCGCTCCCGGAGCTCCGGAGGTTCTTCCCGTCGACTCCCGTCCAGGGAAAGGGGCTGCTCGCGACCGAGGGCGTCGTCTCCTTCCCGCTGTGGGGCGAGCCGGGCGCGGTGGCGGCGGTGACGAGCCACTTCCTCGAGTTCGAGGCGCTCGACGACGAAGGCCGGCCCCTTCGACTCGTCGACGAACTCCGCGTCGGCGCCCGGTACGCGCCCATCATCACCACGCGTGGCGGGCTCGTGCGCTATCGGCTGCCCGACGTGGTGCGCTGCGTCGGCTGGTGGAGGGCCGTGCCGTTGCTTCGCTTCGAGGGTCGCCTCGACAAGACGGCCGATCTCCGTGGAGAGAAGCTCTCGGCGGTGGTGGTGGAGCGCGCCATCGCAGAGGTGGTGCGAGCCGTTCCGGTCGCCTTCGTGCTCCTCGCGCCCTCGCTCGCTCCCGCGAGGTACCGGCTCTTCGTCGAGGGCGTGCCGCAGGCGAGGGCTGATCAGCTCGCCCGCTCGCTCGAGGCCGCGCTCCTCGGCGAACACCACTACCGCTATTGCCGCGAGTTGGGACAGCTCGGGGCCATCGAAGCGGTCACCGTCACCGACGGGCGCGTGCGCTACCTCGAGGCCCTGCGCGCGCGAGGCCTGAAGCTGGGCGACATCAAGCCCTCGGCGTTCGACGTTCGGCCCGAGTGGGACGCGGTCTTCGAAGCGGCGCGCGTGCTGGGGCGCTGATCAGCCCTGCTGAATCGACCAGATGACGCTGAAGTGCAGCGCCGCCGCGATGACGACCAAGGTGTGGAACACCTCGTGGTACCCGAACACCGACGGCCTCGGGTTCGGCCAGCGCTTCGCGTAGACGCCAGCGCCCGCGATGTAGACGACGGCTCCGGCGAGCAGCAGGCCGACCCGGCCCCAGCCGATGAACGCCGGCAAGGTGAACACCAGCGGCGTGGTCGACAGCCCGAGCACCACGTAGACGGCGGCGCGGAGCACTCGGTTGCCGTGATTGTTCAGGAACACGTGCGCGATGCCGCCGAGCGCTCCGAGCCACATGACGAGCAGCCCCCACGTCCAGGTCGTCGGCGAGACGAGCGCGGCGAAGGGCGTGTAGCTGCCGGCGATGAGCGCGAAGATGCCGCAGTGATCGACGAGCCGTAGCCGCGCGCGCATCGTGTGGCTCCACATCGGCCGGTGATAGAGCGCCGAGAGGCCGAGCAGCAGCGAGAGCGAGCACGCGTAGACGAGGCCGGAGACGTATCGCCAGCCGGTCGTCGGTGACATCGCGAGCTCGGCGATGCCTCCCAGCGACACGAAGAAGGAGAGGAAGTGAATCACCCCTCTCAGCCGCGGCTTCACCTTGCGCGGAGCTGGAACCGGAAGCACGACGGGCAACGCCGGAGTCATCACCTCGAGTGTCGATCGCCCGAGTCATTGCTTCGTCACGAGAACGAGCGGTCAGGAAACGTCGGTCGCAAGTGCGCCGATCGACTCGAGTTTCGACGAAGCGCACTTTGCACGCGACTTGTTCGCCCAGCGGCCGTCTCGGAGGGCGATGCGCACGCTGATCGTCTCCGCCGTCGTCTGCCTCGGTTGCCTGCCCGACCCCTCGACGCTCGTCTTCGCCTGCGAGGGCGAGTGTGAAGACGCGGGCGTCGAGTGCCACGACTGGAGCGACTGCCCGAATCCTCCGCCGAGTCGGTGCCTCGACGCACACACGGTGCAGACGTTCGCCTTCGGGACCTGTCGGGAGCAGCGCTGTGTCTTCACCTCGACGAGCGTGACGTGTCGCGAGGGGCTCGTCTGTGGCCTCGGGCAATGTCTCCCCGAAGGAAGCGGCGGCGGCACTGGCAGTGGGACGAGCGATGGCGGTGGAGCGAGTGGTGGGTTCGTCGGCGGTGGATCCGCTGGCGGAATGAGCAGCGGTGGAGCGAGTGGCGGGTTCGTCGGCGGTGGATCCGCTGGCGGGAGCGGTGGATCCGCCGGCGGAATGAGCAGCGGTGGAGCGAGTGGTGGGTTCATCGGCGGTGGATCCGCTGGCGGGAGCGGTGGATCCGCTGGCGGGAGCGGTGGATCCGCCGGCGGAATGAGCAGCGGTGGAGCGAGTGGCGGACTCGTCGGAGGCGGATCTGCTGGCGGGATCGGCGGTGGATCCGCCGGTGGACTGACCGCTGGTGGATTCGTCGGCGGTGGAACGAGTGGAGGTCGAGGAGGCGGATCGAGCGGTGGCGCTGCCGGCGGATCGACCGACTCGTGCGCGACCAGCACCACCTGCGACGCGTGCACCCTTCAACCCAACTGCGGCTGGTGCAACGGCTCGTGCCGTTCGGGGACGTCGAGCGGCTCGAACGACCTCGTCTGCAGCCGCGCGAGTGGCAGCTGGAAGTGGCTGTCGACCGAGTGCGGCTCGAGCGGCGGCGGCTCCGCGGGTGGAGGCAGCGCTGGGGGAACGACCTGCGCGACGCGGCCCCTCCCCTCCGGAACGGTGACGACCTTCACCGCGGCGTGCTCGAGCCTGTCGAACGAAGCCGCGCTCCTCACCGTCACCGACTTCACCGGAGACGGCACCGACGACCTCGTCACCGACGTGCGCACCTCGACCGTCGGAGGCCTGCAGCTCTTCCGCAATCTCGGCAACGGGCGCTTCGTCGACGCCGGCGTGCTGCCGCTCGAGACGAACGACGGCGGGCTCGGGTTCTTCCCCTCCTACGACGACCTCGTCGCGCTCGACCTCGACTCGAATGGGCTCTCCGACCTCGTCCTCGTCGACTCCGACGGCGTTCAGGTGTGGCTCAACTCGGGGGC
>Ga0268298_10006762_pt1 | contig 10311 bp, 2 predicted proteins | sample WWTPWeurt_MetaG_FD_194462 | JGI IMG/M metagenome (GOLD analysis project Ga0268298, IMG submission 194462) | Activated sludge microbial communities from WWTP in Nijmegen, Gelderland, Netherland - WWTP Weurt | ecosystem: Engineered > WWTP > Aerobic digester > Activated sludge | place: Netherlands... | reverse complement strand
CTGGATTATTACTATGGTGCGATCAAGCATCTCTCGGTTTTGTATCCTGGGATTCATGAGTCGATCATTGACAAGGAATTATTCGATCGCGCCCAAAAGATACGCAAAGAACATTTTGCACGACCGCGTACCTGTACCACCCGCTTCCAACGTGTATTTCTTCTAAATGGTCTTGTACGATGCGCCACTTGCAGGAAAACCCTGCGTGCGCATGGGATCCGCGAAAAGTATAGGTATTACCGCGAAGTTGCTTTCCTGCGCGGAGATAAATGCGAAGATTCTGGCGGCCAGGTGATTGCTGATGAGGTCGAGGCTCAAGTGGGTGAATTAATCGAGAACTTCATCCTGCCTGAATCATGGCAGAAGGAGATTCAGGATGTACTGGACTCCAGCGATCAGGCGAAAGAGAACAAGGAAAAACGGGATGAGATCGAGGAGAAGCAGCACAGGCTTGCGGAGTTATATGCCGATGGCATGGTGTCCAAGGAAAATTATGAAGCGCGGCGCGATAAGATAAAAATTCAATGGGAGATGCTAGCTCCCCCCAGCTCTGAAATATTGGTTGCTACCGGGAAAAAGATCGAATCATTCCGTCAGGTATGGGGAATGGCGAGCATGGAAGACAAACGCGATATTGTCCGCTTGATCTTTGATTGGATCGAGATTGATACCCGTAAATCGAAGATCAGGTTTGTAAACCCAAAGCGCGGTTTTCACATGTTCTTCGATCAGCATCCGATGCTGCGCAAGGATGAGAAGCGGGGCGGCTATCGGGTAATTCATTTATGAAATGGAGATTGAAAAGTCCATAAAACTTATCTAGTCCGCTTGGTGAGTAACGCCTAACTTGGCCGCTAGATCATAATACCGTTTTGCTTCATCAAGATTGCCAGGCAGTTCATGCGATTGGCTCATCTTCAGGAAAAGGGATGGATAAAATCCCTGAATGTTTGCATCCGCAACGGCATTTGCTTTATGCAGCGCAATTTGATTTCAGCGAAGTTTTTCCTTAAGATCATCTTGATGGCGTGCAACATAATGGGCGGCAATGCAGGCGTCGTAATCATTCTGTGCCACTTGCCATGGCTTTTGATATAGAGAACGAGCCAAGTCGATCTGTCCTTGAAACTCGGCTTGCCCATGCAGATTATCGGAAGTTTGCCTGAGCTCGGTAGTTATAACTTCATATTTCGCCGGTGCTCTTGTCGATGCTGGGTACCCGCAGGCACTATCAACAATACTTGTGATTGCGCCTGTGTGAAGATATTCATGCTGCTGGGAAAGTTTTGGGGAAACGGTAATCCAATTTAAATCTCACCATCAGTAATCGAGATGATCTCTGCGCCGAGAGTTGTCATTAATCCTTGTGAGCTAAAGTTGTCCGTGATTTGTTCCTGTATATTTTTTTATTTCATTCGTAAAATGTACCCTGTGTTTCCGTTCGTAAAATTGCCCTGAGGACTATCGCATTGGAGCGGCAATCCTCCGCAAAGCGTGGAGACCAAAACATGACCTACTCAGCGCAGTCATTCTGATCTTCTTCATCACCAAAAAATGGGTCAGATTCGATTTGGTTTACGTAACCTTTGGCATCGAAGGTATTTAGATTGAACGAAGTTTGGATCAACTGCGCTTCAAAAGTGATTTTCTCTACGCTAAAAGGAAATTGAAAATCCTGCTTACGTTCTACTACAAGATATTCAATTGCAATCGCTCTCGCCAGGTCAGCATTGTGCGCAGTGACCACAAAAGAGTAGGTAATCGTTTCACTGAAATTGTTAAACTTCACCAGGTAGTCATCGTATTTAAAATCTACATCAGCCATGTTTGCATATTCAGCAATAATGCCTGGTTGTGTTAAATCATAGTGTTGATTGGCAAGACGATATAGACCACGCCGATAAAATTGAATTTTCGCTTCTTCTAAATCCATAAATTTGTTGCATCCTTATCACGCTAAAAAGTAACATCGATTGAGATAATTTGTTCTGAGCGAATCGAATTTTCCCGGTAATAAGTGACTGACAGAAAATATAAACATTACCTACTAAATATTATATTTGAATCTTGGTAAAACAGTGAATTTCTCAGTGCTATCTCGCTTGAATGAAGATGTTGCTACAATTGTGATACAAATTCAAAATCAGATTTTTTGCTGATGCAAACAGAAACATTTCTAAAACTATCTTGACTCTTGGCTTATTTTTTTATCTAGTATTTTTTGTATTAAATCTTTTGTCTGTCGGAGGGAAACCGGCTTGCTCATATATTCATCAATACCCATACTAAGACATTTTTCTCGATCTCCTGGCATAGCAAGCGCCGTAACAGCGATGACAGGCAGATCTGCCAAGTGCTTGTCGGGCAGACCTCGTAGACGCCGCGTGGCTTCCAGTCCATCCATCTCCGGCATTTGAATATCCATTAGTACAATATCTGGTTGAACCTGACTCACGCGGGATAAAAAGTCCACACCACCTGATGAGGAGATCACTTTAAAGTGTTGCGCTTGTAGATATTCAGACAATGCTGCAATGTTCATTTCATCGTCATCCACAATCATGACAGTGGCGTTCGGGATTGGGGAGGATACGCCAAATTTTTTGGGGCTTTGAATATGTTCAAGAATTTTGCTTAGTTCCAAAACTGTGAACAACCTGACTAGGTATCCATCTGCCTGAATGGCTCCAGCGATTTGCCCATCATAGTCTCCTGAAATGGCAACGACTGGGATACGACCTGTGCTTTCATTGGTTTTTAGGTATCTCAGTAATTCCCGACCAGAATCTTCAACCAATGGTACATCAAGAAAAATGATATCTGGTTGAAGTGCGCTTGCATGCTCAAGGGCGTCCTGTACGTTGGAAGAAAAGGACTCGATTCCGAGTGCCTTCAGACAATGGATAACATGTTCCGAACTTACAGGATTGTCTTCGATTATCAAAGCAAAGTGAAATTTTATGGCCTGGATATTTTCAACACTCTTTTTTACTGGATCAATCGGGAGGCAGGGCAATGCCATTGTAAAACGACTTCCTTCGCCAGGAATGCTCTCCACTTGAATACGTCCTCCATGTAAATCCACAAGTTGTTGAACGAGAACCAGCCCAAGCCCTGTACCTCCTTGCTGCCTGGAGAGACTACTGTCAAGCTGGACAAATGGCCGAAAAATCTTTTTCAAGTCATCCGCAGGGATGCCAATTCCTTTATCCCAAACAGAGATGTACGCTATATTTTCCAGTTCATTTGCGGTGACCTCCAAACCAAGTTCGCCGCCCATTGATGTGAATTTCACTGCATTACTTAGCAGGTTTACCAGCGCTTGTTTCAAGCGGCGGAAGTCACCATAGACATTGATGTTGGCTGGTGCCATCGTAAAATGAACAACTTGATGTTTTTTCATGGCGACCCCCTTTACAATCTCAATGCTGCTCTGACAGATATCACTTAGGGAACAACTCTCCAGTTGCAATTCAAGTTTTCCGGCTTGACTCTTGGAGACATCCAGAATGTCGCTAATGAGGTCGAGCAGGTGGCGTCCGCTGATATCAATATTCGTGAGGGCAGCCTTCTGTTTATCATTTAACGCACCGTATATTTCCGTTTGTAGAACTTCCGAGAATCCAAGTACACCATTGAGAGGAGTGCGCAATTCATGGCTCATACTAGCAAGGAATTCATCCTTCATCCGCATTGCGCGTTCGAGTTCCAGATTGGCGTATCGTAAAGTCTCATTTGCAGCTTTTCGTACGGTATCATCAAATACTGTACTGCGACTCATAAGATAATCACCGTGATCATTATAAATTGCAGTAGAGCTGATCAAGGCTGGGAGAATGGTGCCATCCTTACGGCGCAATTCAAATTCCAAATCACGTGCCCAACTGCGCTGCATAAATACGGGGTATTCCTCCTGAAACACCAACTTGCTCTGCGGGGTCAGAAAATCTAAAATAGAATGGTTAATCATCTCATCACGAGAATATCCCAACCAATTCAAAAGAGTCTGATTCACCATGATCAAATTGCCAGTAGCGTCCAAGGAGTGATAGCCAATCGGTGCATTCTCATAAATATCCCGCACTTCTGCGGTACGCTGTTTGACACGTTCTTCCAGAGTATGATTCAAGTCCTCTAATTTTTTCTGTGTTTCCTTAAGATCATCAATATCAGTTGTATTAATCAAGACATGCGAAACCTGTCCGTTTTCATCATGAATTGGTTGAATGGATGTGTGATTCCAGCGCAGTTTGCCCTGAAAGAAGGTCTGGGTATCAAAGACGGCAGCCTGATCATCACGTATCACTTTTTGTACAGTACTCAACTGCCGATCTGCAAAATCCTCTGGAAAGAGGTCATGCATTGTCTTGCCAATTAATTTCTCCGGGGTGCTGCCCAATTGTTGTGCGGCTCTATCGTTCATATAAAGGAATTTACCATCAAAATTTATGGTGGCCACCACGCTGCTCAGACTTTCCATCAATCCACGATATTTCTCTGCGCTTTCGCGCAAGGATTTCTCTGCCTGCCTGCGTTCTGTCACATCTTCAAGTAAGACCAGTAAAAACATCGTTTTCCCAGACGATTCTACAAGAGGGGTAAAACGCATATTTAAATTAATGGATTTCTCCCATTTTGTAACATAGAGATGCTCAGACGAAAGCGATTGAGAAGTTTGGGCACAATTATGAAATTCTGCTGCAATACCAGCTTCTATCAAAGGTGGAAAATTAAGGATGTTGATCTTGCGCGTGGCGTTCACGGATGGGGACCCGAGAATTTGCAAGGCGGCTGGGTTGACCTCCAGGATTTTCCCTAGTGGATCAGCCAGCAGAACACCTACAGGCGCATTTTCGAACAAACTGCGAAAGCGCTCCTCGCTTTCGCGCAAAGCCTTTTCTGCCTGTTTGCGCTCGGTAATATCTCTAATACTGCCCTGGGCAACATATTTTCCGTTTTGCGAGATGATCTTGCCATTTATTTCAACATCTACCAAATGCCCATCCTTATGGTAGATCTGAGTAACAAAGTTTGTTACCTCCCTGTGTTGGAATGCATTTTTCAATTGCAACAAATATTTTGGCAACTCCTTGATCGGAACGAATTCTGTAAAAGACCTGCCTATGGTTTCCCCAGCCTTATAACCCAAAACATCTTCGACTCGATCGTTGAAGTAAAGCTGCCTGCCTGTTTCATCCAAAATGAAAATAACATCCATTGTGGACTCGATGATGGTTTTATATTTCTCCTCGCTTTCGCGTAACAAGACTTCGGTACGAAGTTGAACAATAATATTCCCCATGTCTGCTGCGATTGTCTCGAGTGCGCGTTGGGTATAGGCAGATGCCCGCGTCATCTTGTGTGAAGCAATATTGAGACCGCCCAGGATGCGTTCCTTATATTGAATTGGAATTATAGCAATCGCACTTAGATTCTCAACTTCAAAAAAATCCATTTGTCGAATCTCATCCACCTTTAAATACGCTGGTCTTCCCGCAATGGTACTCTGCACTCTGGGGTCTTCCAAAGGGTAATGAGAAACCATTTGAACAAATTCCCCTCCAAGTCCCTGGTGATGAACAAGCTCAAAAGTATGAGTATGCTCGTTGAGCAGGTATACACCCCCACAGTCCATCCCAGAAACTCGAATGGCGCTATCCACAAAAAGCGACCACAATTCCACTTCCGAATTAACCGAGCCGATCAATCTCGCTAGATTACGTTGTGCAAGTACAAGTTCCTCCGCCTGCTTTCGTTCGGTGATATCCTGGGTGATACCCACTGCAGATAGAGGAGTTCCATTCTCATCAAATACCACTCTTGCTCGCAGGTGAAACCATTTCAACTCCTCCTCAAATATAATGCGATACTCTATATTCAAAGGATGGTCAGGAGTAGCATTTGCCCAGACAGACAACATAAGCTCTTGGTCAGCCGGGTGAACCATATCCATCAAGGTTTGAAGATTGTAGACATCGGATGTCCAACCTAATATATGATCCTCACCTGGACCGATCTCAAGCGTGCCTGTCTGTATATTGGCTGTCCAGCTTTGTAACCTGGCAATGGACTGAGCTTCATAAAGCATTTGTTGCTTTTTGTGTAATTGATCTTCCATTACCTTTCTTTCAGTCACATCACGCATCACCCCGATAACAAACATAGGCCCGCTTTCTGGATGATATTGTTTTCCAGAGGTTTCAACCCAACGCCATTGACCACTTTGGGTTTTCACGCGATATGTCATTTCTGGCAATATCGAGTCTTCCATTTTATTGAGCGCCTGGATCAATATTGGTAGATCATCTGGATGGGCATGCGCAAGGACTGAAGTACCGAGTTCTTCCTGGTGCGAGTATCCAAACAGGCTTTCATAATTTGGGCTGATATAGCGATAATTACCCTGTTTATCGACTTCTATAACGACTTCGTTCAAATTTTCAACCAGGCTTCGGTAACGTTCTTCACTTGCCCGTAATCGCTCTGTTGCCAGCTTGCGATCGGTAATATCGTTCATTACTGTCAACAACAGAGTTTGATCCTGCAGTTGAATGTATTCAGCCGCAAATATCCCATAGTGTAGGTCTCCTGATTTTGTCCTGACTGGTATCTCCTCATTTCGCAAATGCCCCAGAATCCTCATCCTCTCCAATAATTTGGCTCGTTGATTAGGGTCCTCAAATAGATTTAATTCAAGCGTAGTCTTACCAATGACTTCGTCCCGGGCATACCCCAGAGTTTTCAGGAACATTTCATTTATGTCCAGATATTTCCCTGTATTAATATCGGTGAATGCCATCAATGCAGGGCTGGAGTGAAATATCTTGAAAAACTTTTCCTCAGATGCTTTGATATCTGAAAGATCTTTGGTAACTCCAAAGATTACATCCCTTCCACTCCATCTACCTTGGACGACTCGTGTCTCCACTGGAATTTGTTCTCCATTTTTTGTCAGGAGGGGGATAGGGCAATGTTCCGTTTTCCCAGCCAGCATTTCTCCAACAATACGCCCTGCTTCTTCGCGGTACTCCGGAGGATGCAAGTTCAGAACACTTTGCCCTATTAATTCACTGATGGAGTATCCCAGTTTGCGCGTGACTGAATCATTTGCCAAAAGGATATTACCCTGCTCGTCCAGTACAAATAATAAATCGTCAATGGTATTGAAGAACGTACGGAAATTCTCTTCACTTTCCGTCAGTGCTTTGGCTGCCAGTTTGCGTTCGGTAATGTCTATCCCAGTGGAAATTATGCACTTTACCCCTTTCAGGATAATTGTTTCAAAAGAAAGCAAGAGAGTACGAATCTCTCCTGAACGAGCCTGAACATCAATTTCGATATTGTGCAACTTCCCGCCGGATTGTAAATGTGCCAACATGTCGCTCATTTCATGGGGATGTATCCATAAATTGAATTCCTTGGTGAAGTGGCCGATCAGGCTTTCGCGGTCATATCCAGTCTGAAGGCAAAACGCTTCATTTACATCCAGTATCTGTCCGGTGTCCAGAACAACAATAAGTTGAGGCAGAGGGCTGGCATGGAATACACTCGAAAAACTTTTTTCGCTATCGCGCAATGCTTTTTCGTTGTTTATTCGTTCCGTAACATCATGAACGATCGATCCCACACGATATCCTAGCGCTGTCTTGATCGAAAACGATGAGAGTAAAATAGATTTTCGTTCCCCAAGCGCAGATTGTATTTCTATTTCAAGTGGTTGGTCCAGCCCATGTTGCTGTCCTGTTTTAAAGGCCTCCTGCATTGTAGATTTCATTCGCTCCATGCTGGAGGGCGAGCGCGATTCCGGCGTCAATAAATGAGACTGTACCTCCCAATAAGGAGACCCAATCACTCTTTCCTGTGGTATACCAGTGATCCTTTCCTGCGCCTGATTCCAAATGCTGACATTGCCCTTTTCATCGAATATGACAATTCCATTATGTGATTGCTCGATAAAGGTGCGAAAATACTCCTCGTTCTCCTGCGCTGCTGTGTTTTGGGCCAGAGTCGCATTTTGTTCCAAATCAGCAATCTTCTTTTGCGCTTGTTCCAATTCCAGTTCCAACTGTATTTTGGTTCTCTGACTGGTCATATGCTCTCCATTTTTGGATTTTTATACAAGAATATTCGTATCGGTAATCCTGGGCAGCTGCCGAGAGTAATTTCTAATAATTGCAGATATTTTTTAGAAAAAAAACACTACACTAATATACTGAGGCTTTAAAAATATTCAAAAAGTTATACAAATTATTGTTGCTACTATTTATACGTTAATAATTGATAAAAATGCATCCACCACTTGAGGGTCAAAAGACTTGCTCGTGTTTCCAACGATGTATTCAAGAGTGGCTTCTTTTGTCCACGCTGCACGATACGAACGATTGGAAGTCAACGCGTCCCATACGTCAATGATAGAAAAAATTCTGGCTGCCATGGGAATTTCATCTTCCCGTAAACCCCTTGGATAGCCTGTACCGTCCCATTTTTCGTGGTGACAATAGGGAATTGCAAGTGCAGATTGCAAAAAAGGGATAGTGCATAACATTTCGTAGGCATGTGATGGATGCTGGCGCATAATCTCCATCTCAGAGTCGCTGAGGGGACCAGGTTTATTTAATATGTAGTCTGGAACTGCCACTTTACCAATATCATGCAGAAGAGATCCGCGTCTAATATGGATAATCTGTTCCTCAGGAACACCCATGCTCCGCGCAAGATATTCGGCCAACTCAGTTACTCTCCGAGTATGCCCCTCGGTATCTTTATCACGCAGTTCAAGGGCACGCGCCCAGCCTGCAAGTGTTGCGTCGTACGCTTGAATAATTTCGTTCGCCTGCTGTTGTATTTTGAGTTCAGCCTGTTTGCGTTCGGTGATATCACGAAAATTTACCACCACGCCGTTCACATGGGGATTATCCAGCATATTGTGCCCTGTTGCCTCAAAATATTGAGGTTTGTCATCCGCACTTTGCAATCGATATACAAACGTAAATACACCATCTGGTTGTTGGATTCCCTTATGAAAAGTCTGGAGTGCTTCTGGTAGATACTCGGCAGCGATTTGGGAAAAAGCACTTTGTCCTATAAGTTTCCGTGCGCTAGCGCCTGTCAAATATTTTTCGGGAGAGGCAATATAACGTAAACTCCCGTCCCTATCCAAAATTGCAACACCTTCTGTTGAATTCTCAATCAAGGTACGAAAATATGCCTCACGTTGTTCAAGCATTTCAAATAGGCGGGCGTTTTCAATGATATTGGCGGCGTAGACACTCATAGCTTGTGCAAGGTTTAGTTCATTCTGCGTGAATTCGCGCCGATGGCGGCTTTCCCATATTTCTGTATGCCCGACTACTCGTCCTTGAGACATGAGCGGAACAAATATCTTGGACTTAACTCCATATTCATTGAATTCTTCCTGTTCTGGTGTCAACAACCCGGTGTCGTTTTCTTGTTGTGTAACAATCTTGCCCAATTTGACATCTTGAATAAAACCGTATTCAAATGCCTTGTAAGTTCTTCCAATATCAGATTTACGCTCGTTCAAAGAAGCAGAGTCGCTCCAGTATTCTGCCAAAACTGTGAGAGTTTCACCTGTCGGATCCATCGAGATAATATAAGCACTCGTCGCCCCCAAGGCAGAGGCAAGATGACTGGCAAAAGTTACAAGTAGTGCCTGCGGTTTAAGAAGGCTAGACGCCATATCCTGTGCGGCGGCATACAGAATAGCTTGTTCTCTGGCTTTGGCGCGAGTTTCAGATAAGAGTAATGCATTTTGCAGAGATGCACCTACAAGGTGAGTCAGTGTTTGCCCAACTTCCATGTCTGGCCGTGTAAACGGAAAGAGGGGTTTGCGGTAGGCAACCAATGTCCCAAATAACTTGTTGGCTGAAAAAAGCGGGAATACCACATATGAACGGATTCCTTCTCGGTGAAAGAGTGTACGGAATGGAGCGGCCAAAGGTGAAGATTCGGTATCATCAATAGAAACGGGTTCGCGAAATTGAAAGAGGCGTGAACCCGGCACTTCGCGAAAGCGGCGGCTGATTTCATCAATATACTCATTGGATAATCCCATTGAATAAGGGCAGACAAGCCGATCACTCGCGCTGTCGTATAAAAAAATGGCGGCGCAATCAGCGTGGAGTACCGAGCGTACGGATCGCAGTGCGATGGGCCAGAAATCAACTTCGTTCTTGGCTGTAAGCAAATCGCTGGCAGTGTCAGCCAGGGCGCGGCGTTGGTTTTCGGTTTCAATATTTTCAAGGGCATAAGCGAGGTCATCAGCCAGTTCCTGTAGCAGAGTGACCTCGG
>Ga0268298_10006761_pt1 | contig 10312 bp, 15 predicted proteins | sample WWTPWeurt_MetaG_FD_194462 | JGI IMG/M metagenome (GOLD analysis project Ga0268298, IMG submission 194462) | Activated sludge microbial communities from WWTP in Nijmegen, Gelderland, Netherland - WWTP Weurt | ecosystem: Engineered > WWTP > Aerobic digester > Activated sludge | place... | reverse complement strand
ACTCCTGCCGGTATTCGTTGAGTTCATCAGCCAGAACAATCTGGGCGTGGCTGGCATCAAGTGGATTCCGGAAGATTCAACTGGCGAGTAGCCTGCCCATCTGTTGAACGCAGGCTGGCGCTAGACTTGATCCCATGCCCATCGAGTCCCAACCCACGTTCACCCCCGAGGCGGCCGAGCTTTGGGCAAACATTCCGGCTGACGTCAAGAAACGCTTGCTCTCCAACGTGTGGTGCAGTCACTGTCGCCGCGAGGTGACCATCCGGAACTTCACCGGTGCTGTCAAAGCAGGCGATCTGCTGCTGGTTGGGACGTGCTCGGACTGCCGTGGGGATGTGGCGAGGGTTGTTGAGGTGGGTTGAGCGGGGCGAAATAAAGTAACTCAAAATCTAGCCGAGGAAGGGCACATGGCCTACGATGAAGACGCAAATATTCTGTGTCGAAATCGAATTCCCGCCAGATAAAAGCCAACAAAATGAGTCGTTCTGCCGGAGTTCACGATACGCTGGTTTACAGGCTGTCGCAGGTGCTGACCAAGTTGAATCAGGGCGAGTCGCTTGATCCGCAGACTTTGGCCGATGAATTCGGGGTGACTCTACGCACCATCCAGCGTGACCTGAATGTGCGCTTTGCTTGTCTGCCCCTCGTCAAGACTGATGGTCGCTATCGACTTGAACAGTCCCAGTTAGGAAAGCTGACAGCCAAAGACATCGAGCGGTTTGCTGCACTGTCTGGCGTCGAAGGCCTATTTCCACAACTTTCCGAACGATTCTTGCGGGGCATCTTCGGTTCTGGGAGCGCACAAGCATGGCTCGTCAGAGGTCATCACTACGAAGACTTGCGAGGCAAAGAAGCCCTTTTCGCAGAACTGGAACAGGCTATCGTCGAGCATCGCCACCTCCAGTTCACCTATACAAAATCCTCTGGTGACAGCCGGTTTTACGATCAGGTGGAACCGTACAAGCTGATCAATCACAAGGGTATCTGGTACCTTGCCGCTTGGGACGGAAATCGATTGAAGTCATTCTCAGTCACCAAGGTGTCCGCACTGCGAACAGGATCGACCACTTTTTCGCCCAGAGCGGAGATCGACACTATCTTGACTGGCAGTGATTCACTCTGGATCGGCAACAAACCAATCTCGGTCATGCTGCATGTGGCCAGACGAGTCGCCAGCTATTTCAAGCGGCGTGATCTGCTTCCGAATCAGGTCATCAAGAAAGAATTGAATGATGGCGACCTATTGATCGAGACAACGGTGGGGCACCCCGACGAGATTCTTCCGATCGTCCGCTACTGGATTCCACACGTCCGGATCGTAGAGCCACGGCATTGGCAGGAGCAGATGGAAGCATCTTTAGCTGCCTACATGGCACCTCAAGCTGGCAGGAAGTAGACGCAGTGCTATCTCGTGTTTCGGCCCCCTGAAGAAACGACATGACCTGTCGTCGGGGTCCCGTACCTTTCGTCTGTGGCGCTTATTGCCACGAAAGGAAATATGTGATGTTCTGGATCTTTTCATCTCTTGTCGGCTTGACCTTTTTTGCGGTGACCCTTGGCCAATACTCGGTCTGGTATGCGTTGCTAAAGGTGATGTTGTTCGCGGCGATGGTGGTCATCATTGGGATGGCAATTGCGCTCATATTGCACCGTAGAAGGGGGTAGTATAATGAATACCAGTTCGCTAATAGATTTTTAAAGAGACTGAGTTGCGTTAGAATAAATTCATACATTAAAGGAGTAGTTGCAATGGCGAAGTCTTTCAAAGAATTATCTGATCAAGCTAAACAAGTTGCATCAAAAGTAAGCGGAGATGCCAAGTCTCTAAAAGACAAGGTCGGCAAAGTAACATTGGAAAAAAGAGAAATGGCCAGCTCCGGGATGAAGGTGGCTAGTACGAAATTGAACGAGGCTTCAACGGCAATAGCCGAAGGTTCTCGAAAGTCCTTCGCTTCTGCAAAGACAGCTGCCCAAGCAACGAAGGATAAAATATCTGATGGATATGACGTTGCAGTGCGCAGTGCGTCTACTGTTGCAAATACTGCTTTTGATCAAAATGGAGATGGTGTATTCGATCAAGAAGACTTAAAATTACTCACCAAGAAAGGATTGGATGTAGGCAAGGCAGTTGCGAAGGAGGCTGGGAATATGGCCAAACAGGCATCGCAATCAGCATTAGTACAAGATGTCGCCGCTGCAGCTGCTGTTGGCGCCGTTCTTGGGACAATGATTCCCTTGGTCGGGACGGTAGGTGGTACGGTAATAGGTGGCGTTGGTGGCGCCTATGGGCATATTAAGAAAGATAAATGAAAATCGAACTTGACAAGGTTTCTTTATACTAGACTAGTAACCGGAAAAATTGTATGGCTTGCATGCTTCCGCGCGAGCTTTTTTGTCCTAAATGTGGTTGGAGTGGAGTTATCTTCGTCGGCGATGCTATTGCAGGCACATGGCCCGGAATAGATTGTCCCCATTGCGGAAAGCCACTGATTGAAGATAACAGAATCACGCGCATGCCGATACGCTTGGCAAACCGCCTGTGGAACTGGTTTCGCAGTAGGATTTAAAATACGGCAAGACGATCATAACGGCTGAATTTGGGAAAATAGAGCAATACATAAAGTGTGATCTTTCTGAAATAAATTGGTATTTTCGCGAATGCGCAAAGCAAAATTATTCTTTGGCTCTCTATTTTGTTTTTCTTTGGCATCAGCAATTACGTATGATCTCTTTATTCACTACGCAGAGTACTCAAGTCATCAGGTTTTTTTCAAAATTGGGCAAATTCTATTTGCAATAATTTTGGTGCTGGATCCATCGCCCATGTTTGAGGTGGTGAAAATTAGTACTCCAATTTTTTTCAGGAAAGTATTTGAAAAAAAACTGACTTCCACATTATATTTTGCGTTTGGCTTGGTTGTTGTCCTTGGTATTATTTCGTTGGTCAGAAGCGTGGTTTAGGAATAGTTAGTATTCTCGTCTTCCGAATGCGCCCTCGGCACACCCCTTGGGCGCTTTTTCATTTCCCCACTCACTTCCGTTCCACCACCCCAAAAGGAGCCCATGTTCATCCCCTTCCTCGCCTCGATCACCGCAGGGCGCCATCGCCGCCGCACTTATCCAACTGGGTGCATTGTCCGTCTGGGTCACGGTCGACCATCCGAAATTTCACCGGCGCTGTCAAAGCAGGCGATCTGCTGCTGATCGGGACTTGCTCAAAAATCGTGAGGATGTGGCGAGGGTGATGGAGATTGGGGCTACAACTGCCCGATGAACTCCACGACTTTTCTGTTGCGTTCGCCTGGCCTCAGTCTGTGCAGCGCCAGAAGTAGCGCCGCAATGCTGTCATCTTCGCAATACAGATAACTCAGTGGCGCCCCAAGGACGCCTGCAATGAGTCTGGCCGTTGGCACTGGCGGCTCATGAACGCCAAGCTCATATCGACTTATCCGCGCACGGCTACTGGATTCGTCGATTCCGATGGCAACGCCAACCGCCTCCTGAGATAGCCCAAGTTGTTCCCGAAGACCACGCATCCGCTGTCCAACAACGGACGGTGGGCGTGAAGAGGGACCGAGTATGTCACGAGTCTCGTGACGGCGCATGCTGTTGTCGTCACGATTGTCGTTGCCCTGGAACTGGGTAGCAGTTGGTTACTTGTTTGACGGTTGCTTGATCAGCATCAATTAGGATGATCCAAAAAAGACGATGCTAAGTTGACGTTTTGTACTTGCTGAAAAACTTGGGAGCCTTTTGAGGTTCAAGGTACCGTCGTTGAAGCGGTTATGACTTCGTCCAGGGAAGACAAAGATCTAGTCGGAGAAAGCTGAATGACCAATTTTTTCGTGTTTTTACTGTTTGCGGGAATAGGGTCAATCTTTGGTCCTGTTGGATTTTTTATTGGGCTTATTTTGGGTATCTTTGGTTGGATTGGAGCCGCCAATAAGAAAACTGAATCTAAATCCGTTCCAGCAAAAAAAGAAGTCCCGATCTTTACAGGAATTGAGCACAAGGTCAGTTCAACTCCTGAATTTCAAAGCACGGCAAATCCGGGTTCTGAGCAGGCTGCAGAGTACGCCACGGTTACTTCTTATTTGTATGCATACATATTCTGCTTTTATCCAGTTAACGACACCTCAAAAGTAGATGAAGTCACTGATCTGCTAAGGAAAGATGATTGGATACTTGATAAATCCCAAACGCTTGATGAAGTCGCCGAGCGACTGTCGATAATTCAGATTGAACGTCGAGACTCGCCAATGCTGTTCAAATTGCACAGCGAAGCACTACTAGAACGAACTTTGCGTCTACCCCGCCCAATGAAATCTCGCTTGTTAATGCAGTTAGATAGCTTATCAACCGGTTTGGGTGAAAGTGAGCCAAAGGACTGCAGAGAATTTATCTCTAAGTTTCAGAAGGCATTGCGTAAAGAATTTTCCGCATCCAGCGGGCGTATAGATGCCGAGGCATTCATCATGCGTAGCGGTGATTCAAAAGCTATCAGTACCTTGCAAGAAATGTATCGTAATCCCTCACGATATAGGAATATCTTGAGATCTAGTGCAGCAAGCAATAATGTACTTAAGATCGCACTTGGAGTTTTCTCTGGAATGTTGGCCGCGGAAGTTGCAAAAGCTGCAATTTCGGATTATCAAATGAAAAATCTTATCTCTCAGCTAGATAAAGATTTTGAAAAAGCAGGCGGATTGGATAATGTTGTATTGGAAGACAAGGAGTTAGAATCACTCGAAACTCCTGACTTTAGAGGCGAACCCATTTCTAGTTTTAATGACTCGACAGACGGAAGCGCTTGGGAAAACGAATCTATCGAAACTCCACTTGAAGAAGAGACTACAGAAGTGGCGCAAGTGGATGACCTCGACTCCAGCTCGAATGAGAGCGAGGTTTCTGAGCCGGAAGTCGACTTTGTTGATTCAGGTAGGGGCTTCTCATTTGATTATGACTGAATAGCGGGCAATCGGCGTCCTCCCATATGTCTTTACGCCATGAAGGTGGCTGCCTTCGGTCTTTCCCTCTACGCCATCAGGGCACGTCGATCAACACGATGACCTAACCAAACCTTTCCCAACACTCACCCATACCCGCCCAGGAGAAATCCTCGGCGGGTTTTCTTTTGCCCAAACGAAAGGAGCCCTATTGACCTGCCCCCTGTAGACGTACCAATCAAAAGTGGAAGTCCGGGTTCAAGATTACTCGATGGTTGTCTGGGTTGAAGGGGATTGAGCTGCATCGCCAGCGCGCTGGCGATGCAGCTCGGCGAAGCGAGCCGGTGGCATGCGCCCCAGGCTGCTGTGCGGTCTGATCTCGTTGTAGTCCGTTCGCCAGGCCGCCACGGCCATCCTGGCCTGGTGCAAGGTCTCGAACCAGCACTCGTTCAAGTGCTCGTCACGGAACTTGCCGTTGAAGCTCTCGATGTAGCCGTTCTGCATCGGGCGCCCAGGCTGGATCAGGATGTGGCGAATGCCGTGCGCCTGCGCCCAGGCCATGAATGCCCGGCTGGTGAACTCCGGACCGTTGTCGGTCCGCACGGCCTGTGGGTACCCGCGGAACAACGCAGCGCGATCCAGCACCCGGGTCACGTACTGACCTGAGATGCCGAAGTCCACCGCAATGTCCACGCTCTCGTGGCTGAAGTCATCGGCCACGGTCAGGTACTTCAGACGCCGGCCACCCGAGAGACTGTCGCTCACAAAATCCATGCTCCACACCTCGTTGACCGTGCGTGCCAGTTGCAGCGGTATCCGCTCGTTGACAGGGCGCTTGCCCTTCTTGCGACGGCGCACAGCCAGATTGGCTTGCCGGTAGAGGCGGTACACGCGCTTGTGATTGACCCCGGGAAACTGCGGGCGCAGCAGATCGTGGATGCGCCGATAGCCAAAGCGGCGACGCACATGCGCGATCTCCACGATCTTCTCGTGCAACTCCACGGTGGCCTGATCGGCCTGCGGCGGATGGCGGTAGCAGTCGCGGGAGAGCCCCACAAGACGGCACGCGCGGCGTTCGGACAAATGGTGTTCGCTGACCATGATCCGGATCGCCTCGCGCCTGGCCTGTGGGGCTAGCGCTTTACCCCCAGAACGCTCTTGAGCGCGTGCATGTCCAGGTGGGCCTCGGCCAGCAGCCGCTTGAGCTTGGCGTTCTCGGATTCGAGCTCGCGCAGGCGCTGGGCTTCAGAGACCTGCATGCCGCCGAACTTGGCGCGCCACTTGTAAAACGTCGCATCGCTGAAGCCGCCATTGCGGCACAGCTCCTTGATCGGCATGCCGGCCTCGGCCTGCTTGAGGAAGCCGATGATCTGTTCCTCGGTGAATCTGCTCTTCTTCATGTCCGTCATTCTCCTGGTGGTTGACGGACTTCACTGACTTCAGTTTGGTACGGCTGGCGGGGAGCAGGTCACTATGCACATCCTGTGCCGTCCTCACGAGGTATCGGCCTTCATAGAAGCCTACCCTGACCCAGCCCTCACAACCCTAATCCAACAGCGCCTGTCGGACCTATTGCAAGCCGATGACTCGCCTATGGAGCAACTGACCATGGAGGAGCTTGTGTTCTTCGTTGTCCCTGAGCCAGGCGAAACCATCCCGCAGCTGGTGGAAGCGCTTGGAACTGACCTCCAGACGGTTGATGGGTGTCCCCTGTGGGAGTTCATCGAAGAGCACACGACCTGCTATGAATTTGTGATCGTCCTAGACGACTCCGGATTCGGCGCCGAGGTGTTCATTCCCAAGACCGGAATGGATGCTGACCTATTGGCCCTGTGTCAGCTGCATGCCGCGCCAGTAAAGGAGGGCATCGATCCATGAGACCTGTTCATTCACCGCCACAAGCCACCCACGAGGTGGTTTTTTTTTCGCCTGCCGAAAGGAGAACTGCATGACCACACCCACCAATGAAGTCGTCGCTGATCTGGTTTCCAAGCTGGACAGCAACCTGCATGAAGCATTTGACGAACGCGCATCCATCAGGGAGTTCGATGGTGGCCTGACTCGTGAACTTGCCGAGTGTCTGGCCTTGCTTGATGTGATCCGACAGTACCCGAAAGAAGTGTTGTCGCTGCTGGCCTGAAGCCGATTGCGGCAAACGATCCACCTTATATGAAAGGCCATTCAGGTCGTTCATTTCCTTCCATTTATCAATCTCAACCAAGGAGTATTTCCATGTCTGAAACCAACACCCCCATCGAAGAAATCACAACTGAAAACGCGTCCGAAATGCCTGCCGATAACCACGCTGATACACCGGAGGAACCCACGCCGGAAATCGATCCCGTCGAAGAGCAGTTCACTGGAGACTGCCCCTCGATCTCGGGCCGTTCCATCCTGACCTATGCCATCGGTCGCCACAAAGACACGGGTGAACTCCACCTGCGCATCGTGGAGAACAGTGGCAAGGGCATGTGGTTCCCTGGCTGGGCTTCGGCCAAGAATATCGACGCCATCGTGAAAGGTGCAACCGAGCTGACGGCCAAGTCTTTTCACTCGCTGCATCCAGGCAAGTCCATCAACACGGGCGGATTCGTCATGGCGGTGCTGCGTGACCTTGGCCTGATCCGGGCCAATGAAGAGAACACGCGCCTTCATGAGCACGTCCCTGCAACCACGTTCGAGAAAGTGGCCATGGCTCGCATGGGTCAGGTGATGGAAGCGCCAGCCAAGTCCGGCAAGCGCAAAGGGAAGGCGGTTTGACTTGGTTCTTGAGCTCAATCGCACGCCTCAAGCTGTTCAATCCAGACAACCGATTGAATCACCAACTCAGTCCAGAAGCTCTTGAGCGATTGCTAGAGGTATTGCGTACTGACCAAAACAGGCCGGTCTGCAATGTTGCCTTGTTTCTGCTTTCAACGGGCGCAAGACTGAACGAAGCGCTGACGGCCACTTGGGATCAGATCGACACGGCGAATCGTGTATGGCGAATTCCGGCGGCAAACAGCAAGAGCAAACGTGTGCGATCTGTGCCGTTGAACGACAGCGCAATGGAGGTGCTGGAGGGCCTTGGAACTGAGGTCAAGGTGGGACGTTTGTTCGTGAGCAGTAAAACAGGGGAACCGCTGGGACACATCCACAAGGTGTGGTCCCGCATTCGTTGCAGCGCTGGCCTTCCGACACTGCGCCTGCATACGTTAAGAGCCCTGTTTGCCTCATTCTTGGTCAATAGCGGAAAATCCCTCTACACCGTGCAGAAGATACTTGGCCACTCGTCACATGCGGTTACAGAACGCTACGCGGTCCTCAATTCGCAATCTTTGATGGATGCTGCCAACAGTGCGTCCATGATCATCAAAGGGGCAATGCGGGAAGCTGCATAGTGGTGACACTTGACGACGAGGCCGGGGCGGTGCGACGCTTTATCGGCAGTGGCCCAGGTTGTGCCAAAGGGGGCGCGGGGCAGGGTAGGGCATGGCACCTGCGCCCCGGAGCTGGGATAGGGCATTTTCCCGGCGGGGGATGCAGGCCGAACTTCGGTTTCGGCTCGGCTCAGGTGCCGGAACTCATTGAATCTGGTGGAGAAAGTCCGGCGGACGCCCAAACGATCTCGTAGACTTTCGGAATAGGCTCGGTCAGTGGTGGGGAGGGCGAGGGGGAAAAAAGAAGACCTTACGATTCTTGGGCTTACGCGCGCCGAGGCGGGAGGTACGTAGTTCTCATAATCCTTTGGTCGTTGGTTCAAGTCCAACACGCCCTACCAGCAAATTCAGTGGTATAATATGAGACTTGGCGGCTGTAGCTCAGCTGGATAGAGTACTTGGCTACGAACCAAGGGGTCGTGGGTTCGATTCCTGCCAGCCGCACCAAAAAGACGAAAAGCCTGCAACGAAAGTTGCAGGCTTTTTCGTTGGTCGTTCATTGTCTTGGGTTGGAGTACTGTCATGAGCAAGGCGTTTACCCGCGAAGAGACGGCGGGCGATGACGACGACGCCGCGTTGCCGCAGGTTCCAGCTGGTACCCGCAACTACATCACGCCGGCCGGATATGCGCGATTGCGGTCCGAATTGCTGGACCTGATCGACGTCGAGCGGCCGAAGGTGGTCGACGTCGTGCACTGGGCCGCCAGCAACGGGGACAGGTCGGAAAACGGCGACTATCTCTATGGGAAAAAACGGCTGCGCGAGATTGATCGCCGCATCCGTTTCCTGACCAAGCGCCTCGAAGTGGCCGAATTGACCGACCCTTCGGTACACCATGGAAACGAGCAGGTTTTTTTCGGCGCAGAAGTGACCTACATCGACGAGGACGGCATGCGAACTACCATCGTGATCCTCGGCATCGACGAAGCCGACAGCGCGCGAGGCGAGGTCACCTGGGTTTCACCGATTGCCCGGACCTTGCTGAAGGCCCGTGTCGGCGACGTGCTCAGATTAGTCACCCCAGGAGGGACAAAGGAAATCGAGGTGGTGGGTGTCCGCTATCCGAAAGGCATTTGAACGGCGCGGCAAGCTCAGCTGGCAGGTCGGGTACGGTTTGCGCGGAGCACCGACGTCGTGCGGTTCAGGGCGCGGAGCACCCCATCAAGATGGGTGCTGTCGCGAACGGCGATCAGGAACCGGAGATCGGTGGCTTCTTGTGCGGCCTCCTCACCCATGTCCATGTGAATGATGTCTGCCTCTGCGCCTGCAAAGGCCGACGCGACCCTCGCCAGCACACCCTTGCCGTTGGTCACCGTGACGATCACGCCGGTCTCGAACGGTCGCGCGGGCTCGTCCGCCCATTCCACATGGATGAACCGCTCCGCATCCTTGTGACGCAGGCGTGACGCGACGGGGCAGTCCGCGATGTGGACCACCAGGCCTTCGCCGCGACCAAGGTATCCCACGATGGGATCACCAGGAACCGGACGGCAACACGGTGCATACTGGACCGAGGCATTTTCGGCTCCGTCGAGCGAAACGGCACCTTGGGAGACGGTTTCATGGGCCGTGTAGCGTTCGCGGGTCATCAGCAAGGCATCGGGCTTTTCCCCGCGTTCGCCGAGCATCGTGACCAAGCGCTTGGCCACGATGCTGGCGATACGCCGGCCAAGTCCGATGTCGGTCAGCAGCTCGGCCTTGTTCCTGTTGCCAGTGAACCGGATCAGCTTTTCCCAGATGGGCTGATACACGGCGTCATCTGAAGGCAGTTTCTCGATGCCTTCTGCGCGAAGCGCTTGAGCAAGCAGTTTTTCGCCCAGAGCCTGTGACTCTGCCTGTGCCATCGTCTTCAGGTGGTGGCGAATCTTGGAGCGTGCCCGCCCGGTGCGCACGAAGCCGAGCCAGGCCGGGTTGGGCGTTGAGACGGGGGCAATGATGATCTCCACC
>Ga0268298_10006760_pt1 | contig 10315 bp, 10 predicted proteins | sample WWTPWeurt_MetaG_FD_194462 | JGI IMG/M metagenome (GOLD analysis project Ga0268298, IMG submission 194462) | Activated sludge microbial communities from WWTP in Nijmegen, Gelderland, Netherland - WWTP Weurt | ecosystem: Engineered > WWTP > Aerobic digester > Activated sludge | place... | reverse complement strand
ACGCTGCATCGCGTCTGCCAAGAGGTCACGGCTCTTGCGAGGCAGGCGGCTCAGGTCGCCCGACGTGACGATGCGCACTCCATTCGCCACCATCTTTTCGAGTTTTTTTACGATAAACTCGTTCAATAGATTAAAAATGGCGGTTATTTCGGCCTTCGGGCGGCGCCAGTTCTCAGTCGAGAAGGCATAGAGGCTCACATACGGAATTTTAATTTTGAGAAGATGATCGAGCAATCGGTCTATCGTTTCAGTGCCTTCGCGGTGGCCTTCGCTGCGTTTCAGCCCCCGCGAGGTTGCCCAGCGCCCGTTGCCATCCATAATGACGGCGATGTGCTGCGGCTGTGTGGGCATAATTCAGGCTTGAGAGATTGGTTTCACCAATCTTTCAAACCGTCATAATGTCTTTTTCTTTTGAGGCAAAAAGATCATCCATCTTCTTGATGTGGTCGTCGGTGAGCTTCTGCACCTGATCGCTGAAGCCTTTGATCATGTCTTCAGATACGCTGCCGCCCTTGAGCTTCTTGAGAGCATCGTTGGCGTCACGGCGAATGTTGCGAACCGCAACCTTGTGGTCTTCGACCTTGCTTTTCGCCAGTTTCACCATTTCTTTGCGGGTTTCACCGTTCATTTCTGCGAGGTTAATGCGTATCATGACCCCGTCGGTGTTTGGGTTAAAACCCTTGCCCGATTTCTGAATTGCTTTTTCGACTGCCTGCAGCTGAGATTTATCCCACACGTCGACGGTGATGAGCCTTGGCTCGGGTGCGTTGATCGAGGCAACCTGATTTAATGGCATGTTCTGGCCATAGATCTCAACCCGAATATCTTCGACGAGCGAGGGCGTTGCCCGGCCCGATCTGATCTGCGCCATCTGGTGGCTCAGGTCGTTCAGGCTCTTGTCCATGCGGCTGCCTGCGTCCGCAATAATTTTATTCGCTTCTTCACTCATAAAATTCGCTATCTCCGTTGGCGTCTATCAGGGTGCCGATCGGTTTGCCCTGAACTGCTTTTTTGAGGTTACCCTCTTTGCCCATGTCAAATACCTGAATGGGCATCTTATTGTCGAGACAAAGGGAAAACGCTGTCGAATCCATTACCTTGAGTTGTTTCACGAGCGCGTCTTGAAAGCTGAGGTGCCGGTAGCGTTTAGCCGACGGGTTTTTGACAGGGTCAGAATCGTAAACTCCGTCGACTTTGGTTGCCTTGAAAATGACATCCGCATCGAGTTCAACTGCTCTGAGCGCCGCTGTCGTGTCGGTCGTGAAGTAGGGATTGCCGGTGCCACCCGAAAGAATGACGATGCGTTTCTTTTCGAGGTGGCGAATCGCCTTGCGGCGGATAAACGGCTCAGCGACAGACTTGATCTCTATGGCGGTCTGCAACCTGGTCGTCAGGCCTTCTTTTTCGAGAAAGTCTTGCAGCGCGAGCCCATTGATGACGGTGGCCATCATGCCCATGTAGTCGCCGATCGCGCGGTCCATGCCGTCTGACGCAGCCTTGATACCGCGAAAAATATTACCGCCGCCGATCACAATCGCGAGCTCAACACCGTCGCGGTGAATATCGCGTATCTCTTCGGCGAGGGCCCGGATAATTTTGACATTGATGCCGACCTTATCGTCGCCGGCGAGAACCTCACCTGAAAGTTTGAGCACCACCCTGCGAAATGCCCTTCCCTCGGTGGTTCCGCGGGAGGGTTTTTCGCTTGTGGTGCTCATTTTCTGACGGTGGTACCTATTTCAGCGCGTAGCGTACGAAACGGCCAACGGCGATGTTTTCGCCGAGCGTCGCAATGTTTGCCTTGATAATGTCGCCGACGGTCTTGTCTTGCTCTTTAACAAATGGCTGGTCGAGCAGGCAGATGTCTGAAACAAATTTCTTGATTTTGCCTTCGAGAATCTTGTCGACCTTATCGGCCGGCTTGCCTTCTTCGATAAGCGCAGCACGCTGCACTTCTTTCTCTTTTTCGATCACGTCGGCGTCGACGTCTTCAGCTTTAGCGAACTGCGGGTTCGTCGCTGCGATATGCATCGCAATGTTGCGGCCGAGTTCGAGAAATTTTTCATTGCGCGCGACAAAGTCTGTCTCGCAGTTCAGCTGCACGAGCACGCCGATTTTGCCGTTGTGGTGCACGTATGACACAATCGCGCCTTCAGACGCTTCGCGGTCCATCTTTTTGACGGCCTTGACAATGCCGCGCTCGCGCAGCAGCGATGCTGCCTTTTCAAGGTCGCCGTTTGTTTCTTCGAGAATTTTCTTGCAGTCGAGAATGCCCGCAGAGGTCATCTCGCGCAGGGTTTTAATTTTTTCCTGATCTATTGCCATGTCTATAACCCGCGATTAACCGCGCGCCTCTTCATATTTCTGTTCGATCTCTTCGAGGTCGTCGAGTTTTTCCATTGATGACTTCAACTGGTGCTCGTCCATGCTCTCGCCTTCTTCAATTTCGACCTGAGCGAATTCGCCGCCCTCTTTGCCTTCTTCAACGGCGTTTGCCATGATTTCGAGAAACAGCGCCACCGCACGAATTGCGTCGTCGTTTGCGGGAATAGGGTATTGCACGAGGTCGGGGTTACAGTTGGTGTCAACCATCGCAAAGATGGGGATTCCTAGTGTATTAGCTTCTTTCACCGCAATCGCTTCGCGATCTGGGTCGACGATGAACAGGGCATCGGGCAGCTCGTTCATGTCGCGAATGCCCGCGAGGTCTTTGCGCAGACGCGCGATTTCGCGGTCGAGTTGCAGAATCTCTTTCTTGGTTTTAACGATTTCGTGTACCGTGTTGGTCGCGAAAGCTTCTTCGAGCTTACGCAGGCGTTGAATCGAGAGTTTCACCGTACGAAAGTTCGTGAGCAGACCACCGAGCCAGCGGTTGTTGATGTAGTACTGTCCGCAGCGGGTTGCTGCCTTTTCGATATCGGCCTGTGCCTGCTTCTTGGTGCCGACAAACAGAACCTTGCCGCCTTTTGATGCGAGATCGCGCATCGCTTCGTACGCGTCTTTCGCGAGCACGATAGTCTTCTGCAGGTTGAGAATGTGAATGCCGTTGCGCGCAGTGAAGATATACTTCTTCATTTTCGGGTTCCAGCGGCGTGTCTGGTGCCCAAAGTGTACGCCTGCTTCGAGCAGGCTTTTCATCGAAATAGTTGCCATGGTTTCCTCTTTAAATACCGCACTGCATTTTTATAAGCCGCTTCGCGGCTTATAAAAATGCAGTGCGAATACCATTTATATCCCTGAGCTTGAGGCTCGCCACTGGCAGGCACGGGAGATTTAGCCAGTAGGCCAGAGGCAAAGATTTAGACAGGGTGTCAGTATTTTTTGAACTTGAAATCCTCATTGGCGTCAAAATAGTATGCAAACAATAAAGCCATTATTTCGCGCATTTCTGGTGCTTGCGGGCCTTGCATTTGTGAGCGCGTGCAGCACCGCCAATCGCGCGACCCGGGCCGACATGCCCGCTGCCGAGGCTAAAGTAATGGCGGGCGAAGGCGGCGGCGATTCACCCGCGGGTGGGCAGCTTGCGCAGGGCGCGCTCGCGGGCACGCTCATGATCTATAATGGCTCGTTTACGCTCGAGGCAAACGAGGTCGATGCGAAACTTTACAGTGGGCAGATTGTCGATAAGACGAAGAGCCTCGGCGGTTATCTTTCGCAGCGCTCGTCGCATGCGCTGACAGTGCGCGTGCCCGCAAAAGAGTTTAATGCCGCGAGCGATTATATCCGTTCGGTGGCGAAGGTCAAATACGAAAATGCGACGGCGCAAGATATCACGATGCAATACAGCGATCTCAAGATTCGCCTCGACGTGCAGCAGAAGATGCTGACGCGCTATCAAGAACTGTTAAAAAAAGCAGATTCGGTCAAAGACGCGGTCGAAGTCGAACGCGAACTCGGTCGCATCACTGAACGCGTCGAGCAGCTGAAGGGCCAGATTCGCTACTATGATAATCAGGTGTCTTTTTCGACGATCAGCGTGAACTTTCAAGAACCGTACACGGCTTTCACAAAAGAGAAAAAACCAGGGCCACTCGGTTGGGTGTTTTACGGTGCGTACGTGGCGATCAAGTGGTTGTTCGTTTGGGATTAAATTCTGATCACCTGAGGTGATCTGAATTTAATCTGTAGCTGAACAAAGCTGACCGATACAAAGGCGGATATCCTTCAATGCTGAGGCCATCTGCTGTGATGAAGTCAGTCAGGCTCTTCTGCGGCGAGAACTCGCTGCGGCGTTGTTCGGCGACCGTCATGCGGGCGGTGTGCTGAACCGTGACATTTTGAAATCCGGCTGACGTTAATTGCCGGCTGAGAGCGCGCGGCGTCGGTATCGCGTACACGCCACCGATGCCCGCATATTTGCCAGCGGGAAATATTTCGAAATCGGCGTCTGCGTCGACAACGACCGATTCGCAGACCAAGAGACCGCCGGGCTTAAGCGCCTTGCGGCAGGTGTGCAGCAGATCGAGCAGATTTGCTTCGTGATAATTGATGCCCATCAGAAAGAGCACGTCGAAAACTTCAGGCATGTCGACCAGTGCCTGCCACCCAAGTGGCAAGAAGCTGACTGGTAGCGCCGGGGCATGCGCAGCAAGTAATTGGTACTGCAGCCAGTACTTCAGCGTCGGGTCAAACCCAATCACGCGGTGTGCACCGGCGGCCTGCAACTGAAAGAGATAATAGCCGTTGTTGCAGCCTACGTCGGCGATGACCTTGCCTTTGAGGTCGGGCAGGTCGGGCGCGATGCGGTTCCATTTGGCGTCTGATCGCCATTCGGCGTCGAGGTATAGATCGAACAGTTGAAAGGGGCCCTTGCGCCATGGTATCAGCTCGCGCGCGAGTGTTTCTGCGAGCTGCGCCGAATGGGTAGATTGGTGAGACCCCTGAAAATGCACAACGCCATCGGCGATGGTTATACCACGGGGCTCAGTTTCAAGTGCCGGGATTCGACTGCTGAGTCCCGTGAATTGCGGTTCGCCGAGGCGCGCTGCGGCTGCGTTAACCTGCTGCTGCAACCGCAGGCGCGACGCATCTGCGAGGCCGGGTAGATCGGGCACGGGGCCGGCAGGCTGCATCGTCAGGGTTTTAGCGCAATGAACGAAGTGAAATTGTAATATTTGAAGAAAATGGAAACCGGGTTGAAACCTGCGGCGCCCAGCAGTTCAAGATTCTCGCTGACGCGAAAAGGTATCAGTACGTTTTCAAGCGCATCGCGTTTTTCGGCGATCTCAAGCTGGCTGTAACCGTTGCGGGCTTTCATCGCGTGATAAAGGTCTGCATAGACGCGCGACATGTCAGCGGCATCTTCGAGGCATTTCTCTGAAACGATAAGGCAGCCGCCCGGGGTGAGCGCGGCGAAAATCTTGCGCAGCAGCGCCTGCCTCACCAAGGGCTTGAGAAACTGAAACGTATAATTCGCCACAAAAACTGAAGCGGGCTGATAGTCGACTTGCGTGATATCGGCAACTGCGAATTGTGCTTTGGTTGCCCCCGAATTCATTCTGGGGCAACTAAGGTTGGCCTTGATGATCATTTCGTCTGAACTGTCGATTCCCGAATAATAAAAACCGGTGCCCGCAAATTCTCTTTCGAGAAATGGTACCAGCGCCCCGGTCGAACAGCCGAGATCATAAATTTCTGTATCAGCCTGATAAAAGGTGCGCGCCAGCTCGGCACTCATGCGTAGAACTTCGTTATAGAAGGGTATCGAGCGCGAGACCATGTCGTCGAAGACCTCGGCCACCTGCGCATTAAATTCAAACGGCTTTTTACCTGAGCCCGGCTGCTTAAAAATCTCGTCCTTCACTTTATTGAGCCCCGCGACAATATTTGCCGAAGAAACGAAATAGCAGTTGCGCCCGCGATGAGAGTGATGCCGAGGCCGATAAATATCAGCCCGCCCGTGAGCTTCGGGTAGTACTGTCCGTTATTGTGAGCAGCCTGCCAGCGGATAAAGTCGCCAATGAAGCCAGGTGCGGTAATGAGCAAAACTACCGTGGCGACAGTCATTGCGAGCAGAGTGGTTAGCGCCGCGAAGATGCGCCATTTGGCGACGGGCGTAGCGGGGGTTTGGCGGCGGTGTTCCATCTGACCCTGCTTAAGCGCGCCTCATTGTATCTTCATGACAACCATAGTCATGTCGTCGTGCTGTTCTGCCCCCGAGGCAAATTCATCGAGGTCGCGCACAAAGTTTTCTATAATTTCTTTCGGGTTAAGGTCTGCGTATTCAATGAGCTTTTCGCGCACGCGCTTGAGGCCAAATTCTTCTTTCACCTGGTTCCAGCATTCGGTGATGCCGTCGGTATAGAGCATCACGATGTCGCCGCTGTTCAACTGCAGTCTCGCGAGTTTATAGACGTTTTCTTCTTCGATGCCCATCGGCAGACCTTCGATCTTTGACGCCGTGCAGATTTTGCGGTCGGCGCGGTAGACAAACAGCGGGCCGTGACCACCATTCGAAAACTCGAGCGATTTCGTCGCCGGGTCGAACACGAAGAAAATGATGGTGGCGAATTTGTCGATGTGCGCTTCGCCGCACATCACGCGGTTGATCGTGCGAATGATTGTGTCGCCGCGAATGGTGTTGAAGAGTTTTAGGTACGTCGATACGACAGTCTTGATGAGAACCATGACCAGCGACGCCGAGATGGATTTACCGCTCACATCAGAGATGAGCACGGCGATGCGTCCGTCACCCATAACCTGAAAGTCATAATAGTCGCCGCCGACGCCTTTGGCTGCGCGCGTAAAACCCTTAATCTGGTATTCGGGTTTTTTCAAAAAGCGCGAAGGGTTCATACCTTCTTGAATCTCTTGCGCTTGTTTTACCTGATCGTTGAAGATGGCCTGTTCTTTGGCCTCTTCGCCTGCGCGCTTGAGGCTCGCAGTCATTGCGTTGAACTGTTTCGCCAGCGCGCCGAGTTCGTCGCTGCCGAGTGGCGGCAGCGTCACGTCAAAGTTGCCGCGCCCGACTTCTTGGGCGCCGTTTGAAAGAATTTTTACCGGCTTCACGACGAAACGCGACAACAGGTATGCAGCCAAAAAAGCGAGAATGAAGAATATCGATGCCACAATCGCGAGCTCAATCATGCTGTTACGAATCGAGCGGTTAATGTATTCGTCGGTGACTGCCACCTGAGCAACTGCGAGCAAAGGTGGGTTCACCTTCACAAACGGGTGAAAGACTGCCTTATGAAAGTATTGAATCTTTATGCTTTCGTCACCGAGAAATATCTTGCTGAGCGGCGTGACGAGCTTTGAGGTTGCAGCCACTGCCTTTTCCCATTCGGCGCGTACGGTTTCGAGCGCGTCACGCTCCACATCTTTCTGGCGGTCGGCGAGGTCTTTGCCGATGCGGTTAATCAGCGGGGTCTTGGTTTTCGGCAGATAGACCGCGCCAATCGTAAAGCCCGGTAACCCCTGCGCATTCTGCAGAGAGTCGGCGAGCGCGAGGTCGTCGCGGTCGAGAATCGCGCGCGAGGCGATGAACGCGAGGCTTGCCAGCTCTTTACGCGCGGTTGCCGCTGCGGTTTCGGTCAGAACCTGTTTTTTTTCGCGCGCAACGTAGATGCCGAGCGATGCGATCACGGCCATGACGAGCGCGACGATCAGCGCGGTGAGCTTGAACTGCAGGCCAAAACGCATCGAAGATGCAATTTGCCGTAGAATTGACACGCTATGTCAAACACTAGTTCAGGAAGCTAGGGGTTGTCTAAAAAGTCGTGAACCGCGCTGGACAGGCGCGGAGCTCAGACGGAAACCGGCCTGATTAGGCCGCTTCGCATGTATTTGCCGCAGGCAAATGCAGCGTTTTCGCCTGCGCGGCGACTTTTTAGACAACCCTACCCCCAAATCACTATGAGGTTTCTACTATGAGTACAACACAGACATTTGAATTTCAGGCCGAAACCCGGCAACTGATGGATCTCATGATCCATTCGATTTACTCACAGAAAGAGATATTCTTGCGTGAGTTGATCTCAAACGCTTCAGACGCGATTGATAAACGTAAGTTTCTGGGGCTGACCGACAAATCGATATCACAAGAAGAAAACAACTATATCCGCATCGAGGTCGATAAGGCTGCGCGCAGACTAACGATTTCTGATACCGGCATCGGCATGAGCCGCGAAGAGGTCGTCACGCACATCGGCACGATTGCCAAATCGGGTACGAAAGAAATTCTCGAGCAGGCAAAGACAACGCAAAACCCCGTTGACCTGATCGGCCAGTTCGGTGTCGGCTTTTATTCGGCATTTATGGTCGCCGACAAGATTACCTTGGTGACGCGCCGTGCGGGCAGCGACTCTGCAGTGCGCTGGGTCTCGACCGGCGCGGGCACTTACACAATCGACGACGACCAGCGCCTCACCGCAGGCACGACAATCACTCTCGACCTTAAACCCGCCGACAAAGAAAATGGTTTGCCCGACTTCTGCGATGAATTTGAAATCGAGCAGGTCGTAAAAAAATACTCCGACTTCATCGCTTACCCGATCTTGATGAAAAAAGAAGTTCATAAAACGGTGGGTGAGGGCAAAGAGGCGAAGACAGAAACAACGGTCGAAGAGGTGACTCTCAATTCGATGAAACCCATCTGGACGCGCAACAAGAACGACGTCAAGGATGAGGAGTATAACGAATTCTATAAGCACCTCTCGCATGACTGGGAAGATCCGCTCAAAGTGATCAACTACCGTGCCGAAGGCCGCATCGAATACCAGGCGCTGCTTTATCTGCCGCACCGCGCACCCTTCGACCTGTATTATACGAGCTTTAAGGGTGGGTTGCAGCTCTATGTAAAGAAGGTGCTGATTCTCGAGCGCGCCGAAGAGCTGTTGCCGCGTTACCTGCGCTTCGTGCGCGGTGTCGTCGAAAGTTCTGACCTGCCGCTCAACATTTCGCGCGAAATTCTGCAGCAAGACAGGCATATCACCGCTATCAAGAGGGGCCTGACGACAAAGATCATCTCAACGCTGACCGACCTCATCGAAAAAGAGCGCGATAAATTCGCCGAATTCTATCGAGAGTTTGGCCCCGCGCTCAAAGAAGGCGCTTCGACCGATTTTGAGCACAAAGACAAGCTCTCTGCGCTCTTGCTCTTTGCATCTTCGAACGACGCCGAAAAAACGACGACGCTCAAAGAATATATCGGGCGCATGAAAGCAGAGCAGAAAGACATTTATTATCTTTCTGGCGAGTCGCGCCTTACCCTCGAAAATTCACCGCACACCGAATCGCTGCGAGCGAAGGGCTACGAGATATTGTATTTGATCGATGCCTACGACGAAATCGTACTGCAGAACATCGGCGAGTTCGAGGGAAAAAAATTCAAATCAGCGAGCAAGGGCGAACTCGATCTCGCTGACGATAAACAGAAAGAAAAAGACAGCGAGACGATCAAAGAAGCAGAAAAGACCATGGGCGCTCTGCTCGGCGCGCTGAAAGAACAGCTGAAAGACCAGGCGAAAGACATCAAATTCAGCACCGTACTCGTGACAGCGCCTTCGCGTGTCGTCGCCGACGAATTTGACGTATCGCCGTACCTCGAAAAAATCTTGAGCCGCAACGGCGAAAAGGTGCCGCCGCGGCTGAAGACGCTCGAGCTGAACCCGGCGCATGAACTCGTCACCAAGCTCTACGCGCGTTACGATAAAAATCCCAATGACCCGGTGATTGCAGACTACGCGCAGCTCTTGTGGGGGCATGCGGTGATCGCCGACGGCGGCGAGCTCAAAGACGTCGCGCGCTTCAATAAAGCTTTGCTTTCGGTCGCAACCGGGGCATTGCAATAAAAACGGGCAAGGTTGCTGCGGCCGCAAAATCGGCCTCGCCGGCAAACAGCGAGGCGATTTCGCGCGGCCGCAATGAGCACCTTAACCGCCTGTGGAGCTCGTACACTGACCACCCGACCGCGCGCCAGGCAGACAAGTGGCTCGCGCAATATTTTCGCGAACACAAAAGTTATGGCAAGCGCGACCGCGCGTGGTATAGCGAAGCTTTCTTCAGCCGCCTGCGCACGGTAATTGCCACACTGCCGATCGAGCAGACAGTCGATGCGCCCACGGTGTGGGCCGCGCTGGGTTCGCCAGAAGTGCGGTCACTGAGCGACTTGCGTCGAGCGGAGTCGAGTCGAGTCGAAGTGCCCGCCAACCCAATACACGCTGCCGGCCTGCCACAAACATGGCAGGCCTGGCTCGCACACACCTCACTCGCACCAGAAAGTGTACCCGCATTTCTTGAGCAGCTACGCGGCAAACCACCCCTCTACTTACGCGCCAACTACGCCGACAAAGTCACCGAAATTGAAAGCGAACTC
>Ga0268298_10006759_pt1 | contig 10315 bp, 9 predicted proteins | sample WWTPWeurt_MetaG_FD_194462 | JGI IMG/M metagenome (GOLD analysis project Ga0268298, IMG submission 194462) | Activated sludge microbial communities from WWTP in Nijmegen, Gelderland, Netherland - WWTP Weurt | ecosystem: Engineered > WWTP > Aerobic digester > Activated sludge | place: Netherlands... | reverse complement strand
TCCCATCCCGAACAGGACCGTGAAACAAGACCGCGCCAATGATAGTGCACTCGCGTGCGTGAAAGTAGGTCATCGTCAGACTCTCCTATACCTTCACCCCCTCAGGCAAAATCGCCTCAGGGGGTGAAACCATTTAAAAAAGGTGGTTTGGTATGGAACGGCGTCTTTGGATTCTGATTCTGGGTGTTTCTTTTATGTTGCACCTTGTTGTTTTTTGGCCATCACCTGCGCCTAAGCTTCAAAGGTCGGACCTATCCACTTTTAGTGTGCGCATTCTTCCTGTTGTTTCTGACCCTGATATATCAAATCTGGGGAAGCAAGAAGCTAAGTTGCCAGTTTTTACTCCTGGACCTTCAAGTAAGTCGATACCTTCCGAAGGTAAAAATGGGTCGCCGCGGAATGCTGAGGCCGACAAGGGCTTGCCGGAATTGGGGCGTAGCGGGGTGCCAAAGGCCGCGCCCACTGCAAGTCGGTCTGACGCGAATTCCATTGAAAATGGCGCTGTCCCGTCTCCGGGGCGCGCGGATAGCCCTGCGATATCCGAAACTGGTTCCCTCGCTCGTTATCGGATTGCATTGGCGGCTGCCGCCATAAGGCTAAGCGCCGGGGGGACTTCCGCGGGTGACGGTTTGACCGGAACTGCTGTGGTTGATGTCCATTTTTCCGGCCCGACGGGGGTTCCGCAGGTTAAGCTTGCCCTTTCCAGTGGGTTTGAGCCGCTAGATAACGAAGCTGTGACGTTGTTGACTCGGGCTGTGCATATGGTTCCTGTTTCTGATGCGGGGCCGATCGGGAATGTTTCATTGCAGCTGCCGGTAGTATTTGAGTCGGCTGGGAAATAGGTTTTGATTTCAATGCGGATTGGCGGCTGGTGGTCTTAGCGGAATGTGCCTGGTGCCGGAATGCTGAGTGCGGTGCTGTGCAGATCGAACTTGCCGCGACGCCTGTCCTCGAAGAAGCATTTAAGGGTGTAGTCGATCGAACGGAACGCAATTTCGTTCCACGGAATTTCTGCTTCGCTGACGAGCGCGGCTTCGAGGGATTCTTCTCCGGGATTGAAGTCGAGGTGTAGTAGTTTTGCTCGGTAGATTATGTGAATCTGGCTAATGTGCGGAAGGTCGATAAAAGTAAACATCGGACCTAGCTCGATCCGTGCGCCTGCTTCTTCCAGCGTTTCGCGCAGTGCTGCTTCTCCGCTGGTTTCATTGTTCTCCATGAATCCGGCAGGCAGCGTCCACATGCCATAGCGTGGTTCGATGGCCCGTCGGCACATCAGAATTTTGTCTTCCCACGTAGCGATGGCGCCAACAACTACTTTCGGATTCTGGTAGTGAACCGTGCCGCATGCTTCGCAAATGTGCCGGGGGAGGTTGTCGCCGGGGGGGACCTTGAGGCTTACCGGGGCGCCGCAGTGGGAGCAAAAGTTCATGGCATTGGAGCGTGCGTGGACAGTGCTGCAATTCTAATTCAAGGCGCGGCTTGTGCTTGCCATGTCCGGTATTCTGCGACGAGGGGCGACTCAAGAGTGGGCCGCTTTTTCCGATAAAGCCTGACAGGTAGCTTCCGGCTGCGAAAATTGACGGGAATTTAAATGGTTGTGCCACTCGACGTCACGAAGTTCGAACACTTGAAGGCTTCCGGTGACTTGCCTTCGCCTAAGGGTGTCGCGCTGGCGATCATCAGGCTGATTCAGCAGGAAGACAGTTCGATGGGTGATCTGGCCCGGGTTATCAAGACTGACCCGGCCTTTGTCGGACGTTTGATCAAGGCGGCAAACGGTCTGGCAGGCTATAACCGGCGTGCCATCGTGTCGGTCCAGGAGGCTCTTATGGTGCTTGGCCTGCCTGCCGTGCGGACTCTGGCGCTGGGCTTTTCCCTGCTGTCGAGCTATCGGGACGGAAACTGCAAGAGCTTCGATTATGGTCGTTACTGGACGGGTTGCCTCGTGTACGCGCTGGCGATGCAGGCCATTACGCAGCGCACCCGTGTGGCCGCGGCGGAGGAGACTTTCTGTCTTGGCTTGTTGGTAAGGATCGGCGAGTTGGCGCTCGCCACGCTGTACCCCCAGGATTACGGCAAGGTTTTGCAGCAAACAGTGGAGTATCGGGACGTACCGTTGGTGGCGCTGGAACAGCGAGCCTTTGCGCTGAACCACCGGGAGCTTGCGTCGGCAATGCTGGCCGACTGGGGCCTGCCACGAATTTTTCATGAACCTGCTTATTTTGCGGAAGTGCCGGAAGAGTCGGGCTATGCAGACGGCTCGCGGGAGTTCGTCATTGCGCACTCTCTGCATCTGGCTTCGTTTGTGGCCGAGGTCTTTCTGGCCGAGGAGGCCGAGCGGCCGAATTTGATGAGCCGTCTTTTCGAAATCGGAACTCGCCTATCCCTGGACGCGACAACGGTTAACGATCTGTGCGATGGCGTGGTGAGGGAGTGGCAAGCATGGGGCAGCCTGCTCGAACTTGAAACGCTCGAAATTCCCCCGTTCAGTGAACTGGCCAGTCGTGGTGAGGTCATTGCCGCCAGTCTTGCAACCGCGGCCAGGGAGCGTGCGATAAAGGACGATGGGGAGCCGCGGCTTCAGACGGCCATCCAGGCGCAGCATGGTGGTGAGCAATTGGCCCTTTCGGCGGGAGTGCTGCAGCCGATGCGGGTGCTGGTCGTCGATGACGACGGATCAATGCGCGGGCTGGTGCGCAAGGTTCTGGAAACGGTGGGGCATCAGGTTATCGAGGCCGCAGACGGGCGTGCCGGAATGGAAATGGCGCTGGAATTCCAGCCGCAGCTGATGATCGTCGATTGGGTGATGCCCGAAATGAATGGTCTGGAGCTAACCCGGGCGTTACGCCAGACAAAGATCGGGCGCAGCATCTACATTCTGATCATGACGGGTCTCGAGGATGACGATCGGCTGATCGAGGCCTTCGAGAACGGCGTCGATGATTTCATGAACAAGCCGATCAATCCTCGGGTTCTCGCGGCACGTCTGCGCGCCGGCCAGCGTGTCATTCGCCTGCAGCAGGAACTTGACCGGGATCGTGAGGAGATTCGTCGCTTCGCGGCCGAACTCGCGGTATCCAATCGCCGCCTGCAGGAAGTGGCGCTGACCGACTCCCTGACCGGCTTTCCAAACCGGCGCTATGCAATCGAGCGGATACAGCAAGAGTGGTCGGTGTCGTCGCGCACCCGTCGCCCCTTGTCGGGCATGGTCATCGACGTGGACCAGTTCAAGACCTACAACGATTCGCATGGCCACGACGTTGGCGATGCTGTTTTGCGGCAGGTGGCTGCGTCGATAAAGGGGGCGCTCCGTGCCCAGGATATCGTCGCGCGGACCGGAGGGGACGAGTTCCTGGTGATCTGTCCAGATTCGGGCCTGGACGCTGCATTGGCGTGCGCCGAAAGGGTTCGTTTTGCAGTGGAAAGCGCTCCGCTCACCGCCGGGGGGCAAACCCACCACATGTCCGTGAGCATCGGTGTGGCAACCCGAGATACCGTGATGACGGATCCCGATGCACTCATAAAGCGCGCGGATCAAGCCCTCTATCTGGCCAAGAACAAGGGACGCAACCGGATCATGACGGCGCAGTCGCTTCGTCCTGGGCCGCTCATTCCGCCTCGCTGAAGCCGCTTTGTGGGGCCGGCCTGAGGGTGCGCCGATAAAGTTTGACTAGGATTTGCCTATTGTGGGTGGTTGCGTCAGTCGTTTTCCTACTTTTGTTTACGTGTTTGCCCCTACGTAATTTTCCGAAGCCCTCGAATGGCGGATATTGCCGGTAAACGGCAGAATTTGCCGCACATAAATAGAGGTTTGCCGAGGAGATGATCATGCGCGCCAATGGTATGCACGACGAGATCAGGGAGCTGAATCTTGCCTACCTGATGCTGGCCCAGCAGATGCTGCGGGAAGACAGGGCCGCTGCAATCTATCGCCTTGGAATTGGCGACGAGGTTGCCGAAGTGCTCGAAGGGCTGAGTTCGGCGCAGGTGCTCCGGATGGCCAATTCAAACATGCTGCTTTGCCAGTTCCGTTTCAACGACACCATGCTGGTGGATCTGCTTTCTTCCCACGGCCGCGAACGTGGGGCCGCCCACCTGCATGCCGCGATCCTTGCGGCAGGCCGGCCGGTCGAGCACCTCGCCTGATTCCATGGCTGAATAGGGGAGGGCTGATCGTGCGTAACAAGAGCGTGCTGCAGGAAGCGCAGGATATTCAGAAGGCAGTCGATTTGATTCGCCTGGGTGCCCGCATGCAGATGCTGGAGGTCGAAACCTCGATCAGTCGCGAGCGTCTTCTCAAGCTTTACAAAGAAGTGAAGGGCGTTTCGCCACCGAAAGGCATGTTGCCCTTCTCTACAGACTGGTTCATGTCCTGGCAGCCGAACATCCATGCTTCGCTGTTCATGGCGCTCTTCCGTTTCGTAAAGACTCACGCCAAGTTGCAGGGGCTTGACGCTGTGGTGCATGCCTATCGACTGTACAACGAGCACATCGAATCGTTCGAGATGGAGCAGGTGCTGTCGCTGACACGAGCCTGGACCTTGATCCGTTTCTTCGACGCGAAGCTGCTTCAGTCGGCGCGCTGCACGTGTTGTGGCGGAGAGTTCGTCGCCCACGCCTTTGATCCAACCCACGATTACGTCTGCGGTCTTTGCCATATCCCCTCCCGAGCGGGCAAGACCCGGCGTGCGCAGGCTGGAGCGGAGGCCGAGGCATCCTGACCCTCCCTCTCGAATGTTGAAGAGGTTATGCCGTCGGCTTTGTTCCGGCGGCATTTTTTTTACGCTTTTCAGGTGACGACATACTTGCTTTCAGTGCTCAAGTTTCGGCAGGCAGGGCCGATATCGCCTTTGAAGAATAACGCACCTTTGCGGGCGCTCTGCCGGCCCGCCTATCGACTGAGGTTTCGACGATGTTTCTGATCATCGGCTACGTCATCATCCTGGCTTCTGCCTTGGGCACCTATGCGGTGCACGGCAGTCTGGGTGCCCTGTGGGTGCCGACCGAGTACATCGCGATTGTCGGCCTGACCCTGGGCGGCTTTGTCGCCGGTAACGGGCCAAAGGCCATCAAGTCGACAATCGCTGCCTTGCCTACGATCTTCAAGGGTTCGCCCTACAGCAAGGCGTTTTATATCGACGTGCTGTGCATGCTTTACGAAATCCTGGCCAAGGTCAGGAAGGAAGGCTTGATGTCCATCGAAGGCGACATCGAGAATCCCGAGGGCAGCCCGATCCTGTCGAAATATCCGGCTTTCACGGCCGATCACCATGCGGTGGATTTCCTCTGTGACTACCTGCGCATGATGGTGGGCGGCAACCTGAACGCGTTCGAGATTGAAAACCTGATGGACATCGAGATGGAAACCCACCACCACGAAGCCCATATGCCGGTGCACGTGGTCTCCAAGGTCGCCGACGGGGTGCCGGCGTTCGGTATCGTGGTGGCGGTGATGGGTGTGGTGAACGTGATGGGCTCGGTCGGCCAGCCGCCGGCGGTGCTCGGCAAGATGATCGGTGGTGCGCTGGTCGGCACCTTCCTCGGTATTCTGGTGGCTTACGGTTTTGTCGCTCCGGTGGCGGGCCAGCTGGAAAGCAAGGTCGAGGAAGGCGGCAAGATCTACCAGTGCATGAAGGCCGTGTTGCTGGCCAGCATGAACGGGTACGCGCCCCAGGTGGCGGTGGAGTTTGGTCGCAAGGTGTTGTTCTCTGCCGACCGGCCGGGGTTTGCCGAGTTGGAAGAGGCGATCAAGAGCAAGAAGTGATGGAAGCCCCGATGATGCGGTGTGAAGTGCCGCAGCCTTCCTGGCCAGCCGGACCGATGCCATGAGTGACGATACCCAACAGCCAATCGTCGTCAAGAAGATAAAAAAGGGCGGTGGTGGTGCCCACGGCGGGGCGTGGAAGATCGCCTACGCGGACTTCGTGACGGCCATGATGGCTTTCTTCCTGCTGATGTGGCTGCTGGGCTCTACTGCCCAGGGCGACCTCAAGGGCATTTCCGACTTTTTCAATTCCCCTTTAAAGGTTGCGATGAGCGGTGGCTCCGGCGCGGGCGATGCGACCAGCCCGATCGCCGGCGGTGGCCAGGATCTGACCCGTTCGGTCGGTCAGGTCAAGCGCGGCGACGTGGATGGCAAACGCTCCCTGAATATCGAGGCAGCCAAGGGGGCGCCGAAGGCGACCGGTGATGAGGGGGCTGCGGATGCTGCAAAGAAGGCGGAAGAGCGCAAGGAGCGCGCCAAGCTCGAAGACCTGAAGGGGCAGATCGAGGCGATCATCGAGGCCAGTCCCAGTTTGCGACCATTCAAGAACCAGTTGCTGCTCGATATCACGACGGAAGGCTTGCGCATCCAGATCGTGGATGAGCAGAACCGTCCGATGTTCGAGTCATCCGGTTCCACGCTGCGGCCCTATACCCAGGAGTTGCTGCGTGCTATCGGCATGACGCTGAATGGGGTCGACAACAATGTGAGCTTGTCGGGGCATACCGATTCGACCCGCTATGCCGGGGGTGAAAGGGGCTTCTCGAACTGGGAGCTTTCGGCCAATCGGGCCAATGCCTCGCGACGCGAGCTGGTTGCCGGTGGCCTGGCTGAAGGGAAGATGGTCCGGGTGATCGGTCTGGCCGATACGCTGCCACTGGACCCGGCCAATCCCAGTGGGGCCATCAACCGCCGGATCAGCATCATTGTCCTCAACAAGCAGGCCGAAGCGGCAATGCGCAGTGGCGGAAAGAAAATCGACGTGAGTGCAGAAGATGGCGTGGATGTGGGCGATATCCGCTCGGGTCTTGTCGCTCCCCCCCGCCCGGCCCCGAGGGCGCCCTAAAGAATTGGCCTGTGAGTGACGATATGTCCCCCACTGTTACGAACTTGAACAAATGATCATGAAATCCTCCCGGACAACTGCGCTTGTGCTTGGACTGTTGTGGTCGGGTGCTGTGCTGGGTGTCGCGGTCTACTTTCAAGCGAGTGCTCTGAGCACTGTCGCCTTACAGGTTGTGACTGCACTCGGCTGGGCCGCGCTGATGGTGCGCTTGCCGGTGGCCGGGGCGTTGGCCGACGATGCGGGCAAGCAGGTGTCCTCGCCGGAGGTGCTGGCTGCCGTGGAAGACGTTCAGCGCGAATTTGTGCTGGCGGTTCAGCAGCAGCATCAGGCGATTCGCGAAGAGGCGGATCGGGTGCAAGAGATTTTGAGCGCGGCCATCGCTTCGTTGATGGGGAGTTTCAATGGCCTGCTTGAGGCTACCCACGCCCAGCAGACCATTGCTGTCAGTCTGGCGCAGGACGACGACGACAAACAGGGCGCGGCGGGTTTTGACGAGTTTGTGTCGAATACCGCGGGGGTGATGCAGCGGGTCGTTGATAACGTGGTCATGAACAGCAAGCTCGGCATGGAGCTTGTCGAACTGACCGACCGGATTTCCAAGCGTGCCAGTGAAGTGGAAGGCTTTCTTGGTGAGATCGCCAACATTTCCAAGCAGACCAATTTGCTGGCGCTCAATGCCGCCATTGAGGCCGCCCGGGCGGGCGAGGCCGGTCGGGGTTTTGCCGTGGTTGCTGACGAGGTGCGCGATCTGTCCACCCGTACAGCCCAGTTCAGCCAACAGATCTCGGTGGTCATGAAGTCCATGCGCGAAGGCGTGAGAGGAGCCGAAAACGCGATTGAACGACTCGCCTCAACAGACATGAACTTCGCGCTTGAATCGAAACAGCAGGTCGAGCAGGTGCTGGTTTCCCTGGAGGGCATCAACCAGCAGCGCGGCAAGGCCATTGTGAGTCTTGGCCGTCACGCAACGGTGATGGACGCCGAAGTGCATCGAGCCGTAACCGCTCTGCAGTTTCAGGATCTGGTTTCCCAGCTTATCGGGCATGTGGATCGGCGAGTGGATGGACTCGGTCAGGTGCTGATGGAATTCGAATCGCTCGCAGGCCTTGTGCAGCAGGCCGTGGCTTCGGGCGATGTCGAGCCCCTGACGCGCGCCGCCGAAGCGATCCGGATACAACTTTCCACCCTCGGTGAGCGTCTCGGGGGTGGCCCGGTGAGCCAGCAGGATGTTTCGCATGGCGACATCGACTTGTTTTAGCTTTAGAACTCTAGGAAATGACAATGGCCAAAACCGTACTTACCGTTGATGACTCTGCCTCCATCCGGCAGATGGTGTCCTTCACCCTTAAAAGCGCCGGCTACGAAGTGGTCGAGGCTGTCGATGGCATGGATGGCCTCGACAAGGCGAAGTCCAGGGCCTTCAATCTCGTTCTCACCGACCAGAACATGCCCCGCATGGATGGCTTGTCACTTATCAAGTCCCTGCGTGCCATGCCGAACTATCGGACGGTGCCGATCCTGATGCTGACCACGGAATCGTCCGATGCGATGAAATCCCAGGGCAGGGCGGCGGGGGCCACCGGGTGGCTCGTGAAGCCCTTCGATCCGCAAAAGCTCATTGAGGTGGTCAAAAAAGTCATTGGCTAAGCCGGCGCCGGCGAGTGCTGCATCACGGGAGATACGCATGGCCATTGATATGAGCCAGTTCTATCAGGTGTTTTTCGAGGAAGCTGCCGAACACCTGGCAAGCATGGAAGCATTGCTGCTTGCCATCGATCCGGCTGCGCCGGACACGGAGGAAGTGAACGCCCTGTTCAGGGCTGCGCATTCCATCAAGGGCTCGAGCGGAACGTTCGGCTTCCAGGACATGATGGAAGTCACGCACATTCTCGAAACCATGCTCGACCGTGTGCGCAAGGGCGAAGCCCCGCTCACCGACGATATGGTGGACGCCTCGCTGGTGGCCGGTGATGTATTGAAAAACCTGCTGGCTGCCCATCGGGGCGAGGACGAAGCGGATCGTGCGGCGGCTGAGGCCATCTGCCATCGTCTTGAAGCGCTGTGCCGTGCCCTCGAAGCACCCTCTGTGCCGGCGCCCGCTCCGGTGCTTGCTGCCAGGGCTGTGTCCGTGCCTGTTTGTTCGACGGGCTTCGAGCTGTATTTCACCCTCTCCGGCGATTCCACTGCAGCGGTCGATAGTTTTGGCCACCTGGTGGACGAGCTGGGCAGTTTCGGCCTGGTGGAAACCCTTGCTGCACCGACACCCGAAAATCGCGAATGCCACCTGCGGATCATTACCGAGGTGGATGCGGACACGCTGTGCGGAGTGATCGATTTCGTTGCCGATGCGGCTTCGGTACGCATCGAAGCCTTCGGCAGCTCCGCTGACGAAGGCGAGGCCTACGGTTTTTTTGACGAGGTGCTGGCCCCCGTCGAGGAGGCTTACGGCCTGTTTGAGCCCTTGCCCGAGGCCGCGGGCTCGTCGGGTGGCGAAGCCTACGGCTTTTTCTCTGATCTGCCGGTGGTTGCCGAGCCTTACGGTTTCTTCACCGAGCTGCCTCCTTTGCCAGACGCACCTGCTGCGGCTGCGCCGGAAGAAACGGCCTATGGCCTCTTCGAGCCTGTGGCTGTGCCGGCCGCCGAGTCGGAGACGGCTTCACCCGTTGAGGTTTCGCCTGCTCCGGTGGCGGCGTCTGCGGTGGTCAGGAAGCCCGCTGCCCGCCCGGCAGCCAGTGATAGCGGTTCGATCCGGGTCAGTGTCGAGAAGGTGGACCAGATGATCAACCTGGTTGGCGAGCTGGTGATCACCCAGGCCATGCTGACCCAGGCTGCCAGCAACGTGGACCCGGTCATTTTCGAGCGCCTGATCAACGGACTGGCCCAGCTGGAGCGTAATACCCGCGATTTGCAGGAATCCGTGATGTCGATCCGGATGATGCCGATCTCGATGGTTTTCAGCCGCTTCCCGCGGGTCGTGCGCGATCTGTCGCAGAAGCTCGGCAAGCAGGTCGAACTGAAGACGATCGGTGAAACCACTGAAATGGACAAGAGTCTGGTCGAGCGAATCACCGATCCGCTCACCCACCTGGTTCGCAACAGCCTCGATCATGGTCTCGAAACGCCCGAAAGGCGTCGCGCAGCCGGTAAGCCGGAAACCGGCACGATCACCCTTTCGGCCTATCACCAGAGTGGAAATATCGTCATTGAAGTGGGTGATGACGGCGCCGGCCTGAATCGCGCCCGCATTCTGGCCAAGGCCAAGGAGCGCGGCATGCCGGTGACTGACGCGATGACCGACCAGGAAGTCTGGCAGCTGATCATGGAGCCGGGCTTCTCGACGGCCGAGCAGGTGACCGAGGTGTCGGGGCGTGGCGTCGGCATGGATGTGGTCAAGAAGAACATCTCTGCGATGGGCGGCCGCATCGAGCTCGACTCGGTGACCGGTGTGGGCACCCGCATCACCGTGCGTCTGCCGCTGACGCTGG
>Ga0268298_10006758_pt1 | contig 10316 bp, 8 predicted proteins | sample WWTPWeurt_MetaG_FD_194462 | JGI IMG/M metagenome (GOLD analysis project Ga0268298, IMG submission 194462) | Activated sludge microbial communities from WWTP in Nijmegen, Gelderland, Netherland - WWTP Weurt | ecosystem: Engineered > WWTP > Aerobic digester > Activated sludge | place: Netherlands... | reverse complement strand
ACGGCAGCGTCACCTGGGAATACACCCGCCAGCCCGAAGGCACCCAATGCTTCATGGCCACCATCGGGCCCGACAACATCCTGAAAAGCCTGGAGAACGTGCTCACGCCGCAAAACTTCGCCCGCGTCGCGCCCGGCTGGAGCCGCGACCAGGTGCGCCGCCTGCTGGGCAAACCGCGCTCGGTGCAAAAGTTTGCGCTGAAGAAGGAAGAAGTGTGGGACTGGCGCCTGCCCGCCGAATTCAGCACCGAAGTGTTCTTCAACATCCACTTCGACGAAGACGGCAAGGTGACCGGCACCAGCCGCTCGACCGAGCAAAAAGGCTGAAATACTACTGAAACCCAGTCATGTCATAGGCGAACGTCCTCAAGACAAGGGCTCCCCGGCTGTTACAAAACTTCACGTTGCGCCCAGGGGCCTGCTGCCATGCGTCAAAACCTGCCTGTCACAAAAAACGAATAGCCCCTTCACCGACGGCGCCGCCATCATCAGCCGCACTGATCCATCCGGAAACATTGTTTATTGCAACGAGGAGTTCGTCGTGGCCAGCGGCTTCAACCGCGACGAGGTCATTGGCAAACCCCACAACATCCTGCGTCACCCGGACATGCCGGTCGAGGCCTACCGCGACATGTGGGCCACCCTGAAAAGCGGCCGACCGTGGAGCGGCATCGTCAAGAACCGCCGCAAGAACGGCGACTTCTACTGGGTACGCGCCACCGCCACCCCTCTTGCGGATGGCTCGGGCTACATGTCGGTGCGCATCAAGGCCCGGCGCGACGAGATCAGCAGCGCCGAAACCCTCTATGCCCGCATGCGCGAGGACGCGGGCATCCGCCTGGAGGAAGGGCGGCTCGCCCCGACCGGCGTGGGCGCCGCCATCGCGAAAGCCCTGCCCCGCACCAGCCTGGCAACGCGCATCGGCCTCGTCAATGCGGCGCTTGCTGCCCTGTGCCTGATTGTTGGATTTGCAGGTCTCAACGCCACGGACAGGGCTCGCAGCGCCATTGGCGCGCTCCACCAGGAACAAACGCAGGCGCTCCAGCAAGCCGCCCCGGACACTCCGGCGCGGGATCAGCTGAAACGCCTGACCGACGCCAGCGACGCCGCCCGCACCCACGTCGAGGCGGACTACGGGCAGACCCGCAGCCTGCTGGCCACCCTGGGCATCGGCGGACTGGCCCTGGCCGGTGTGGCCACCGGGCTGCTCGTCAGCCGCCTGCGCCGGTCCATCGACGCGGGCAAGCGCGTGGCCGAGGGCATCGCCGCCGGCAACATGCTGCACCCCCTGCCCCCGGCCAGCGACGACGAACTGGGCAGCCTCATCGTCCACCTGGCGGTGATGCGCAACAACCTGCACGAACTGATCGCATCGATCCGCAATGAAGTCACGGTACTGCTTGGCAACGCCAGCAACCTGAGCGGTACCGCCAGCGATACCCGGGTGCTGGCCGAAGAGCAGTCGGAATCGGCGTCGGCCATGGCCGCCGCGATCGAGCAGCTCTCGGTATCCATCGACCACATCAGCGACCACGCCCGGGAATCCCGGGAGTTGTCGGAGCAATCCGGGGAGCAGGCAGCCCTGGGTTCGCGGGTCATCGGCGACGCGCTCACCGAAATGCGCGCCATTGCCAATTCGGTCAACCATACCGCCCAGTCGGTACGCAACCTGGAAGGCCTGTCCGGCGAAATCTCGATGATCGTCGGCGTGATCCGGGAGATCGCCGACCAGACCAACCTGCTCGCCCTCAACGCCGCCATCGAGGCCGCGCGGGCCGGTGAGTCGGGACGGGGTTTCGCGGTGGTTGCCGACGAGGTGCGCAAGCTGGCCGAACGCACGGCAAACTCCACCGCCGAGATCACGTCCATGATCGAGCGCATCCAGGCCGCCACCCGCAGCGCCGCCGACGACATGGAGGGCGGCGTCGATCGGGTGAGCCGCGGGGTTGGCCTCGCCGACCAGGCCGGGAGCGCCATCCAGTCACTCCATGACAGCAGCCGCCAGGTGCTCGACTCGGTGCAAGGCATCACCCACGGCCTGAACGAGCAATCCTCCGCAGCCCGTGACATCGCCCAACGGGTCGAGCAGATCGCCGGGGCTTCCGAATCCAATGCGTCCAGTGCCGCGCGCATCACCCACGCGGCCCGTGAACTGGAAGACCTGGCCCGGACCCTGGAAAGCCTTTCCGGCCGCTTCCGCATCGCCTGAGCTGCACACCCCGAAAGAACAGCTGCTCCAGCGTGCACTTTGCATGGAGCACCTGCTCTGTTCTGGAGCACTCCGGCACAGGTTTCGCGGCACTGCAACACGCAGGCACCCGGCCGCAAGCGCCTGATAACAAATACTTTTGACCCTATAGGCCAAACTAATCTGCTTCTGGCATGCCCCCTGCTGAATGGAAGGCAACGCTGCAACACGCGTTTCTACCAAAATCCAGGAGGAGACCTTCATGATCTACGCACTGCCCGGCACCCCCGAAGCCAAAGTCCAATACAAGGCCCAGTACGAAAACTTCATCGGCGGCAAGTGGGTTGCCCCGGTCAAGGGTGAATACTTCGACGTCATCACCCCGATCACCGGCAAGGCCTACACCAAGGCCGCCCGCTCCGGCGCAGAAGACGTGGAACTGGCCCTCGACGCCGCCCACGCCGCAGCCGACAAGTGGGGCCGCACCTCGGTAGGCGAGCGCGCCGGCCTGCTGCTGAAGATTGCCGACCGTCTCGAAGCCAACATCGAAAAGCTCGCCTACGCCGAGACCGTCGATAACGGCAAGGCCATCCGCGAAACCCTCAACGCCGACATCCCGCTGGCGGTCGATCACTTCCGCTACTTCGCCGGCTGCCTGCGCGCCCAGGAAGGCGGCATCTCCGAGATTGACGAAAACACCGTCGCCTATCACTTCCACGAGCCCCTCGGCGTGGTCGGCCAGATCATCCCCTGGAACTTCCCGATCCTGATGGCCGCCTGGAAGCTGGCCCCCGCCATCGGCGCCGGCAACTGCGTGGTCCTCAAGCCCGCTGAATCCACCCCGATTTCCATCCTGATCCTGGTCGAACTGATCGCCGACCTGCTGCCGCCGGGCGTGCTCAACGTTGTCAACGGCTACGGCCGCGAAGCCGGCATGCCGCTGGCCACCAGCCGCCGCATCGCCAAGATCGCCTTCACCGGCTCCACCGCCACCGGCCGCGTCATCGCCCAGGCCGCCGCCACCAGCCTGATCCCCGCCACCCTCGAACTCGGCGGCAAGTCCCCCAACATCTTCTTCGAAGACGTGATGGCCGCCGACGACGCCTTCCTCGACAAGGCTGTCGAAGGCATGGTGCTGTTCGCCTTCAACCAGGGCGAAGTGTGCACCTGCCCGTCCCGCGCGCTGATCCAGGAATCGATCTACGAGCGCTTCATGGAAAAGGTCATGGCCCGCGTCAAGGCCATCAAGCAACTCAGCCCGCTCGACACCGACAGCATGATGGGCGCCCAGGCCTCGCAGGATCAGCTCAGCAAGATCATGTCCTACATGGAAATCGGCCGTCAGGAAGGCGCCGAGTGCCTGGTTGGTGGCGATCGCACCCACATGGACGGCGACCTGGCCGGCGGCTATTACATCCAGCCGACCCTCTTCAAGGGCCACAACAAGATGCGCGTGTTCCAGGAAGAAATCTTCGGACCGGTGCTCGCCGTGACCACCTTCAAGGACGAAGCCGAAGCCCTCGCCATCGCCAACGACACCCCGTACGGCCTCGGCGCCGGCGTGTGGAGCCGTGACGGCAGCCGCGCCTACCGCATGGGCCGCAACATCAAGGCCGGCCGCGTGTGGACCAACTGCTACCACGCCTACCCGGCCCACGCCACCTTCGGCGGCTACAAGGAATCCGGCATCGGTCGTGAAACCCACAAGATGATGCTCGACCACTACCAGCAGACCAAGAACCTGCTGGTCAGCTACAGCCCGAACGCCCTGGGCTTCTTCTGATTTTCATGGTGTACCTGTAAGGCAAGGTGTTGCGGGGCGGGATTTTTTCCGCCCCGTTTTTTATTCTGGAGCCCGCCATGACCCAACGCATCGTCGCCACCGACACCGCCCTCGCCTTCATCGACGAACTGGCCGCCGAATTCGGTCCGCTGATGTTCCTGCTCTCCGGCGGCTGCTGCGACGGCAGCGTGCCCAACTGCTACAAGCAGGGTGAAATCCTGCCCGGCCCGACCATGCTCCTGCTCGGCGAAGTCGGCGGCGCGCCCTTCTACCTCGGCCACCAGGAATACACCTACTACGCCAGCTCGCAACTCACCCTCGACGTGCAAGCCGGCGGCGGCGGCGATTTCTCCCTCGACTGCGGCAAGGGGCGCGCCTTCGTCACCCGTTCGCGACTTCTCAGCGACGCTGAAATCGCCGATCTGGCGCCCTTGTCCGGCGACAAAACGCACGGAGCGCGATAACTTTTCACAGAGGCCGCCTCAACCCGGCCACCGGATTGGCGTAAAAGGATAGGGAACCGGGCGAGCGCCGTCCTGGTCTCGATACTAATTCGTCCACAACCCGCCCCCGGTGGAGACTCCGTTCATGGCAAGCCTGCTCTGGCTTCAAACCGGCTCCTGCAGTGGTGACACCATGTCGCTGCTCACCGCCGACAGTCCCTCCATCGAGACGCTGGTACGTAACGGCACCCTCGACATCCTGTGGCACCCGTCGCTGAGCGAGGCCCGGCCCGGCGGGCTCGGCGGGCTGATCGCCGACATCGAGGCCGGCACCCGGCCGCTCGACATCCTGTGCATCGAAGGCAGCCTGATCACCGGCCCCCTGGGCACCGGCATGTTCGACAGCTACCGCGGACGGCCCAAGATCCAGATCGCCGAAGCCCTGGCCCGGCGCGCCCGTCATGTGGTCGCGGTCGGCACCTGCGCGGCCTTCGGCGGCATTCCCGCCGCCCCGCCCAACCCCACCGACTGCACCGGCCTGCAGTTCGACCGTGAAACGCCCGGCGGACTGCTGCCGCCCGACTAGCGCTCCGGAGCCGGCCTGCCGGTGATCAACCTGGCCGGCTGCCCGACCCACCCCACCACCATCACCCGTAGCCTGGCCATGATCGCCCAGGGCCTGCCGCTGGAACTCGACGGACTCAATCGCCCGCGGGCCTTTTACGGCAGCACCGTGCACCAGGGCTGCACCCGCAACGAGTACCACGAGTACAACCTCGAAGAGACCCAGCTCGGCGGGCGCGGCTGCCTGTTCTTCAACCTCGGCTGCCAGGGCCCCAACACCCTCGCCAACTGCAACACCGAGCTGTGGAACGGGCGCAGCAGCAAGCCCCGCGCCGGCGTACCCTGCTTCGGCTGCACCGCGCCGGGCTTCCCCAAGGATGGCGACCTGTTCCGCACCGAGAAGATCGGCGCCGTGCCAGTAGCCCTGCCGCTGGGCGTCTCGCGCGCCCACTACATCGCCTACAAGAACCTCGCCCAGGCGGCCATGCCGCTGCGCATCAAGAACCGGGACATGGAGCCCTGAAAACCCGATCATGGCCCGCACCACCCTCAACATCGATCTCAACCGCGTCGAAGGCGACCTGGAGTTCCAGGTCGAGCTCGAAGGCAGGCGCATCGTCGACGCCCGCTGCGTCGGCACCCTGTTCCGCGGCTTCGAGCAACTCCTGATCGGCCGTGCCCCCATGGACGGCCTCGTCATCACGCCGCGGGTGTGCGGCATCTGCGGCACCGCCCATCTCTACACTGCCGCGCTCGCGCTGGAACGGCTCGCCCAACTGCCGGTCACGCCCCACGCCACCTTGGTACGCAATCTGTGCCTGATGGCCGAAAACGTGCAGTCCGACCTGCGCCAGAGCTTCCTGTTCTTCACACCCGACTTCGTGCACCCCCGCTACGCCGGCCTGCCGCTTTTTGCCGACATCGAAAGCGCCTTCGCGCCGCTGAAGGGCCGCGTCGTGCGCGCCACCCTCGCCGCCTCGCGCAAGGTAGTCGAGCTGGTGGCGATATTCGGCGGCCAGTGGCCCCACTCCTCCTACATGCTGCCCGGCGGCATCACCCGCGGCGCCACGGCCCGCGAGCTGATCGACTGCCAGGACATCGTCGATCAGGTCATCCGCTACTACGAAGACGAAGTGATCGGCGACAGCCTCGACAACTGGCTCGCCCTGAATGACGCCGACAGCTTTTTCAGCTGGCTCAACGCAGCACCCCACGCCGCCAGCGCCATCGGCCTCCTCACCCGCTTCGCCCGCCGCATCGGCCTGCACAAAACCGGCATCGGCGCCCGCCACTTTCTCAGCGCCGGCGCCTGGCACAATCCGCAATACGGGCCGGCGCCCGCCAGTCTGCCCGACGCCGGCATCTACCACGCAGACACCGGCCAGCTCGATCCCTTCGACCCGGCCCTGATCAACGAGCACGTGCGTCACGCCTGGTACCGCCCCTATCCCGGCGGCCTCCATCCCTTTGCCGGCGAAACCGTGCCCGACTATCAACCCGACACCGACCGCTACACCTGGGCCAAGGCCCCGCGCTACGGCGAACTCGTCGTCGAGGCCGGCCCGCTGGCCGAACTGCTCACCGGCGGCGACACGCTGATCCGCAGCCTCCTCGCCTGCGAGGGCCCCAACACCTGGCTGCGCCAGTTTGCGCGCCTGCGCCGCACCGGCCACACCCTGCACCACATGAAGCAGCATCTCGCCGATCTCGCCGGCCAGCTCGGCACGCCCCACTACCTGCCTCCGCCAGCCGATGCCTTCGACAAGGGCGAGGGCTACGGCTTCGTGCAGGCCGCCCGCGGCAGCCTCGGCCACTGGATACAGGTCGAAAACGGACGCATCAGCCGCTACCAGATCGTCACCCCCACCGCCTGGAACGCCTCGCCCAAAGACAGCGCCGGCCGCCACGGCCACTGGGAACAAAGCGTCATCGGCCTCGAACTGGCCGACCCGTCCGACCCCATCGAGATCGGCCACATCGTGCGTGCCCACGACCCGTGCCTGGTGTGCACCGTGCATTTCGTCGGACGCAGCGAAAAACACCGCTATGGCGTCTGAAGCAGGCACCGCTCTCCACGTCATCTGTTTTGGCAACGAACTCCACGGCGACGACGGCTTCGGCCCCGCCGTGCATGCGCGCCTGGCCGCCGCAGCGCTGCCCGCCGGCGTGCGCCTGATGCGCGCCGACCTGGCCGGGCTGGCCGCCATCGCCTGCTTCGAAGGCTGCGCGCGGGCCCTCATCGTCGATGCCGTCCAGGGCTTCGGCCCGCCGGGCTCGCTGCATGACCTGGACGCCAGCGCCATCGCCGCCGACGCCGCCGGCAACGAAGCCCGCGCCGGCTTTCACGGCGCCGGCGTAGGCAGCCTGCTGCAACTGCTGCCGGCGGCCCTCGAGCGGGTGCCGGCAATCCGCCTTGTTGGCGTCGAGGCCGGCCACATCCGGGCCTTTTCGCCCGGTCTCTCGGCCGCGGTTGCCGCCGCGGTCGACAAGGCGGCTGCGCACATCATCGCCCGGTGGGCGCCGCCATGAGCCCACCGCCCGACGAAACCACGCGCCTGCGCGCCGAGCTCGAAGCCCTGCGCGAAGCCAACGCCACCCTCGAACAACAGATCTCGGCCGTCACCGGCATGATGGACGCGATGGTGGACGAAATTAGCGCCAAATCCCGCCAGCTCGAACAGCGCAGCGCCGAGCAGGCCCGCATGAGCAGCTTCTTCACCAACGTGATGAACACCATGGACAGCCTGCTGCTGGTCGTCGACCGCTTCGGGCGCATCAGCCAGGCCAATGCCGCAACGCGGCGCAACCTCGGCCTTGACCCGGCCAACCTGGTTGGCACCTCGCCGGACAGCCTGCTCACCGACGACACCCTGGCCCCACTGCACGCCGCCTCGCCCAGCTTTGCCCCCGGCACGGTGTTGTTCCGCTCCATCCTGAAACAGAACGGCCTCGAGATGGAAACCTGCCTCCACAGCCACCTGCCAGGCGCCGGCACCTGCCATTTCATGCTCCGCGCCACGCCGCTCTACGAACACAACGGCAAGCTCGCCGGCGCCGTCATCGTCGGCACCGACATCAGCGAGCTGCGCGCCCGCGAGCAGGCCCTGAAAGCCAGCGAGCAGCGTTTTCGCGACTTTTCGGCGGTATCGTCCGACTGGTTCTGGGAAACCGACGCGGAGATGCGTTTTACCGTTTACACGGGACCGGACAGAGCCGGCCGGCACCTGATCGACATCGTGCGCGGCAAACGCCGAGACGAATTCGCCAGCCCCGAAGACCGCCTGGACACTGCGAAGTGGGCCGATTATCACAACGCGATTGCCCGGCGCCAGTCCTTTCGCGACTTCGAATACCAGACCCTTTCCATCGACAGCCGTCCAATCTGGTTCAGCGCATCCGGCAAACCCTGCTTTGGCAGCGACGGGAAATTTCTCGGCTACCGCGGCACCGCCAGGGACATCACCGCGCGCAAGGCCATCGAAGCCGAACTGCTGCACCACCGCGACCACCTCTCCGAACTCGTCGCCGCCCAGACCATCGACCTGATCCGCGCCAAGGAAGTCGCCGAGCGGGCCAACCGGCTGCAAAGCGAGTTTCTGGCCAACATGTCCCATGAGTTCCGCACGCCACTGCACGGCATCCTGTCCTATGCGCGGCTCGGCGCAACCCGCACCGGCCAGGCCCCGAACGAAAAGATCATCAATTATTTCGAGCGCATCCACCAGAGCGGCAGCCGCATGGCCGATCTCGTCAACGATCTGCTCGATCTCGCCAAGCTCGAATCCCGGCGCACGGAATTCGAGCTACACCGGGCCGACATGGCCGTGCTCGTAAGCCGCGTGCAGTCCGACCTCGCCGCCCTGCTCGCCCAGCGCCGCATCACCTTCGTTGTCGACACCCGCACCACCAGCACCGTCGCCCTGATCGACACCCAGCAGTTCCACCATGCCATCCAGAACCTGCTGGCCAACGCCATCAAGTTCTCGCCGAACGGCGGCACCATCACCGTCGGCTTCAGCGACGCCATGCTCGGCCGCCACGAAGCCCTGGCCCTCACCGTGCGCGATCAGGGCATCGGCATTCCGCCCGGCGAAGAGGAGCGCATCTTCGACAAGTTCGTGCAAAGCAGCGCCACCAAGACCGGCGCCGGCGGCACCGGGCTCGGCCTCGCCATCACCCTCGAAATCGTCCGCGGCCACAACGGCACCCTCGCCGCCCGCAACCACCCCGAAGGCGGCGCAGTTTTCGAAATCTGCGTGCCACGGCAGGCCCCGGCCACGCCCGGCGCCTGAGCGTCGACGAACAGCGCGGGAACCATACCTTACTGTTTTAGTCGGATAATAAGCAGCAACCCGCAACATAGCGGGCACGCGCGCACGCCCGACGCACCGCTTCGGCCGGCGCAAGCCTTCCCCAACCGAGTTTCCGCTGCCCATGCCCACCCTCGAAACGCTCTCCTTCGACAACGCCTTCGCACGCCTGCCGGACGCCTTCTTCACCCGGCTGCCGCCCCAGCCGCTGCCCGACCCCTACCTCGTCGCCGCCAGCCCGGCCGCCGCCGCGCTGATCGGGCTGGACGCCGCCGAACTCGCGCGCCCGGAGTTTCCCCAGGTGTTCTCCGGCAATCGCCTGCTGCCGGGCAGCGAGCCGCTGGCCGCCGTGTATTCCGGCCACCAGTTCGGCGTGTGGGCCGGCCAGCTCGGCGACGGACGCGCCCATTTGCTGGGTGAAGTCGCCGGCACCGGCGCGGGCTGGGAGATCCAGCTCAAGGGCGCCGGCCAGACGCCCTATTCGCGCTTTGCCGACGGCCGCGCCGTGCTGCGCTCCTCCATCCGCGAATTCCTGTGCTCCGAAGCCATGGCCGCCCTCGGCATTCCCACCACCCGCGCCCTCAGCGTGGTCGGCTCCCATGCCCCGGTGCGCCGCGAAACCATGGAAACCGCCGCCGTCGTCGCCCGGCTGGCGCCGAGCTTCATCCGCTTCGGCTCCTTCGAACACTGGGCAGCCAAAGGCAAGACCACCGAACTGCGCCAGCTCGCCGACTACGTCATCGAGCGCTTCCGCCCCGAATGCCGCGACGCCGCCAACCCCTACGCCGCGCTGCTCAAAGACGTGGGCCGGCGCACCGGCGAGCTCATCGCCAGGTGGCAGGCCGTGGGTTTCATGCACGGCGTGATGAACACCGACAACATGTCCATCCTCGGCCTCACCCTCGATTACGGCCCGTTCGGCTTCATGGACGCCTTCGACCCCCACCACATCTGCAACCACTCCGACGACCGCGGCCGCTACAGCTACAAGTCGCAACCGCAGATCGGCCACTGGAACCTCTATGCGCT
>Ga0268298_10006757_pt1 | contig 10317 bp, 5 predicted proteins | sample WWTPWeurt_MetaG_FD_194462 | JGI IMG/M metagenome (GOLD analysis project Ga0268298, IMG submission 194462) | Activated sludge microbial communities from WWTP in Nijmegen, Gelderland, Netherland - WWTP Weurt | ecosystem: Engineered > WWTP > Aerobic digester > Activated sludge | place: Netherlands... | reverse complement strand
CCGACGCGCTCGCACCTCCCACCCAGGTCTGCCGTGCGGCCGCCGGCACCTGTGACATCGCCGAGACCTGCACCGGAACGACCAACGCCTGTCCGGTCGACGCGCGCCAGGCCGCAGGCGCCGTCTGCCGTGCCGCAGCTGGCCTCTGTGACGCCGACGAGATCTGCAACGGAACGGCAGTCACCTGTCCCGCCGACGCCAAACGCGCCAGCACCGTCGTCTGCCGTGCCGCGAACGGAACCTGCGACGTCGCCGAGCGCTGTACGGGAACGACCGACGCATGCCCGGCAGACGCCTACGCCTCGATGGGCTCCGTGTGCCGCGCGTCGACGAGCTCGTGCGACCCCCAGGAAGTCTGCAGCGGCGCCAACCCGAGCTGTCCGGCCGATCTCGCCCAACCCCCGGCGAACTGCGCGCCCTACGCGTGCACGGGAGCGGTCGGCTGCGTGGCCACTTGCCTCACCAGCGCCGACTGCGCCGATTCCCGTCGCGCGGTGTGCGTCGCCGGCCAGTGCCGAATCGGGAAGCTCGTCTTCCTGACCTCCGTCGACACCCTCCAGCCGTCCTTCGGCGGCCTCGCGGCAGGCGACACCATCTGTCAGGATCTCGCGACCGACGCCGGCATCGGAGGCACCTACCGCGCCTGGCTGAGCACCCTCGGCGCGGGCAACCACGCGAAGGATCGCATCACCCACCACACGGTTCCGTTCGTCCTCACTCAGGGCAAGCGAGTCGTCGCGACCGACTGGACGGATCTCACCGACGGCATGCTGCAGAACTCGATCAGCGCCGACGAGCGCGGCGTCACCGTCCCCACGACTGGCGTCTTCACCGGCACCACCATCGATGGGACTGCCACCGGCAACCACTGCGCCAACTGGAGCACCACCAGCGCCGTGGGAACGATCGGCAACTCGTCCGCGACGAACTCGTTGTGGACCTCGGTCAGCACCGCCATCTGCATCAACTTCACGAGCGGCTACCGGCTGTACTGCTTCGAGCAGTGACTCAGGCGACCTGCTGATCGGTGTTGGCGGCGGCTTCCTTCAGGTTGACCGCCACCAGCTTCGAGACGCCGGGCTCTTCCATGGTGACGCCGTAGAGGGTGTCGCCGGTCTCCATGGTGCGCTTGTTGTGGGTGATGAGGATGAACTGCGACGTCTTGCTCATCTCCTTCACCATGTCGTTGTAGCGGCCGACGTTGCCCTCATCGAGCGGGGCGTCGACCTCGTCGAGCAGACAGAACGGCGTCGGCTTGATGAGGAAGATGCCGAAGATCAACGCGACGGCGGTGAGCGCCTTCTCGCCACCGGAGAAGAGGTTCACGCTCTGCAGCTTCTTGCCCGGCGGCTGCGCGAGGATCTCGATGCCCGGCTCGGACGCGCCCGGCTCCTGTGTCATCATCAAGCTGGCGCGGCCGCCACCGAACAAGCGCGGGAACACCTGCTGGAACTTCTCGTTGACGATGTCGAAGGTCTCCTTGAACCGCAGCCGGCTGGTCTCGTCGATCGTCTTGATCGCCTCGGTGAGCTGGGCGAGCGAGCCCTCGAGATCCTTCTTCTGCTTGGAGAGGAACTCGAAGCGCTGCTGGATCTCCTGGTGCTCCTCGATGGCGGTGACGTTCACCTCGCCCATCTTCTCCACCTGGGCCCGGAGCTCCTTGAGCCGCTCCACTGCCTCGGCGCCGAGCTGCGGGTGCAAGTGGTACTGGTGAATCGCCTGGTCGATCGAGACCGAGTGGCGCTCCTGCACGGTGGTGGAGAGGTGCTCCATCTCGATCGACAGCTCGCGTGACTTGAGCTGCAGCTCCGAGAGCTGGTGGGTGAGCGCCTCGGTCTCGGCGCGCAGCTCGCGCAGGGCGTGCTCGTCGTCACGAACGGCGTTCACCGCGAGCCCGTGCGTCTCCTTGCGTCCCTCGAGCGCCTTGCCCGCGTCCGACGCCTTGCTCTCCCGCTCTTCACGCCCGACGCTGGTCTCGGCGAGCCGCTGCTCGAGCTCGGCGATTCGAACCGCACCCTCGTCCTTCGCGGTCGCCAGCCGGCCGGCGCGCTCGGTGAGCTCGGCCTCTTGATCGGTGAGGGAATCGGCGCGCTGACGAGCCGACGCGCCGCGCTCACTCGAGGAGGCGACCTTCACCTTGAGGGTGGTGGCCTGGGCGCGAGTGGCTTCGCTCTTGGTGGTGAGCGCCTCGAGCTCGGCCTGGAGCAAGCTGACGCGCTCTTCACGCGCCTGCCGATCCGCCTGCCCGTGGGCGACCTCGCCTCGTGAGGCTTCGAGCTCGTGCGCGAGCGCGTTCTTGGACGCCTCGAGCTGCGAGAGCTCGGCGTCGAGGCCGGCGATCCGCTCCCTGAGCCTGGCGAGGGTCGACCCGGCCTGCGAGAGATCCTTCTCGTGGCCTTGGAGCGAGAGCTCCTCCTGGTGGCGGTTCTTCTCGAGGCCCTTGAGCACGCCCTCGATCTGCCCGACCTGCTTCTGGAGCTCGTAGTGGCGGGTGATCAGCTCCTGGTAGCGCTCTTCGAGGTGCTTCACCTCGGCGCCAAGCTCGGCGATCTCACGCTTCTTCTGGAGCGCGCCGACCGCAGGCCCTTCCATCACGCCGCCGGTGAGCGCGCCGCCTGGCCGGAGGACCTCGCCCTCCATCGTCACGCACACGAGCTCTGGCGCGCGAGCCGAGAGCTGCCGAGCGCTCTCGAGATCGTGCACCACCACCACGTTCCCGAGGAGCCGGCGAACGAGCGGCTCGACGAGCGGGTCCTTCACCGTGACCTGCGAGAGCGCCATGGTGCGCACTTCCGGCCCCTCGGGCGTCACCATCGGCATGGGCGCCTCGGCGACGACGGGGAGGAAGGTGGACCGGCCCTCACCGATCGACTTGAGGTACTCGACGTACTCGAGCGCGCGCGCCGGGGTCTCGACGATCACGTGCTGCAGCTGCTCGCCGAGCGCGGCCTCGATCACCTTCTCGTATTCGGCGGGCGCGGAGATGACGTCGGAGACCAACCCGAACAGCCCGGCCTGGCGCACGTCTTCGCCGGCGCGGCTCATCACCGCGCGAACACCGCGATCGAAGCCCTCGTAGTTGCGCTGGATCTCCTCGAGCGACTGGAGCCGGCTGCGCTTGTCGGACAGCTCGTCGCGCACCGCGAGCACCATCACTTCGTTCTCGGCGAAGGCCTCCTTGAGCTTGCCGAGCGAGGCCTCCTCTTCGCCGCGCCGCTGGGAAAGCTCCATCGCGAGCTGGCGGCTCTGCTCGACGCGGGCGAGCACTTCCTTGCGGGCGTCTTCGAGCTGGCTCTGTTCGGCGGTGAGGCCGGCACGCTCGGCAGTGACGCGCTCGATGCGCTGCTCGAGCTCGAGGCGGCGGCTCTCGAGGTTGCCGAGGTTCGACTCGTGGTTGGCGACGCGAGTGACGACGTCGACCAGCTCACGGCGATCGGTCTCGAGGCGAGCCGTCACCTGAGCGCCCAGCTCCACCGCGCGCCGCAGCTCCTCCTCGAGCACCTCGAGGGCGACCTCGTCTTCACGGGACGCGACGCCGAGCCGCTCGAGCTCCGCCATGGCCTCGAGCTTCTCGGTCGAGACCTGCGCCTTCCGCTCGATGACCTCGGCGAGCTCCTTCTCGGCGGCCTGCACGCGGGCCTGGGTCGCGGCGAGATCTTCCTTCCAGTGCGAGAGGTTCTGCGCGTCGAGCTGCACCTGCGACTCGATGGCGTAGAACTCGGCGGCGGCGGCTTCGATGTTCTGCGTCTCGACCTCGAGCGCCTCGCGACGGGTGGTGATGTCGGCGTCCATCGCCTGCACCTTGGCGAGCTTCTCCTTCTCGTCAGCGCCCAGATGTTCGAGCTGGTGGGTGAGGAGCGAGCGGTGCGCGAAGAGCTCGAGGAAGCGGTGCGAGGAGTGGTGCAGCTCGATGTCCCGCATCTCGTTGCGCAGCCGCTTGTACTTCTCGGCCTTCTTCGCCTGGCGCTCGAGGGAGTCGAGGCGGCGCTCGAGCTCGACCACGATGTCGTTCACCCGGAGGAGGTTCTGCTGGGTGATCTCCATCTTCCGCTCGGCGGCGCGGCGGCGGGCCTTGTACTTGGTGATGCCGGCGGCCTCTTCGATGAAGGAGCGTCGGTCCTCCGGGCGCGCGGAGACGATCTGGCCGACGCGGCCCTGCTCGATGATCGAGTAGGCCTTGGTGCCGACGCCCGTGCCGAGGAAGAGCTCGGTGATGTCGAGCAGCCGGCAGGTGGTCTTGTTGATCTGATACTCGGACTCCCCGGAGCGGAAGAGCCGGCGGGTGACGCCGACCTCGGGCAGCCCGGCGAGCGTCTCGGGCAGCACGTCTTCGCCCTCGACCGTCAAAGTGAGCGTGACTTCAGCCATCGAGAGCGCGGCGTGGGTCTCGGAGCCGTTGAAGATCACGTCCTCCATGCCCCGGCCGCGGAGGTTCTTCGCGCTCTGCTCGCCCATCACCCAGCGAATCGCGTCGACGACGTTCGACTTGCCGCAGCCATTGGGCCCGACCACCGCGGTGATCCCGGTGTCGAAGGTGAAGACCGTTCGGTCCATGAACGACTTGAAGCCCGTGATGTCGAGCCGCTTCAGACGCATCGCTTGTCGCCCCTCGCCAATCGCGCAAAGGCCGGTAAATCGGCCTCGGAAGCGTGCGGACTACCACGCAGCGGACGACGTGAGCAAGCGTGACACTACGTTCGGTGACGATACGTCGGAGTCGTTGAAATCACGTGGAAAGCGTTCAGGCGGCCTTGCGATCGACGAGGACCTTCACGAGCACGAGCTGGCCGTTGAGGACGGTGACCTTCGGTCGGCTCACCAGCTTGGTGACCGGCATGAGCACGGGTCGCTCGGGCCGCTGCTGAGAGCGCTTGGAGTCGGTCATGAGGTTCCTCTTCAGCAACGACGGGGCCAGCGTGATGGTGCGAGCTGGCAGACGAAAGAACGTGGACTTGTATTCGGCGCTCGCCACTGGCTGTGGACACTGCGACGCGCATGCACCGCCCCTTTTCGGCAGCGGGGCTGCCGCGGATTGGCAATCGCAGTGATCGTCCACACTTCCACGGCGACGGAGTATTCCGCTCAGGCAAGACACCGACGTCAGCTGACGCCGGTGGCAGAGGGCGCGCGCGTCACCACCTGAACCAACTAGGGCACCTCGATCGCTTGGAGGCCCCGCCCGCCGCCGGGCACCAAGGTACGGAGAAGGACGACCTCTCCCGACTTGGCGTTCTTGAGCTCCTTCATCAACTCCTCCCGGTTCTTCACGCCCTTGCGGTTGATCTCGGTGACGACCATTCCTCGGCGCAGCCCGCCTCGATCGGCTGGTGAACCGGCGGCGACGTCGACGATCGCGGCGCCGCCCTTCAGGCCCACTGCGCTCAACACCCTCGGCTCGAGATCGTCGATCGCGAGCCCAAGGCGCGGCTGCCCATTCGCGTCGGGGGTGGGCTCGGGCCGTTCGACGGCGCCGAGGCCCTCGACGTCGGGCCGCGTTCCGAGCGTCACCTTGAGTTCGATCGTCTTTCCGCCGCGCACGACGCTGAGGGTGGCGACCGACTCGGCCGGCTTGAGGCCGACGACCCGAATGAGCGAGGTCGCGCTGCCGATCTTCACGCCATCGAGCGCGACGATGACGTCGTCTTCCTTGAGTCCCGCCTTCGCCGCCGGCCCGCCCTCGTTGACCGCCACCACCAAGGCGCCCTCGCCTCCCGGCACGTTGAGGGCGCGACCGAGCGCGGGCGAGAGATCTTGCGGGGCGATGCCGAGCCAGCCACGCACCACGAAGCCCTTGGTCTCGAGCTGGGGAATGACGGCCTTGGCGAGGTTCGACGGCACCGCGAAGCCGATGCTGTTGGCCGCGGCGTTGATCGCGGTGTTGATGCCGACGACCTCCCCCTTCAAGTTGAAGAGCGGCCCGCCGGAGTTGCCCGGGTTGATCGCTGCGTCGGTCTGGAGGAACTGATCGTACGGCCCCGCCGCGATGTCCCGATCCTTGGCGGAGATGATGCCGAGGGTGACCGAATGGGCGAGCGCGAAGGGGTTGCCGATCGCCACGACCCAGTCGCCCACGCGCAGCGCGCTCGAGTCACCCAGCGAAGCCGAGGGCAGCTTGTCGTGTTTCCCCTTCACCCGAATGAGCGCGAGATCGGTGAGCGGATCGCGCCCGAGGATCTCGGCGTCGAGCGCGCGCCCGTCGTCCAACCGCACCCGAATCGAGACCGCGTCGGACACGACGTGGTTGTTGGTGAGCACCAGGCCCTTGGGATCGATGATCACCCCCGACCCGCTCCCTTGCTGCGTCGGCGGAGCACCGCGCCGGCGAAGGGCGGCCGGGAGCGACAGCAGCTCGTCACCCTTGAGCTCCTTGCGCACGTCGAGGTTCACCACCGCGCCTTTGAGCGAATCGACCAGCGGGGCGAGGCTGGGGAGCGCGACCTCCTTGGGGCTGACCGGCTGCGCGAAGGCCGACGCCGCGAGGAACACCGACAGGAACGCGACCTTCAGGGGACGACTGGGCTCCGAAACCATGTGCACCTCGACGAACCAGCGGGCAACACCGCATCGCTCCTCGAATTCCAAACGACGACCGGGGACATAACCAGTCTCGCCGAGCGCGCACGCTGGTATTGCGCGGCCCCATCATGGAGTATGCGTGGCTCTTCCGCCGGGGAAGGTCACCCCGCTGTCACCGGGCCGAAGGAGCACCACGCTTTGAAGCTCACCTCCCGCTCGTCCTCCCTGTTCGGGTTGCTGGCGATCTCGCTCCTCACCAGCGCCTGTCCTCCGCCGATCAATCTGCCCGACGGCGGCGACGACAACACGATCGTGCTCGGCCCCGAGGGCGGGCTCTTCATTCGCAACGGCTACGCGATGGACGTGCCGCGCAACGCCGTCGCCGATCAGACGACCCTCTTCATCACCAAGCTCTGCACCGACACCGGCGTTCCAGAGGTGACCGATCGCAAACGAATCAGCTGCGGCTACCGCTTCAGCCCGACGAACCTGAAGTTCGCGACGCCGGTGAAGATCTACCTGACGTGGGAGAAGGACAAGCTGGTCGCCGGCGTCGATCCCGGCACCTACGACATGCGGCGGCAGAGCGGGAACGAGTCGTTCCTCAACCCGCTGCCGGGCTCACGCACCAACACCACGCCGTTCGAGGCGGTCGAGGCGCCGACCGATCGGCTCGGGCTCTTCTGGGTCACCTCGCCGAAGGTGCCCAACATCGATCGGCTCGAGGTCCAGCCCGACATGGTGACCCTGCGCGTCGGAGAGATGCGCGCCTTCACCGCGCGGGTGGTGTCGCCCACCGGCGAGACGATCGAAGCCGCCGTCACCTGGAGCATCACCCCGGCCCGCGTCGCGAGCGTCGACATGATGGGCACCGTCACCGCCCGCGATCCTGGTGCCGCGACCCTCACGGCCACCGCCGGCACGAAGAGCGCGACCGCGAAGGTCTTCGTCATTCGCGACCCTCCGACGCCCGGGCCCGTCACCGCGGCGCACCAGAACCCGTTCCCGACCGGCAACGATCTCTGGAACGGCGCGCTCGCGCCCGGCGGGCTGGGGACGATCTTCGTGGGAGAGAACGGCACGGTGCTGGCTCGGAGCTCGACCGATCAATGGCAGCGGCTCTTCTCGAGCCCGGGCTTTTCCCTTCGGGCGATCGGCGGCACGACGCCGACCAACGCGATCGCGGTCGGCTTCAGCGGCAACAACGGCGTGGCGATCGAGTTCAGGGGCACCAGCACCGCGCCGCGCATTCGCCAGTTCACCACCAACAGCATTCGCGAGCTGAGCACGATGTGGTTCGACGGCACCCACGGCATGGCGGCCGGGTCGGGAAACAACCTCCTCGCCTTTCGGAACAACGCCTGGGTGGAAGAGAACAACCCGACCCTGCGCCGGGTGATGTCGATCGTCGGCGACGCCCAGGGCGCCTTCGCGGTGCTCAACGAGCTGGGCAGCATCTACCGGTACGATCCCGTTCGGCGCGTCTGGGACTCGCTCTACGATCGCGAGCTGTCGGTGCTCCTCACGACGGGGCGCATCGTCGACGCCAACACCGGCGAGTCGTGGGCGGTGGGGGGCGGGCGGCTGTGGCGGTTCTTCAACGGCAGCTGGAGCGCCACCAACCTGCCCTCCAACCTCGCCACCAGCCAGTTCACTGCGATGGAGCTCTTCGATCATCGCCTCTTCATCTCTGGAACCCGCGGCACCTCTGGGGTCGTCGCCGCCCTCGATCTGCGCACCTTCGTCCCGGCGCCACCGCCTCCCGATGGAGGGACGACGGACGCGGGAGCCCTCGACGCTGGACTCGACTCCGATGCGGGGCTCGATCCCGACGGTGGGCTCGAGCTCGATGCGGGAACGGCCGACGGCGGCGCTTCGACGGCGACCTGGGTGGAGTTCACGATGCGCGGCCCCCAACGGCCTCGCGGCTTGTTCGGCGGTGGGCCGGTCGCTCCGACGGGCTACCTGGTGGGCGACTTCGGCGCGGTCTGGGAGTGGGACAGCGCGAACACGACCTTCATCGAGCGCAGCAAGGGCTTCTACGGTGACGTGGCCGACCTCGCGGCGACCGAGAACGACGTCTTCGTCACCACCAACGACTGCCTCGATGCGGCGTGCCAGGTGAAGCGCGGCCGAGTGATGCACCAGGGCGCCACCGAGTGGGAAGAGCTGGGCGCTCCGCAGCCGTTCTCCTCGGGCGAGGTGTTCGCGATCGTCGCGAAGGACAGCGACGTGGTGGTGGCGGCGTCGAACGGCGTCTACCGCTGGGACGGCACCCAGTGGCTCAACGTACCGGTCGGGCTCGCCGGGCCGATTCGTGATCTCAAGTTCTGTGGCGCGCTCCTCGTCGGCGCGGGCGACAACGGCTCGGCGTACACGGGCACCGCGAACCAGCTCGCGCTCTCGCCGCTGCCCGGGCTCATGGGAGACGCCTTCGCAGTGAGCTGCCCCAGCCAGACCGAGATCTGGGTCGCGGGCGACGCCTACCTCGCCCAGCGCACCGGCATGTCGTGGACGCCCCGCGAGTCGATGATGGTGCAGCAAGGCCCCTGGCGAACGGTCTACGCGCCGGGTGGCGGCGAGGCGTGGGCCTACGGTGACGCCATCTTCGGCGCGTACTGGGACGGCACCAGCCTCGCCGCGCTCGAGGCGTTCCCGATTCCGATCGACGTGGCGACCGCGTCTTGGGGCTCGGCGGTCGACAGCCTGTACATGGTGGGCGGCACCAACCCTCCGGTGCGGTTCGGCTTCATGATGCGGTTCGACGGCATTCAATGGAGGCTCATCGACTCGGGCAGCCAGCGGCGGGTCACGGCCATCGACGGGGTGGTGACCGGCCAAGGCCCGACCGCCCGCACGACGCTCTGGCTGGGGACGCTCGGCGGAGGCGTCCTCAAGTCCGTTCAGTGAGCCGGCTTGGAATCGTCACCGGGTGGATCGGCATCGGCGCGGCCGCGGTCGCGCTCGGCTTCTCGCTCCTCGTTCGTTTGCCGGGGAGCTGGAGCGGTGATCCAAACACCGAGTGGGAGCTGCTTCGGGTGCTCTCGGGCGTCTTCTTCCTGGCCTTGACGGCCTTCGTCGCGCTCCGAAAGGCGATGGTGCGCACCGCCCTCGTGATCGGCGCAGGGGCCGTCGGCGTCCAGCTGATCCTCGCAGTGAACATGGGCACGCTCCGCGCCGCCCAGGTGTGGTGGCTCCTGCCCTCGCCGTGAGCCGTGCCGGCTTCATGGCTCGATTCGGGTGGGGTCAGTCGACCTGCGCGACCTTCGTGCGCTCCTCGAGGAAGCCTTCGACCGCCTCGGCGACGTGATCCGCCAGCGAGGCCTGGTACTCGTCGCTCGCCAGCCGCTGCTCGTCCTCGGGGTTCGAGAGGAACGACGTCTCGACGAGAATCGAGGGCATCTTCGCGCCGAGGAGGACGACGAAGAGCGCCTCCTTGGTGCCGAGATCGCGAACGCCCTTGTAGTCCTTGCCCAGGCCGCGAATCAGGGTGCGCTGCACGCGATCGGCGAGGCGCTGCGACTCGCCGGTGTTCGCCTTCGTCGCCAGGTCCGCGAGGATGTACTGGAGATCGTTGATGCCGCGCTCGGTCGTCGCGTTCTCCCGCGCTGCGAGCCGCACCGCGTACCGGTTGCTCGAGGTGTTGAGGGTGTAGGTCTCGATGCCGCGAAGCGACTTCGAGGGCGCGGCGTTGCAGTGGATCGAGATGAAGAGATCGCCGGGTTCGCGGTTGGCGATGCGGGTGCGCTCCTCGAGCGCGATGAAGGTGTCGTCGTCGCGGGTCAGCACGACCTCGAGGCC
>Ga0268298_10006756_pt1 | contig 10317 bp, 7 predicted proteins | sample WWTPWeurt_MetaG_FD_194462 | JGI IMG/M metagenome (GOLD analysis project Ga0268298, IMG submission 194462) | Activated sludge microbial communities from WWTP in Nijmegen, Gelderland, Netherland - WWTP Weurt | ecosystem: Engineered > WWTP > Aerobic digester > Activated sludge | place: Netherlands... | reverse complement strand
GGCTTCGAAGCCTTTGATGTCAGCGATGATACTGTTGTCGAGGTAAATCTGGACGGCGCCGGCCGGTTGGCGGTGGAGGAAGTGGTAAAAAGAAGCCACCCCTTCCACTTCGATTTCGGAGATACCGAGCCATTCGGCACAGGCCTTCACATCTTCATCGCGGATGTATCCGCTCCGCCGTTGGAACGACCAAAGGCGGTTGAGTAGAGCGGTTCGAGCAGGGTTCATAGACAAGTGCTGTTTAAAAGTAGTATAATAAACAGGCAGGGCTGATACACTTTATCCGGACTAAGCGGTCAAACCGTATTAATCCTGCCTGTATGGGTCTGATCGTTCACTTCGCTTCCCGCAGAGCGGCTTGTGCTGCTGCCAACCGGGCGATTGGCACCCGGAACGGCGAACAACTTACATAATCGAGCCCGACGCGATGGAAGAAATCCACCGAGGCGGGGTCGCCGCCGTGCTCGCCACAGATGCCTAATTTCAGGTTGCTGCGCACGGAGCGGCCTTTTTTCACTGCCATATCTACCAGGAGGCCTACGCCTTTTTGGTCGATCGACTGGAACGGGTCGCGCTCGTACATGCCTATTTTCAGGTAATGCGGCATAAACTTGCCGACGTCGTCGCGGGAGAAGCCCATGGTCATTTGGGTGAGGTCGTTGGTGCCGAAGGAGAAGAATTCCGCCTGCGTTCCGATACTGTCGGCCACAAGGGCTGCGCGGGGGGTTTCGATCATGGTGCCGACCAAAAAGTCGATGCGTTCGCCGCGCTCTTCGAAGACGGTTTCCGCGGTGCGCCGGATGATTTCGGCCTGGGCGTTGAATTCGCGGACGGTGCCGACCAGCGGGATCATGATCTCGGGCTTCACGACAATGCCTTTTCCCTTCATGTTCAAGGCGGCTTCAATAATGGCGCGGGCCTGCATTTCCGTGATTTCGGGATAGGTGATCCCCAGCCGGCAGCCGCGGTGTCCCATCATGGGGTTGAACTCGTGGAGTTCTTCCACCCGCATTTTAATCCGTGTCAGAGACACGTGCATTTCCAGCGCCATTTCGCTTTGGCTGTCCTCGTCGTGCGGCACGAATTCGTGCAGCGGTGGGTCGAGCAGGCGAATGGTGACCGGCAAGCCGTCCATTTCCCGGAATATTCCCTCGAAGTCGCCGCGTTGGATGGGCAGGAGTTTGGCCAGCGCCCGGCGGCGTCCGGCGGCGTCTTCGGCCAGGATCATCTCGCGAACGGGTATGATGCGGTCGCCTTCGAAGAACATATGTTCGGTGCGGCAAAGTCCGATCCCGATGGCGCCAAAGTTGCGCGCTACGCCGGCATCTTCGGGCGTGTCGGCATTGGTACGGACGCCTAAGCGTTTGTACTTGTCGGTCAGGGCCATCAGCGCCCCGAAATCGCCGCTCAGCTCCGCGTCGCGCGTGGGAATCTGGCCATTATACACTTCACCGGTAGACCCGTTGAGGGATATCCAGTCGCCTTCTTCGTATGTACGGCCATCGACCGTCATTTTACGCGTTTTGTAGTCGACGTGTATGGCGCCGGCGCCGGAGATGCAGCATTTGCCCATACCCCGCGCCACGACGGCAGCGTGAGAGGTCATGCCGCCGCGGGCGGTGAGAATCCCTTTGGCCACGCTCATGCCGCGCAGGTCTTCGGGCGAGGTTTCGAGGCGAACGAGGATCACAGATTTGCCTTTTTTAGACCAATCTTCCGCTTCGTCGGCGAAGAAAACGATCTGGCCGGTGGAGGCGCCGGGGGATGCCGGCAGCCCGCGGGCGATGGTAACGGCTTTTTGAAGCCCCAGTTTATCGAAAACAGGATGGAGCAATTCGTCGAGGCGTCCCGGGTCTACGCGCAGGAGCGCCGTTTTTTCGTCGATCATGCCCTGGCGAAGCATCTCCATGGCGATCCGGACCATTGCGGCGCCGGTACGCTTGCCGTTGCGGGTTTGGAGCATCCAGAGCCGGCCTTCCTGGATGGTAAACTCCACGTCCTGCATATCTTTGTAGTGGTTCTCGAGCGTTGTTTCAGCCTGAATGAGTTGTTTGAACACCTCCGGCATAAGTTCTTCGAGCGAGGGGTAATTGGCTTTGCGCTCCTCTTCGCTTACGCGCGCCAGTTGCGCCCAGCGGCGCGACCCCTCCAGGGTAACCTGCTGCGGGGTGCGGATACCGGCCACAACGTCTTCGCCCTGGGCATTTACCAGAAACTCACCGTTGAACAGGTCTTCGCCGGTGCCGGCGTCGCGGGTAAAAGCGACGCCCGTGGCGCTGCTGTTGCCCAGGTTGCCGAATACCATTGCCTGTACGTTGACGGCGGTGCCCCAGGATTCGGGAATGTCGTTCAGCTCGCGGTACACGCGGGCGCGTTCGTTATTCCAGCTTTCGAAAACGGCCACGACGGCGCCCCAGAGCTGTTCCCAGGGGTCGCTGGGAAATTCGCGCCCGAGCCGCGCGCGGATTAGCGATTTAAAGCGGTGTACCAGTTCTTTCAGGTCTTCCGTATCGAGATCGGTATCGAGTTTTACGCCTTTTTCTTCTTTCACGGCATCGATGATCACCTCGAAGGGATCATGGTCTTCTTTCGAGACGGGTTTGAGCCCCATCACCACGTCGCCGTACATTTGCACGAACCGGCGGTACGAGTCCCAGGCGAAACGCTCGTTGTTCGCTTTTCTGGCTAAGCATTCAACTGCCTGGTCGTTGAGGCCGAGGTTCAGGATGGTGTCCATCATACCGGGCATGGAGGCCCGGGCGCCGGAACGGACCGACAGCAATAAAGGTTCGGCGCAATAGCCGAAACTTTTGCCCATTTCCTGCTCGATAAAGGAAACGCCCTGCTCTACCTCCTTTTTGATCAGGTCCAGAACATAATCGCGACCTTTTTTCGTATATTCCGTGCAGGCTTCTGTGCTGATCGTAAAACCGGAAGGTACGGTAATCCCCAGGCGGCACATTTCGGCGAGGTTGGCTCCTTTACCGCCCAGCAGGCTTTTCATAGAAGCATCCCCTTCCGTTCGGGACGCCCCGAAAACATATACAAACTTCGTTTGGGTGGACATACTTTAGGTGAATTAAAATAATGTTTCGAAATAGGGCTGCAAATTGTGGCTAAATTTTGCAATAAAAGGTGGGCTACGTCATTGCCCAGGGTGAAAATGGTCACTGCAGGTGTTTTTCCAGGAGAATTGGGCCATTTTGCCCTAAATTGTGCCTTCGGGTGAAATATTAATTTGGATGCCAGAGCAAACATTTTTTCTCCTTCTGAAAAAACGCCTGCGACGGATCAACCGCCGCACGATGGCGCTTGCAGAGCAGTGCCGGAAGAATGCGTTGCACGACCTTCGGGTGGACCTGAAAATCCTGCGCGCGCAGCTGCGCCTGCTCCGGGCGGTCGATCCGGCATTTCCCTATTCGGACCTGTACGCTCCGTACAAAGCGTTGTTTGCCCGGGCAGGGCAAGTGCGGTTTTGGCAGCTGCAGGCCGGTATACTCGCAGATACGCCCGGCGTACCGGAACCCTTTGCCCGCCTGTACCGCGCCCATGCGCACCGCCGCTTGCGCGAAGCCCTGGAAGCCTTCCGCCAGACGGCGCTTGCCGGCCGGCTGTTTCTATGGCCTGAACTTAAAAAAGAGTTCCGGCAATCGGCATGGCAGTGCACTACCTTGTCGGTAGGGACTTATTTTGAAACCCTCCGGAAGGGTATGGCGGCAATAACGGCGCATTTGAGCCGCCGGAACCCGCAGGCTATGCACGACCTGCGCAAATGGTTGAAAGAATACGCCATCAACCGCCGGCTGGCAAACCGCCATTTCGGTTTCGACCCCGGGCCGCCGCTCGTTCCACGCGCCGAAAACGCCGGGTTGGACGAACTGTTGGGGCAATGGCACGACCTGGACGCAGCCTGCATGCAGTTGCAGGAGGATTTGCAAACGCAGCAATGGGAACCCGCAGACCGGAATGCGGGCGAAACCATGCTTCAGGATTGGAGGGAAGCGGAGCGCATGCTCTGGGAGGAAGTTCTTGCAGGATTGGAAACCGGAGGATTACCCTCCACCCAATAGATCCACCAACTTTCCCATTTTTCCGAAGGCGCGGCCAAAAAAGGCGATAAATTTCGCCGCCGCTTTTACCTGGTTGTACTTCTTTTTGAACTTCGGGTAGAGGTCGGCAAATTGTTTCGCATAGGGTTTTCGCACGAAATTGGCGGTAAAAATGCCCTGATCCAGCAAGTTCATCTTGTTGAACTCACCGTGTACCTGCCCGATGATCGACTCCAGGGCGGCGTTGTTCTGGTCATAATACTGCGCTACCAGTTTGCCGCCTTTCACCGGGTTGATCGGTTTAAGCGCCGTTTCCATGACCCGGATTCCCGATGCAATAAGCGAATCCAGTTTTTGCTCGGATTTCAGGCTCGACCGGGATACCCGCGCGAGCATGCCGCGCTCGGCGGAGAGAAATTTGGAGTAGTTGAAACAAGCCGTGGCGAGGAAAAGGAGCGACAGCGGAAGGACAAACCTGGAAAAATACATGTGCGGAAATTTTGGGGCAAAACGCAGGGCCGGCGGCAAATATTTTCCAGCGGGGCGCTTTCAAAATTGGAAACAAAAAAACCCAGACAATTGCTTGCCTGAGTTTTTGCGGTCCGGACGGGACTCGAACCCGCGACCTCCGCCGTGACAGGGCGGCATTCTAACCGACTGAACTACCGAACCATGCTTTTTTCTTAAAGCGGCGGCAAAGATACGCGAAGGGTTTTCGATTTTGCAAGGCCATTTGAAAAAAAATTAACTACGCGGTTTTTCCTTCTCCCAATCCATACCTTTGCAGGCCCGTACCGAAACCGAACGCCATTTCCGCTTCCTTCCGAAGCGAGGCCCATTTATCCACACATCAGCATTCCGACCATGGCAATGACTTTCATGGATTTTGAAAAACCCCTCGAAGCCCTCTACGAACAGCTGGAAAAACTGAAAGAAGTTGGCGAAAAAGGCGAAGTGGATGTGACCGATATGATCCACGAACTGGAATCGAAAATCGCTAACAAGCGAAAAGAAATTTTTGCCAGCCTCAGCGGTTGGCAAAAAGTGCAGCTCTCGCGGCACCCCGAGCGCCCCTACACCTTATATTACCTGATGACGATGTGCGAAAAGTTCATCGAACTCCACGGCGACCGTTGCGGCGGCGACGACCATGCCATCGTGGGCGGGCTGGCCAACCTGGGCGGGCAAAACGCCGTGATCATCGGGCATCAGAAAGGCGTGAATACCAAAATGCGCCAATTCCGCAACTTCGGCATGGCCAACCCCGAAGGCTACCGCAAAGCCCTGCGGCTCATGAAAATGGCCGAACGCTTCGGCCTGCCGGTCGTCACCCTGATCGACACACCGGGCGCCTTTCCCGGGCTCGAGGCCGAACAACGCGGCCAGGCGGAAGCCATCGCGCGCAATTTGTTCGAAATGGCGCAACTGCGCGTGCCGATCCTCTGTTACATCATCGGCGAAGGCGCTTCCGGAGGCGCATTAGGCATCGGTTTGGGCGACAAAGTGTTCATGCTGGAATATACCTGGTATTCGGTTATTTCGCCCGAATCCTGCTCGTCGATCCTCTGGCATTCCTGGGATTACAAGGAAAAAGCGGCCGAAGCCCTCAAACTCGACGCCGTAAATATGCTCGAGTTCGGCCTGATCGATGGAATCCTGACCGAACCGCTCGGCGGCGCGCACAACGGCCCGGAAGAAATGGCCATGGCACTGAAAAAACATATCCTGGAAGAACTGAAAACCCTGCTCCCCCAGGACCCCGAAGCGCGAATTACCGCGCGGATCGCCAAATACAGCCGCATGGGGCATTACCGGCGGATCAGCCCCGCCCCGGCCGGCAAATAAAGGCCCGTATCCCAAAAAAGTATTGTTCTTGAACAACTCATGGCACTATGTTGAAAACGCTTCGCCTCTTTTTTTTCCGCAGAGCGCTCCGCCATACGCTGGCAGCGCAAAAACGGCGGCGCAAAACGCATACGATCGGGAGCGCACAGTCCGTCGGTCTGCTGTTCGATGCAACGGAAGAAAAAAACCGCCGCGAAGTCCTCGCCTTCGCCGCAACGCTGGAAAAACAACGGAAAAAAGTGCGGCTGCTGGGCTTTGTCGACCTGAAAAAACCCCTCGGTCAAACAGTGTTTCCGCAATTCACCCAAAAAGAATTGCGCTGGACCGGCATACCGGAGGGCGAAGCGGTGCAGGCGTTCGTCACCGAACGCTTCGACCTGCTCATCGGCCTGAACGCCGGACAATTGCCCGCCCTCGAATGGATTGCCGCAGCCTCGCAGGCCAGCATGAAAATCGGAACCCCCACGGCCTTTCCCAACGATTTCGATATGGTGCTGGAAACCCCAGCCGCCAAAGGCATTCCGTACTTTGTGGATCAGTTAGACTTGTATCTCGATAAAATCGTCCTGAGCAACCATGAGCCTGCAGCAGCGCTTTAGAGGCACCGGAGTCGCCCTGGTCACCCCCTTTAAAAATGGGCAGGTCGACTGGGAGGACCTCGAAAAAATCATCGAGCACGTGATTGCCGGCGGCGTCGAATTTTTGGTCAGCCTGGGCACTACCGGCGAGTCGGCTACCATTCCGGACGAGGAACAGCGGCAAATCCTGGATTTCACGATCAAAATCAACCGCGGGCGCCTGCCTTTGGTAGCCGGCATGTTCGGCGGCAACCACACCGCCGCCCTGGTCGAAAAGATACGGACCTTCCGGTTCGACGGCGTCGACGCCCTGCTGTCAAGCAACCCCGCTTACAACAAACCGGGCCAGGAAGGCATTTTTCAGCACTACATGGCCCTCGCGGAAGCCGCGCCGCGCCCGATCATTATCTACAACGTGCCGAGCCGGACCGCCTCCAATATGTCTGCCGAAACGACCCTCCGGCTGGCTAATGCCAGCGACAATTTCCTGGGAATCAAAGAGGCCAGCGACGATATTTACCAGGTCATGAAAATCATCAAGGGCAAACCGAAGGACTTTTTAGTGCTGAGCGGCGACGATTTTATCACCCTGCCGCTTATCGCCGCCGGTGGCGACGGGGTCGTTTCCGTAATCGCCAACGCCACCCCGCGCCCCTTCACCGACATGGTGCGCGCCGCCCTGCGCCAAGACCTGCCGACCGCGCAGCAGCTCAACCTCCAATTGCTCGAACTCTACCGCCTCCTCTTCCTCGAAGGAAACCCCGTGGGCGTCAAGGCCGCCCTGGAACTCCAGGGACTTTGCAGCCGCGAAGTGCGGCTTCCGCTGGTGCCCATGACCGAAAATGGCGTGCATTTGCTGATGGCCGAGCTGGAAAAAGTGGGCGCCTGACCCGCACTAAAAACAGCGGGCGCCCCGGTGAAAACCCGGAACGCCCGCTGAAAAAGGAAAACGGCACGGCTGCCTCAGGCGGTCTGTTCTTTCAACGTGAAAATTTTGCGCAGCAGGTAAATAGCGCCTAACAGCAGGGTGTACGTGAGCGTAGCGGTCATGGTAATCAGATTGGTTCGATTAGTTATGGTTGTGTTGTAAGTATGCCGGCTCCGGGCTTTTTGACGCGTATTCCCCGAAAAAAGGTTGCATGTCAAAACATCATCGTTCGCAGAACGACGGGGCTTTTTGAAACGCTGCCGGAGCGTGTCGGATTTTTTCATTTTTTTTGACGGCTGCGAAGTAGACAAGCGGAGTGGCGGTTTCCCCTATTCCGGTTTTCCAGACGCACATGCCCGTGGTCTTCATTCCGCCGTACCTGGCCCTGCTGCAGCACCTGGCGAAACTAACGCCAGCCCCAGCGTATAAAACCGCACTTCGATCAACCGACCCACCGTTAAAGTGCCGGTTGCACCTGCCCAAACTGATCAAAACGCAATGCTTCCGACGCTAATGCCCAATTACTGTGCCCCGTCACGCCCCCCGGTGATTCCACACCCGGAACCGCAAATTTTCCGCCCAATATTTCCCGCATTCCGCAAAGCGGCCTACTTTAACCGCCCGAAGCAGAATTGTTCACCAAACGACGTAATTGTTATGTTTTCTGCCCGTTTACAACTCCGCCGGAAGCGCGAGGGGTGCTGAAGCCGCAAACGCACCGGAATGGCGTATCCGCCTTTCCGGGCACATTCGTCTGCGCTATTTTCACTCTTTGCCCTTTCGGCTAATTTGATCACCAAACTCAGTTCCCTGGCCTATGGCAGCCTACGACACCAGTAAAATCCGGAATGTGGTCCTGGTTGGACACTCCGGTTGTGGCAAGACCACCCTTGCCGAAACCATGCTTTATGAAGCCAAAGCCATCAACCGGCGCGGAAGCGTCGGCGACGGCAATACCCAGAGCGATTATACGTCACTCGAGCAACAACGCGGCCACTCGCTCTTCGCCAGCCTGCTCCACTGCGCCTGGAAAGATACCAAAATCAACATCCTCGACACCCCGGGCCTCGACGACTTCGTCGGCGAAGTGGTCACCGCGCTCAAAGTGGCCGATACGGCCCTCCTGATGCTCAATGCCCGCAACGGAGTAGAGGTAGGCACCGAACTGATTTGGGAATACGTCGACAAATACGAAACGCCGACGGTGTTCGTGATCAACCAACTGGACCACGAAAAAGCCGACTACGACAAAACCCTCGACCAGGCCAAATCGCGCTTCGGCAGCCGCGTGCTGCCCGTACAGTTTCCGGTCAACCAGGGCCCCGGCTTTAATGCCATCGTCGACGCCCTGCGGATGGTCATGTACGTTTTCCCCGCCGACGGCGGCAAACCGGAGAAAAAAGCCATCCCCGCCGAGCACCAGTCCCGCGCCGATGCGCTGCACAACGCCCTCGTGGAAGCCGCCGCAGAGAACGACGAGGCGCTGATGGAAAAATACTTCGAAAACGGCACCCTCGACGAGGAAGAACTGGCCCAAGGCCTGAGCATCGGCCTGGCACACCACCAGTTTTTCCCTGTCTTCTGCGTCTCGGCCCTCAAGGATATGGGCTCCGGCCGCCTGATGGGTTTTATCCACGACATCTGCCCCAGCCCGGCCGACCGACCGGCTGCCGCCCTCGAAGGCGGCGGCTCCAAACCCTGCGACCCCAAAGCGCGCCCCTGCGTTTTTATCTTCAAAACCGTGAACGAACCGAAAGTGGGCAACGTGTCCTACTTCAAGGTGTACTCGGGAATCCTGAAAACCGGCGACGAACTCACCAACGCCGACAACAGCACCGTGGAACGCTTCACCGCGCTGTTCGAAAGCGAAGGTAAAAACCGCGATCAGGTCAACGAACTGCACGCCGGCGATATCGGCTGCACCGTCAAACTCAAAAACTCGCACAGCAACCAGACGCTAAACCCGAAAGGTTCCGACGTCAAAATCGAACGCATCCATTTCCCGACGCCGCGCATCCGCATGGCCGTGGTGCCGCCGAGCAAGGCCGAAGTGGAGAAAATGGCCAACGCACTCCACTCCATCCAGGAAGAAGATCCCACCCTGCTGGTGGATCAAAGCATCGAACTGAAACAAACGATCGTACAGGGCCAGGGCGAAATGCACCTGGAGATCGTGCGGACCAAATCGGAACAAAACTTCGGCGTGCACATCGAATTCGATGAACCGCGCATCCCGTACCGTGAAACGATCACGAAAGAAGCCAACCACATGTACCGCCACAAAAAACAATCGGGCGGCGCCGGACAGTTTGCCGAAGTGCACATGCGGATCGAACCCTATTTCGAGGGGATCACGCCGCCGCACAACCTGACGGTGAAAAACATCGAGGTGGAAGACCTCAAATGGGGCGGCAAGTTCTCCTTCTGCTGGGCTATCGTGGGCGGCGCCATCGACGCGCGTTTTATCAACGCCATCAAAAAAGGCATCATGGCCAAACTCGAAGAAGGCCCGCTGACCGGCTCCTATTGCCGCGACATCCGGGTAAGCATCTTCGACGGCAAAATGCACCCCGTCGACTCCAACGATATGGCCTTCCAGATCGCGTCCACCATGGCCTTCAAGGAAGCCTTCCCGATGTCGGCGCCCCAACTGCTGGAGCCGATCTATAACCTGGAAGTGATGTGCGACGCCGAGTTCATGGGCAACGTCATGGGCGACCTGCAAACGCGCCGCGCCATCATCATGGGCATGGACTCGGAAGGCCACTACCAGGTGATCCGGGCGCGCGTGCCGTTGAAAGAACTGCACCGCTACTCGTCCACATTGCGCTCACTCACGCAAGGCAAGGCCAAGTTTACCATCCAGTTTGCCGATTACGCCGCCGTACCGGGCGATATCCAGGCCAAACTGGCCACC
>Ga0268298_10006755_pt1 | contig 10319 bp, 4 predicted proteins | sample WWTPWeurt_MetaG_FD_194462 | JGI IMG/M metagenome (GOLD analysis project Ga0268298, IMG submission 194462) | Activated sludge microbial communities from WWTP in Nijmegen, Gelderland, Netherland - WWTP Weurt | ecosystem: Engineered > WWTP > Aerobic digester > Activated sludge | place: Netherlands... | reverse complement strand
GTGCGAGACAAATTCCGAAGCGCGTATGAGCAGGCAGTAACGATCAAATCTTCTGGCAGGTATTCCCATGCACGAGCGGTATCATCCCAACTTGTCGAGACTACAAATTTGCTGTCCGAACTGAATACAGCAGTGATCACTTGATCATCATGGGTCATGCGGGCAAGTTCTTCACCGGTTTCAATATCCCAAACACGGGCGGTATGGTCTGCGCTTCCCGTCACGACATATCTTCCGTCCGGGCTGAAGTTGATCGAATTCACTTCATAGTCATGAGTCATGCGGACCACTTCAGCCCCACTCATGACTTCCCAAACGCTTGCCGTGCCATCCCAACTTCCCGAAGCTGCATATTTTCCATCAGGGCTAAAGGCGACAGAGGATACTTTGCTAAAGATTGCGGAAGGAACCCTGATCCTGCCATGCGTCATACGGACAAGCTCTACTCCAGTTGCAGCATCCCACACACGCGCTGTACCATCGCTGCCGCCCGAAATTGCATACCTGCCATCCGGACTAAAGGCGCCGGATGCAACATAACTTTCATGGGTCATGCGGGCAAGTTCCAGTCCAGTTTTGACTTCCCACACGCGGGCGGTGTTATCCCGACTTCCTGAAATTACATAATTCCCATCCGGACTAAAGGCAACAAATAGTACTTCATCTTCATGGGTCATACGGGAAATCTCTTCTCCACTCCCTGCATTCCATACGCGGGCGGTGTGATCCAGGCTTCCCGAAATAACGTATCTGCCATCTGCACTAAAAGCCACGGAGACCACAGCGCCATCATGAGTCATACGGGCGGTTTCTTTTCCGGTCGAAGACTCCCAGATGCGGATCGTGTGATCATCACTTCCAGAAATCACAAAATTTCCGTCCGGGCTAAAGGCAACAGAATTGACCGCGCCGCCGTGGACCATCCGAGCGATTTCCTCCCTGGATTTGGACTTCCACACACGGGCAGTACCATCCTCACTTCCGGAAACCATATAATCGCCGTCTGAACTGAATGCAACGGAATATACCGCGCCGTTGTGTACCATACGTAAAAATTCCTGCCTGTTCAGGGCTTCCCACACGCGAGCAACGCCATCACTGCTTCCTGAGAGGACATACCTGCCATCCGGACTAAAAGCGACAGAGTAAACCCTGCCTTCATGTGTCATATGAGCAAGTTCCCTGCCGGTTGAAGCCTCCCATACGCGGGCTGTGTAATCCCAACTGCCGGAAACAACATATCTTCCATCCGGACTAAATGCAATGGAGGTTACAGGAGTATCATGGAGTATTCGGGCAATTTCCTCTCCAGTTTCAACCCTCCAGACATTGGCGGTCCGATCCATGGCCCCCGAGGCGATGTACTTGCTGTCTGGACTGAATACAGCCGATGTTGCTGCGCTGAGGTAAGTCATGCGGGAGATTTCCCTCCCGGTTGTGGCTTCCCACACGCGAACCGTATGGTCCAAACTTCCTGCAACCGCAAATTTTCCATTCGGGCTAAACGCGACAACAGTCACGGCATCATCGTGGGTCATGCGGGAAATTTCCTTCCCGGTTGAAATCTCCCACACACGTGCAGTAGAGTCGTCGCTGCCTGAGACCACATACCTGCCATTTGCGCTAAATTCAACTGAATTGATAATATTATCGTGAACCATACGGGAAATTTCCCTTCCTGTTACAGCATCCCAGATGCGAACCGTATGATCGGCGCTTCCTGAGGCTAAATATTTACCATTCGGGCTGAAAGCAATGGAGGTGACATAATTTTCCAGAGTCATGGAGGTAAGTTGCTGACCATTAAGTGCATTCCAGATGCGGATCGTGTGATCATTACTCCCTGAAGCGATATAACCACCGTCCGGACTGACAGCCACAAAAAACACTGCATCTCCATGGGTCATACGGGAGATTTCTCTCCCGCTTAATAAATCCCAAACACGAGCGGTGTGATCTGTACTTCCCGATACCGCGTATTTTCCATCCGGACTGAAAACTACTGCATTCACGCTGCCATCATGGAGCATGTCGGAGATTGGAAGCGCCGAATGGTTATCATTCACCAAAAAACGGGCCCCTTCTTTTGTTGGAAATAATTCCATGGATTCAATGGCAAGCAGAGAGGCGATCATTTGATTTGAGCCGCGGTCTTTGTTGAGAAGGTTTGCCTGTGCAGCCAGCTGCCGCGCAAGAGCAATTTTTGCCTGCTCTTCTGCCACAGCCTGTTGGGTCGCTCTGGCTGCTTCTTTGGCAACAGCTGTATTTCTTTGTGTCCAGGCAAAAATGGAAAGCACAACCATGATTATCAACCCCAAACTCAAACCCAGTGTGATTTGTCTTCGTTGGTAAACTTCATTTTTTTGGCTGGCAAGGATATATTCACGCTGTAATTTGGTCGGTTGCGGGTCTTTCTGCGAGTCAACATCCGCAAATTGCCGCTCTACCTCCCGCAATTCCATTCCCCGTAACAGACGACTGTTGTCTCTTTTCTGTTCCCATATCAGGGCTTTTTTCTGTAATTCCGTGTGGTATTTCAGCCAATCGTAATCAGTATGGATGGTTTTATAAATATCTTCAACCGATTTAATAAAATCATCCTGTCCTTCACGGCAGAAAATATAATTGCGCCTCGCTATTTCCGCCATCGCAGTCTCAGTATAAAAATTTTTGTGAACTTCATCCACGCTGGCATTGCTGATGAATATTGGAAGAATGCGTTTCCCATTTTTCACCGCATGGGCGATTTCCTTGTTGCACATTTGCGAAGACACAGAATCCGGGCTGATCAGGAAAAGAAAGGCGTTTGCGGCTTCAATGCCACGATAGATCTCCTGCTCCCAATCCTCTCCTTTGGGGATGCTTTTCCAGTCGATCCAGGTATCTAGTTTATTGTCTGCCAGGGCATTAACAATTTTTTCGGCAAAATTAATGTTTTTACGCGAGTAGGAAATAAAAATATGGGACACGTTTTACAACCTTGCCATCATACCGTATGAATCAATATTCAGTTCATATATCAACCTGGACCGCATCGTGACCAACCCTGAGTGGGCGCAGGAGATCTCTCCGCTGGCCGGCAGGCACTCAGGCAGTGCGATATCATCTTCGGCGGCGGCTTTTAGAAAGTTCTGGAGAGATTGATCCTGATCCATGTAAATTTTCCAGTTTGAGAATAGAAGAAGGGTTGTGTAACAATACTTCGGTTTTTATTTGGTCATCCAAACAGGCTCGCCCTCATAAGAAACAGAATTTGTCAGGCGGCGAAATTCATTGGTTGGAATCAGAACCGTAAAAAGATACGTGCTTCCATCAGGGGTTTGGGCCTGAAATACAAGATATGATCCTTCCGGCGACCAGGATGGCGCACCACCAGGGTTTATTTCAGGATTAGAAAGATGTGTCACCTCATCAGTTGTGATATTCAGAACATCAATACCAGATCCATTCGTTTGGCTGACCGTGGCTGCTAAATATTTTCCATCGGGAGACCAAACAGGCGGACCATATTCTGCAGGTGTGTTTAGGCAATGCTGATCCAGCCCCTGATATCCGATGATGCAGATATTGGAAATTCCTTCACTTCCATCGGCCATTTTATACGCAAGCATGCTTCCATCAGGCGTCCAACTGTGATCAAAATCAGGAACATTGCTGGTGGTTAATGAAGAGGTAATGCCATTTTCGAGGTTAAGTAGCAGGATATTCGAATTGCCAAAACGGTCACTAATAAAGGCGATGTCATTCGATACGGGCGAGAAAATGGGAGAAACGTCATTCGCCGGGTCGTAAGTCAAACGGATCTGGTCCGATCCATCCGGGTTCGTAATGTAGATTTCGAAATTTCCATCGCGAAAGGAGTCAAAGGTGATTTTGCTTCCATCTGCCGACCACGAGGGGTTTGCATCCTTCTGCGGCGCGCTGGTGATTTGCCAAATTACATAAGTGGCGATATCGAGTACGTAAATATCCATATTTCCACTTTCCATGGAAGCAAATGCAACCTTTGTACCATCAGGAGAAACCCGGGGAGTGTAGATTTCTGAATTTATTGTTGCGAGTTGTGTTTGCTCACTACCTTCAGGGTTGGTCATGGATAAATTTGTCTGTCCATCAATGTTGGATACAAAGATGATATGTCCAGTGGTATTCAGGATTGAAGAATTGTTCGGGGTGGGAGCAGAGGTTGGGATTTCGGTTGCAGATGCGGGCGTAGATGTGGCTCCAAGACCCGCCGTACCTGACAGTCCTGAATTTAATCCCTGGGAAAATAAGTAAAAATACGCTGAAAATAAAACAGCTATTGTTCCGATTGTATAGCCGACGGACATCAATCGTTTCCACGGATTTGGGCTGCTTTGACGTGAAGAACCACTCGAGAGAAGGATGGGATCTTCAGGTGGCAGGGAAGGTCCTGGCTTTGGCTTTTGACGGCGTTTTTTATCTGTCATTAACTCCCCCAGATGGATATTCCAAATGCGATGCCAAGCAGAACGAAGGCAGCAGACTGTAAAAGAAATGCAAATCTAAGGACACTTGCATTTCTTTCAATTTTAGTTTCATTGTGCTTCCATGCTCCAATACTATTGGAGATTAATTGCAGCAAGGTTTCTTCCTTGCTCTTTTCCAGATAGGTTTCAGCCAACTTTTCAATGTTTGGGTCGTTTCTATATTTTTTTACCCAAATGACGATCATCGACTGCAATACGGAAACCGAAAATCCCAAAATACTTATGATGATCAAAATTTGGCTGGAAAATGGATAATTCAATATTGTTTCGCGCGCACCCATGAGTAACGCAAACATACCCCCGGAAAAAGCGGTTAACGCGCTTGCTTTGTTTTCCAGCGCATTTTTTCGCGTTTGCTGATGATCCATCTTTTCTTTGGTGATTTCGTAAATCAGTTCAAGATTGTCGTTTTTTTTCATGAGATTATTTTGAATGTACTCGGATTTTCCAAAAATCAAGGATGGGTAATTTACATTCCCGACAATGAAAATCTCCACACGGCTGGCAATTGTTTCAGAGGATGGAATTGATCCTCGAGTTTGTTAGAGTGTATTCCAATTCACATGCATGCGCAAGAACAATCCCTTTACTCCACCCATGTCTCCCCATGCTGCGCATCCGCGTGGCTTGTGGACGGTTCGACCCCGTCCCGGACATCTTCCCGTGCCCAACCAGGCGCGGAGATCATGTCAACCTATGTAAATCAGGAGTGCCCCCCAAGAATGTCTATGAATGGATCACCAGTAAAAGCAGCAGTACAGGTTTCAAGTTCGAGGCTGGGCGTGCTGAACGCGCCGCCAAGGTCCGTATTGGATACGTGTAAACCGTCAACCGGTCCACTCCTACGCGAGCCGCTGCCTATGATGTCATTTTGAGCAGATGGACGTATTGGTCTTCATCGAAGCCCGGTGCAATTGCGAGGACTACACCCAACGATTCGCCATCGATCCCAAGGTCGCACAGCCCTGCAAGCATGTCATTGCTGTGATGAAAAGGGTCGATCTGGCAGAGCTCGAGTTCGACGAAGGCTTCATGCCCATCGCCAGAATGCCCGAAGGGATGCAGGTGGATTCACCTTTAGGGGAGGAGAATGTCCGAAAACCCTTCCAGGAGCGAGTCTCTGCTGCAATCGGAAAGGCGATCAGTGGTCTTGCCGGGCAGGCCGCGTTCCCTTTTTGATTGGTCCCACCGGCTGCGACAAAACATCCGCTGTCTCCGAGGCGGCGGTAATTTTGAAGGCGCGTTTCTATGAGACGGCTGGCGTGGATAGTTGGACCGACACTTTTTAAGGGCAAGGCGCAGACCGCGATCGAACTGAGTTGGAAGGGGGCTGCTGAGAGTGGGGACTTCAGAATCCGGACTGCAAAAAGATAAAATCAATAAGTAGTAAAATGTTTAAGAATAAATTTCTACTTGTAAACACAGAATGATTTCGTGAAAAATTGAGCGGCACAGCGCTGCGAATGTCAGAATCGTAATGGAGGATGAATGAGAACGATGAGACGAGTTATCCCAGTCATTGGTTTGGTTTTATTTCTTCTTGCGTGCCAGTCCCTTGGCAATACTACGCCTCTAGCCACTGGTGGTGGAATTACCTCTACTGCACCATCTACAGGTCAGGTGGCAGCCACGGATCCATCCTATCCACCTGATGACGGATCTCGAATTTCGGTTCAGATTGCAACTCCGGGGCAAGACACCAAAACCGGGTTTATCAACCGTTTTGGAGAGGTGGTAATTGCTCCAAGCTTTGAATGGGCCGGGTACTTCGCGGATAATCTGGCTCCAGTAAGAATTGCTGAAAACAAAAATGGATATATCGACCGTCAGGGAAATATTGTCATCCAGCCAGTTTTCACGAGCGCCCGCCCGTTCTCTGAGGGCGCTGCTTTTGTTTCGGCGATCGATGCCAATGGCACTCCCAACTATGGTTTCATTGATATTTATGGGAATTATTTAATTGGCCCAATTGAAGGGGAATGGCCATTTGCTACTCAAGATGGTTCTGATAGTTTTTCGAGTTCCGAAAAGCATTATGGCGAAATTCTTTTTTATGACGGCTTTGTAGTTACCAATATGACTGGAAATATAACGTATTCCGGGAATTACATGAACAAAAATGGGGATTTTATGTTTGAAGATGACAGATTAGTCTGGGCTCATCGGTTTTCAGAAGGTCTTGCTGTGGTGCAGATGCGTGATGGAACCATTGAAAACCCTAACACAGGTTATACCGCTGTGATTGATATCACTGGGAAGGAAATATTTCGATTTGACGGTCATTGCCCGCATTACTACTCGGAAGGCCTGTTAGCCTGTGGAAGTTACGATACTACGGTATTAGGTTTTATCGATAGATCAGGAAATATGGTGATTCCAGCAACCTACGATAATGCCCTGCCTTTTTCTGAGGGACTGGCTGCAGTCGAAAAAGATGATCAATGGGGGTACATAGACACCGCTGGCAACCTGGTCATCCCGTTTCAGTTTAGCGATGCTCGTCCTTTTATGGATGGCGTGGCTCTGGTTGATACGGGCTCTGGTGATATGGCTTCTGTTTTGAATCCCTCAAGGGGATATATAAACAAAGCTGGCGAATTTGTTTATTCCAGTTTCTTTGGAATTGGATTTGATTTTAACGAGGGGCTGGCTCATATTATTCAAGAAAGTACGGATGGGACACCAGATATGGAAGGTTACATCGACAGTAACGGTAAATTGGTTTTTCAGGTTAATGAATAGTGGATAATCATATTCGTGCAAAAGGTCAGTAAATCCAAATGTTAGTTTTAAGTATGCAGGTTGTCCGTGGTTCTGCTGGGTTGCATAGGGTGATAAATTGGGTGCCCTTCAATAATGCGGATTTATTGAACTAATATCCGTATTGGATCTCAGAATATATATCAGCGGCAATTCCGTGAAGGGTAATTGTTCGCGTCATTAACGATGCTAATTCGGTGCCAACCACGTAGATTTATGGCTTTAATCGGCTCTCTCTTTGGTCATTGGTGATCTATGGGATTTTGTGAAGAAAGAAGCTCCTCTTTTTCCTGGGCAATTCTATAAACCGCTCGAGCCTGCTCTTTGGGTAACATGCCTAGGGATAATTTTCGTTTGTCTTTGGATCGGAACCAAAGGGTAGACCAAAATATGCCCTCGCTTAGGTGGGCATCTTGGAGTTGCTGCCAGGGATAATCCCGAAAGGACATTTGCCTGAAAAAGCCCGGGCAGTAGAGAATGTAGCGTTTATTGGTCAACACGAAACCATCCGGTGCCAAACCGGCAAGCGGGGCCTGAACAATGATGAGTAAAACTTCCTCCTGTCCGGTAAGCAGCGGTCTGATTCCCTCGAGGACGCGGGCTTCAGCCGCCTTATTCTCTTCTCCCAGGAACCATCGTCGAACTCTGCTGCTTTTTTGCGCCGGCTTGGTTTCCTCGGGCTGCAACGCGCTGAGGATCCTTTGGGCGCTCAGATTCGCCTTGTTCAGCACCAAAGCTTCTTTGGCTTCTACTAACAAAGCCTCTTTAAATTTCTCGTCGCTCTGTGCCTTTAAAATGAGCCCGCTGGTGAGGATGGAATAATATTCAGGCATCGGATCACGCTCTATTCTCGAGGAAAGTACTTCGAGCGCCTTATCTATGTCCCCGGTTTCCATCAATGCCTTTCCATAATACGCGGCAAATTTAATATAGTTGGGATGCGACTCGGTCGCGGCACGTAAAACATTTGCCGCCGTGTCCCACTTTTTTTGCTCAATTAGCTCCAGGCATTTTTTGAATAGACTGTCTGCAGTGGGGTCCGGGGTCCAGGGGCAGTCCGCAGCGTGCCCGGTGATCTTATTCCTCTCGAAGCCGACCAGCTGCTCGCATTTCATGCAGTGCCGTTTCAACCCCCAAAGCGGTACTGGTGATCTCATGTAGTCCGGTTTGCCGATAAAGGTGAAAACGATATCCCAACCCAGCCAGGTCCAAAGGAAAATAAGTGACACCCAATACAGGTTGGTCAAAATTTGCACCGAAATGCTATGAATGCCGATCAAGTCCACAGCCAGATAGAAAGGCAAATGGCTCATGAAAGAGAAAACGATATAAAGCCCCATGCGCTTCAATACGTTTTCCGGGCTTTCCTTCATTAAGGTACCTTCCTGCCATGCGAGCCAGCCAATAAAAAGAAGCCCGCCAACCAGGATGGTGGCACCCGCAGGATTGTTTTCGAAATCCACCATGGAATATGAAAGAGCCTCCTGAGAATATGGAAGCATCAGGATGGGAAGTTGAAAGTAATTACGCCCGACCCAAACCAGGATTGTTGAAATAATTAATAGAACCAGATTTCCCAGGATGAAAGCCGCAAATCGTTTCTTTCTTGCGGTCAACACGAGTTGAGTTTCACCAGACAGCCAGTCAGTTAAATAATTCACGGCAGCGTTCGAAAGCAGGATCCCCAACAGGATCAGAAGGGGGTAGAACATGGACCATGAGGAAAACTCAACATCTTTGATTCTATAGTCAAGGATCTTTCCATATAAAACCAAACCATGCCAAAGGGTAATTGCCGCAAAGGGTAGACCTATTACTGTCCCCAAAACTTTTTTTTTACGCCTGAAAAGCTGAATTACAACCACCCCAATGCCGATCTCCAGAAAATTCAGATACAGATCCTCCTTCGAGATGATCTGCTTTTGAATGGATGAAAAATAAATCTCACTCGGGTAGGGGGCAGGCGTAACAAGTTCCATATCCACCCATCCAATTTCTTCCAGTTGAGGTTCGCTGGAGTCCGGCGCAACGACAGTGCGCGCCCGCATCCATTTTCCATCTTTGACGCCGTAAGCATAAAGAACCATGACTTCTGTCAGGGAGAGTCTGCAATCGGAGGTTTCGTCTGGCTCGCCGAATATGCAAGTTTGCGTAATAACAGAATAATAGGGTGTCTTCTCAGATGGGATCGCCTCGTCAACATCCCCGTAAAGCTGCTCGCCAATTTTTTCTTCAGTATTTAAACGATTGCCGATCACGCTTGCGATCGACAGAACGAACATCGACAGCATGAATAAACCGACATTTCTATGCTTGCGTGGTCCAATTCCAAAATAAATTGCAGAGATGGTTGCAATCAAGCCAATTAGTACGGGAATCCATCCAGTCATGATCACCTTTCAAGGCAATTGGCCTTTTATTCGTTTCAATCAAACAGTTTGGTACTGGACTGCCTGCGCGGCGGATTAATTCAAGTATAGACCCGTGGAGTAAATCTGTGAATGGAAGGGTGAAGGTATATATTCCTTTCATCTCATCTCGAAGCGACTGGAAGGGTGTGCTTAAGAGTGCCATATTGAACTGTTCCACATCCAATCTGGCAAGCCGCGCAGAATGCTTATATCGAGCACTTCAACTGAAAGATCTCCTTCTTTGGTGTCAGATCTTTCAGTGCCCTTTTTTATTCCGTTGAATAGATGCACTGGCGTTGTGCCTGATTTATGTATACTTTGTCTAAAAAATACCCACATCTGTGAAACTGCAGTTTCACAGATGACTTGAAGCACTTTTACCATTTCCAAGGTAACTTCCGGCTAAGATGCCGCAGGCTCGCAGATTCCTGAGCAATACAAACGCCACATTGTCATGTGGCGTTTGTATTGATTTGTTGGGATAAGTTTATAGAAAAAAACCCTGATCTCTCAGGGGTTTTGCGTGTTCAGAAGATCCAGCGCCTATTTTACGTGTTGAACTGCAGGTGACTATCCACTTCGGTGATGTGGAATAGCAACCATTTTTCCAGTTCGATATAAACAGCCCTGAAAAAGC